>JAABUP010000477.1_pt1 | contig 88686 bp, 77 predicted proteins | sample 5559201 | NCBI WGS metagenome assembly JAABUP01 (sample SAMN10711887, study PRJNA513373) | rock metagenome | isolation source: Antarctica rocks | place: Antarctica | reverse complement strand
TCCAGCACCAGGATGCCCGCATCGCGCCGCACCAGCGGCATGGCCTCGGCCCACAGGGTGTCCGGGTTGGGCTCCAGCCGATGCAACAAGCGGGTGAAGGCGTCGTGCGCCGGTGGGTCGTCCTGGATGGGCTGCACGCGGGCGGCTTCCATGCCGCTCACCACGCGCGGACTGACGACCAGGAAGTTGATATAGTCCTCGGGTCGACACTTCGGTGCATTCATGCGCCAAGTCTAGTCGATCCTTCGTCAACTGCGTAAGTCCTAAGTGGTGCATCCACTAAGCTCGACTTTAGCCCTTCCGGATTGACCTATCATTGTTGCCCCTCTTGATGTATCGTCGTTTACCGCTTGTCGTCGCTGCTGCCGTGAGGGTTTTTGCATATCAGTACTCCAGGACGATATGCAAAAACCCTCGCCGACACTTGCTTGTGTAATCGACACGCTATGGGATGCTTTCACAGAAGGGCTAAAGTCGAGCTAAGTGGGGCGCACATTGGCACCGAGGGCGATGCCGGGCTTGCGGCGGGGGCGATGCCGTCGGCGGCGGCCCCAGACGAAGGGGTGCTTGTGCGCGTTCCAGTAGGTGGTGGCCGCCCGTACCGCGTCGCAGATCCGTCCCACGTCGCGAAGCGGCGGCCTGTCAGGGCGAGCGAGCGGAGGGTCTTCCACCACGATTCGATCAGGTTGAGCCAGGCGGCATAGACGGGCTGGTAGACGAACTCCCAACGCGGGTATGCCAGCGCGAACAGCAGCACGTCGGGCGCGCGGTGGGTGCTGAGGTTGTCGAGCACCGCGTAGACGCGCTCGGCCTCGGCGGGCAGCCACGCCTCGACCTGCTCCAGGAAGGCGATGAAGTTGGCGGTCGTGCGGCGGTCGTAGGGTGCGGTGAGCGCAGCGCCCGTGGCGGGCCGGAACGCCCCGAAGATGTAGCCACTGCCGCGTCGGCCGTAGTCGATCTCCTGCGTGGCGCGCGGGGCGGGGGCGTCGGCGTCGGCCGACGGGCGCAGCAGGCGCTTCCCCCGGAAGCTCTTGGCGCTCTCCGGCCCCATCTCGTCGAGGCAAACGACGACGCTGTCGACGGGCGGGGCGGTGTAGAGCGCCTCTATCGCCCCCTTTTAGCGGCGAAGTCCGGGTCGACGCGCGCGCCGAACCACGTCTTCTGCTGCCGCCAGCGCAGCCCCTCGGCCACCAGCACCTCCTGGATGCGGCTGCGCCTGATCGGCACGCCCGCCGTCTCGTTGAGGTACGCCGCCAGCCAGTCATAGGTCCAGCAGCCGAACGGCAGCCCGAGGGTCTGCGGGTCGGTCAAGGCGGCGGCGACGACCGCGCCGATCTCCGCGGCGGTGTACGTCGCCGGGCGGCCCGCGCGCGCCGCGTCGGCCAAACCGTCCAGCCCCGCCGCGTCGAAACGGCGCAGCCACAGCCGGACCGTGCCCTCGCTGCAGCCGACCTCGGCGGCGATGGCGGGCACCCGCCAGCCCTGCGACGAGCGCCAGACGATCAGGGCGCGCTCCACCAGCCGCGCCGCGGCGGTGCGGCTGTGCGCGAGTCGCTTGACGGCGGCGGCTTCCTCCGCCGTCAGGGGGCGGACAGCGAGCAACTTCGGCATTGGCGGTTCCTCCTCGCCGAGTATTCTAACGAGAAATTGCCGGATTCACCACTACGGTAGTTTGTTGCTACCGGGCGTAGCAATCCAGCGGTAACCCCAGCCAGAGCCGATCGAGGAGCGCCTGGAGGAGTGGCGGTGGCGGTGCGGTGGTCCACGCCCGCCACCAGCGCCGGAGCAAGGTCCAGGGGTAGAGCCAGGCCTGCACGCGGCGGACGGCGACCGGCCAGGCCACGTTCGGGCGCGTGGACCGCAGGGCGGCCGCCGGCCACGCGCCCGGGGGTGCGGCCGGCGGCGCAAGCTCGCGGTCCACCGGCGGCGTCCCATCCGATGTGTGGCTCCAGGCCCACCAGCAGAAGGCGAAGGCGCAGCAGACGAGCACCCAATGGCGGCGGATCGCCGCGTCGCGGCGCACCTGCCAGTCGGCCCAGCCGAGCTCCTGCTTGACCTGCTTGTAGCTCTGCTCGACCCAGGTGCGCGGGCCGTAGAGGCGCACGACCTCGGCGAGGTCGGCCGGCGGGATCGGCGACGTCGCGGCGTGCGGGGCGTGGGGGTGCGGCAGGTTGGTCAGCAGGTACCAGGTGCTGTCGGCGGGCAGCGTCGCCGGGTCGGTCGTCACGGCCACGAGGCGCAGCTCGTGATCCGGGGCCATCCCGTGGAGGGTGAGGTCGGCTGCCCACCAGGTCTCGCGGTGGCCGTCCCGGAAGCGCCGGACGACCGCCGTCCAGCCCCCCGGGGCCGTCGGCCCCGCCCAGGGCGTCAGCCGCGCCGCCGCCTGCGGCGACTGGGGGCGATCCGGCGGTGCCCAATGCGCGCTGCGCCCGCGGAGTGCCATGACGTAGGGGATAGCCCCGTCCCACAGCGCGGTCTGCATCGCCGGGTGCTCGCCGTAGAGGCAGTCGGCCACCACCGCGCGGAAGCCGAACCCTGCGGCGATAGCGGCGTCCACGAGGTCAACCGCGAGCTGCGGCTTGGTGCGCAGGGCCGGGTCCTGCTTGCCTCCGGGGAGCCGCGCGGCCGGGGTGTAGGGCAGCACATGCAGCGGATAGTAGACCTCCTCATCGGCCCAGACGCTGGTCACGGCCACGATGCCGTTGGCGATGCGCCCGATCGAGCCAAAGTACTGGTGGGCGACGTGCGGGGTCTTCGTCCCGTCCTTGCGGTCCCCCGTCTCGTCGAGGACCAGCACACCGCCATCGTGCGGGCGGGTCGCGGGGTCGGCGCAGAGCAACTCCAACCGCCGCGCGTTGATCGCCTCGGCGTCCCACGACGACTCCGTGAGAAACCATTGCAGCCGCTGGGCGGGCGGTGCCTGCGCGCCGAGGATCGGCTCGACCCCCGCCAGGCCGGTGAGCGTCTTGTTGCGCTCGCGCGGCAGGAGCAAGCCCTGCAGGTACGCGCGGAACGAGCGGCGTTGCCCGACATGGCCGAAGGCATCATCAAACTGTTGTGCGTAGGCCTCGAGCGGACCCGGGGCAGGCGGACAGGGTTGGCGGCGAGTCATGGCGGCACCTCCTCCCCGCTCACCAGCACGGACTATGCCGCCTCCAACAAACCACCGACTAAGTATATTGTGAGCAGGCTCGAACAACCGGCGCAGGATTTTACCCGGCCATTACGCTCCCTTAACACCCCCTTAAGGCGGCCCCGATACAGTTAGCCCCGACGCGGCAGAGTGCAACCCGCTCACTTGGTAGCACCGCTGGGGACGTGTGCGGGTCGGCCTGCGGTGGGGAGTGCTTGTCAGGCACGTGCGAGCGGAAACGATAGGGTTGTACGAAGCCGCTCGAGCGCCTCTGCGGTCGATGCGGTGCCCCGGAAGTCCGCTACGGGAAACCGCTGGCGACACGCCGTGAGTGGAAGGAAGGTGCGATGCGGCTGGCCAATGGCGAGGAGTTTGGTCACGGAGCGAGGCGCGACGAGGGCGACAGGGCGAGCATATGCGGGCAGCGCGCAAGCCAGGGCGCGGCGCGAGACGGCGATCTCGCTCCTCTATCTGGTCCCCTCGCTGATCGTCTTCGGGGTCTTCGTCTTCTACCCACTCTTCAAGTCGCTCTATCTCAGCCTCTTCGCCAGCGACCCGTTCGGCCTCGGCAGCACGCCGTTCGTGGGGCTCAAGCAGTACCAGATCGCGCTGAAGTCGCAGTCGTATCGCGACGGTCTGGGGGTCACGATCCTCTACACCCTCTACACCGTGCCGCTCGGCATCTTGATCGCCCTCGCTCTGGCAGTGCTGGCGAATTTCCGCGTGCGCGGTATCGGCTTCTTCCGTACCGTCTACGCACTGCCGATCGGCGTCTCGGTCGGGGCCGCCTCGATCGTCTTCCTGCTGCTCTACAACAGCCGGGCGGGGGTGCTCAATTACTTCCTGAACGCGCTCGGCCTCCCCGCTGTCGAATGGCTCACCGAGCCGCACGCGGCCCTCTGGGCGGTCGCGATCCTCTCGATCTGGGCGGGGATCGGCTTCAACTTCATCGTGCTGCTCAGCGGCCTGCAAGGGATCCCCGAAGAACTGTACGAGAGCGCGCGGATCGACGGGGCCAACGACTTCCGGATCTTCCGCAGCATCACCTTGCCGATGCTGATGCCGACCCTGTTCTTCGTCCTGATCGTCTCGACGATCAACGCCTTCCAATCGTTCGCGCAGATCCACATCCTGACTAAAGGCGGCCCGGCGAATGCCACGAATGTCGTCGTCTACTCGATCTACCGCGAGGCGTTCTTCAACTTCCAGACCGGCTACGCCTCGGCGCAGGCGGTCATCCTCTTCGTGATCATCCTGATCCTCACCGCCATCCAATTCCTGGTGATCGAGCGGAGGGTACATTACGCATGAGCGAGCCACAGACGTTCGGGCGACGCGCCTTCCAACTGACGATCGTCTACGCGCTGCTGATCGCGACCGCCCTTTTCCTGCTCTTCCCGCTCCTCTACGGCCTGGCGATCAGCTTCATGACCGCCGACGAGATCACCGTCTACCCGCCCAAGTTCCTGCCCGATGGCCTGAACCTGACGAGCTACCGGACGGTACTCAGTCGGCTGCCGATCCCGCGCTACCTGTTCAACTCCCTCCTCATCTCCACCGCAGTGATGATCGGGCAGTTGGTCACGGCGAGTCTGGCGGCCTATGCCTTCGCCATCCGCCGCTTCCGGGGTCGCGGGCTGATCTTCGGCCTCTTCCTCTCCACCCTGATGATCCCCTGGGAGGTGACCCTGATCCCCAACTTCCAGACGGTCCAGGCGTGGGGCTGGACCGACAACTATCTGAGCCTGATCGCGCCATTCGTCGCGACCGCCTTCGGCACCTTCATGCTGCGCCAGTTCTTCCTGACGATCCCGCAGGAGTTACACGACGCGGCGGTCATCGACGGCTGCGGCAGCCTGCGCTATCTGCTCCAAATCGTCCTGCCGCTCTCGCGCCCCGCCCTGGGGACGCTGGCGATCTACGGGTTCCTCCAGACCTGGAACCAATTTCTCTGGCCGCTGTTGGTCACCAATCAGAAGGAGATGCGCACGATCCAGATCGGGCTGAACTATCTGCTCAACGAGGAGACGATCTCATTCAATAACACGATGGCGGGGGTCATGCTCGCCATTATCCCGACGGTGTTACTGCTCATCATTGGGCAGCGCCAATTGGTGCGTGGCCTCACCGCAGGCGCAGTGAAGGGCTAACGAGCATCGAGGGCGGCAGCGGGCCATCCTCGTCAGATATGGAAGGACAGACAACAATGGTCCGACAGACACCGATCACGCGGCGATTCCTCCTCAAGGCCAGCGGCGCGGCCTTCGGTACCGGCGCGCTCGCCGCGCTGCTCAGCGCCTGCGGCGGCGTGGGTACCGCGACCACGGCGAGCGGCTCCGGCGCGGCGGGTGGCGCGGCGACCACGGCCCCTGCCAGCGCGACGACAGCGGTCGGCAGCACCGCGCCGTCGGGCAGCGGTGCCCCTGCGGGTGGCGGCGCGGCCCCCGGCTCGACGGCGGCGGCGCAGGGCACGCCGGTCGGCGTCTCGAACCTGAAGCCGCCGAAGAATCCGAACGCGATCAAGATCTCCTGGTGGTTCGGCCTGGGCGGGGTGCTCGGCAAGGCCATCGAGACGCTCACCGAGCAGTACAACGACAGCCAGGGCGAGATCTACGTCGAGGCGATCTACCAGGGGAACTACGACGACACGCTGAACAAGTACAAGGCCGGGCTGCCAGGGAAGCAGACGCCGAATCTGCTCCAGGTCTACGATGTCGGGCTGCGGTTCATGCTCGACTCGAAGTCGGCCGAGCCGATACAGACGCTGATCGATGCCAGCAAGTTCGACACGTCGAACTTCGAGCCCGCGCTGCTGAACTACTACTCGATCGATAAGAAGTTGGTCGGCATGCCGTTCAACTCCTCGACGCCGCTCCTCTATTACAACAAGAAGCTCTTCAGCGAGGCGGGCCTCGACCCGAATACGCCGCCGAAGACCTGGGAAGAGGCGCTGACCCTCGGCGAGAAGCTGACCAGGAAGGACGCGGCGGGGAAAGTCAGCCAGTACGGGATGGCCATCCCGATCGACAGCTGGTACTTCGAGCAGTGGATGAACGCGCAGAACGCGCCGCTGGTCGACAACGAGAACGGGCGGGCGAACCGCGCGGCGAAGACGTTCCTCAACGGCGAGAATGGCGTCAAGATCCTCGAGTGGTGGAAGAGCACGATCGACAAGGGGGTCGGCACGAACCTCGGTCGCGGCACGTCCGAGACGCAGAAGGCGTTCGCCGCCAGCCAGATCGCGATGACTTTCGACTCGACCGCCTCGATGCGCGGGATCGTCAACGGGGTCGGCGACAAGTTCGAGGTGGGGAGCGGTTACCTGCTGCGCCCCGCCGCGACGCTCGACCAGGGCGGCGTGACGATCGGCGGCGCGTCGGTCTATATCATGAAGGACAAGGCCGACCGGGAGAAAGAGGCGACCTGGAAGTTCGTGCAGTGGCTGGTGCAGCCGGAGCAGCAGGCGGCATGGCATGTCGCCACCGGCTACTACCCCGTCCGCAAGGAATCGTACAACCTCGCGGTGGTGCAGGAAAACACCAAGAAATACCCGCAGTTCACCACGGCGATCGAGCAACTGCGGGCGAGCAAGCAGACCCCGGCGACCGCAGGGGCGGTGATGGGGCCGTTCACCCAGGCCCGCGCGCTGGTCAACACGGCGATCGAGGAGACGCTGCTCGGCAAGTCCACCCCCAAGGCGGCGCTCGACAAGGCCACCTCCGATATCAATCAGGCGCTGGACCTCTACAACTCCTCCGTGCGGTAGTCCCCCAGCCCGGCCACCACGCCCCGGCCCATGCCAATGATGGGCCGGGGCGATCCTTTCGGCCCGCTGCGACAAACGGCACTATAGGGCAAGCAATCCGCCGGCCCGCGCGCACCGGTGACAGATCGCGCAGTCTGACGTAAACCCGCCCCTCGCGTCGTGAGCGGCGGGTGTCCGCGCTTCGTGCCGCATCCGTTGCGGGCTTCCCTACTCATCGTGCCTCCCCCCCTGGCGCGGCCCCCCCGGGTCGTCAATGCCCGCACCCGCAGCGGCGATGATCGTCATCGCTTCATCGCACCAGCGCAAGGAGTTCTGCTCGCTCAGGAAGCCGCAGCGCACCACAAGCAGGGTGCCGACATATGCTGGCCCGGTGATAGCCTGCCCCTCACCCTCCGCGTCTTGCCCTTCCCGTAGCCGCCGCTCCAGCTCCGCATAGTGTGCCAGCCGATCGGCGTGATAGCGCCGCACCCGCCCGAGTCGTGCCAGCGCGCGCTCCGGCGGGAGGAACCCGTAGCAGAGCGCCTGCACGAGTTGCTCATCGCGGATCTGGGTCGCTGTCAGCGGACCGTCCGTCCACGCCAGCAACTCCTCGGTCCCCTGCGCCGTGAGCGAGTAGACCTTACGCTCCGGCCCCTGCTCGCTCGGCACCGCCTCATGGCGCACCGCGCCCTTGGCCTCCAGCGCGGCCAGGGCGGGGTAGATGCTGCTATGGCCCACGGGCCAGAAGTGGCTCGCGACGCGCGCCAGCCACTTGGTCAGGTCATAGCCCGAGCGGGGCGCATGGGCGAGACCGGCCAGGATCGCGTACTCCACCGTCTTCCGCATCAGCACCCTTTCCGGATCGCCGCTCCATCATTGCTATGTCGCTATTGACATAGTATACCATGGGCCTTACTATGTCGGAGTTGACATACCCAGAGGCTTCGTGATGAGGGCGATTGAACGCAGGATGGGAGCACGTAGGATGCAGCGCTGGGACTATAAATGGATCGTCGCGACCGTGTACGTGTTCGCGCTCTTCATGACCCTGCTCGACCAGACCATCACGAACGTCGCCCTCCCCACGTTGGCGCGACTGTACCACGCGACCGCTGCCGACGTGGCCTGGGTCGCCACGAGCTATCTGCTCAGCGCGGCGGTTTGTATCCCCATCAGCGGCTGGCTCGGCGACCGCTTCGGGACGAAGCGTACCTTCGCCCTCGCGCTCGTCATCTTCACGATCGGCTCGCTCCTCTGCGGCGTCGCGAGCGGCATCGGCGCCCTCATCGCTTTCCGCGTGCTCCAGGGCATCGGCGGCGGACTCCTCACACCGGTGGGCGCGACGATGCTCCTGCGCGCCTTCCCGCTCGCGGAGCGGGCGCGGGTCTCATCGTTCATCACGATCCCCGCCGTAGTCGCCCCGGCGCTCGGCCCCGTGGTCGGCGGCTACCTGGTGGAATTCCAGAGTTGGCGCTGGATTTTCCTCATCAATATCCCGCTCGGCGTCGTTGGCCTCGCCATCGCCCTCGTCGGCCTACGGGAAGAGCGCACGGCGGGGACCGGGCCGCTCGATCTCCCGGGCTTCGCGCTCGCAGCGGCAGGGCTGGCGGCGTTCGTCTATAGCCTCGGCGAGGTCGGCGCGCGCGGCCTGGATGACCCGCGCGTTCGCGCCTTCGGCGGCGGCGGCATCGCGCTGCTCGCGCTCTTCGTCGCCGTGGAGTTGCGCGTCACCCGCCCGCTGATCGATGTGCGGCTCTTCCGGGAACCGCTCTTCGCCGCGAGCAACGTCGTCCTGTTTTTCATCCAGGGCGGCTTCTTCGGGATTACCTTCCTGCTGCCGCAGTTGCTGCAAGCGGAGCGCGGGCTCTCGCCGCTGGCGGCGGGCCTGGTCGGCTGCACGACCGCCATCGGTATCATGGTCGGCGCGCCGCTCGTCGGGCGACTCTATCCGGCGGTCGGGCCGCGCCGCCTCATCATGGGCGGGATGGCCCTGGCCGCGCTCACCGCGCTCTCCCTGCGCCTCACCGGGCTGGACACGGACCCATGGTTCATCCGCGTGCAGGTGTTCGTCCTCGGCGTGGCGTTCGGGTTCGTCTTCGTGCCGCTCCAGACGGCCAGCTTTGCCCGTATCGCCCCCGCGCAGACCGGTCGCGCGAATGCCGCTTACGCCGCCGTGCGCCAGGTGGCGACGAGCGTGGGTGTCGCGCTCCTCGCCACGGTGCTCAGTGGTCGCCTCGCCGCCTACGGCGTGACGCTCGGCGATCCCGGTACCCGTCCCGGTGCGCTGCTCGCGTTCCACGACGCCTTCGCGGTAGCCGCCCTGCTCGATCTACTCGGCCTGGCCGCCGCGCTCCTGATCAGCGATCGCCTCGCGGCGGGCACGATGACGCGCCGACTGGCGGCGATGTCGCCCGCCCCGGCGGCGGCGCTGCCGACACCCATAGAGTGATCCTGTTGCTGACCGCCTGGGCCACGAGACCACGCCCCCGTGTCCACTTGATCCGCCCACCTTTCCCCATCAATGGCAACCCGCGACGTGCCTTGTGGTGAGGCGGAGGGAAATCCGCCGCTCGTCCTGATTTGCCCGAACGACGAACAGCGCCACAGGAAGGGAAACGATGCCGAATGCCAGCGATAGATCCGCGCACACCTTACACCAGGAGCGCTGGCGCGCGCGCTACGGCCCCTGGGCGGTGGTCACCGGTGCCTCCGATGGCATCGGTCGCGCGATGGCGCGCTGCCTGGCGGCGGCGGGGCTGGACCTCGTCCTGGTCGCGCGTCGGCGCGCGGTGCTGGACGAACTCGCCGCTGAACTGACCGCGCGATACGGGATCGCGACGCGGGTGCTCGACGTCGACCTGGCGCTCGATGCCGCGGCGGCAACGGTGGCGACCGCCACGCACGACCTGGACGTGGGGCTGCTGGTTGCCGCCGCGGGCTTCGGCACCTCGGGACCGTTCCTCGATGCACGATTGGCGCAGGAACTGGAGATGCTCCACGTCAACTGCCGCGCGCCGCTGGCGCTGAGCCTGCATTTTGGCCGACGGTTCGCGAATCGCAGGCGAGGCGGGGTGGTGCTGATGGGTTCCCTACTGGCATTCCAGGGCGTGCCGTATGCCGCCCACTACGCCGCGACCAAGGCGTACATGCAGACGTTCGCCGAGGGACTGCACGCCGAGCTGGCACCCCTGGGCGTGGATGTGGTGGCTTCCGCGCCCGGGCCGGTCCACAGCGGCTTCGCGGCCAGGGCCGACATGCGCCTGGGGCGGGCACTCACGCCGCACGATGTCGCCGGGGCGACGCTCGCGGCCCTGGGTCGGCGTTCCACCGTTCGTCCAGGCTGGCAATCGCAGGTATTGGAAGGGGCACTCGCCCCGCTGCCGCGTCGAGCACGGGTGCGCGTGATGGGTACCATCATGGCGGGGATGACGAGGCACCGCCGTGAGTAGGGGACCACACCTCTGCAGGATTTGGTCTTGGCCTATGTATCACGACCGGCACCAGCCCGCACGCAGGCGACGACCTGTGTTGGCCGCGTAGGGTATCGGCGTGTCGTTATGCGGCACTATCGAGCTACCGAGTAACCCGCAGGAACGGCCTATGCGATATTCCGCGCATGCAGAATGTGGCGACCGTGCGGCGAGCTACAAGCGCCACGGCCTCCCCTGGAGGGCACCCCGGACAGGGGCTGACGCTAGCTCTGCTGCGCCTCAGTTTCCGCAACATCGAGGACATGTTGGCCAAGCGAGGCATACTGTCGAGCCATGAGATCGTCCGCTCGTGGCGCGGGACCGGCGAAAGCGTCGGTGAAGAAACGGTCGAGTCGTTCCGCGTATTCGGCGGCGCAGCAGGCCCAGAGTGACGCATGCCCGCGTCCCGGTCGTACCCACAACTCTTTCGGCTCGCTCGCCGCCGCGTAGAGCGTGAAGGCGTTGCGCACGGGGATGAAGGTGTCCTCGGTATTGTGGATGACCAATAGCGGGCGGGGGGCGATGGCCGCCATGGCGTCGATCGGACGATTGGCCGCCAATTTGGCGCTGGTGAGCAATTCCCCGAATCGGAGGATCAGGGGGCCAAGTGGCGCGAGTGTGGCGTGGCACAGTTCGCGCAGGCTACCGAGCGCCGTGTCGGTGAGCGCGGTGAAGCTGCTGTCCGCGACCACCGCGCCGATCTGCGGCTCGCGCGCTGCGGCGAGCAACGCGGCTGCCGCACCCATCGAGATTCCCACTACCCCCAGCGGCAAGGCGACGAGTTCCGGGCGTGTGCGGAGATAGGCGATCGCGGTGATGATATCGCCCGCCTCGCGATAGCCGATCGTCGAGCGCGAGCCCCCACTGGTGCCGTGCGCGCGAAAATCGAAGAGGAGGATCGCGTGCCCGCTGGCGTGCAAGGCCCGTGCGAGATCGAGGAACTCGTGGCGACTCATCGCAAAGCCATGGCAGATCACGAGCACATCGCGCGCTGCTTCGTGGCTGAGATACCAGCCCCGCAGCGTGACGCCATCAGCGGTCTGGAAAGCGATCTCCTCCACCGTCGCATCGATCGCACGGGGCGCGATCGCGCGCAGATGTCGCGGGCGGGTGATGATATGGGCGAGAGTGGCGCTGCCGCCGAGCGCCGCGAGCGTTAAGGCACCGCCGAGCAGGCCGAGCGGCCCTAACGTGCGCCACAACGCGCTGGCGACAGGACGGCTATGAGGGGTTGGGAAGGACGCGTCGCCCTGCCAACCAGGGAGCGATGGTGCGAGTCGTGTCATCGGCTGGGTGCTCTCCGATCGGCGGTTGACGAGGTATGCAACTGCATCTGATGCCAGTACTATGGCAAAAGATGCACATCGATAGGAAGAGAGTATAGCAGGAATTAACGTAAGGTTAACGTACATGGCATGTGCGGGGCGAGTGGGCTAATAGCTGAGTGATTGATAGGCGAGTAGCGTGCGCTGTCGCTGATCACTTAATTTTGTCCACCAAGACGCCTCTATGATCGCCTCGTTTGACCAGGCTTACCTGGACAACAATATGCCCAAAAATCCTGGTTCCAATAATCAAAAACCTCGATCTCTTGGTCATGCTGGATGGACAAACGTGGCGATCAGGGCATTGGTCAAATTAAGGCTCTCCCGACCTTTTGCTGGGCCGAGGTGCTCGGTGGGGAGGGCGGTGCATGTAGCGACCGATTCCCCTGTCCAGGCCTCCGTCTTGCTGCCCGAATCTGCCGCCAGTGGGGACATGGGCTACTGCCGCAGCAAAAGGTCGGGAGAGCCAAATTAAGTGATCAGCGACATGCGCTGCGTAGTCTGTTCTGAGGACATTTCGGCGCGAAGCTTCGACGCCTCGCGGGGGTATTGAGCGCCCACGTTACCCTGTCTTGCAATGTTGATGATCCCCGGTTGCCGATGTAGGTGCGAGCGCTTGCCGCATCCATCGCCGTGGCACTTCCGACAGCGCCCAGGGGGCTGGCCCGAGATAGGAACGGCGACGGAGTGTACGAGGATAGCACTCCCCGAACGGCGAATGTTGCGATCGGTTTGGTAAGGATGGCAGGGTTGGATACCACTGAAGAGGATTCGCATCATCGCGGCGGGGATGAAACGGCGGTAGGGGTAGCTGCGCGCATCTGTAGCGACGGCGCGAAGCTCCGCTACAAGGGCGGGGTCAGCTGGATTATCGGCGATGCTCAGGGAGGTTTCGGAGTGCGCGAGTTGGCGAAACGAGCGGACGAGGTGGGACAGATTCTTGTACGGGCGTCGCTGCCCATGTTCGACGTGTAGGAGTGGGCGCTCGGATAGGCCGCACGGTAGGAGCTATGGGGATGATCGACTTCGAGCACTCGCGCAGGATCGGAACTCGCCGCATCGTCAACTCCCGTCCTGCTTCGGTCAGTGCGATCACGCCGTCCACGCTACTCATACGGAATCCTGTTGCTCGCTTGCGTTATGGCGCTGCCACGCATGAGTAACAGGGCGAATCCATATCGCAACAATACAGACGGATTCCGTATCAGCATGCGCCAGAGCTGCGCGTCTCCGCGCGGGCATCGTCCTTCGGGCGGGCGGGGGTCAGGTGCTGTCCGCGTGCCTGTCCCACCAACAGCAAGATGCGCGGGGCGAATGTGCGCGGAAGGCCTTGCCACAGGCGCGCTCAATCAAGGATCGATTCGGGCCAATGAATGGGATGTGCCGGATCTGAGAGCACCCGGAGCGGAGACGGCGCGGAGAGAAAGCGTTCACCTATACCCTGAGCGTGGCGATGGCCCGGTATAGTCGGGTAGCGCGGGGCTTCTGCCGATGGTGAGCCACAGCGGGGACCCTGCGAGTACGCGCAGCGATCGTCGCTCCAGCCCGGTTGCCGGATGCTCGCCCCGCCCAGAAAGCGGGTTGCCCTACCCTGCCCGCTGCCGGGACGTTGCTGATCGGTTGTGGCCCGGCTTCACTCGTCTCGTCGCACCGGCTGTCGGGAACCGGGTTGTGCGGTCGTCATCGCGCGTTCGTTTGCCGTGCCCATAGCCACACCAGAAGTGAAAATAAGCGGCGAGCTCACGCGGCGTATAGTGCTTTGTCCCAACAGTGGTTTCGCCGTGTTCGATCGCGCGACGGAGATCGGCGCTGGTCCTGCCGGAAAAGGTGGTATAGCTCTTGCCGATCGCTTCGAGGATGTGCGCATCGGAAGCGCCGAGCATCGATAAGCTGTGGCGCTGGGCGAAGCGGCGAGCGCGCAGATTTGACCATTCCAGGAACGGGGTGCTGTTGTCAACCTCGATCGCATCGAAAGGGAGTCGGGCGGTCAGCGTACCGAGCGCATCCATCGCACGGCGTTGTCGGCGCGGGCGATCCCTGAAGAAGGGGTGCGGGGCGAACGCGAGCCCGCCTTGCGCGTGGATCGCCGCGACCGTCGCCGCCGCGCCCTGGCCGGGCGCGATCGGTCCTTGCAGGAAGAGTCCGACGATGTGTCCTTCGCGGGAGGTGATCTCCGCCCCCACGATCACCTCGAATCGGTACCCGCGCTGGGTGACGAGTTGGCGCGCCAACTCCGCCCCGGCGATCGTGTCGTGATCGGTGATCGCGATCACGGCCAAGTCGCCCGCGCGTGCCACCGCCGCCAGGACCTCGGGGACGGTCGCCGCGCCATCGGAGCAGGTGGTGTGCATGTGGAGATCGGCCCGGCTCCTGAAAGTGGCGTGCGCGGGGGTATCGGCCTTGCCCATGCGATCCTCCCGATATCGATGCGATGCCGGTTGCGACACCATGCACCGAGCCGTTAGCGGCGCTCCGCGAGTGGCGCTCCGCGAGTGGCGAGCGCCCGTAGATGCGGTTGCACTGGTCGCTGTGCGGCGGCGATCTCCTGGTATTCATCGAGTAAGTGCTCGAATAGGGCGGCCCAGGTGCGCCCTTCGGCCAGTTCCCGCGCGCGGCGGGCATAGGCGTGGCGGAGCGCTACGCTGTCAGTCAGGGCCGTGATCGCCGCGACCCAGGCTCGTTCATCGCCGGTCGGGCAGAGTAGTCCCGTCTCGCCATCGCGGATGACATCCTGCACACCACCCGCGCGGAACCCGATCGTGGGCAGTCCGGAGGCCATCCCCTCCTGCACGACCTGACAGAACGTCTCGGTGAGGGAGGGGCAGAGCAACAGATCAGCCGAGGCATAGGCGGCGGCGAGGGCGACCCCGCGCAACTCGCCGGTGAAGTAGGCGCGGTGCCCCGCGAGCGCGGCCATCAGTTGCGGGCGCCCGGGGCCGTCGCCGACGATGAGCAGGGGGAGCTCGGGGCGCGCCGCCGCGATCGTCAGCAAGGCCTCCAGGTTCTTCTCCGACGAGAGGCGACCGACATAGGCGACGATCGGCGTCGCCGGGTCGGCGTCGGGTCCGAGGATGCGCGCGCGCAGGGCGGGGTCGCGATACTGTGGCCCGAAGCCGACCGTATCGACGCCGCGCGCACAGAGCGCCAGATCACGGAAGCCGCGCTCATGCAGTTGGCGGCGAACGGTCGGGGTCGGGCAATAGGTGCGCTCCGCCAGCCCGTGGATCGTTCGCAGATAGCGCCAGGCGAGCGGTTGCAGCGGCTTTAAGCCGTGACATCCGGCATACGTCGCCAGATTGGTCTGGTAGTGCGCCACTGCGGGGATACCCAGCAGTCGGGCCGCCAGTGCTCCCTGCGCCCCGAGCAGGGCCGGACCCGCGAGGTGCAGGAGATCGGGTTGCCAGCGGTGAAGAATCCGCAATAGCCGGGGAGTTGGACCTGCGACGGTCAGGCCAGGGTAAAGGTGCCAGCGGAGTCCACGGAAGCGTTCTACCCGAAACCCGGCATAGGTATCGGTCCCGGCACCAGGTGTGAGGATCAGCGCCTCATGTCCGAGCAGCTGGAGATAATCCAGGAATTCAGTTAGCATCCGGACGATGCCGTCCATTTTGGGAAGAAAAGTCTCCGTGACGATCGCGATTCGCATGGTCACCCCCTCGCTATCTGGTGGCGAATTGCTGTGTTGGCGTGCGAATGGGAGCCCCGCTCATTGTGGAGCGGAGCCAGGGTGGCTATTCGGTGAGAAGCAGCGACGGGACTCGCGCTCAGCCTTAGGCCGACCAACGGCCGTTGCCTGCCTTTTGGCTTAACTGGGAGGATCCAGTGATGTGCGTTCATAATCCTTGATCCGACCGTACACTGCGTACTAACGCCAGGCTGTTACAGCCACTCTAGTAAACGATTGTTAATAGTAGGTTAAGGAACGGTTAGGGCGAGTGCCGTATTGTGTAAAACAATTGTTAAGTTTTCAACGGTCTATCTGCTGGGCTTTTAGCCCTTTGGGGCTACCCTATCGTGATGGCTGTCCTGGCCGCTTCGTCTGTCCGTCGGCACTACGCGGTCCGCCGATATGCGTGGTGGAGGCCACCGAGCACCGGGAAGGCCCGCACGTTGCCCACACCTCCCGCATGCGCCGGGGATGCCGCCGCGTCGCCAGGGGTGTGCTGCCCGATCCCTTGATGCGGCCGATCCTGGTTGAAGTAGGCCACGTACTCCCGGAGCACGCGCCGCAGGTGGGCCTCCCCCAGCACCACGACGTGGTCCAGGCACTCCCGCCGGACGCTGCCGAGGAACCGCTCGCAGGTGGCGTTTTGCCGGGGGGCGCGGTACGCGGTCCGCAGCGCCGTGATGCCGCTCGCCGCCGCGCCGCGGGCGAAGGCTGGGCCATACTTGCAATCGCGATCGCGGACGAGTAGCGCGGCCGCTCCCCGAACGGCGTGGCCTCGCGCAGCTGCTGGGCGACCCAGGCATCCGTCGGGTGGTGCGTGACCCCGACGTGAACCACCCGGCGCGAGCCGTGCGCGATGACGAAGAAGGCGTGGCGCGGGCGGAACAGGAGGTCGGTGACCGGGAGGAAGTCGCAGGCCCAGGCCTCCGCGGCGTGGTTGCGCAGGAACGTCGCCCAGGACTGCCCGGCGCGGTGCGGCGGGCGGGCGCCGCGCATATGCCGCTGGACCGTGGTCTTGGCGACGCGGATACCGACCTTGAGCAGCTCCCCCCGGATGCGCTCGGCACCCCACAGCCGATTCGCGGCGGCCAGCTCCCGGATCAGCGCGATCGTCTCGGCCGGAACCTTGGCGCGGCGTGCTTGCTGTACCGCTCGCGACTTTTGCCGCCAGTGCCGACGGAACAGATCGCGATGCCAGCGCAGGAGCGTGTCGGGCTGGACGATCAGCAGGGCTTGCTGCCAGGCCCGGATGCGACCAGCGAGCAGCACCAAGAGCGCCCGATCGGTCGGGGTGCAGCGCGGGCGCTTGGCGCTGCGCCGCAGGATGAGGAGCTGCTGGCGCAGCAACGCGTTCTCGGCGACGAGGGCGGGCCGACCGCGCACGAGGTCGGCGAGGGCACCAATCATGACGCCCTGTTCGGCGGGTTGCGTCGCGACGGCCAGGCGGTGCTGGAGGGCGCGAGTAACGGCTCGCCCGAGTTGGGCACAGCGACGGAACAGGCGAATGAGCATCGGGGCTCCTCCTCGAGAACAAGCAGCGACAGCGCGATACTCACTGGTGTCGCGCTGTAGGAGTGTATCGCTGCCATTCACCCACTCAAAGTGACGCTCGACCCGAACGGATATTCCAAACGGCCAGCACAGCTGGCTGTAGTCGTCGGCCCGGCAACGCCCTGGGCCGTTATCAGGCCCGTTAATGGGTACTGCCTCGCCACATGACGTTCGCAGATCGCGAGCTCAGAGGAGTTATTTGGAACCAGAAAGCCTGACGCCAAGCGGGCCGTGGTTCGCAGAATAGGCCCTACAGTGCCACTTCGCGGCATCGCCCAATGTCGCGGATGACGTGCACCTCTCCCGTAACGCCATCTCTCAGCACCGCACGCGAAGCTGGCCAGTACGTACTTCACAAACCAGCCGTCACATGCGGTCTGCGGCGGAGGTGAGCGTCCTGAGACACGCCGGGAAGGGCGCTCTTCGATGAAGAGGACGAAGTGGCACTGTAGGGGATGTTATGCGAATCACCCGCCCCGCTTCATGGCTTGACGCCCTGATCTTTGGTTCTAAATAATGGCCGAAACCGCATATTACACGAACCACGTTCTGCGGGTCCTGGTTGAGACGCTGGATCGCATTACTGTGACAGAATCTCTTGAGGAGTCTCGACAAAAGTCGATTCCTTCTCAACTTCGCGATGGCGATGTGGCGATAGCAGTATTACCTCATATCGCTACTATATTCTTGTTTAAGAATATATATTGCAATACAATTTCATAGTAAGAAGAGATCTGTAGAGCATGGACCACTGTGGCTCATGCGAATTACGACGCATGGAGTGGCTAGGTACGGGCACTGCAACACCAGTAGTGTCTGGGGAGCACCAATATGCCCCTACAACGCCCCACCACCACCCCGGTCCCCGACGAGATCTTCGACGAATGGCTTGCGGTGCTCGGCCACGCCGAGTTGCGCGTGCTGCTCTACATCGTGCGGCGCACCTTCGGCTTCGACAAGCGCGGCGGCGACACGATCAGCTACCGGCAATTCACCGATGGGATCACCACCCGCGACGGGCGGGTGCTGGATCGGGGCTGCGGGGTGAGCAACCGGACGAACCTCTCCAAGGCGTTGAAAAACCTGGAGGAGCGTGGCCTGATCCGCCGCGTGCAGGGGCAGACACCCGAGGGCGATGCCGCCGTCACCTTCTACGTCCTGTGGTTCGCGGGCGAGGCTTCGCGAGACGCCGATGACCCACGCGATCGCGCCCCATTCCCTTCCGCAACGGCCTCACGCGGCATTTCCGAGCGGAAGGTCGCCGTGCAACGGTCAGAGTCAGAAGGTGGAACCGCCACAGTACCACCCGGTGCCGCTGCGGCACCACGCCGTACCGCCACGGCACTACCCGGTGATGCCGCCACAGCACCACCCGTGGTACCGCAACAGTACCCACAAGAAACAGTCGAACAACAAACAGAAAAACAAGAAACAGGACCGATCGATCCTTTCGAAGGGTCCACTCACAATGATGATGAACGGGAACGCGAGGCGCTGCGCCGAACGATCGCCGACTTCAGCCGCGAACTCGGCGACGCCGATCACGAGCGCGCCAACCTCACCCGCGCCACCAACCTCTGGCGGGCCGCCGGCGTACCGACCACCGAGTTCATCCAACTCCTCTACGACGCGCGGGCGCTGACACGGCATTACCAGGGCAAGCAGCCACCCGGACGGCGCATCGAGGCGAAAGGAGCCTATTTCTTCGCCATATTGACCCAGATGCTCACAGCGCGCGGCCTGATCCGCCCGACGCGCGACCCGCCCGCCGCTCCGACGATTCACGCCGCGTACAGTGGACCGGCCGCAATGCCAGAGGGGGGACCACTATGATCAATCGCTTGCTCACCATGCTGACCGAAGAGCTGCGCGACGAAGGACTCCCCGACCCGCTCGGCGCGTCGTTCACCCTGGCCGCGCTCTGGGATGATCTCCCCCGCCTCACCGGCGAGACACCGCCGACCGCCGTACAGCAACGCTTCGAGGCCGACAGCCCGCTGACCGACCCGAGCGGCTGGGGCGACCTGCTGACAGGCCCCGCGCCCACCGCGCCCCCGCCCATCCCCTTGTAACGCCGCGTTGCCGCATAGTTTGCGAGGAGGCCCACATGGAACCGCTATTGTTGACCCCGAAGGAGACGGCACGGGCGCTCGGCCTGAGCCAGTCTTATGTCTACGAGCTGCTGGCGAGCGAGATCTTACCGTCGATCACCATCGGTCGCACCCGGCGCATCCCCCGCCGTGCCCTGGAAGAATTCGTCGCGGCGTGCGAGGCCACCCAGGGCGGCTATGCCCCTCATCCAGCCCCGGCAATTCGCACATCAGGAGTACAGACATCATAAGTACTCCAGGCACTGCGCCACACCCACTCGAGGCATCGATGCACCCACGACCGACTCGTTGGCTGGTCAGAGTGCATCGATGCCTCGGAGCCGCTGATCAGCGCTCACTGAAACTCAAGGAGGACAGTAAGGATATGGGCAAACGACGCGGACACGGCGAGGGAAGCATCTATCAGCGCGAGAGCGACGGGCGATGGTGCTGTTCCGTGAACCTGGGGTATGTGAACGGCAAGCGGAAACAGAAGGTCATCTATGGCACGACACGCAAAGAAGTCGCGGAGAAGTTGAAAGTCGTCCTGCGCGATCAGCAACAAGGCTTGCCCGTCGCGGTGGAGCGCCAGACCGTCGCGCATTTCCTCGACAACTGGCTAGAAACCGTGGTGAAGCAGAACACGCGACCGCGCACCTACGACAGCTACGCGCAAGTCACCCGACTCTATCTTGTTCCCGCACTCGGACGGTATCAACTGGCGAAACTGGAACCGCAACACGTCCAAGCGATGATGAACGACCTGGGGAAGCACGGCGGCAAGGACGGTACGGGCCTCTCCCCGCGCACCGTGACGTACACGCGGGCGATCCTGCGAAAGGCGCTGAATCAGGCGGTGAAGTGGGGCCAGGTGCCGCGCAACGTCGCCACGTTGGTAGACCCCCCGAAAGCGGAACGCCATCAGATCGCGCCGCTGAACCCGGAACAAGGCCGCGCGCTCTTGAACGCGGTGCAGGGACACCGATTGGAAGGGTTATACCGCGTGGCGCTGTCGCTCGGTTTGCGACTTGGAGAGGCGTTAGGGTTGCGGTGGGAGGATGTGGACCTGGACGCGGGGACGTTGCGCGTGGCCGTCGCCTTACAGCGCCGCAAGGGGAGTAAGGAACTGGTAGTGCCGAAGACCCATCAGAGCCGCCGAACCCTCCCCCTTCCGACGGTGCTACTCGCCGTGCTGAAACTCCACCGGATGCGCCAGCTAGAGGAACGGTTAGCCGCCGGACCCGCCTGGAAGGATCACGGACTCGTCTTCCCGTCCACGGTTGGCACAGCGATCGAGCCACGTAACCTGACACGGCACTTTAAGAGCGTGCTACAGGCGGCGAGCTTGCCGAACATTCGCTTCCACGATCTCCGGCACACGGCGGCAAGTCTCCTGGTCGCCCAGGGCGTACACCCGCGCGTGGTCATGGAAATTTTGGGGCACTCGCAGATCAGCTTGACGATGAACACTTATGCCCATGTGCTACCAGAAGCACAGCGCGAGGCGACGGCCTGGATGGACACGCTTTTCCCAGAAGCGATTTAGATAGGGACAGCTCACGCGCCAACGACGCAATCCGGGAGGGCGGTAGGTTTGTGCCTACCGCCCTCCGATATAAAGTAGCTTGCGCTCTACTAGCTCGAACAAACTCCTGGCGCGATCCCATTTCCATACGTAGCGTACTCTGCCCCAATCTGGCAGACCTGGGTCTTCAGGTGCCCGCCCTTCTGGCATCAAATCATCCGGCACGCCATCCCACGGCTCGCTAACAACTTCTAGTCTTCCGTCATTGTCATAGTCGGTCAACTGCGCGTCGATAAACAGCGGAGTCACATTCTCATCATTGCGAGATTTGGGTGTGTGCAATGCTTCGTAGCGCCCTGCAACATACTTGAAAACCATCAAGCCGGTACTGGTATCAAAGCCGACAGCGCACACCAGCTCATTGAGACCATCGCCGTCTACGTCAGCTAATACCATACTATCAATAAGTCCGCCAACAGCTCCGTTAATTGGCCCCACAGCTAATGGACGAGAGTTTCCTGTACCTCCCTTGAAGACATGAAATAGCCTGTCTACATCATGTGAAGGAACAATAGTCTCAATCTCTCCATCATTGTCTATATCTAGTTGAAAGATGGCTGGCTGAGAATAGTCCTCGCGGCCATATTTGATAACTGGAGCTTGAACGGTTGCAGTAGCCGTTAGTCGTCGCTGATTCGCCTCTTCCGCAATCAGATAAATACGATTGGCGAGAACGATGATGTCGAATGCCTCGTCCTCATTGGGATCGACAAAGCGATGGCCCATTGCATTCCGATAGGCCAGAAACGCCCCACGGATAAGCTGATGCATTCCCTCTCGTTCGCCCGCTCCCGCGCTCTGATCCCGGAGCAGTCCAGTGACAGGATGGAATGCTTCTTTGATCACTTCCATCGGCTCGCCGCCTTGATGCCCCGTAATCTGGCGCAGCCGTTCATCCACCACCTTAAATGCGTTGAATGACGCCTCCTCAAAGTTTCCGGCTTGGAAATGCTTAATAATACGCTTCCCAATGTCGGGGTGGAGGCGTTTGCCACGTATTGCATTACCATTATCGGTTTGGCCGTTCATCGTCCACCTCTCGCAGTCCCAACACCGTAAAGTTGAGGTTTGTCTACATTGTTGTCTACACCAGATATGGAAGAGGACCACCCTACAAAGGATGGCCCTCTCGTTTCCCGCATTCTGATGCGGTTTTTAGTTAGTGAGCCGCCACAGACTTGAACTGTGAACCCGCTGATTAAGAGTCAGCTGCTCTGCCAATTGAGCTAGCGGCCCGTGCGTTCGCGAGGGTTTCCTCGCTGCGCTGGAAAAGTATAGCAACTTTCACGCATTTGTCCAGCCCTGTGCGCGACGAATTTTGCGGGGGCGGTGCGATACCGCTCCGCAACGGTCGAAAGCACCCTCGCGCTATCCATGCAGCCCCGCGCGCCGCAGCCCCGCGCGTGTCCGGCACACGCCTTGCGTCGTCCGCGCCACGGGCCGATACTGGCGCGGAACGAGCGGGCCATGCGGAGAGGAAACGACCGTGACTGAGTCACAGCACACCGACGGCGCGGCACGGATACCGACGGACACCGAGCGGGCGGCCTTGCTGTCCGCCGCCCACGCGGCGCGACAGCGGGCCTACGCACCCTATTCGCACTTCCCTGTCGGCGCGGCGCTGCTCACCTCGGGTGGCGCGATCGTCGGCGGTTGCAACGTGGAGAACGTCTCCTACGGGCTGACGAACTGCGCCGAGCGCACGGCGATCTTCGCCGCCCACGCGGCGGGCCAGCTCGGCGCACCCCACGCAGGGCCACAGATCGTCGCCATCGCCGTCGTCGCGGAGAGCGCCGATCCACCGACCCCTTGCGGTGCCTGTCGGCAGGTGCTGGCCGAGTTCGGACCGGGCTGCACGATCATCTGCGCGAACCTGCGCGGCGACACCCTGACGATGGGCCTCGACGAGCTATTGCCGCACGCCTTCGGGCCGTGGTGAGCGCCAACGACCTGCACCTCACCACACCGACGCCGGACGATCTGCCCGCCCTGCTCGCCATCTGGGAGGCGCATCGTCGGCGCAATGCCGCCAACGAGTCCGCGCCCTGGCGACGGACCCTCGGCGAGCGTCGCGTCACGGTCGCGGCGGCCCTGCGCGCGCGGCTCGATCGCACGGATGCGGACACGCCCATTTTCCTGGCCCGACGCGGCACACGCCCCGTCGCCTTCCTCCTGGGCTCCGAGATACGCCTACCGCACACATCCGGCTATCGCGCCTATGCCCCCGATCACTTCCTCAACATCGGCCCCGAGGAATGGGCGCTCGCCGATCCCGCCGATGGCGCGGCGCTCGATGCGCTCTACGCCGCCCTCGCCACCCGGGGTCTCGCTCGCGGCACGGGCGCGCAACTCCTCGCGATCGCGGCGGGGGACGATCTGACCGATTTCTGGCTCGATCTCGGCTTCGCGCGGCACGATCGCTACGCCTATCTGCCAGGCGTGGCGGCACGGCCCGCACTGGCGGGGGTGCAAGTACGCCGCGCGACCGTCGCCGACCTGGCGGTGGCGACCCACCTCAACCTTGCCGAGGCCCACCACCATCATCAGGCTCCGATCTTCACCTTCGCCCCGCCGGGACGCGACGAGGCGCGGCGGCGCGATGTGGCCGCGAATCTCGCCGATCCGGGGTCGCTGATCTTCCTGGCGGAGGCCGATGGGCGCATCCTCGGCGGACTCAGCGCATTCTTCATCGACACCCTCCCGTTCTGGATGCCCTCGGCCACCCCCACCCCTTGCGCCTTCATCGATAGCGGCTACGTCGAGCCGGAGGCACGCGGGCGCGGTGTCCTGCGCGCGCTCGTCGCGACGCTCCTCGCCGAGACGGTGGCGCGCGGCGGGGTCGGCCTCTTCGTCACCTATCTCCCGGCGAATCGCAGCGCGCACCTGGCCTGGGAACGGCTCGGCTTCGACCCGCTGATCACCGTCCACCAGCGCCGCATCGATCCGCGCTCTGTGCGCCAGTACGAGCGCACAGAGCGGGAATCGACAGACCGGCGCTGATATACTACCGGGGTAACTGCCGCGCCCCTGCCACCATCCCACGCCGGCGCGCGTAGATGATGCGACCGTTGCCGAGCGGCCTGGGTGTTCGTTTGCCATCAGCTGCGCCATCCGTCAGCAAGGGCATCATCCAGTTCGTCGTTCGTCCTTCGTACTTATTCGTCATTCGTCAGTGAGAAAACGCCATATGCAGCCGCACAGCCCGGAAGTCCTCGATCTGCACACCTTCTCGGTCTCCGCGATCCGCGCGTTGAACATGGCCGTGGCGATCGCGCGGCGCTACAACACGCGCGCGCTCGGCAGCGAGGCGCTCCTGCTGGCGCTGCTCAATCAGGGCGATGGCAACGCCAACAAGATCCTGCTGCACTTCGGCGTCGACATCTTCGCCCTGCGCGGCGCGGTAGAAAGCTATCTCGCGCTGCCGAGCATCGCGCCGCCGAGCGATCTCGCGTTCGAGGCCGATGGTGGCCGCAACGTCCCGCTCGCCGCGAACCTCGCCCTGATCCTCGACCGCGCGCGGATCATCGCCGATGGCTACCGCCTCGCCTGGGTCGGCACCGATCATCTCCTGGCGGCGCTGGCCGTGGTGGACGGCCCGGCCAACACGATCCTCAAGCGCTTCAACGTCACGCCGCAGCAGATCGACGAAGCCCTGGTCCAGATCAACGGCGGCAAGATCAACGCCGTCGGCGAAGGGAACAGCACGATCGTCGCCGATCTCGTCGCGGCGGCGCGGACCAGCACCTGGCCCCGCGTGACCGAGCGCGCCGCACCGCTGCGCGAGCTGGTCAACATCCTCCTCCAGCGGCGCCGCAACAGCGCGATCGTCATCGGCGAGCCGGGTGCCGGGCGGCGCTCGCTCGTCTCCGCGCTCGCCCAGCTCGGCGCGCGCGGGCAGTTGCCGCAGGGGCTCGGCAGCGGCATCTGGGCGCTGCAACCCGCCGCCATGCTCGGCAACCCCGAGGCGAACATCGAGCTGGCGCTGCGTGTGGCCGATGGTGGCATCCTGCTGATCCCCGATCTGCCGCTCTTCTTCGGCGGCAGCGCCTTCCCCGGCTACGCCGAAGCGGGGCTGGCGATCCGCCTCGCGCTCGGCGACCGTCGCCTCCGCCTGATCGGCACCGCCTCGAATCAGGGCTTCAACAAGTGGCTCGAAGGGGATAGCACGATCGCCGACACCACCGTGCCGCTCCGCTTCGAGCCGCCTTCCGTGGCGGAGACGGTGCCGATCCTGGAGTTACACCGCCCCACCTTCGAGCGCGAGTACAACCTCACCTTCACGCCCGACGCGCTCGGCACCGCCTCGGCGCTCGCCAGGCAATACCTCCCCGGCGCGCTCCCCACCACCGCCCTGGCCGCGATCGAGCGCGCCTGCGTGCTGGTGCAGCTCGCGGGGGCCAGCGCGCCCGAGCTCCGCACCGCCGGGATCGCGCCCGACCCGACCGTGGATACGGGCGACCTCGCGGCGGCGATCGGCGCGATGAGCGGCGTGCCGGTCGGCCAGATGGTCGGCCCGGAGCGCGAACGGCTGGCGCGGATGGAGGAGGAGTTGCACGGGCGGGTGATCGGCCAGGATGAGGCGCTCGCGGCGATCAGTCGCGCCTACCGCCGTGCCCGCGCCGGTTTCCGCGATCTCAAACGCCCGATCGGCTCGTTCCTCTTCCTCGGTCCCAGCGGCGTCGGCAAGACCGAGACCGCCCGCGCCCTCGCCGAATTCCTCTTCGGCACCGAGGAGGCGATGGTGCGGATCGACATGTCGGAATACGGCGAGAAGCACACCGTCGCCCGGCTGGTCGGCGCACCGCCCGGCTATGTCGGCTACGAGGAGGGCGGGCAACTGACCGAGCAGGTCCGGCGCAAGCCGAGTTCGGTCGTCCTCTTCGATGAGGTAGAGAAGGGGCACCCCGATGTCTACAACCTCTTCCTGCAAATCCTCGACGATGGCTGGCTGACCGACGGCAAGGGGCGGCGGATCGATTTCCGCAATACGATCATCATCATGACCTCGAATCTCGGCACCGAATACATCCTGGCCGAGGGGACGATGCACGCGGGTGCGCCGCTGCCGGAGGAGACGCGCGAGCAGATCGACGATGTCCTCCGCAGCCACTTCCGCCCGGAGTTCCTGAACCGGATCGATCGGATCATCACCTTCACGCCGCTCAGCCGCGAGCAGCTCGGCAAGGTGCTCGACCTCGCGCTCGGGCGCGTCCACGCGATGGCCGCCGTCGCCGGGCTGCGCCTCGAACTGACCGACGCGGCGAAGGAGTGGTTGCTCGACCAGAATACGCAGCCGGAGTTCGGCGCGCGCCCGATCCGCCGCATCGTGCAAGACTTCGTGCAGGACGCGATCGTGGACGGATTGACCGACGGTGCCGTCGCACCCGGCGACGCCTTGCGCGCCGACGCGCCGGACGAGGGCGGCACCGCGCTCGTCTTCGTGAAGGTGCCAGCGGCACCGGTCGCGGCGCAGCCCGATCTCGTCGCGGAGGAGCGCGCGTCCCTGCCGAGCGCGGGCGCGGCGGTCAGCACTGGCGATGACGCCGCAGTCGAATTGCCGGGCATGACGCGCACCGAAGGGGCCGACTAGCCCACGGATAGCGGCGATCCTGCCGCAACTCGATCGCCTCGGGCCGTGGGGTGGCAGCCGAAGTATGAATGCCCAGGTCGTGAACATCGCGACACGGCAGACGTGGCAGCGAAAGGGAGGGCACTTGACGACGCCTGATCCAGCGGACCCGCAATATGTGCGCGCGCGCGACCAGCTGATGGCCCAGTGGACCGAGGGGCTGGCGCTCGGACTCCAGGAAAACGCCGAGGGCGCGGCGGAAGAAGCCCGCGTCGCGAGCATCACCGCCAAAGTCGCCGCCGCTCGCGCCGCGCTCGACACGATCGGCGCGCAGACCGATCCGGCGGTCGCCGCCACGCTCCGCGCGCTGACCGAGGCGTTAGAAGAACTGATCGGCAGCGTTTAATGGCGAGGCACCGCCGCTGAATCACAGCCGATCGATCGCGATCTACTCGGCTACGATCGACGCAGGAGCAAGGCGTGCCCATGCCGACGGGCGTGCCTTGCGATCAACACCACGGTAATCGCGAGCGGGAGGACGCATCGAACTCGTGACCGACTTGAGCCTTCGTCGCCGCGCGAGCTTCCTCCGCGACGTGGCCTGTGGCATCGATCTCGCAAGGGATGGCTCCTGTTAGGATGCTCTTGAGTAGGGAAATACGAGGAGCGAAACGATGGCGACCACGGCGCACGGCAAGGAGATCGCCCCCACGGAGGCACTGTCGCCGCGTCGTCGTTCACGCAAGGCGCACAGCGAGACGAAGATCGCCCGGGTGTATGCTTTGCTGGAACGAATCTACGGCGCGAAGCACAACACGCCCGATGGCGATCCGCTCGACGGGCTGGTCGGCACGATCCTCTCGCAGGCGACGAGCGACGTGAACAGCGGTCGTGCTCATCGCGCGTTGCGCGCCGCCTATCCGACGTGGGAGGCGGTCCTCGCCGCGCCCGAGGAGGAGTTGGCGAACGTGATCCGCTCCGGCGGTCTGGCGAACCTAAAGGCACGACGGATCCAGGAAACCCTCGCGGCACTGAAGGAGGCGCAGGGCAAGCTGGACCTCGCCGTGCTCGACGACCTGCCGCTCGAAGAGGCGCTCGCCTGGCTGCGTCGCCTCCCCGGCGTCGGCCCGAAAACCGCTGCCTGCGTCCTCCTCTTCGACCTCGGACGCCCGGCCTTGCCGGTCGATACGCACGTCCATCGCGTCGCGCGTCGCCTCGGGCTGATCGGGCCGAAGGTCAGCGCGGACCGGGCGCACAGCGAATTGCAGGCCCAACTCGCACCGGAGCAGGTCTATGAGTTCCACCTGAATATGATCGCGCACGGGCGGCGGATCTGCCGTGCGCCGTTGCCGCGCTGCGCCGAATGCCCGCTCACCGAGGTCTGCAATTACTACGGGGCCGCTGGCGGCTCGCCGCCACAGGAGCGGCACAAGCCGTAGCCACCATTGCCCGAGCAGCATGCCTCAGCAACGGATCGCGCATTCAGCGAAGCGCGTTCGCTTGCAATTTTTGCGTCAGCGTATCGGCCAGTCCGCGATCGGTGAGGCGGTAGAACGGGGCGACCGGCAATGCGAGGCTGGAGATCGCCAGAATCGGCGATGGTCCTGCCAGGCCGAGCCCCCGCGCGCACTCGTTGAACGCGCGGACCTCCGCCGCGATGGCCTCCACCGGCGCATCCGACATCAGCCCGGCCACCGGCAGGCGCACCCGCGCCAGGGTTGCGCCATCGCGCACCAGCGCCACGCCACCGCCCATCGCGGCGACCGCGCGCACGGCGGCGAGCATCTCCGCCGGATTCCGCCCGGCCACGATCAGGTTGTGGCTATCGTGGGCGATCGTCGTCGCCAATGCGCCCTCGCGTAAGGGGAGGCCGCGCAGCAGCGCCAGGGTCGGCGGGTGCGCCTGTCCGTGGCGCGGCACGACGCCAAGCAACACCAGGTCGGCGGGGAGCGGCTCGGCGAGCGCGCCGCCCGCGAAGTGCAGCGTCACCGTATCCAACGTCGTGGTGCGATCCGGGTCCATCGCGATGACCGGCACCGCGACCGGGCCATCGGAGCCGCCACCGGTCGGCGTGAACGCCTCGACGCCGAACGCGCCGAGCCGCACGCTGTCGCCGCGTGGCGGCGGGGCCGGGTCGGCGAAGTCGGCGACGAGCACGCCGTCGCGCGCCACGACCCGTCCGCCCGCCACGACGAGCGCGGCGCGCGGCGCGGCAAGATCGCGCACCAGCACCACATCGGCCAGCTTGCCGGGCGCGAGCGCGCCGAGGTCGTGCAGGCCATAGCGGGTCGCGCCGTTGAGGGTGGCGATGCGGATCGCCAGCGCCGGGTCGGTCCCGCGCGCGATCAGGACGCGCACGCCGCGATCCAGGTGGCCGTTCCGCAGGAGATCGTCCGGCTCGATGTCGTCGGTGCAGAGGGCGGCATTCCACGGCAGCGGCACCGCGCGCAGCACCTCCGCCAGGAAGGGCGCGGTGTGCCGGAAGGTATTCTCGCGCCCGTAGACCCACATCCCGGCGCGCAGCTTCTCGACCATCTCCTCGGGGCCGCGACACTCGTGATCCGAATCGACCCCGGCTGCCAGGTACGCCGCCAGCTCGCGTCCGGCCAGGAGGGGACAATGCCCCTCCAGCGTCTTGCCGCTCGCCAAGCCCGCCTCGACGATCGCCGCCGTGCGCGGCTCCTGCCGCACCACGCCGGGATAGTCCATCAGTTCGGCCACGCCGAGGACGCGCGGCCAGGCGAGCAGCGCGGCGACCTCCGCCGCCTCGAAGGTCGCGCCCGCCGTCTCGAGCGCCGGGACAGCCGGGACGCTCGACGGCACGGTCGCGTAGACCCGCAGCGGCAACCCCTCGCTCGCGCGCAGCATGTACTCGACACCGGCGAGGCCGGTCACGTTGCCGATCTCGTGCGGGTCGATCACGACGGTGGTGGTGCCGAAGGGCAGCACGCCGCGCGCGAAGTTCGGCGGCGTGACCATCATGGACTCGATGTGGACGTGGGTATCGACGAAGCCGGGGATCGCGGTCAGGCCGCGCGCGTCGATCTCTTCCGCGCCGGTCAGCCCCCACCGGCTCCCGGCATCGATGATCGCGATCCGGTCGCCGAGGATGCCGATGTCGGCGGGATAGGTCTCGCCGGTGTAGACGTTGAGGAGATCGCCGCCCCGGATTACGAGATCGAGCGGGCGATCACCCCGCGCCGCCTCGACCAATGTCCGGCGCGTCCCCGCGCCCACCCCTCCTGCGGTCACCGTTGCCCCCTTTGTCATCGCCATATCACGCCCAGCACGGTCAGCGGTCGGTGTCCGTCAGATACCGACCGCGCGCAGGAACAGCGCCTTGTAATAGTCCACATCGAGCGCGGTCACGACCTCGATCTCGTGCGGCGCGACCTCCCACCACTCGGTCAGGCCCGCGCGCTGCGACGGGGTGCGTCGATCCAGCACGGTCATGCCGCGCGTGGCGGTGCCGGTCAGCTCCACGGTGACCGGGAGGCGCGCGATCGTCGCGTGTGACGGATCGAGCGCGATCGCCAGCGCGCCCGCGTCGCCGATCGCGCACGCATCGCGCCCCAGGTAGCCGGCCACGTAGCGGGTGATCCGCCCCACGATCTGCGGGATCGGTCGCTCGTCCGCCGCCAGCGCCGCGATCTCGGCGGCCCTGAGCATCAGTTGCCGGAAGGGATCGAGCGGATAGAGGCGGATCGGCAGGCCGCTCTCCAACACGATCGCCGCCGCCTCGGGATCCTGTCGCAGGTTGAACTCCGCCAGCGGCGAGGTATTGCCGTGCGCCATCCATGTGCCGCCCATCACCGTGATCCCCGCCAACCGCCGTGCCAATGCGGGGTAGAGGCGGATGAACGCGGCGATGTTCGTCAGCGGGGCCAGCGCCACGATCGTCGGAGGAGTCTCCGCCGCCTCGACCGTCCGCCGCAAGAACTCGACGGCGTGTTCAGCGACCGGCTGCCGCGCCGAGGCGGGCAATCCGGTATCGCCCATCCCGTCACGACCGTGCAGCAATGACGGTTCGCGCCGCGCCTCGATCAACGGGCGATCCATGCCGAGCGCCACCGGGATCGGCGGGGCATCGGCGAGATCGAGGATGCGGAGGGTGTTGTTCAGCACCTGATCGAGGGCGTGATTGCCCGTGACGCAGGTGATACCGAGCACACGCACCCCCGGCGAGCGCAACGCCAGCAGCAGCGCCAGCGCATCATCATAGCCGGTATCGACATCGAGGATCAGGGACGGCGGTGTCGCCGCCCTCGCACCCACGGCGGACATCACGACTTCGTCCAGTTGGCGAGGTTCCAGGTCAGCGGGCTCCACGGCGTGTCCTCGAAGCCAGCGAGGCCATTGGCGTAGCCATATGCCTGCTTGCGGCTGACGAGCGGCAGCGCCGCCGCGTCATCGTAGAGAAGCTTGTACTCCGCCTTGAAGATGGCACTCCGCTTCGCCGCGTCGAGCTCGGCGGTCGCTTGCTGCGCCAATCGGTCGTAGTCGGCGCTGGAATAGCGGCTGTCGTTGTTTAACCCCCAGTTGTTCGCCTTCTGCGGGATCTGCGCGGTCGTGTAGTAGTCGAGGAAGCGCTGGCCGTCCGGGCTGCCGGACGAGCCGCCGTACATCTCCCAGTCGGCGTAGAACTTCTTGGCGGTGTCGTTGTTGCCGGGATCGGTGGAGAAGAAAACGCCCGAATCGACCGACTTCAATTCGGTCTGCACCCCGAGTTTGTCCAGCGCATCCTTGAGGAGTACCTGCGTCTTCTGTCGGACGGAGTTGGTCGTCGTCTGGAAGAGCAACTTCAGCTGCACGCCATCCTTGGCGCGATATTGGCCCGACTTCTTCCACCCCGCCGCATCGAGCAGTTGCCCGGCCTTGTCGATGTTGAACTCCCAGGTCGCGCCATCGGGCAGCGCCTAGAGGGGCGAGTTCTGCACCAGCGCCCACGGCTCCGCCGTCTGCCCGTAGAGGCTATCGGAGATCGTCTGGCGATCGGCGATCAGGTTGAATGCCTGCCGCACCTGCTTGTCGGCCAGGAAGGGATGCGGAAACTTGATCGACGAGCGCTCGCCGGTCGCCGGGTCTTCCTTGTTCGGGTCGGTGAAGTTGAAGATGACCCGCTCCACGCCGGCGCCCGACGTCAGGCCGAGCTTCGCCCGGTTCGCGCCCTGCTTCACGAACTGATCGAGGATCTGCGGCTCCACCTGGAGGTTCCAGGCGAACTGGTAATCGCCGGTCTGGAAGATGGCGCGCGGCGGAGACGGCGTCGCCGCCCCCCTTCCAATCGACCCGACTGAAGGCCGGGCCGTTCGCGTCGCGCCAGTTCGGGTTAATGCTATAGGCGACCGAATCGCCCGGCTTGAAGTCGTCCACCACGTACGGGCCGGTGCCGATCGGCTTCAGGTTCCCGGCGAAGGTCTTGGCGTTCGCCCCGCTCCCATCCTTGAAGATGTGCTCCGGCAGGATCGCGTCGGTGAAAGGCAGATACCAGGCCGGGTTCGCGGCCTTAAAAGTCACCCTGGCGGTGTAGTCGTCCGGGGCTTCGACGTTTTCGATCGCGCTGTAGGCACCGAGGGTTGTCGCGCCGGTCTCTTTGGTGGAAACATATTGCCAGGTGAAGATGACATCCCTGGCGGTGAAGGGCTGGCCGTCGCTCCACTTCACGCCCTGCTTCAGCTTCCAGGTGACGCTCATTCCATCGGCGGCGAGACCCCCGTTCTCGCGCGTCGGGATCTCGGCGGCAAGCCACGGCACGAGGCGATCGTTCTTGTCGAAGTTCGCCAGCGGCTCCAGGACGAGGCGGGCGGGGTCGGAGTTCTGCCCGCCGGACGAGAAGTGCGGATTCATCGTGGTCGGAGCCTGCCAGTAGAGGATTTTCAGCGTCCCCGCCGTCCCGCGTCCGCGCGGCCCCGGACCGACGCCGCCCGCCGCGCCAAGGGGCGAGGTCGTCGGTGCGCCAAGCGCGCTGGCCGTGCCGCTCGCCGTCGGCGTGGCGGCGCGGATCGTGGTCGCGGCGACGGGGGCCGCGCCGGTGGGGCGCGTCGCGGTGGCCGCACCACCGCTCGTCGCGCTCGTCGCCGCTGCGGTCGTGGCCGCACCGGTCGCCACGGGGGCCGCAGATGCCACCGTGGTCGCGGGCACGGTCGTCGCGGTCCCACCGCCACAGGCGGCGAGCACGGCGGCGATCGCGCCGGTCGTGCAGCCAAGCGCCACCGCACGCCCGATGAACGCGCGCCGGGACAGCGCCCCGCGCGTCACCAACGTCACCAACTCGCCCGGCACCGGGCCATCGCCGCTCGGGGCACGCATCGCTGATCCCTCCTGATCTATACTCAATCGGGTCGGGCACACAAATCGGCACCCACCGTTGGCTACTTGTCCTATATTGTTATAAGGTAAAATACGGCGGTTTGCCAAGCGTTCGTGCCCCACAGACCGCGACTCGCGCGGCATACCGGCAGATGACTATGGCCGCCCGGTACTTTCGCGCCCTGTGCGGCGGCGCTACCGAGCGACCGGGGAAGGATAACGACGTGATAATCGACCGGGATAGTCCGGTGGCGCTGCATCGCCAGATCGCGGATGATCTGGCGGCGGCGCTGGCAGGGCACTATCGCCCCGGCGAGCGCCTGCCCACCGAGAGCGCCCTGATGCTCAAATATGGGGTTAGCCGGATCACGGTGCGTCAGGCGCTGGCGAATCTCACCACGCGCGGCCTGCTCGTGCGCCAGCAAGGGAAGGGGACGTTCGTGGCGGAGGAGCGGTCATTACGCCGGGAAGCGCGCCAACTGAGCGGCTTCGTGGACATCCTCACCGCGCAGGGGTTGGAGCCGGAGACACGCCTGCTCGACTTCGCCGAACGCCGTGCCAGCCCGCAGATGGTCGCGCGCCTCGGCCTGACCGATGAGTATGCGCTGACCTTCCGGCGGCAATATCTCCTCGATGGCCGCCCGTTGGCGCTGACCGAGGTCTGGTTCCCGCCCGCCGTGGCGTTGCTGATCGATCGCGACGCCGCCGAACGACACTCGTCCCACGCGCTGCTGGCGGAGTGCGCCGGGCTCGACATCGGCCACGCCGAACTGGCGATCCGCACGGCGGTGTTGCGGGACGATCTGGCGGCGCAACTGGCGCTGCCGACCGGGAGCGCGGCGCTGGTGGAGGAACGGCTGACGTACTGCACTGCGGGCATCCCGCGCGAGCATAGCACCCTCTATCTCCACCCGGACGCCTGCGAACTCCAGCTGACGATCGAGCCGGGTCAGGCGCTCGCCCACGCCGTACGCGCGCCGCATCGCGTGTGGTAGCCACGGAGTACAAAAGCGGGGCCGGGAAGAATCCCGGCCCCGCCCATGACACACGCCGCGCGGGCGCTCAATATCCTGCCTTCGCAATCGCTGGTGGGGACGGCCCTCACCCCCGGCGCTCACGCGCCACCCCCCGCCCGAGGGGCAGTAGCTCCCACCCATGAAGGGCGCAATGCCGCCGGGGAACCCGCCCATCCGAGGAGCGGGGGCTGTGCCATTCATCACGCTTCTGTGTCGATGGAAGGCTGGTAGCGTTCAGTCCGTGTAGGCGGATATTATGCCCTTCATGGGTAGTGGCTGCCCTCCGGGGCAGCGGCTACCCTCCGGGGTACTGCGTGGTCGCAGGCCATCCAGCCGGGAGCGGCTGCCCTTCAGGGGTACAGTGTGCCCTCCAGGGGCAGCGGCTGCCCTCCGGGGCACTTCTTAGCCCACCGGCTTATACCAGCGTGGGATACGGCATTGTGCGCCGGTGCGGCCCGTACCCCGCCGCCCAGCGGGCATCCGCCCATCCGAGGAGCGGGGGAGGACCACGCCCTACCGCCGCTTGCGAAACGCAACACTCAGTATCCTGCCTTCGTGTCCACTTCGTTCCGCAACTCCTCGCCTTTCAAAAAACGCTCGATATTATCCTCCAACAGGACGATGCCTCGCTCCCAGAGGCGCGGCGTGGCGCTGGCATGATGGCCGGTGATGATCACATTCGGCAGCTCCCAGAGGGGCGAGTCGGCGGGCAACGGCTCGGGGTCGGTCACGTCGAGGCCCGCCCCGGCCAAGCGCCCCTCGCGCAGCGCCGCGATCAACGCTGCCTGGTCGATCAACTGCCCGCGCCCGACGTTGTAGAGATAGGCCGAGGGGCGCAGCAAACGCAACTCCCCCGCCCCGATGATCCCCCTGGTTTTCGCGGTCAGCGGCAGGGTGAGCGCGACGTGATCGGCCTCGCGCAGCAGTTCGGGGAGTTCGTCGCTCTTCACCGTCTCTGCCACCCCCGCCGGCGGCGCATCGGGGTGCCGCTGCATCGCCAACACGCGCATCCCCACCCCGGAGGCGCGCTTCGCCAACTCCTCGCCGATATCGCCGAGGCCGAGGATCGCCAGCGTCTGCCCCGCAGGCTCGAAGGTCGCGGGGGCCTCGTGGGACCATTCCTTGCGCCGCTGACGATCGAGCAACTCGGGCAGGCCGCGCGCGAAGGCGTAGAGCAGCGCCAGCACATGATCGGCGATGTTCGGCGCGGCGACACCGCTGAAATTGGTCAGTTTCAGCGGATGCTTCGCCAATGCAGGCGTCAGCCACCCCTCCACACCGGCGCTCGTCACCTGCGCCCAACGGAGTCGCTGCGCCACCGCGAGTTCCGCATCGCTCAGGGCGGCACCACCGATGATCGCGTCCGCCTCGGGCAGGGCCGCCGCGAACGCCTCATCCTCCGTCGCGACCACGAAGTCCGTATCGGAAAAGCGGTCGCGCAATTGCCGCAGATAGCGCTCTTCCAGGCGTACCCGCACCACGATCTTCCGCCGCTCGGCCATGCACTCACCCCCTCCTCAGCACACGACCGCGACAATCCGCGATCAACCGACGGCAATGCAGGGGTCGTACCACCGAAACGGCCCATCGAGACGCGGCAACAGCGTGCGGCGCGGCACCCGGCGTCGCGACAGCCGTCTTCCGTAGCGGCGTGCATGCCAGGGGATATCATATGCTCACAAGGAAAGGCCGGTGTCGCACCCTGACTGGCGCGGACGGACGAGGGGGGCGACCGCTTGAAAAGGGTCGCGCAGACGATCCGCCGCCGCGCGCCGCTCACTGCGGGAAAAGCAGTTGCTCGATCGCCGCCGGTGGCCCAGGGGGAGCGAAATAGTAACCCTGGCCGAGGGTACAGCCCAACTCCTGTAGACGTGCCACCTGCACGATCGTCTCGATCCCCTCGGCAACGAGTTGCAGGCCAAGCGCCTGCCCGATGCCGATCACGGCGCGCACGATCGCCTCGTCATCGGGATCGCGTCCCAGTCCATCCACGAACGCTTTGTCGATCTTCGATCTATCGACCGGGAAGCGCTTCAGCTAGCTGAGCGAGGAGGAGCCGGTCCCGAAATCGTCGATCGCGAGGCGCACGCCGAGGCGTTTGAGTTCGTGCAACGCGGCGCTCGTCGCCGCCGCGTCCGCCATGATCACACTCTCGGTGATCTCCAACTCCAGCGCCGTGGCTTCTAACCCGGTCTCGCGCAACGTCAGCGCGATCGCCTCCGCCAGACTGGGCTGCGCGAACTCCGCCGCCGAGAGGTTCACCTTGACCTTCAGCTCGGGATGGAGGCCGCGCGCGCGCCACGCGCGGGCCTGATGGCAGGCTTCCCGCAAGACCCAGCGGCCAAGCGGCAGGATCAGGCCAGATTCCTCCGCCACCGGGACGAACCGTTCCGGCCCCACCAGCACATGCGCGCCGCGCGGCCAGCGTACCAGCGCCCCCACACCGACGACCCGTCCGGTCGTCAGATCGGTCAGCGGCTGATAGTGGGGCTGCAAATCCTCGCGCTCGATCGCGCGGCGCAGTTCCGCCTCTAACTCCAACCACTCGACGACGGCGGCGCTCATCGCGTCATCGAAGACGGCATAGCGCGCCCGGCCACCATTCTTCATGTCGGCGCGACGCAGCAACTCGGCCGGTTGGTCGTGACCGACGACACCCAGGGCGATGCCGATGCTGGCGGAGACAACGACGTGATGCTGACCCTATGATCGCTGACGCTCCGCCACGGCTCGCCGACTGGAGAATAGCCGATGTTGCCACCGGTGCGGCGTGGCGGCAGCTGATCCGCCTCACGCGCGGACGCTTGTGCCCCCGAATTGCGGTAGCCACCGCGCCTGTGCCGCCAGCAATTCGTCGGTCATGGCGCGGATCTGCGGCAGGGTGCAGACGGCGGCGGTCAGCGGATCGAGCATCACCGCGTGGTGGACCGCCTCGGTGTCGCCGGTCGCGGCGGCCTCCACGATCAACTCCTGCACGTTGATGTTCGTGCGGTTGAGGGCGGCCAACTGCGCGGGATAAGCGGCGATCGTCGTCGGCTGGATGCCGTTGCGATCGACGAGGCAGGGCACCTCCACGCAGCAGCCGTCCGGCAGGCCGGGGATCAGTCCGCGATTGGGGATGTTGCCGTTGATGCGCGTCGGCACGTTCGTCTCGATCGCCTCCATGATCCACGAGCCGTATTCGTGCGTGCGCGCCTCCGGCAGGGGCTTATCCCCCGAAGCGAGCGCTTCGAACTCCTCCTCGTAGCGCTCCGCACGCCCGAGCACATTCCGCAGATAGCCGCCGGTCCGCCCACGGTCGAACCAGTTGGAGTGCTGGTCATCGGCGAAGCGTGGCGCTAATTCCTCGTTCACCATCCGCGCCGACTTGCGGAAGTACGGCACGTACTCGCTGGCGTGGCCGCTCGATTCGGTGACGAAGTACCCGAACGCGCGCAGCAGATCGATCCGCACCGGCTCCAACGCCTCCAGCTCGGGCCGCGCGACCGCCTCTTGCAAGGCGGGGTAGAGATCCTCGGTGCCGCGCCGGAAGGTGAGATAGAACGCCTGATGGTTGATGCCCGCGCAGCGGTAATTGATCTCCTCGTAGGGGATGCCGAGCCACCCGGCCAGCATCTCACTCGTCCCCTGCACGCTGTGGCAGAGGCCGACGTGCGGGCGACCGCTGAGACGATCGACCGCCCAGCAATTCGCGGCCATCGGGTTGACGTAGTTCAGCAGCAGGGCGTCGGGCCGGGCGACCTCATCCATATCGCGGCAGATATCGAGCAGCACCGGGATCGTCCGCAGCGCGCGGAAGACGCCGCCCGGTCCGAGGGTGTCGCCGACGCACTGCTCCACGCCGTACCGTTGCGGGATGGCGATGTCGAGTTCGTAGGCGGTCAGCCCGCCTTGCTGAAAGGTGGTGATCACGTAATCGGCGTCGCGGAGCGCCTCGCGGCGTTCGGTCGTCGCCTCCACGCGCGCGGATAGCCCGCGTCGGCGGACAATCCCCTCGACCGCATCGCGCGCGTGCGCGAGCCGACCGGGATCGATGTCCATCAGGGCCAGCGTGCTAGCGCGCAGCGCCGGGGTCAGCAGGATATCGTTGCAGAGATTGCGCGTGAAAACGAAGCTCCCCGCACCGATGAAGGCGATCTTCGGCATGGCCGCACTCCTCCCATTCCAGCACCGTGCCGCTAGCAACCGCGCACGGCACCACCACGATCATACCTCTCCGCCGAGCCGAACGCCGTTATCGGCATCCGCTCCTGTCCCAACGGGACGATTGTCGCACGAGCCTCGCGAGCACGGAAGCGGAGGCAACGAGCGGCAAACCGTCGTCGCGGCCTATAGCTACGCGCATACTGCTTGACCGGTGTGCCCAGCCCGCGCAGGCGGGTATTATGCCCTTCATGGGTACTTCGCCGGTGCCGCTTATGGCTACCCATAGCCGGGGGGTTTAACCCCTCGGCTACCCACGCCGGTGCGGCCCGCACCCCGGCTCGTGCGCCCAGCGGGCACCCGGCTCGCCACCCCTCTCCCGATCCGGGAGAGGGGTTTCATTGTGGGATGGGTGGGGCTGGCGGACAGTAGCTCCCACCCATGAAGGGCGCAATGCCTCCGGGGGACCCGCCCGGCCGAGGAGCGGGGGGAGGTGCCGCTATCCGTGCTTGCGCCTCCCGAACAAGGCCGTAGCCGCTGTGCAAGCCACAATCTTAGCCCCGCAGGCGGACTTCGCCGGTGCTGCAACCCCCGGACCCATGCGGCCAAACGTATTGAGCACCGCTCTAGCGCCCGCCCATGCGCGTTGCCTGCCACGCCGCCGCGTCGGCCTGCCCGGCGCTCCCCAGGAAGTTGCGGAGCTTGTCATCGACCACCGCCGCCACCGCCGCCTGCGCGCGCGCGATCTCCGCCGCTGGCAGGGCGGACATCGTCGCGCTGGTCATGCGCTCGGTGCGACCGAGCGCGGCCAGGGCGGCTTGTTCCAGATCGGTCGCGATGTTGACCTTGCTCACACCGCCGCCCGGCAGCGCGATCGCGCCGGCGACCATCGCCGCCGGCACCCCCGAACCGCCGTGCAGCACCAGGTGGACCGGCGTCAGCGCCCGGATGGCCGCGAGGCGCGCGAAGTCGATCGTCGGCTCCTTGACGAGGTAGACGCCATGCGCTGTCCCCACCGAGACGGCCAGCGCGTCCACGCCGGTCTCCGCCACGAACCGTCGCGCCTCCTCGGGATCGGTGTAGAGCTCGGTATCGTCACCGGACTCGCCGGACTCGATCGTATCCGTCGAGCCGATCCGCCCCAACTCGGCCTCGACCGAGACGCCGTGCCGCCGCGCGAGCGCCACGACCGCGCGGGTCTGCGCGATGTTCTCCGCGAGCGGCAACGCCGAGGCGTCGATCATCACCGAGGTGAATCCCGCAGCGATCGCCGCATCGATCGTCGCCAGATCCTTCGTGTGGTCGAGGTGCAGCACGACCGGCACCGTGATCCCCAGCGCGGCGAGCTGCCGGTAGAACTCCTCCGCGAAGGCGGCGGGGGTCACGCCGTAGTGCCGGAACTCGGTCCCCGCGATCTGCGCGATCAACGGCGAGCGCGCCGCCTCCGCCGCCGCCAAGGTCGGGCGCAGCATCGCCAGATAGCGCGGCGAGAACGAGCCGAGCGCGTAGCCCGCCGCCTCGGCCACGGGCAGTGCCTCGCGGAGTGTCAGCACATTCGCGGGGCGCGGCGACTGGGTGGACATACGATCCCTCCTTCAGCTTTCGGCACGGCGGTCATCATCAAGGTACGAGCACGATACGAGGCGTCGCGTTCGCGCGGCGCATGGCGAGTGGGCGAACCCGAAGATACACCCGTTCCGCGATCAGCGGGAAACCTCGTCCTGCTCCGCGTCGTCCTCTGCGGTGCGTTCTGCTGGGCGGACTTCATCCGCCGTCGCCGAGGGGAAGCGATCGACCGCGCGATTGAAGAGCGCGTTCATACCGTAGGCGATGGGGCTGCCGAAGATGACGATCACGAAGGGGAAGATCCAGAGGGCGATCGCGAAGAGCAGCAGGCCGAACGTGGCGATGAGGCTGAGGAGCGGCTGACTGAGGGAGAGGAGGAAGGCGTTCTTGATCATCCCGAGCGCGCTGGTACGCGCGTTCGCCAGGATCGGGTAGACGTAGATCGTCAGCATCGTGTAAAAGAGGGTCAGGCTGAGGGTGGCGATGAAGAACGGCGTGGCGATCAACCCGGTCATATTGCGCGTGGCGAAGATATCGACCAGCAGGATGCCGCCGATGATCGCCCAGACGATGCCGACAAGCAAGCTTTGCAACAGCCGCGCGCGAAACGCCGCGAAGAACGGCCCGACGATACCCGCGCCCTCGTTATCTTCCCAGGCCCGGAAGACGCCGAACATCGCGGTCGTCGCGGGGAAGAAGGTGACGATCGGGATGGAGACGATCAACCAGAGCAATGTCAAAAGGAAGAAATTGGTCGCGGTGTCCGCCCAGCGATAGAAGCGACTGTCGATGATTTTCATCTACTCATCCATCGGTATTCCCGCTCATCACATCACCAGGCGGCGCACTCACCTTCAGCAAGGGGTGCGCCGCGCACGATACCATACATTGGAGGACCGCGGCAGCGCCCGCCCGCTCCGCAAACACCGTATCGATCGAGCAGACGGGGCGGTAGCACACGAAGGCTACCGCCCCGCTCAATGCAGCGCCGCCGCCGCTTCCTCCGCCGCCGAGACCGGATCGATCTCGCGCGCGACCAACCGGGCGAGCAACGCCGCGAAGCGCTGTTCCTGGCGGAACAGTTGCCCAACCCGCGCGACCGTGCGCGCGCGCACCAGCCCTTGCACCTCGTCGAGCAGCGCGGCGCGCTCCCGCGCGGCCCAGCCGGGACCAGCATGCAGATGCCGCTCGTGCGCCGCGATCGACTCGGCGAGCGCCGCGATCCCCGCGCCGCGCGCCGCGACCGTATCGCGGATCGGCACCCGCCAATCGCCCTCCTGGCCGTGACCGCCGAGCGACAGCATCATCGCGAGTTCGCGCTTCAATGCCCCCGCGCCGGGACGATCGGCCTTGTTGACGACCAGGATATCGGCGATCTCCAGCACCCCGGCCTTGATCGCCTGGATATCGTCGCCGAGGCCCGGCACCTGGAGGAGCAAGACGGTGTGGGCGGTGCGCGCCACCTCGATCTCGTCCTGCCCCACGCCGACCGTCTCGATGATGATCACGTCGAAGCCGAACGCATCGAGCAGCCAGACCACGCCGCGCGTCGTGGCCGACAGGCCACCGAGCGCGCCGCGCGTCGCCATCGAGCGGATGAAGACCCCCTCGTCCGCCCACGTCTCCATCATGCGCACGCGGTCGCCGAGGGTCGCGCCGCCGCTCAGGCTGCTCGACGGGTCGATCGCCACGACCGCCACCGTCGCGCCGCGCCCGCGCCAGTGCCCGATCAGGCCGTTGACGAGCGTGCTCTTCCCCGCGCCCGGTGGCCCCGTGACCCCGACGATGTGCGCCCGCCCGCTCGCCCCGAAGAGCGCGCGCAATGCCTCACGCCCCGCCGGGGTGTCGTTCTCCACCTGGGTCAGCAGCCGCGCCAGCGCCCGCCGATTCCCGGCCCGAAACTGCGCCACGAGTCCCGGCACCGCCGCAGGCGCGATCGTGCGCCCGTGCGGCGCACGATCGCGTCCCTCGTCGCTCGTCACGCGCTCACGCCGCTTCCGGCTGGCCGACCTGCGCGCGGATGAAGGTGACGATGTCGCCGAGCGCGGTGCCGGGTCCGAAGATGCCGGTGATGCCCAGCTCGCGGAGCGCGGGCGCATCCGCCTCGGGGATGATACCGCCGGCCAGGACGACCACGTCGGTCATCTCATTGGCGCGGAGCAATTCCATGATGCGCGGGAAGAGGGCCAGGTGCGCGCCCGAGAGGATACTCAGGCCGATCACGTCCACATCCTCCTGCAACGCCGCCGCGACGATCATCTCCGGCGTCTGCCGGATGCCGGTGTAGATGACCTCCATCCCGGCATCGCGCAACGCGCGCACGATCACCTTCGCCCCACGGTCGTGCCCATCGAGTCCCGGCTTGGCGACCAGGACGCGGATCCGTTGTTGCTCGGCCATCCTTCCCCCGATCGGCGCTGATCCATGTTACATATCTGGCGCATCTACACCAAATAATCCAAATGGATTCCTATTATTGGTTATCTTAGCGCGTCCGGCAGCGAAAGAACATTCTTGACACCGAATCGCGGCGGCAGGGCACCATGTCCGTTCAGCTACAATGTCACCAGCCAACCCGCTGCTTTCGCGCATACCAGCGCCATACCGCTCAGGAGCAGGATGCCCGCCGCTCGCCAACTCCTCGCCCTGCTCACCCCCTGGCGGGTCGCCCTCGCGCGCGATCTCGCCACCAATGTGCCCACGCTGACCACCGCCGTGCTGACCGACGCGGCGGACGATGCGGTCGAACGCGGCCTTTTCCTCCGCGCCTGCGAGGAGCGCGGGGCGCTGCCCGCTGGCACGTTGGGCGCGCTGGCGGGGGGGACGGCGCTCGCCGCAGGACTCGCCGCGCTCTTCGCGCGGCTCGTAGGCGCTGAACCAGCGGCGGTGCCACCCGCTCACAGCGATGCCATCCTGCGCGCGTTCCTCGCCGCGCTCGCCGCCACGCCCTCGGCTATCACGCCGGACACCCTGGGCGATCTCCGCGAGGCGTTCCACGACCGCCCGCTCGGTCGCCTGGAGATCGGCGCGATCGGCGCGTTGCCACGCAGCGCGGCGCGCAAACAGGGCGGGGTCTACCATACGCCGCCGCGCATCGTCGCGTATCTGGTGGAGCGTGCGCTCGCACCGCTCCTGAGCGAGCAGTCGGGCGCGCCGACGCTCGTCTTGACGGTCCTCGATCCGGCCTGTGGCGGCGGCGCGCTCCTCCTCGGCGCGTGCCGGGTGCTCTTCGCCTGGTATCGCGCGCGCGCCCTGTGCGACGGCGCGCACGCCGATCTCGCGCGGGATACCGGCGGTGCGTGGCAACTCACCCGCGCCGCGCGCGCCCGGATCGTGCGCGCACACATCTACGGCGTGGATCGTGACCCGCGCGCGGTCGCCACGACGCAGCTCGCTCTGCTGCTCGCCATCTACGACAGCCCCCCCGGCACAGCCGCGGGCACGCCGCCCGATCTCGCCGTCAACTTATGGTGTGGCGATGCGCTCTTCGGCCCCAACTACCGACCAGACCCCGACGAACTGGCCGCAGACGGCCACCCACCGCTGAAGCCGCTCGACTGGGCGGCGACATTCCCGGCGATCATGGGCGCGGGCGGGTTCGATGTCGTCCTCGCCAATCCGCCCTATCTCTCCTATATGGGGCGGCAGGCGGTGCCCCTCCCACAGGCGCAGCGGCGCTACCTGCGGGCGCGCTACGGCGATGTCGGCTGGCCCGCCGCGCACGCCTACTTCAGCGTGCTCAGCGTGCGGGAGCTCGCGCGCCGACGCTGTGCCTTCGTCGTCCCCGATCAGGTCGGCCACCTCGATCGTTACGGGGCGCTGCGCGCGCTGATCGCCGACCACACCGGCATCGGCGAGGCGCGCTATTGGGGCGAGGCGGTCTTCGCCGAGGCCATCACCCCCACGCTCACCTTCATCACCGACCGCGCGGGGCACGGGCCAACGACGGTACGGACGGCGCACGGTGACAGCGCCACCCTCCAACTGCGCGGCGCACAGCCGTGGCGAGCCACGCCGCGCGGCACCTTGCTGCTCGACGCGCTCGAACGCCAGAGCGAATCGTTGGGGGCGCTCGTCGGCGATCCCGGCGTCCACACCGGCAACTGTGCCGCCGCGCTGATCGCCCCCCTCGCAAGCGCTCCCGCCGGTGCGGTGCCGATTCTCACCGGGCGGCAGGTCGGCCCCTACCGTTGCGCGCCGCCACAGCACGCACTCCGGCTCGATCACGCGAAGTCGCCGGGAGAGTACTTCGCCATCCGCCCCGCCGACCGCTACACCGCCGCGACATTCCTGATCCGGCAGACCGCCGACCGCCCGATCGTCGGGCCACGGCGCGGCGCACGCTACTTCCGCAACTCCCTCCTCGCCCTCTACCCTCCCGACGACGGACGCGCGAGCGAATACCTCGTCGGCCTGCTCAACTCCTCGCTCATGCATTATGTCTACGAAACACAGGTACAAGAGTCGTCCCAGCGCGCTTTCCCCCAGGTGAAGATCGCCGCCCTGCGCCGCCTGCCGATCCGCCGCCTCGCCCTCGACGATCCCGACGATCGCGCGCAGCACGAGGCTATCGTCGCGACGGTGCGCCGCCTGCTCGCGCTGCACGAGCGCGATACAGCGGCGATCGAGGGCACAGAGCGCATACTGATGGCGGAACTCGACCAACTGATCTATCGGCTGTATGGTCTGGATGAGCGCGCGGTCGCCACGGTAGAAGCGGCGACAGGCAAGCGATAACAGCAACCAGGTGCGATTAGCGCACGACGCGGCGGAAACTCTTGTAGTGGTCGTCGGTGTAATAGCGCTGCCCGTCGCGTCCGGCGATGATCCGCCGCGCGCCGCGATCGGCTGAGCCGGGGGTGACGACGGTGTACTCATGGTAGTAGCCATCGGCTTGCGCGGGCAGGAACCCTTCGCGGTTGCCGAAGGTGATCCCGTCACGGTCATAAGGGAACGGCCCGTTACGATCGATCAGCTCGATCGTGCGCTGTGCCTCGGGAGGCAACGACCCGAAAGGGATCGCCGCGAAGCCATCGTTCGCCGCAGGGGCGGTGACTGTCGGCATCGGTTTGCTCGCGGCAATGGTTGGCGCGACCGTCGCGGTCGGCGCGGCGCGATTCGTCGGTGTGCGCGGTGGCGTGGTCGCGGTCGCGGTCGCGCCGGGGGCGGCGGCGATGGCGGTCGCGGGCGGGGTGGGCAGCCCCGCCGGGACGGTGGGACGCGCATCGGCATTCGTCTGCGTGAAGACGATGCCCGCGATGACCACGATCAAGGTGAGGAGCGCGCCAAGGAAGGATACGAGCCGCCGTGATGAGCCTGTTTGCATGATCGCGCCCCCCGCCAATCGCCCGCTCCACGGTATCGCCCCGCCGCTCGTTGCTGCGAGGAGAGTATAGTGGCACCGGCGCTGCTGATGGGGGTGTGCGGCGTGCGGCACCACCGCACACCCCGGATAGGCGTTCGATAAGGCGCTGCCACAGGCTTCATGGCGAGGATGATCGCCGTATCGTTATCCAGTTATCCAGCCAGCGCGAACAGCGCGTAGCTTCGTGGTCCGTTTCGCGAGCGCGTGGGGGGTACGGCGTGGGGCTGACCCCTCCCCGCCGCCCCGGCGGCGACCCGCCCCTGAAGCGGGCGGGTGGGGACAGTCCCGGCCACCCCGCCACGTCTGCGTGAAACGAACCACTCAAGGGCGCGTCAGCGGCAGATTGACGGCGATGGTCGTACCCGCGCCCGGCGCGCTCGTCAGCTCGACAGTCCCGCCGAGGCGACTCGCCCGCTCGCGCATCGAGGTCAGGCCGAAGTGACCGTCGAAATGGCCGTGCGGGTCGAAGCCGACGCCGTCATCGCGGACCGCGAGGTGATAGCCGTTGTCGTCGCCGGTGAGCGCGATCGTGAGCGAGTTGGCACCGCGCGTGCTTGATCGCGTTGTTCGTCGCCTCCTGGGCGATCCGCTAGAGCGCCTCTTTGGTCGGCAACGAGGCGGTCAACTCGTCGCCGAGGCCGAGTTCGACCGCGAGGCGGTGCCGGACGCGGATCGCGTCGGCCAGCTTGCCGAGCGCCACGCCAAGGCCCTCCGTCGCCAACGGTTCGGGGCGCAACTCGAAGATCAGCGCGCGCATCTCCGTCAGCCCCGCCTCCGCGAGGTTGAGCTCGTAGTCGAGCGGCTCGGCGGCGCGGGCCGAGCGCGATCCCGTAGAGCGCCTGCGAGACGGAGTCGTGCAACGCGCGCGCGAGGCGCTGACGCTCTTCCAGCACGGCGAGGGACTGTGCCCGCTCGTAGAGGCGGGCGTTCGCGATCGCCACCACCGCCTGAGCGGAAGCGCAACAACATCCTATCCCAGATGATCTCGCGATCGAATCATGTTCGGACAAGTATGGCGAGGCGCGAGGGCAGCGACCACTCCCTTTCGGGGGAGACGGTCGGGTCATCGAGGGGTAATACCGGGGGAGCACTCAGTTACCGACCCCCACCCGAAACCCGCATTCGGAGGGGTAATGATACATGGAATAGTCACGATACGCTCCGCCCGCTGCGGGATCAGCGGGAAGCGACGCGAAACCGCGATGACGCTGGTAAGGCCGCCGAGCGGGAGCAGGCCAGCGGCCAGCGAAGAGCGCAGCGGGGGCGAGGTGGTGATCGCTCGCGGCACCTGCGATTCAGCAGCGCGCGTGAGCGGCGCGGCGGCGAGTGGCACCACCGCAACAGAGAAAAGGGTATAACCGTGGGCCGAGACGAGCAGGAGCGTGTGGCGGCGACGGCTGAGGACGGACATAGCCACTCTTCCCACGACGCGGCATGATCAGGGCCGCCGGGCAGGCCACGCACGGCATTGTGCGCGGGTACAATCTCCGCTACCAGGATGTGGGGCGGGGAGGGGGGCGGGGATCTACACCCAGGCCATAAGCGTAGATGCCGCGTCGGGAGCACACCATAGCCCGAAGGGTCCGCCTATCGTACCGAGCGCCCGTACTCATGGCTGGGCCTGTCGGACGATCGTGGCGAACAGCGCGACGAGTTCCTCGGTCGGCAGATCGAGGGTGGCGTCGCCAACGGTCCACTCCCACTTCTGCACACCCGGCACCGGCGTCGGGGCGAGGCGGTCGAAGGTCCAGATACCCGTCGCGGCGGACACCGCGCGGGCGGCGGCGAGCAGGCGCTCGGCATCGCCGCGCAGGTACAGGTGCATCATGTTCGTCTGCGGCGGATCGGGCACGACATCGATGCCGGGCAACCGGGCCAGCCCGGCGGCGAGCGCGACCGCCTTGTCGCGATACGTCCCCATCCGATCAAGCCGCTCGCGCAGACCCTGCTGAGCGGCGAGGACGTAGGGATAGAGGGCGATCAGCGTGCCACCGTGTCGCCGTTGCCAGATACGCGCCTCCGCGATCAGTTCAGCCGGACCGGCGAGGAGCGCCCCGGCGATCCCGCCCAGACCCTTGTAGAAAGAGACGTAGACCGTATCGAAGAGGGCGGCGATCTCGGCATAGGACCGACCGTAGAAGGGGCCGCTCTCCCAGAGGCGCGCGCCGTCCAGATGCCGCGCGATCCCGCGTTCCGCGCACCACGCGCTGATCGCGGTCAACTCGTCCCACGACGGGAGCTGCCCGCCGATCTCGCGCTGCGGCAACTCGACCAGGAGCGCGGCCAACGGCTCGGCGGTCGCGCGCAGATCGTCCAGGGTGAACAGGCGCGCGGGATCGCCGATCGGCACGCCGCGCAGGCCGTGCAGCCGCTCGTAGGCGGCGTGCTCATAATTATCGAGGTGGTTGAGCGGGTGCAGGCCGATGTTGCGCCCGCCATGCCGCTCCGACCAGAGGCGGAGCGCGATCTGCTGGCACATCGTACCGCTCGGCATGAAGACCGCCGCCTCTTTCCCGAGCAACGCCGCGACCTCTTCCTCGAACGACGTGAGCGGCCCGCCCTGTCCGTAGCGGTCGGCCTCCAATTCGGGCGCGGCCTCCGCCGCCAGCGCGGTCAAGACCTCGTGCGGGGAGCGCCGATAGTGGTGCGCGATGGCGCGCGTACAGCGCTGGCGGATCGCCTCGGCACTCTCCTCGACCAGCAGATGCGGCTCAGCGGCGGACATCGGCATACCTCCTGACGATTGCGTGCGGGGGCGGGGCGACAAGGCGGCATCGCCTGACGGTGGGACGGTGCAACAACCGTGCTGCTGGCCGAACGAGCGCGGCGATACGGTGCGACACCGATCCGCATCGCCGACGAGTCCACGTGCCCCGTCGCACTATACGCAGCAGGCACGGGCGGGCGCAAGGGACACGACTATGGGGTAGACTGCCGGAATATGGCAGCGGCGGGCAGCAGTGCAGGAGGCGACATGGCCGTGAGCGAACTCGCGATCACCCGGCGCGGTCCATACGCCGCAGGGCGCTCGTTCGGGAACAGTGGTTCCTACGAGCGGATCGAGGGCGCGATCGGTTTCGCGGTCGCGCCCGACGCGGCGGCGAACGCGGGGATCGTCGATCTCGCGCACGCCGCGCGCGACGAGGCGGGATTGGTGCGCTTCCGGGCCGATTTCTCGCTCCTCCAGCCCGCCGATCCGGCGATGTGTACCCGTCGCCTCCTCTTCGAGGTCGTCAATCGGGGTCGCCGCCTCGCGCCGCGTCACCTCAACGGCGCACCACTGGAGCCGGTCCCGACCGCCGCGATCGAGCCGGGCGATGGGTTGTTGCTGCGCGAGGGCTGGACGCTCGCCTGGTGCGGCTGGCAGTGGGACATCGCCCCGAACGACGTGTTGCTCGGCCTGCGCGCGCCGGAGGCGCTGACACCGACCGGCGGCGCGCTGAGCGGGCAGACAAGCTATCGCTTCCAGCCGAATCTCCGCGCGGCGTACCAACCACTCGCCGAGCCGGGACAGATCGCGCTCGCGGCGGCGGACCCGGACGATCCCGACGCGATCCTCACGGTGGCGGCGTCGGCGCGTGGCCCGTGGCACCCGGTCTCGCGCGAGCGCTGGCGCTTCGCCAGTGCCGGGCCGACGGGTCCGCAGTCCGACCCGGCCTCCCTCTGGCTGGCGGACGAGTTCGCGCCGGGACAGGTTTACGAGGTCATCTACCGCACCGATCGCAGCCCGGTCGTCGGGGCGGGGCTGCTCGCCGTGCGGGACACGGTCGCCTTCCTGCGGCACGGCGCGACGCCGGGCAACCCCTGCGCCGGGCGACTCGACCATATCTTCGGCTTCGGCGTCTCGCAGAGCGGGCGCTGCCTGCGGCACTTCCTGCATCTCGGCCTCAACGTGGATGAGGCGGGTCAGCAGGTCTTCGATGGGGTGCTGACGCACGTCGCGGGGGGCTGGCGCGGCCAGTTCAACAACCGCCACGGCCAGCCCGGCGTGATGAATACCCACGGCTTCAATCAGCTGCCGCCGCACGCCGACGCGGCGGATTCGGGCGCGGCGAGCGTCTTCGCGCGACAACGCGCCGCGGGTGGGATGCCCAAAGTCGTCGCCACCAACACGGCGGCGGAATACTGGCGCGGCGACGCGGCGCTGACCCACCTCGATCCGGTCGCCGCGCGCGATCTGACGCCGCCGGACGATACGCGCGCCTATCTCTTCGCCGGGTCGCAGCACGGTCCGGGGCTGGCGCTCCTCTTCCGTGAGAACCCGCTCGATGGGCTCCGCGCCGCGCATCCGTTCAATCTGCTCGATTACACCCCCCTCCTGCGGGCCGCGCTCCGCAACCTCGCGGACTGGGTCATCGCGGGGATCGAGCCGCCGCCGAGCGCCCTGCCGCGCATCGCCGACGGCAGCGCCGTCCCGGCGACGGCGGCGCTGCGTCCTTTCGCCGCCATCCCCGGCGCGACCGTCCCCGACCCGCGCCTCTTGCCCGCGCCGCGCCCGCTCGATCTGGGACCGGACACGACGCGCGGCATCGGGCGCTACCCGGCAGTCGAGGGCGAACCGTATCCGCTCTATGTGTCGGCGGTCGATAGCGACGGGAACGAGGTTGTCGGAATCGCCCTGCCCGATCTGGCGGTGCCGCTCGGGACACATAGCGGCTGGAACCCGCGCGATCCGCAGATCGGCGGCACGGGGCAACTGGTCCCGTTGCAGGGATCGAGCCTCCCCTTCGCGCGCACCGCGACGGAGCGCGCCGAGCGCGGCGATCCCCGACCGGCCCTCACCGAGCGTTATCGCGATCGCGCCGACTACCTCGCCCGCGTCCGCGACGCCGCCGAGGCGCTGGCGGCGCGACGACTCCTGCTGGCGGAGGATGTCGCGCTCGCCATGACGCTGGCGGCGGCGCGCTACGATCTGATCGCGGGTGCCTGACGCCGCTCAGGGGTTCGTGAGCACGAGCCGCGCGATCGTCGGGCGGTGGTCGGAGTGCTCGTCCCACTGGCCGAGCCGCGCCTCGGTCGCGCGCCAGTGGGGCGAGTGCCAGACGTAGTCGATCCGCACGATCCAGCGCGGCAAGGTCAGCGCGCCATAACGCATATTCCCCTCGCCGCCCTGGTCGCCACCGGGATAGGTCCGCCCGAGGCCGCGCCCCGCCTCGCGCCAGGAGTCGTGCCAGATCGTCGTCATCAGGCGATAGTCGGCGTTCTGGTCGGTCGTGTTGCAATCGCTGGCGAAGATCAGCGGGCCGGGATGGGTCTGCGCGAACGCCACCAACGTCTGCGCCTGCACGAAGCGCTCGCGGCGCGTGCGGTCGATCTCGACGATCGGATTCGGCAACGTCGCGGTGGGGTGCGCGTTGATGACCAGCACGCGCGTCTCGCCGAGGCTTAACGCCAGCACCTGCGGCTGACCGACCCACACACCCGGTAAGGTCTCGCCGGTATCGCGCAGCGGGAAGCGACTGATCACGCCCATACCGAGGGTTTGGGCGGTCGGCTTGAGCACCTGATAGGGGTAGTCCTGCGCCAGATCGCGCGCCAGCGCGGCGGCGACCGGGCGCGACAACTCCTGGAAGTTGACCAGATCGGCCCCGGACGCGCGGACGCTCGCGACGACACACTCCGGGCATTTATTGAAACCAAGGACATTGAAGGTCATCACCGTGACGGACGGTCCCGTCGGCCGCGCCGCCAGCGGGCGCGGCAACCAGAGCCCGCCATACAGGTACAGCCCGATGCCGAGTCCGGCGACGAGGCCGAGCCAGAGGCGGCGCTGCCGCAGCCAGGGGGCGACGAGCGCCAGCGGCACGAGCGGCGCGAAGAGGTAGAGCGCGAGGGCGTTGAGGAAGAAGAGCCACCACCAACGGTCGCCGAGGAGGCGGCTGCCGACGAACCAGCCGCCCAGGCCGAGCAGGTAGGCCCAGGCCAGGATCAGGACCAGGGCGCGCAGAGCCTTACGCAACGGCGCGCGCCGATGAATAGGCTATCACAGCCCCTACGGCAAGCGATCGGGATGCCCGCCCCACCCCGCGTTTGGCAGCGGGCGTACGCCCGGCGAACTCGCTAGCGTTCAGCATCGTCTCCCGAGCGTCGTCCCCGATCAGGGACATTCCAGGCGTGGCACCGGTTGGCCGCGCGCCGGTTGGTAAGTCGAGCGCATTGTAGCCGACCACGTACCAACAAGCGCGCAACGCCGCCAACCGAGGCGGGAACACTGGTGTATCCTTAGTGGAGCTAAAGAGCGGGCGCGAGTGCGCGATGAGGGGGTACGGGATGGCAGAACGAACGTGGGACATCGCGATCATCGGCGGCGGGATCGTCGGGTTGGCGACGGCGCTGGAACTCTTGCACCGCCGACCGCGCCTGCGGCTGGTGCTGCTGGAGAAAGAGGGGCGGATCGGCCAGCATCAGACCGGCCACAACAGCGGCGTCTTGCACTCCGGCATCTACTACGCGCCCGGCTCGCTGAAGGCCCGCCTCTGCGTGGCGGGCAAGGAGCAGTTGATCGACTTCTGCGAGGAGTACGGCATCACCTACGACATGGTCGGCAAGGTGATCGTCGCGACCGCCGAGGATGAACTGCCGCGCCTCCAGAATCTGTACGCGCGCGGCGTGGCGAACGGCGTGCCGGGATTGGAGCTGATCGGCCCGGAGCGCATCCGCGAGATCGAGCCGCATTGCACCGGCATCAAGGCGATCCACTCCCCGATGACCGGCATCATCGATTACAGCGCGGTCGCCCAGAAGTACGGCGAGTTGATCGAGGGTCGCGGCGGCGAGATCCGCACCTTCCACGAGGTGACCGGGATCGAGCGGCGCGGCGGCGTCACGCAACTGACCACGCCGGTTGGCACGGTGGAGGCGCGCTTCGTGATCAGCTGTGCCGGCCTCCAGGCCGACCGCGTCGCCACGCTGACCGGTAACGCCGCCGAGCCGCGCATCGTCCCCTTCCGTGGCGATTACTACATGCTGAAGCCCGAACTCGGCGACTGGGTGAAGGGGAACATCTACCCGGTGCCGGACCCGCGCTTCCCCTTCCTGGGCGTCCACTTCACGCGGCGGATCAACGGCGATATCTGGCTCGGCCCGAACGCGGTGCTCGCGTTCGCGCGCGAGGGGTACAACCTGACCGACGTGAACGTCCGCGAGTTGGTCGACGCGCTCAGCTACAGCGGTTTCCAGCGGCTGGCGCTCCAATTCTGGCGCACCGGCCTGAACGAGATGTACCGCGATGTCAGCAAGAAGGCGTTCCTCGCCTCGCTCCAACGCTACATGCCCGAACTGACGATGGACGACATGGTGGTGGGGCCGTCCGGCGTCCGCGCGCAGGCGCTCGCGCCCGACGGCTCGCTGGTCGATGACTTCATCGTCGAACACAAGGGCGACACCTTACACGTCCGCAACGCCCCCTCCCCCGCCGCGACCTCGTCGCTGGCGATCGGCGGGCTGATCGCGGACGAGGCCGAATCGGCATTCACCCTCGACACGGTCGCCGTCGCGGTCTAGTCGCTCGCGACAACGTGGGGCGGGGCCATACGGCCCCGCCCCACTATATTCTTTGCTCCTATTGGACCCCAGCGCCTCATTGCCCCCGCAACCGCGCGACCAGCGGCGCGAGCGCGTTCATGTCGCGCTCCGGCACGGTGAAGTAGGAGATCCCCCAGCGCTCCCGATAGTCGCGCGCGCGATCGGCCAGCGTGTCGAGCGAGCCGAAGAGGGTGTGCGGCGACGCCAACACCGTCGCCTCGTCCGCGCCGCTCCGTTCCATGACCCCCGCCGCCGCCTCGCGCGGATCGTCGGTGACCGCGCCACCAAGGAGCGCGAGGTTCACTTCCAGGTCTTCCCAGCGCAGCCCCGCCGCCTCGCGCACGAGGGTCGCTTTGCGCGCGACCGACGCGGCGACGATATCGGTGCGGTCCAGCCCGCCAGCGGGGGTCGCGCGCGGGTTGAGTCCCACGATCGTCGCCTCGCGCGCGGCGAGCGTGAGGAGGCGCGGACCACCGCCGCCGATCAGGATCGGGGGGTGCGGGCGCTGGATCGGCAATGGCGTGCCGACGATGCCGCTCACCCGGTAGTGTTGCCCGGTGAAGTGGACCGGCTCGCCGCCGAAAAAGCCCTTGATGATCGGCAACGCCTCCGCGAGGCGATCGATCCGCACGCCGGGCGACCTGAATGGCAACCCGGCGGCGTCATACTCCTCGCGCAACCACCCCGCGCCCAAGCCCAGCTCGAAGCGCCCACCGGACAGGACATCGAGGGTCGCGGACTCCTTCGCCAGCATGAGCGGGTGGCGGTAGTCGTTCGCGAAGACGAACGAGCCGATGCGGAGGGAGACGGTCGCCTCCGCCGCCGCCGCGAGGGCCGGAACCGGCGCGAACTGCGCCCCGAAGTGGTCGGCGATCAGCCAGGTGTCGTAGCCGAGCGACTCCGCGCGATAGGCGCGGGCGACCCACTCGTCGCGCGAGCCCATCCCCGCCGCCTGCACCCCGAAACGAAACGGGCGCGTCTGCACCATCTTCCCCTCATCTCACGATTTTCGATACCGATTTATATCAATTTGGTACAAGGCATAGCGCCGCGCCGGTCAGGTGCCACGCCAAACAGGGACGACTCAGCGCCGCGCCCGCCACTCATCTTCGAGTATGCCATAGAGTAATTCGTCCCACCATCGCCCCTTGTAGCGGGCAACCTCCCGCAGATGCCCCTCGCGCCGGAGGCCGAGCTGCTCCAGGACGTGCGCCGAGGCGACGTTGTCGGCCACGCAGGTCGCCGCGATCCGGTGCAGGCCGAGCGTCTCGAAGCCGAACGCGACGATGGCGCGCGCCGCCTCGGTCGCATAGCCACGCCCCCACTCATCCGGCGCGAGTTCGTAGCCGATATCGGCCACGCGCGATCCCGGCGCGGTGAGGCGCACGCCGCAATTGCCGATCAGGTGGCCTTCCGCCCGCGTCTCGATCGCCAGCTGAAACCTGGTGCGCGGCCGTTCGCCCTGCCAGCCGATGAACATGCCGATAAAGGCGCGCACCGCATCTTGGGTGCGTCCGGTCCACTCGTAGTAGCGGAGATAGCGCGGGTCCGACTGATAGGCCAGCACGCTCGGCCAATCGTCCGCGACGAACTCGCGCAGCACCAGGCGCTCGGTCTCGATCAGCATCCTTGCTCCCCTTTCCCGCGCCGAACGTCGAGAAGCGCGATGGCGGGGCCATGTCATACGCCCCACCATCTTCGCTTCGTCTGCGAGCGCCGCCCGGCATCGGCGCTAGCCTGTGGCGAGCGCCGGTTCGGTTCCGGCGTGGGCGCTGTCGTGCAACCGCCGGTAAACGCCATCATGCGTCAGCAACTCGGCATGCGTCCCCTCCTCGACGATTCGCCCGTCATCGAGGACCACGATCCGGTCGGCCCCCTCGATCGTGGTAAGGCGGTGCGCGATCAGGATCGTGGTGCGGCCGACCATCAACCGTCCCAACGCTTCCTGCACGATCGCCTCGGAGGTATTGTCGAGCGACGAGGTCGCCTCATCGAGGATCAGGACGCGCGGGTCTTTGAGGATCGCCCGGGCGATCGCGAGCCGCTGGCGCTGCCCGCCCGAGAGGCGCGCGCCGCGCTCGCCGACGATCGTGTCATACCCCTCGGGAAGCTCGCGGATGAAGTCGTGGGCATTCGCCTGCCGCGCCGCCGTCTCGATCTCCTCGCGGGTCGCCTCCTGACGACCGTAAGCGATATTCTCCGCCACCGTGCCGCCGAAAAGGACCGGCTCCTGCGGCACCACGCCGAGCGCGTCGCGGAGCGAGTTGAGGGTCACATCGCGCAGATCGTGGCCGTCGAGGGTCACCGCACCGCCGACCGGATCGTAGAAGCGGAGCAGCAAGTTCACGAGCGTTGACTTGCCGGCCCCGCTCGGCCCGACGATCGCCACGCGCTCGCCCGGCGCGATCGTCAGCGAGAGATCGCGGAGGACCGCGCGCGCCTCGGGGCGCTTGCCGTAGCGGAAGGTGAGGCCGTCGAAGCGCACCGCGCCTTGCAGGGTGGCGGGTAGGGGGCGCGCATCCGGGGTGTCGGTGATCTCGCTGCTCGTGTCCAAGAGTTCGAAGAGGCGCTCCGCCGCGCCGCTCGCCTCGCGCAACTGCGCGTAGACGCCGGTCAGGCCGCCGACCGCCGTCGCCATCAGGGTGATGTAGAGGATCGCGGAGACGAGCGCGCCCGGCGTCAGCGTCCCCTGTCCCACCTGCCACGCCCCGAGTACCAGCACCCCGATCACCCCGAGCAAGGCGCAGAGGGTGATGAAGGGCACGAAGCCCGCCCGCAACCGCGCCCGCCGCATCGCCGCGTCGAAGGTGCGGCGCACGCCGTGGTCGTAGCGCCCGATCTCGTACTCCTCGCGCCCGAAGGCGCGCACGGTGCGCGCCCCGGCGATCGTCTCTTCGAGCATCGTCGTCGCCGCGCCGAGTTCGGCCTGGGTCTCGACGGTCAGGCGTTGTAGCCGCCGACCGAAGACGGCACTCGCGATCACGATCGGCGGCACGGTCAGCAGGGCGACCGCCGCGAGTCGCCATTCGGTGATGAAGAGCAGCGCCGCCGCGCCGACGAGGAGGATGATCTGTTGCAGGGAATTGAGGATCCCGGAGGTGATCGTCTGCTGAATCGCGGCGACATCATTGGTCAGACGCGAGAGGAGTTCCCCCACCCGCCGCCCATCGAAGAAGCCGACCGAGAGGCTTTGCAGGTGCCGATAGAGGCGGGCGCGGAGATCGGCGACCAGCTTCTCGCCCGCGTAGGCGAGCAGGAGGCTTTGCCCGAAGGTGAAGCCCGCCTGCGCGATCGCGATGACCACCAGCGCCACCAGCGGCTGCCAGATCGCCATGCCCGCTCCGGTGCCGAGCGCGTTATCGATCAGCCCACGGATCACCCACGGCAGCGCGAGCCCGAGGCCACCGGCAAAGATCAGACAGACCGCCCCGCCACTCAGCCATGAGCGATACGGGCGGCACAGCCCGAGCAGGCGCACGAGCGCGCCGTGTCCCGACGCCGAGACCGGCGTTTCATGCTCGTGCTGATGCTCGCCCGCGACCATACTCGCAGGAGCGTTCCGTGTTGCAGGCAGCTCACGCTGCTCCTGCACTGTGACGTGCATCAACACCCCAGGCAAGGACCCATCCCGGATCATCCGTACACCCGGCTCTCTCGCAAGCATCTTGCCAGGGATCGCCAGGCAACCGGGCGACGAGCGTCTCAAGTCGGCAGAAAGCGTGCCCAGCGGTACAATACGCTCGGAATGACCCGGCGAGGGGTGGCGCACAGTATCGAGATTGTATGTATTCGACCATCAGCGATCGGCCATCATCCGCCGTCACGCCGATCTGCTACGCCGCTTTCGCCGACCCCTTCGACGACGAGCAGCGCGATCGGCGCTGGGGGCTTCATGCACATCATGCGGCGGTGATCGAAGGGCGCGGCGCGCTCGCCATCACCCCTGCCGCAATACATGGGGCCAGCGGTGGCTATCAGACCGCGCGCGCGGGGGGCTGGGATCTGCGCGGACGGGTGGTGATGGTCGCGGTAGCGCGCGCACCCGCCGCCCGTGGCGCGGAGATCGGCCTCCATGTGGAGTCGCTCACCGGCGCTGTCGGCGATCGCTACGATTTCGTGATCCAGAGCGCGACCCGGCTGATCATGCGACAGGTCGTTGACGGCAGCGCCTCCGAGCACGCTTGCGCCTACGACCCCACGGACCACCGCTTGCTCCGCCTACGCCACGACCGCGACACCGACACCATCTCCTGGGAAACGTCGCCTGATGGCGAAATATGGACCACCCGGCGGAATCTCTTGCGCGTAGTCGTGGTCCTGGCTTCGTTGATCGTCCTGCGCGTCGGGAATGCGTTGGGGCTCGCGGGCGATACCACCGGCACCTTCTCCGGCTTCAATACCGCTCGCACCCCGCCACGCGGGCGCTACACCTTTGGGACGCTGTTGAGCGATCCGCGCCGCGCGCCGGATCTCTACGCCAAAGGGGTGCGCCGGGTCCACCTCGAGCTCGGTTGGGATCTGTACGAACCACAACCGGGGCGCTACTCGGCGACCTATGCGGCGGCGGTGCGCGCGAAGATCCGGCGCTGGCGGGAGTTCGGCCTGCGCGTCACACTCGGGCCGGGGCTGCAATACCCGCCTGACTGGGCACTCGCCTTGCCCGGCGGGCGGTATGTGGACCAAACAGGCCAACAGGCCGACGAATTGAACCTTGTCTTCGCCCGGGCGGTTCGCGAGCGCGCTGCCGAGTACCTCGCCCGCATCCATCGCGATCTCGATCTCAATACGTTCGATGCTATCCGCATCGGCGCAGGCGGGAACATCGAACTCCTCTACCCCGATAGTCGGGGGCAAAACCGCTACTGGGCCTACGATACCGGCGCACAAGGTGGGGCCGGACGCGCCACCTCCGTCGCGCCCTGTCCCTTCCCCGGCTGGCACCCCGGTCAGGCCACGATCACCACGGCGCAGACACGCCAATGGTATGACTGGTATCTGGATGCGCTGGCCGATGCGGCGCGCTGGCAGGCGGAACAAGGCCGTGCCCTGGGCTACGCCGGGCGGGTGGAATTGCTGATGCCCGGTGTCGGCACGCGCCCCGGGCAACTTGCCGCTGAGGTCGCTGCCCGCTTCGCCGGTTCGGCGGAGCGCCACACCACCGCGCGCGGGGCCGCCTGGCATCTCCTGGTCGAGCGTCTGCACGATCTTCCCGGCCTCGTCGTGTACTGTTCCTCGGTGGCGGATAGCAGCGGCGGCGACGATGTCGCCACCGCCGCCGACCGCGTCGTCCAGCTGGACGACGCGCGCATCGAGCGCTGGAGCGCGGCGCGCTGGTTGGGCTACAACGCCGATCGCTACGGCCTGCGAAAATGTGGCGAGAATCCGGGGCGCATTGATAGCAAGGACTATGGCCTCGCCATGCTCGACAGCGCCTTAGCGCAGATGGTCGCGGGCGAGTGGGAAGGCTTCTATTGGGCACACGAAACGGAGCTGTACGATCCCACCAGCGGGATCACCGCCGCCGATTACGCCGCCGCGATCGCGCGCTACAGCGGGCGCTAAACGCGCTCAGCGGGCAGCGGCTCGCCCGACGTGGCACCAGAGATGGCGGATATTACGACCCACACGGCGCAGCACCGTTGCCGAGGCATACGCCAGCAAGGGAACTTTCTGGCGGAGCGGCAATGCCGAGCGCGCCACAACCACCACATGCTCGGGATAACGCCGCGCCCGCGAGAGGAACACGCGGAATTGCCCGCGGACGCGCGGATCGAACACCGCCTGGACGCGGTCGTAGCGCAGGCGATTCACGCCCATCGACGAGGAACCGGGGTGCTCGCGGAGTTGCATCAGGTACTCCGGGATCTCGATGAAACGGCCCAACAGCGTCAGTTCGAGATCGAGGATCCAGTCGGAGGCGATGTACGGGCCATTGAGCCGGGTACGGCGCAGCGCCTCCGCCCGTATCAGGCCGTAGAAATACAGCGAGGCGGTCGCCCCGCCGCTGTACATGAACTCTTCCGCCAGCATACGGAATTGTCCGGCGGGGGATACGGGCCAGCGCCCATGCGCGAGATACTGTTCAAGCCGATGGAGCACCACGCCCTGCGCGTCGATGCGCTCGGCGAGCGGATAGGCCACCGCCGCATCGGGGTGAGTATCGAGCGTGGCGGCGCACCGTTCCAGGAACGTCGGCGCGCAGAGATCGTCCGCCGCCCACCACTTGAAATACGGTGCGCGCGCCAGGGCGAACGTCCGATTGTGATTCCGCGCCGCCCCTTCATTCACGGCGGCGCGTTCGTAGCGGATGCGCGGGTCGCGCGCGGCATAGTCCTGGCAGATCGCGGCGGTCCCATCGGTCGAGGCGTTGTCGCGCAGGATCAATTCCCAATCCTGAAAGGTCTGCGCCAGGACCGCATCGAGCGCCGCCGCGAGATACGCGGCACCGTTGTAGACGGGCATCCCGATCGAGATCGCCGGATCTCGCCCTGCCATCGCCACCCCTTCATATTCGTACCCGCTTTCCTCCTCGTGGCGAGCACTATAGCACGACCGACCGCGCCGGAACATCGCGGTGTGTGGCCGCATTGTCGCCCAGGATGGCCGGTCGCAAACGAGCCGGGCCGGGCCGGACGAACACCGCACTGCGCGATAGTGCGTGAGCGCGACGCGGGCGACCGCGTTTCCGGCAGCAACCCGACACACCGCTGCGGGCATGGTCATCGGTACGTTGTGCGGTACTGCATCCCCCTACTCGTACCAGCACCGCACCGGCTCGCGCTCGCGGGAGTATAGGACCATCGGGGCGACCGGATAGGAATATTGAGGGATGGTGTAACCATCCCCGCCGGATACACTTAACTGCATGCGGCGACCGTTCACGCTCGACCGAGAAGAGCAAACCCACCGCGAGATGGGGACGCAAAGCCAGGGGACTCACCGAGTCAGCCCGGCTACCGAAGCGAGGTACACGGTGGCGCAGTGCGCGGTGTGCCCGGAAAGTTGCACCGATGGGCCATCTACTGCGCTTGTGTGGTCGAATGCTCGCCCTCTGCATCCTCCTCCTGCCACTAACCCCCGGTGCCAGCGCGGCGGCGGGCATAGCGTTCCCCGACGTACCGGCGGGAGCGAGTTACGCGGAGGCGGTGCAACAGCTCGCGGCGGGCGGTGTCATCCACGGCTACGCCGATGGCCGCTTCGGCCCGTCAGATCCCATCTTGCGGGCGCAGGCGGCGGTGACGATCGTGCGGGCCATGCAATTCGCCGATCAGCGGCCGCAGCAGAACTTCACCGACCAGGGTCCTACCGATGACGAGAGCTGGAGGGCGGTTCGCCTCCTGGCCGATCGCGGCATTGCCCGTGGGTTCACCGATGGCACCTTCCAACCCACAGGGGCACTGACCCGGCAGCAAGCACTCAGCTTCATCAGCCGGGCGATGGTCGCGCGGGGGGTGTGGCTCGCTCAGAGCGCGAGCACAAACCCCTATCCCGATGTCGCCAGCGACCATCGCGCCGATGTTGGGACCTATCAGCACTACGTTGGCGGCGTGCCGCAGGCCGCGCCCGGTGGCGAGCTGGGTGCCGCCATCGTGGCCTCGCGCGGCTGGTATGCCGAGACATTGTGGGGGGCACTCAAGTTGACGCGCGGCGGCTCGTTCCCGATCACACCGAGCGCCACGCCCGCCGTGACTCCCTCAACGCCCCCCGTTGTCCCGCCGGTGACAACCCCGGCACCACGCCCGAGCGCCACGACACCGTATACCTTCGGCACTCTCCTGAGCGACGATAAGAATGCGACGCAGCTCTACGCCGCAGGCGTGCGCGTCGTCCACCTCGAACTGGGCTGGGATCTCTACGAGCCGAACGACGGGGTCTTCGATGCCGGCTACGCCGCCGCCGCCGCGCAGAAGTTGAAGACGTTTCAGGCCACCGGACTCCAGGTCGTGCTCGGCGTGGGGCTCCAGTATCCACCGAGCTGGGTGTATAACTATCCGGATAGCCGCTATATCGATCAGGACGGTCGGGCCGCCGGTCCGGTGAACCTGACCTTCAACGCGGTGCTGCGTCAGCGCGCGGCGGCCTATGTCACCCGCGTGAATCAGGATCTCGGCCTCAACAACTTCGTCGCTGTCCGCATCGGGTCGGGCGGGCTGACCGAGGCGCTGTATCCGGGCGCGGATGCGGGGGGCGGTACCAATAGCTACTGGGCGTTCGATGCGAATGCTCAGCGCGGCGCGGGGCGTCCGGCGACGATCGCGGCCAATCCGTATCCGGGTTGGCACCCCAGCCAGACCACGTATCAGGGACAATCTTTCACCGCCGCGCAGGTGCAGCGCTGGTACGACTGGTATCTCGGGGCGATGGTCGATGGGGTCAACTGGCAACTCGGCGTCTATCGGCAACTCGGCTTCGCGGGCGATGAGCAGGTACTCCTACCCGGACTGGGGAGCCGCCCGGACGAGTATCGCGCCGCGATCGCCAACTACCTCAACGGCGTCGGCGACGACAACCACACGATGGGCCGGGCGGCGGTGTGGAACAAGGTGATCGCCGACTTGACCACGCGGGAACGGGTCGTCATCTACATCTCGTCGCTCGCGGATGGCTCCGGCGGGGACGATAGCTGCGCCAGCGCTGATCAAACCGTCCGTGAGGATGATTCGCAGGTCGACTCCTGGTCGGCGGCGCGCTGGATCAGCTACAACGCCACCCGGCATGGCCTGGCGAAGAACGGTGAGAATCCAGGACGCGGCGACACCAATACGTATGGCCCGAATATGTTGCGGGCGGCGGTTCGGCAAATGCAGAGCTGCGGCCTGCAAGGGATGATGTGGGCGCACGAGGCGAATCTGTACGACCGTAGCGGCGGGGTTACCGTCGCTACGTATGCGACCGCTATCACGGACAGCAAGCGCTGAGCTGCCCGCGCAGTATCGGCCAGCGGGGTCGCCGTCTTGGCGACCCCGCTGGCGTATTTCAGGGCCGAATTTCCCTGGCTTATCGGTACTATCGCATCTCATCAGCCGGTGAGCCGTATGTTATGGTTGTCCCGTCCAGATGGCTCGATCGCATCTGGACAGGATGCGCCTCCATTTTTGCACACGTTGCACGAGGCCAATGCTTCGCGATCGACGGTGCGATCGCTCCCTGGTGATCGCTGTCGTTGGTGGTATATGCACAAAATCTTGATGGTCATTTCGGAGGCACCGCCGATTATGAGCGGCATCTCGCGCGTTGGGGTGCGCCTAAAAACCGGCCTTGAGGCGCTCGGCAACCAGGTCGATGTGCTGTCCGTGCAAGACATCCCGCGCATCGCCATCGGCGAAGTGCGCCTTTCCAGTATGCTCTGGCGCGCGCCGAGGCTTTTTCTGCGACGGCTCGACGAATACGACATCATCCACATTCATGGTCCGGTGCCGACGTTCAGTGACGTGGCGCTGCTTTTCAGCGCGCTGCGCCCCGGCTCCGACATACCGGTAGTCTACACACATCACTCGGAGATCGATCTCCGCGGCCTGCGGCTCATCTGCGATCTCTACAATTACACGCATAAGCAACTCGCTCGCCTGGCCGATCAGGTGATCGTCAGTACGCCCGCCTATGCGGAGCGGCTGCATCGCTACGTACCGCAGGAATACGTCTCGGTCGTGCCCTGGGGCGTCGATGATGGCTGGTATGATGCCGCCAAGCCGAAGAATGACCAATTCACCGTCCTCTTCGTGGGGCAGATGCGGCCCTATAAAGGGCTTGACACATTGCTCGGGGCGATGGGACGCCTCCGAGGAGTGGGGTTGCAGATCGTCGGCGGCGGCCACGAGGAGCACCATTACCACGACCTCGTGGCCCGGCGCGGCCTCGATAACGTTGTCTTTCGCGGGAAACTCAACGATCGGGAGCTCTTCGACGCTTTCGCGGGTGCCCATGTGATCGTCCTGCCCTCGAATACCCGTGCCGAAGCATTCGGCCTGGTCTTGCTGGAGGGGATGCTGGCGCGCTGTGTACCGGTGGTTTCGCAACTGCCCGGCGTGACCGATGTCATCGGTGATGCCGGACTCAGCTTCCCCATCGGGGACGAGGCCGCGCTCGCGGCGGCGTTCACCCGCCTGCGAGACGAAGCGGTACTCCGTGAGACGCTCGCCGGACGGGCGCATGATCGGGCGCGCGGCTTTTCCTGGGAGCGCACCGCCTATTGGCATGACGCTTTCTACGATCGCCTGATCGCCTTGCGGCGTTTCAAGACGGCGCTCGATGGAGCGCCGCGCAGCGCCCTCGATACCCTCCTGCAAGACACGATCAGCACCCTCGATGCCTCGGCGGGCTCGATCATGCTCCTCGACCGGGCACAGGGGCGGCTGCACGTACGCGCAGCCGATGGCCTGCCCACCTCCGCGCGCGACGATCCCGGCCAACTGCTCGGTCAAGGGATCTCGGGGTATGTCGCGCTGCACAACCTGCCGCTGCTCGTGCCGGATCGCCTCGATCTGCTCAACACCTCCGAGGGGTCGTACTTACTCCAGCGCGAACACATCCGCTCGTCCCTCTCGGTGCCGATGCGATCGGGGGATGATATGCTCGGTGTCTTCAACTTGTCGCATTTCAATCCAGACCGACGCTTCGGCGGCGAGGAGCTGGACTGGCTCGCCACGCTGGCCCGTCGCGCCGCCTCGCTGATGGCGGTGGCAGAGCGATGAGCGCACGGGCATCGCGGTTCGGGCGGTGGCGCGCAGCGCTCGTACTGCTCATGCTCTGCTCCTTACTCGCTATCGCCCCCCCGCGTGCCCGGCCGACGCAGGCCAAGAACGCGACGGCGACGGTGTATGGCGTGGACGATATCGAACGACTCTCGATCGATCAGCGACTGCTCCTCGTCTCCTTGCAGGGTTTGGTTAACCGGGCCGGGCCGGTCCTCTGGTTACGCAGCGGCGCGGCCCAGAGCCCTGGCCTGCCAGCGTGGGAACAGACCTTCCCCGAGTTGCAAGGGATGCTGCATATCAGCTATCGCGAGGCGATCCAACGTTTCGCGGCAGCGCCCTACGTCAGCGGGAGCGTCATCGTCGATCCCGCGATCGAGGAAACCTATAACATCGCCACGAACCTCGCCGCGCAGCAACAACTCGCGATCGTGACACCGGCTACGCTGAGCGACGTAACCCTCCGCGTGCGCGACGATCTGCGCGGGCGCTATGCCGATACCCAGGCAGCACGGGCGGCGAACCTGGCGCTCTTCGCCGGCGCGAACCATGAGATAGCGCTGAAGACCCTCGCCTGGTCGGACGGTAATTATCTCTACAACGCCCCCGAGCGCGGGCGCGATCTGGCGATCCAGCATCGCTATTTCACCTTCAGCAAAGCATCGACCGATGCCGATCTCCTCGATTTCTATCGCGGCCCGCTCGACGATGTCCGCACCCTCTACGGCACCGCCGAGGACGAGAATCTGGATATGTATCGCGCCAGTCAAGCCGGGAAGGTCTGGCTGGGGATGGGGTTACAACTCCAATACAACCTCTCCTTCTTGGAGAGGCTGCGCGGCGACCCCAATTTCGTCTACCAACAACCGCCGGTGACATTCGCGCCCATCAGCTCTACCCCTACCAGCCGGAAGGTGCGGATCGCCTTCGTGATGACGGAGGGGGACAACCCCTTCTTCATGATCAATCAGATGCGGCTCGCGTGGGCCGATCCGAATCACGGGCGGGTGCCGATCGGCTGGACCATCGCCCCCCGCATGATCGACCTCGCCCCGGCGGTCTTGCAATACTTCTATGCCAACGCGACCCCGAACGATTACTTCATCGCGGGGGTCAGCGGCGTCGCCTACTATCATGTGAATGCGATGGATTTCGGGCGCTATCCGCAATTGCTGGACGACGAGACCCCCAAGATCTTGCAACGCCTCGATATTCGGATGATCCGTAATTTCGGCGACTGGCTCGGGGTGCAGATGACCTTCTTCGACCGTCTCCGCATGATCGCCGCCGCCTATCCCCAGTTACTTGGTTGGATCGAGGGACACGGGATCCCCTCGCCCGACGATCCCGCCGTAGCGCACTACGAACGCACCACCGCCGTGCAACTCGATGGGAAATACCTCGATGTGCCCTTCTCCTCCTGGTGCGATGGGGATGCGGACGTGCCGCGCACGGTCGAGGCGATACGCACCTTCATCGCGAACCATCAGGATAGCTCGTTGACGGTCCTGGTGGGGATGGATCTGAAAGGCTCCTCGCCAACGACCGTGCGCGCGATCATGGACCAACTCGGCACAAACTACGAATATGTGCGCCCGGATGTGCTCTACCGCTCGCGCCCGGCAACCCTGGCGAGCGTCGCCACGCCACAGGTGAACCGCGACTCGGCGCTCTTCACCTGGACCACCGACGAGTTGACCACCGGCCAACTCGTCATCAGCGGGCCACAGGGGGGGCGAACCGTCTCCGAGGCGGACACACCGGGCGGGAATCATCGTCTGACCGTCGGGCAATTGCAACCCGGCGTCACCTACACCTATCATGTCATCGCACGCGATTCCGATGGCAACACGACACGCGGCGAGGACCATCTGTTCACCACAGCCGACGATGCGGTTCCCGTCGGTCGGATCTTCCCCTGGTTCGCCGGGGCGGCGCTGTTGTGTCTCGCGCTCCTCATCCTCTCGGCCTTCTGGTTCGCGGGCCACCCCCACGAATACCGCGAGGAGCTGCCCTGATGCGCGGGCTGGCGACCGAACGATCCATGCGCCCAAATCTCTTGATCAATCTGCTCGATCGCCTCGCGTTGTGGCCGCGCCTGATGCTGTGGCTCACGGCGGCGACGGCGGTGCTGGTATCGGCGTCGATCTACATCATCCAATCCCATCGCCTCGGGCTGGCACCGGACATCTTCGTCGATGAGGTGACGTACTTCTACGTCGGGAAGTCGATCGCCCAGGGCGATGGGATGCGTCAATACTGGTTCTCGCCCGACCAGGTTTTCTTCTGGCACCCGCCGTTCTTCTTCCTCCTCGAAGCGGCGGTGCTGCGCGTGGTCAATCCCCTCCTGACCGACGCCATCGCGGCGATCGTGGTGATCCGCTATCTCAATGTCTTCCTCTCCGCCGTCACCGGCGGGCTCCTCTTCCTGCTCGGGCGGCGGCTGCGCGATGCGCCCACCGGCCTGCTGATCGCGCTGATCTTCTCCTGCGATCCCTTCATCCTGCGCAGCGCGCGGCGGAACCTGCTAGAGATTTCACTGATGGCGCTGATGGTGGGCGGGGTCTTATTGCTGAGCCACTACCCGCGCGGGCTCGATCACCGTGGGGCGCTCGGCCTCGGTGTGATCTTCGGCCTGGCGATGCTCACCAAAGAAATCGCCTTCTATATCCTGCTGCTCCCGGCGCTCCTGGTGGTGCTCGGGCAGCCAGCCGTGCTCGCGGCGCTCGCGCAGCCGGTGGCGTTCTTGCGCGGACTCGTTCGACCGTGGCGCTGGCGCTCGTCCCTGCGCTCGGTCGCGCTCATCGAACGATCCGGCCCGCTCTGGCGGTCGCGCTCGTGGATCGTGATCTGTGGCATCGTCAGCGCCTTGATCTACTTGCTCTATCCGCTCTGGGCCTGGGCCAATGGTTACTGGCACGATTTCTGGTACTTCCGCACCTATCAGTTCAACCGCTTCGAGGGGACGATCCAGGCGAGCGGGTGGAATACCGGCGGACGCACGCCGTCGTTCGTCGAGGCGCTGGGGGCGAATATCCCGCTGTATGGCACCTCATACGCGCTGATCATCGTGGGTACGATCTTCGGCGCGTTGCTCCTGCTGCGGAGCTGGCGCGATGTCGGCGCGCGCCTCCTCGGGGGGTGGTTCCTGCTCAGCGGTCTCTTCTTCGCGTTCGTCATCCTGCGCGGGCAGCTGAACGATCAGTTCTTCTACATGCTGATCATCCCCAACGCCGCCTGTGTCGGCTACGGCACACCCCCCGTTCTCCAGGCGGCGGGTCGCACGATACGACGGCGCAAGCGCCAGTTCGCGGCGGCATTCCTGCTGACCGTGCTGCTCTGCGGCGGGCTCTTTGCCAACGGGGTCCTGTACTACAACGCCTACGCGGTGGGCGTTGACAATGGTTACGAGCGCATTCGTGCCTATCTGCTGGCGAACGTGCCGACCGGCACGCCGCTCCTGATCGGCAGCGATACGGGGATCCATCTCCTCCCCGAGTACCCCACCTATCTCGTGCGAACCGAGCAAGAGGTCTACGATCGCCACATCCACTACTTCGTCCTGAGCTCGAAAGAAGCGTGGGGGGGCTTTAATGGCGTGACCGAGGAGTTCTACGATTGGGTCCGCGCGAATGCTGTCGAGCAATATGCGATCGACGAGCCGACCTTCTGGCACTTCGCCGTCTACTACATGGCGTACCCCGACGAGAGCACGCGCAAGAACGAGCAGCGCGGTCCGGTCGTCACGCCCCCCCCGACCCCCACCGCGCTCCAGCTCGCCGCGCGCCCGATCCCGCCCTACGCCGACACCGACATCAAACGCTATTTCACCGCCACCGGACACGGGATCAGCGGAACATTCAAGCGCTTCTGGGAGGCGCGCGGCGGGCTCCCGCTCTTCGGCTATCCGCTCACCGAGTCGTTCATGGAGAATGGTCGCCTGGTGCAATACTTCGAACGCGTGCGCCTGGAGCAAGATCCGGCCCGGATCGGCACCGCGCAGGAGATCGTGATCGCCAACCTCGGCAGCGAACTCGTCGGTACGAAGCGCGATGGCCCCGCGTTCCTGCCGACCGATCCAGCGACGGCGGCGGGCCGCCCCTTCTTCGCCGAAACCGGCCACGCCATAGCCGAACCGTTCCGGGCGTATTGGCAGCAGCAGGGCGGTGAGGCCATCTTCGGCGCGCCGATCAGCGAACCATTCGATGAGATCAACGCCGCCGATGGCCGGACCTACCGGGTCCAGTATTTCCAACGGGCGCGGTTCACCCTCCAGCCGGGCGGCGACGGGGCCGCACCAGCGATCATGCTAGGGGCGCTCGGGCGGCAGGCGCTGCGCGACCGCGGTTGGCAACCATAGAGAATGACGATGCAGAGGACGACGATGCGAATCGGCTTCGACGCGCGCTATATCCAGGATCGCTACCACGGCATCGGGCGTTACGCTTTCGAGTTGCTCAGCGCCTGTGTCGCGCAAGCGCCCGCTGATCGCTTCATCGTCTTCTGGGATCCCCGCCTGGCGAACAGTCGCTTCCCGCTCACCGAACTCCTGGGAGCGCCCAACGTGATCCCGGTGCAGGTGCGCCTGCCGCTCTTCGGCCCCTTCGATCAGATCGTCCTACCGTTCCTGGCGCGGCGCCACCGGCTCGATCTGCTGCACGTTCCGTATGTCGGCGTGCCGCTTGCCGTCCCGTGCCCGCTGGTGCTCACGATCTACGATCTCATCTTCGAGCGTTACCCGGCCTACATGCCACAGCCGTGGGCGCGCGGATACTACAATCTCCTCACGCGCGGCGGCCTGCTACGCGCGCGTGGGGTGCTCGTGCCATCGGTGGCAACCGCACAGGATCTGCTCGGTTACTACCGCGTCGATCCCCGCGTGGTTCGCGTCACCCTCCCGGCGGCCGGCCCTGCCTTCGGACCACCGAGTACAGCACAGATCGCCGCCGCCCGCGCGCGCTATGACCTCCCCGCAAAGTTCATCCTGGTGGTCGCCGCCCGCCGCCCGCACAAGAACGTCGAGATAGTCGTCGAGGCGCTGGATCAACTCCGCGAGCGGATTCCGCACACCCTGGTGCTGGTGGGGAGACACGACGCGCGTTTCCCCGATCCGCTTGAGACAAGCCCCGCCGCAGCGCGACTCGCCGGGCGCATCAAGGAGATCGGGCCGGTCGCGGAGGAGGATATGTCGGCGGTCTATGGGGCGGCGGCGGCGTGCATCTGTCCTTCCCTGATCGAGGGTTTCGGTCTGCCGGTGCTGGAAGCCCTCGCCTGTGGCGTGCCCACCGCATCGAGCGGGCGGACGTCGCTCGCCGAGGTCGCAGGCGATGCGGCGCTCCTCTTCGACCCGACCGATGTGCAGAGCCTGACCGCCGCGCTGATCCCCTTGCTCGGCGATGAGGCGCTCCGCCGCACGTTGCGCGAACGCGGGCTGGCGCGCGCCAGCGCCTTCTCTTGGGCGCATACCGCCACGGCCACCCTCGGCCTCTATCGTCATGTGGCCCGGCAGCGCGCGGGATGAGCATCATCTCCAAGAATACCCTCCTCCCCATAGCGGTCACGCGCCGGGCGCGCCCGGCAGCGGAGCATCCTGCGGTCGGCGCGGTCCTCGTCACGCTGGCGATCGCGATCACCATCGTCGTCCTCTCCGGGAATGCGCTGCGCCGTCGCGAAGGGCTCCATTTCGCGACCCAGGAGCTCGGGACCGTCTCCCAACTCACCGCGAACTTGCGCCACGGACGCTTCGCCCTGACCGTGGATGCCCCCGAAGGGGTCGGGGCGGGGCGGACCTTCATCCGCGCGCCGGGCGCGCTCCTCCTCCTGGCCGGCTTGCAAGCGGGCGGGGCGGATCCCGATATCCTGCTGATCGCACAAACGGTCGCGCTCGCGGTCGGTGCCTGGCCGATCTACGCCCTCGCCGTGACCTCGCTCAACGGGCGCATCAGGGCGCTCCTGCTGGCCTGCGCCTATCTCCTCTACCCGCCCCTCGCCAGCCTTGCGCTCGGGGGTTTCAGCACCAGCGCCTTCGCGATCCCGCCGCTGCTGCTGGCCGCGCTCGCGCTCGATCGGCGGCGACGGCGGCAGGCGCTCCTCTGGTTTGCGCTCGCGGCGCTCATGCGCTGGGAGGCGCTCTTCGTCGCCATCGGCTTCGGGCTCGCGCTGGCTGTAACGCGCGACCGCCGTCGCTTCGGCCTCGCCATCGCCGGGGCGGGCGCGCTCCTCCTCTTGCTCGGGTTGGTGCTCGGCGGGAACTATGTCGGCCTCGCGCCCGCCGCCGCGAGCGGCGGGCGCGATTGGGGACGCCTCGGCGAGCCGCTCCTCGCGCTGCTCGGCCTGCCCCTGCTGAGCCCGCCCGGCCTGCTCGCCGGGCTGCCACTGCTCGCGGTGCGCGCGGTCGATCCGGCGGCGGGCGGGAACGTTCAGACGTGGTATGGCACGCTCGCCTTCGCCCCGCTGTTCGTCGGCACGATCGTCGGTATCAAAACCCTGGGTCGCATCGGCGCTCGGCTCGCGCCGCGTCGGGACACCGGGGAGCCGCCACACGCGCTCTACCGCGCGGCGACATTCGCGGTGCTCCTTTCTTGCGCGGCCTGGTCGGCGCTCGCCGGGCCGTGGCCCACCGCGGGTGCCTATGACGCGCGCATCGATCAGGTAACGACGCACGAACGGCGCGCGGTCGAATTCTTCGCCAGGATACCGGCGAATGCCACGCTCAGCGCACAGGACAACCTCGCGCCACAGCTAGCCGACCGGGCACAACTGACCCGTTTCCCGCACCTTGGCGGGGCCGATTATGTGCTGCTGGATGTCCGCACGGCGGGGGATGCCGGGATACCCATCGCCGATTACCTGCACAGTGTCGTCGTGCTCCTGGAAAACCCGGACTACGGGGTGAACGCGCAGGAGGATGGCTATCTCCTGCTGCAACGCGGCTTGCCGCAGCGCCCGCTGGCGGATACGCTAGCCACGCTCTACACCCAGACCGATCTGAACGAAGCGTTCACGCGCAACGTCGGGCGGATGCTCGCCGATCCGAACGCGCGGCATGGGGAAGCGGCGGTCGCGGTGGCACCGGTCGATGGGGCGGGATATCTCGCCACGAACCTCCGCATCGCCTTGCCGGCGGGATCCTACACGGCGACCTTCCGTATGCGTCCCGGTTGGACCGGTGATACCAACCAGGCGGCGACCATCGATGTGGTGACCGGCGATGATGGCGTGATCCTCGTCCGCCGCGAGGTGAACGGGGCTGACTTTCGCGATACCGAATATCAGGAAATCGGCGTGGATTTCACCGTCACCGATACGGCGGTGATGCCGCGCCTCTATTGGTCCGGGAGAATCGAACTCTGGTTCGACTCGCTGAGCATCGCCCCGACAGCGGAGACGATCGCGCGATGGCGCGTGACAGCGCCCCGCTAACACCGCTGGCAGAAGAGGAAAGAGGGTCAACGACGTGAGCAAAGTAGCATCTTTCCAGGCGTCGGCGCCACCTGAGCGGGTTGTGGCGAAGGAAGTAGAGGAAGTATCGGTGATCATCCCCTCGCGGCATGGCGATGTGGCGCGGCTCGTGGAAAGTTTGGCGAGCCAAACGTATCGGCACTTCACGGTCCACGTCGTGAGCGGGCTGACGCCCGCGAGCCGCGCACGGAACGTCGGTATCGCGCAAGCCAGGGGCGACTTCTTCCTCTTCGTGGATGACGATGCGGTGTTGGGGCATGCCGGGGTGCTGGAATCGCTCGTGGCGGCGCTCCGCGCCGATCCGACGGTTGGCGTGGTCGGAAGCTCCAAACTCCTCTTCCCGAACGCCACAGCCTTCCAGCGCCGCGTGGCCCGCGAGGTGCCGCGCTGGATCTATCCGGCCCATAAGGAGGCCGTGAAGAGCACCCCCCCCCTCGATCGCTACGGCTTTACCGGTGTCACCACCACCTGCTGCCTCGTACGTCGGGAGGTGGTGGAGATGGTCGGCACCTTCTCGGAAGCCCTGGTCACCGGGGAGGACACGGAATTCTTCTATCGCGTCCATCTCGCGGGCTATGGCTTCGTGATCCCGGCACGCTGCTGGGCCTACCACAACCCACCGGCGACGGTGCGCTCGTTGCTCAAGAAGGGCTTCTCGTATGGCATCGGCCATGCCCACGAGGCGCGTCGCGATCTGGAGCGCGGGATGGCTATCGTGCCGCTCAACCGCTGGTATGGCCGCGTGTTCCTGCTCCTGAGCCCTTTCTTTTTCCTGCCGAGCCTCTTCGTTCAGTATTATTTCGACCCCCGACGCGAGTTTCGGTTCGGCTTTTTCCCCCTGAAAGCGCTCTCGACATACGCCACCCTCTATGGCTATGCCTGGGGTTGGCGGAGCTTCGCGCGCAGCGGGCGCGGCGAGTAGGGGGCACGGTTGGGGTGCCCTTACCCGAAGGGTCCGCGAACGGCAGCACGGTGCCACGCTACGGTCGCCAGCGGCACCGCCCGCCGCACACGGCGATTCCGCCCCGCCGTTCCGCCACGAAGAAAGGTCTTACGCAGTGGCAATCATCAAAGAGGGCTCCACGCTCGTCGGTACGGGCCTGGCGGGGGGCATACCGCGAGCAAAGCCGCCGGGGACGAGCGCGGCGCGCGGTAGCACGGTATTGCTGTTCTCGTTCATCATCGTCGCGCTCGTCAACTATGCGTTCGCGATTACGATGGGCTATCTCCTCCCCGTCGAGGAGTATGGTTTGCTCGGCGTGGTGCAGACGATCCTGCTCTTTGGCTCCACCGTGGTCGGCGCGGGCTTCCCCTGGGCCTTGACCCGCACGATCGCGGCGAGCGACCACCCGGAGGCCAGCGCGTCGGCCTTCCAGGCGGCGCTGCTCGGCAATGTCATCGTTGGCGTCGCGATCGGCGTGCTGCTTCCACTCGGCACATGGCAGGGCTGGCTACCATTCGGCGCGCAATATCGCGTGCCGATGCTCCTGGCCGGGGCCACGATCGCGACACTGGCGGCGACAGGGGTCTTCGCGGCGATGTTGCAAGGGCTCCTACGCTTCGGACAACTCGGGCTGACGCGCATCGTCGAGGCGGTCATCAAACTCGGGGCGGGGATCCTCCTCGTCCTCCTGGGATACGGGGTCAACGGCACCATCGGAGCCTTCCTGGGAGCCGCGCTCCTCTCCACCCTCGTCGCCACGCTCTCCCTGCGCGGGGTATCCCTGTGGCGTTCGGAGGGCTGGCTTGGCGCGCACCTGCGCGAGCTGAGCCGCAGCGTCGGGCCGCTATTCATCGGCCAAATCTGTCTCGCGGCGCTGATCAACGTCGACATCATCGGGCTGAAATTGTTCAGTCCGCAAGGCGTATCGGACCAATTCGCCGGAGAATATCAAGCGGCGGTGACCCTGACACGTATCCCCATTTACCTCACGATGGCGCTGCTGAATGGGGTCTTCCCGTTCATTTCACGCCAGGCTCCGCGCTCAGAACTCGCTAACATCTACGCCACGCTCGCGCTGAAATATCTGCTGCTCTTCCTGGTCCCGCTCGATATCATCTTCCTGGTCATCCCGCGCCCGTTGATCCGCTTCTTCTTCTCAGCCGCATTCGATGCGAGCGCAACGCCGATGGCGATCACGGCGGCGGGCACGATCATCCTGGTGTTGATCTACGGGCTGGCGATGCTCCTCCAGGCGGCGGGGCAACTCCGCGTACAGGCGTGGGCCTTACCCGTGACGCTGGCGGTCGAGATCGCCGCGTTGTATATCCTGGTGCCGCGCTTGGAGACGAATGGCGCAGGGCTGGCATTGGCGAGCGCGGGTATTTGTGGCCTCGTGCTGCTCCTACCGGCGACTCTGCGCGCCTATGTGCTGCGCGTTCCGCCGCGCACGGCGCTCGCCTATGTGGTAGCCCTGGCGGTCTTCGCGCTGCTCCTGCGGAGCTTCCCCGATGAGGGGCGCTTCCTGACCATGAGTGCTATCGTCGTGGCTGGCGGCGGCTATGTGCTCCTCCTGATCGTCCTGGGATTGCTCCGGGCGGAAGATGTAACGCTCCTCAGCGACGGGCTGGGGCCGCGCTTCACGCCGATCGCGGGGCACATCGGGCGGCTGGTCACGCGGCTGGGTGTCCTCGCCCCGCGCCGCTCGGACCGGCACTGAACGGCGCGGCGCGGCGCGGCACAGCGCGCACCCGCCAGCCAATCCCGCGCCGAGCGACTCCTACCAGAAGAACCGGTCCCGCCCGCCCGCGCGCAACAGCGCCTCCACGAAGAAGTAATCGCCGTAGGGCAGCAGCGTATCGGAGCGCCCGCGCGCGACATGGGACGCACCGTGGAGCAGCAACCCCTCCGCCTCCGGGTGCGCGAAGGTCGTGTAACCGTCGATCAGCGCGGCCAGCATCCGCTCGGCGCTCGCGCGATACCGTGCGGCGGCGGGATCGTCGCCGAGCGTCTGCGCCAGCAGGAGCAACCCCGCCGCCTCGATCGCCGCCGCCGAACTGTCGCGATACGGCGTCGCATCCGACGGCAGGCGGTAATCCCACCAAGGCACGCCGTCGGCGGGGAGGTGCGCGAGCGCCCAATCGGCGAGTTGTCGCGCGGTGGCGAGGAAACGCACCTCGCCGGTGTGCCGATAGGTCTGCGTGTAGCCGTGGATCGCCCAGGCGTGGCCGCGACTCCAGCACGACTCATCCGCGAAGCCCTGCGCGGTGAAACCGCCGAGCGGCGTGCCGGTGGCGGGATCGAAGTCGTAGGTGTGATAGGTCGAGCCATCGGGGCGGATGCTGTAGCGGGTGTTCGTGTCGGCGTGGGCGACCGCGATGGCGACCAGTTCGTCCCGTCCGGTCTCGCGCGCGGCCCAGAAGAGCAGGCCGAGATTCATCATGCAGTCGATAATGATCTTCCCCTTGCGCCGTCGGGCCTCCTCCGGCGAGGCACCCACCGGGGCGTTCCACGCCTGGATGAAGTTGCCCGCCCGATTAAACCGCCCCGCCAGGGCGTCGGCGGCGCGCAGGCTGAGGGCGCGCGCTTCCGCATCGCCGGTCAGCCGATAATCGGCGAGGGTGGAGAGGCAGTAGAGGAAGCCGAGGTCGTGGTCATGGCTCGCGGGGCGATCGAGGCGCGCGGCGAAGTAGGGGCGCTGCGCGCGTGCCGCCGCGAAGAAAGCGTCGTCCCTGGTCTCGTCCCAGGCGAGCCAGAGTTGCCCGCACCAGAAGCTATCGACCCAGTCGTTGTCGTTGCAGCGGACGTAGGTCAGGCCGCCCGCCTCGCCGATCGAGGGGCGCGCGGTCCCCATGCGCGGGATCGTACGCCGGATCGACGCATAGGACGCGGCGAGCGCCCGCGCGAACTGACCGGTCTCGTCGCGTACCCCGGCGATCATCGCCACCCCTCCCCTATCACCACCGCATCCCCACAATGCCGGGCCGACTGTAGCACGGGCGGGTAGGGCCGTCTAGCGCCCAGCAAGTCGGGCAGTCGGCAGAGAGGAAAACAACATACGCGCAGGGACAAGGCTCAGCCCTGCGCGATCGCGCTGGCGATGGCGGCGAGCAAGGGGCGCTCGTAGGTGCCGAACCAGGCGCGGAAGAGCAACACGTTCTCGAGCCGTGCAAACCAGGGCGTGGGATCACCGGCCACCAGTGCCCGCCCGAGCCACCAGATGGCCCCCACAATCTCTCGCAGCAGGATCAACTGCGGCAGCGCGGCGAGTTCGGCGGGCAGCAATCGGGCGGTGCGCGCGTATCCGGCGCAGAGCGCACCCCCGAGGGCCAGCGCTTCGGGCAACGACAACTCCTCGCGGCGCACGATCATCTCCAGGCCGGCGGCGAGGTCGAGCGCGCGAGCATCATCGAGGGCGAACTCGAAATCGAGGATGGCGGTGATCCGCGTCCCGCCGGCGAGGGCGTTACCGGGACCGAAGTCGCCGTGGATCGCCTGACGGGGCAGCGTCGGATAGGTTCCGGTCAGGAACGGCCCCAGTTCGGCCACGATGGTGCGCCAGCGCGCCAGCGCGTCCCGCTGCGGGGCCGCGTCCGGCAAGCCGAGATCGTGCGGCGTCAGCGTGGCCGGATCGGGCACGCGCGGATGGATCGCGGCCAGCGCCCCATGCGTCGTCCAGGCCGGGCAGAGGTCGACGGGCAACGCGGCCAGCGCGCCGTGGAGCAGCCCGAGCGCCGCCCCCAGCGCCGCGATCGTGGCCGGGTCGCGGCGTGCGAGCGGTTCGCCGGGGAGCCAGCGGAAGAGCGCATAGCGACCGCCGCCGGGGGCGGGGAGGAGCGTCGCCCCGGCGGCGGTCGCCAGCGGTTGCGGCGTGCCGAACGGGAGATTTGCCCCGGCCAGCCAGCCGAGCAGACCATGTTCGGCCAGGATATGCGCCGGATCGGCGTGAGTCAGGTGCTTCCAGAGGAATTGCCCCGCGCCGGTCCGCACCACGCGCACCTGATTGTTGATCCCCGCGCCCGCCGCCAGCGGCACGACATGCAGCGGCGGCGTCAGCCCGTACGGGGCCAACGCGCCGATCGGCCAAACGTCGCCCCGTTCGCCCACCATCGCGCCCTGCTTCTGGTTCATCACACCTTGCGCGCCAGCACCCACAGCCAGGTTTCAGCCCCCTCGGCGCGCTCCTCGGCCAGCTCGATCGCGAAGCCCGCCGCGCGCAGCAGGGCCAGATTCTCCGCCGCGCCGTAGTGGCTCCACCACATCGTCGCGCCCCAGCCCTGCCAGTCGCGCTCCTCGCCCTCCCAGCCGCTCAGGGGCCAGGTCGCCAGGAAGCCGCCGCCCAGCTTCAGCCAGCGAGCGATACGCGCCAGCAACGCGGGCTGCTCCTCGCGCGGCAGGTGGATGATGGCGTAGAGGGCTACGACCGCGTCGAGCGAGGCGGTCGGGAAATCGACCGCCGCCATGTCGGCCTGAAGGAAGGTCGCGCCCGGCACGTACCCGCGCGCCAGCGCCAACTGCCGCGCCGAGAGGTCCACGCCGGTCACCACGAAGCGCGCGACGAGCCATTGGGTCACCGGCACACCCGCGCCGCAGCCGAGGTCGAGCACCGCCGCGCCCGCGTCCAACCCGCGCGTCAGCGCCGCGAGCAGCGCCGCGGTCGCCGTGCCCAGCGGAGCCTTGCTCGCGGTGTAGTCCCCGGCGATCCGGTCGTAGCCCGCCTCGACCAGGCGCTTCCGCTCCATTCTCCCCTCGCCATCCGCCCCCTCGCCACCCTCCCCCGCACGACGGCGCGGCGGCTACCGCTCGTCGGCCCGCAGATCGAGCCAGGCGAGTTCTTTGTCGGTCAGCTTCAGGTCGAGCGCGGCGGCGTTCTGCCGGAACTCCTCGCCGGTGGCACAGCCAACGAGCGGGTAGATGTTGTCCGGCTGCGCCAGGACATAGGCCATCGCGATCTGCGGGATCGTCAGGCCGCGCTCCGTCGCCAGCTCGCGGGCGCGATCGAGGCGCTGGAAGTTCGGCTCGTAGCCGTACGCCTTGATGCAGACCTCGTCGAGATGCGTGCTGAATCGATCGAGGTTCGTGCGGCTGAAACGCCCCGAGAAGAAGCCCCCGGCCAGGCTCGACCAGGTGAAAAGGGGGATCCCCTGCGCGCGATACCACGCGCGCCCCACCGCGCCAGCCGGGCCGCTGACGGTGATGCACCCGGCCCACGGCGGCTGGAATTGCTCGGCGAGGCTGAAGTTCGGGCTGCTGACCCCGAACGGGACCAGGCCGTTGACGGCGGCGTACTCATTCGCCTCGCGCACCCGCTCGTGGGTCCAGTTCGAGCCGCCGAAGACGCCGATCTTCCCCGCCCGGTGATGCTCGTTCAGCACGTCCACGATCGGCCCGACCGGCAGCGCGGGGTTGTCGCGGTGCAGGACGTAGATCTCGATGTGGTCGGTGTCGAGCCGCCGGAGCGATTCGTTGAGGTCGTGGGTGATGTCCTGCGGGGTGACGCGCGGACGCCCCCCTTCCGGGTGTGCGCCCTTGCCGAGGATCACGATCTGGTCGCGCACGCCACGGTCGGCCAGCCAGGCGGAGAGGACGCGCTCCTTCTCGCCCGCGCCGTAGCTGTAGGCCGTATCGAACGTGCGGCAGCCGATTTCGTAGACCGCATCGAGGAGCGCGAAACTCCCGGCCCGGTCGGCCTCGCTGAGCGGGATCGTCCCCTGTACCAGGCGCGAGATCGGCTTCTCGACGCCAGGGATCCTGCCATACTCCATCGTCACCCCTCCACATTGCTCATCGCACTCCGCGATCATGCCTTGCGAACAGTTAACCATATCCCGCGCGCTCGTGCGTGCATACCCCCGCACCCGTGCAGCATCATTCTCGATCCATACTGGTGCATCTCCCCTATTCGGGGAGATGCACCACCCGCCCGGCTGATCACACTTGCTTACAGCGGTACGCAGGGTGATCGCCCCCAGTCCCTGTAGGGGGACTTCGCCGGTGCCGTTTATGGCTACCCCCAGCCGGGGGCTTGTACCCCCTCGTGGGGTGTTTCAACCCTCGGCACCCCGGCACCCCGCGCCATCGGGCCGACCGGGCCACGCACAACGCGCGGTGCTCCAAACTGAAGCGCGTGTGGGAGGGGCAGGACGTGGGATGCCGGTGGACTGAAGTACCCATGAAGGGCATATACTATCCCGGCTCAATGGCCTGCGGCCAGGAAGTACCCATAGAAGGGCATAATATCCCCCTCCGGGGACTGGGCGGCTGCGGCGAGGTATGTGGTGCTCATCAGCGCTTCGGGTTAGTCGCGATCAGTCGGACAATTCGGCCCAGAAGGCACAACGGTGCATGGTCGCGGCATCGGCGGGGAAGAGGTAGACCAGGCGAAAGCGCGCATCCCGCGTGAACGGCTCGGTCGCCAGGCGAAACCTGGCCACGCCGAATCCCGGTGCGGCGAGTTGGACCGGCACGAGTGCGCGCGCCGCGCTGACCGCCTCACGTTCGTCGGCGACCTGGGTCCAATAGCGTTGGAAACGCGGCAGGGCGAGCAATGCCGCCAGCCAGGCGTCATACCAGTCCTCGGCGCGGAGTTGGAGCGCCTCGTGACGCATGGCACGGATCAGGGTAGGCAGGAGCGTTTCCGGCGCGGCGACGAGTGTCGCCAGTGGCGAGGCCAGATCGAACCAGTGCGCCAGCAGCGGTCGCCCCACTAACGCCTCGGGGCGTAGCCCGGCCACCGCAGCGGTCAGCAAGCGAGCGAACTGCCCATTCCAGGCGATCAGGGCCGTGGCGGAGTCGAGCACGTAGGCCGGGAAGGGAGCCTCGCGCAACTGTCGCGCGCCCACCTCGCGTGCCCAGGCGCGGTCGGCCTCGTCGGGGAGCGGTGTGGCGACGAGATAGCCGAAGAGCGCGAGGAGATCCTTGCGTTCGCTGTAGCGCGCGCCCAACGCCTGGAGGATCCGTTCCAGCGTGGCGCGCGTGGGCTGCACCACCCGCCCCGCCTCGACCCGCTGGAGATAGCCGGTCCCCAGGTCGGCCTCCACTTCCACCCACAACTGCGAGCGCCCGGCAGTCTCCCGCAACACCCGGAGTCGCGCGCCACCGGGCGTACCTGGCTTCCCCTTGCTCATCACCCCACCTCGCGCACGGCTTCGACTTCGATCACGATGACACCACCTGCGGCACCCACTAGGATAGCAAAATGGGCCAGGAGTAACGGCCACAACGAGCGCACGGAGATGGCGATAATCGGGGCAGTAGCGAGACGGTTGGCGACAGAGGAGCGCTGGGTTCGCCAGTTCGCGCGTGGCTTCGTCGCCATGCTCCCGCTCTGGTTCGCCGCCCTCCCTTCGGGTCTCGCGTATGGCATCGCAGCGCACAGCGCGGGGCTCAGCGGCGTGACGACGCAACTCTTCAGCCTCCTCGTCTTCTCCGCCGCCGGGCAGATCGGTGCCCTGGCATTGTTCGGCACCGGGACACCGCCACTGGTGTCGATCGGGGCGGTGATGATCCTGAACGCGCAGCTGCTTCTCCTCGGCCTGACGATCGGTCGCCAGCTACGCCCAGCCTGGCCGACTCGCCTGTTACTCGCCCCTTTCCTCACCGATGGTGCCTTCGCGGTCGCCGCAGCGCGCGGCTCGTTGCGCCTGTCAACCCTTTTCGGGGCCGGACTGAGCATGTACCTCGCCTGGAACATGGGAACGGCGGCGGGCATCGCTGCCGGACACGCGATCCCCGATGTCCGTCGCTTCGGGATCGACTTCACCCTACCATTGGTCTTCCTCGCCTTGCTGATCCCACTCGTGCGAACGCGCACCACCGTATTCGTCGTCCTGACAGCGGGCGTGACCACCGTACTCCTCGGGCAAATCGCCGCCTCAGGGGTCGCGATCCTCGGGGCGGGGCTCATAGCGAGCGCGGTCGGGGCGGCGGCGTTGCGCGGCACGGCGCAACCAGGGAGGACCGAGGCATGACACCACTCCTGACGATCGCGGGGATGACACTGGGCGTCTACGGGATCCGCCTTGCGGGATTCGTGCTGGCCGATCTGCCGCTACCGGCGTCCCTGGAACGCGCGCTTCGCTTCGTGCCGCTCGCCATGCTCACCGCCCTCTGCGTCGCCACCCTGCCCGGCCATGCCGGAGATAGCACGACGCGGTTCGTCGCAGCGACGGGGGCGGCTTTCGTCGCGCGCGTTACCAGGCGCGTCTGGGCCTGCATCCTGAGCGGCCTGGCACTCTACTGGCTGCTCGGCTGGCTGCTCGGTTCGCGCTGACGCAGGAGCGCTTCACCACCTATTCATCACCGTAGAGAGAAGGGGAACAACGACGATGGTACAGGACATGGCTGCGGTCGAGAACGGGCGGCAGATTACGATCCGCCACGAGCTGCGACCGGGCGATATCGGCTGGGTGATCGAGCGGCACGGCGTCCGCTATCATCAGGAGTATGGCTGGGGGATCGCGTTCGAGGCGCTGGTGGCAACTGTGGCCGCGAACTTCGCCAGCGCGCACGACCCGGCCCGCGAGCGCTGTTGGATCACCGAACTGGCGGGCGAGCGTGTCGGGTGTATCTTCCTCGTGCGCCAGTCGGAGACGACCGCCAAGCTGCGCCTCTTGCTGGTCGAACCGACGGCGCGCGGTCTCGGCGTCGGCGGGCGCTTGATCGATGCCTGCCTCGCGTTCGCCCGGCAGGCGGACTACGAGACGGTCACCCTCTGGACGAACGATGTGCTGGTCGCCGCCCGCCGCCTCTACACGCGCGCCGGCTTTCGCCTGATCCACAGCGCGCCGCACCGTGACTTCGGGCCGGAGATGATCGGGGAAACCTGGGAAATCACCCTGTAGACGCGCGACACAGTGCCGCCGCGCCGGAATATCTCCTGGCCCTGCGTTGTTCCACTGCATTGGAAGGACGAGCGCCGAACAGTACCGGGGGATAGGGGGTAGTAGATATGGCGAACAGGGCGGTGGTGGTCGATCCGGGCGTGGCGGGGCGTCTGGTGTTGCGCGGGGTAGGCGACCCGGAGCCAGCGCCGCAGCAGGCGATCGTGCGCGTGGCGACGATCTCCCTCAATCGCGGGGAGGTCAACGGCGCGATGACCCGTCCGGCGGGCGCAAGGCCGGGTTGGGATCTCGCCGGGACGGTCGAGCGCGCGGCGGAGGACGGCTCCGGCCCGGGGGTCGGGACGCGCGTCGTCGGCTTCGTCCCGACCGGCAATTACGAGCGCCATCCCACCGTGCCGATCGGCGCGTGGGCGGAGCGCGTGGCGGTGGGCACCGATGCGCTGGCAACGTTGCCGGACACCGTCTCCTTCGCGCAGGCGGCGACGTTGCCGGTCGCGGGGATGACCGCCTTGATCGCGGTCGAGCACGGCGGCGCGCTGATCGGGCGCAAGGTGCTCGTCGGCGGGGCGTCGGGCGGCGCGGGCAACTTCGCGGTCCAACTCGCGCGGCTCGCCGGGGCGCACGTCACCGGCATGGTCCGGCAGGAAGCCCACGCGGACGAGGTCCGACAGGCGGGCGCGCAGACGGTGGTCGTCACCGAGGACGGCAAGGCGGCGGCGGAGCATGGCCCCTACGACCTGATCATCGACTCGGTCGGTGGCGCGCTCCTCGGCAATTTGCTGGCGCAGATCGCCATCGATGGCCGCGTCGTCACCTTCGGCTCATCGGCGGGGGCCGCAGTCACGTTCGATCTGCGCCCCTTCTTCCTGGGTGGTGGCGCGAGCCTCTACGGATTGATCCTCTTCCACGAGGTGCGGCGGCATCCCGCCGACATCGCCCTCGCGCGGCTGGCGGGATTGGTCGCCGACGGGCGACTGAAGCCGCAGATCGCGGTCGAAGCGCCCTGGACGGAGATCGCGACCGTCGCGCGGGAGCTCCTCGACCGGCGCTTCACCGGGAAAGCGGTGCTGCACATCGGCCAGGGTTGATCGCAGCGGCACACGGCGGGGCGACGCGGCAGGGTGTCGCGTCGCCCCGCTCTGCTTTCAGGCCGACGCCGACACCGACCGCCACACGCGGGAGCGGGCGAGCCCGAGGCTGAGGAGCGCCGCCAGCGTCACCGCCAGCAGGAGGCAGCCCGCCACGACCAGCGTCAGCGCGTCGGGCGCGATCACCGATTGGCCGCGCAACGCCTGCCAGGTGAGCAGGAGGATCAGGGCCAGATAGCCCCACCCGGCGATCCGCACCAGCGCCAGTCGCCCGCCCGCGCCGAGCGCCGCGAAGCGCCGCCGACCCAACACCCAGGCCAAGAACGGGAGGAGTTGCAGGGCGTGGAGGCCGACGAAGTGCGCGACCCGCAGATCGCCGCCGACCGTGCTCCACCCGACGATCGGCAGCCCCGGCCCGCCATCGGCAAGGCCGACGCTATGCGCGCCACCCTGGTCGGCACCAAAAGCCACCGCTGTCACCGGGGTCGGCACCGTCATCAGCACCGCCACGAGCATCCCCACCAGCGCCAGACCGAGGCCGCCGCGCAAAGCAGCAGCGAGGGCCGGATCGGGCAGGCGCTGTCGCAGCAGCAAGATCGCGGGGAGGCAGGCCAGCAGGAAGACGAGCACGATCGCGTCGCGCATCCGATTGAAGATAAAACCGTCGAGCGGCGTGGCGACGTTGAAGTGACTCGTGCGACCGCGCACGACCTGTCCGACGATCGCCACGACCTCGATGAGGAAGCCGAGCGCCGTGCCATAGGAGACCAGGCGCACGAGGCGCGCGTGGCCGCGCACCCGGGTGAGGAACCAGAGGAGCGTGAACGAGTAGATCGCGATCGACACCGCGAACTTGGCCGGCTTCAACCAGGCCGGGGCACCGGTGATCACGCGCGGATCGACCAGGAGACCGACGACCGTTGCCGCGAGCAGCACGAGCGAACCGAAGCCGACGATCAGGAGCGGCGCATTGGCGGCGAAAGCCGCCCGTAGCAGCGCCTGCGCCCGGAATTGCGCTTGCGAACGATCATCCTGTGGCCTTGCGATAGCCTGGAACATCGGTGGCCCTCCTCCCATCATCAACGTCCGTCGCGCCCCGGCGGACGGCATAGCGCTGTAGCTGTCGAAAGTGTAGGGGGGGATAGATGGCCTGCCATCGGTCGGTCGGCACGTTCGCGCGACCTTTTTCGGGCCGGTGCCCCCGGCTGCCCATGTCATCGGGACCATGCCGAACGTCACGGTCGCACGCCATTCGCCCCGCCGTCGTGCGCGGTGTATCCTCTACGGCGTGCGCGATGATCGCGGCCAGCGACGATGACAAATGGAGAAAACGATGAGCGAGCATCCTGCGGAGCAAGTCGCGGTGGTGGTCATGGCCCACCCGGACGACGCGGAATTCGGCTGCGCGGGCACGGTCGCCGCCTGGGCGCGCGAGGGCTGGGCGGTCTATTATGTCGTCTGCACCGACGCCTCGGGGGGCGGCGCGGACGAGGCCACCGACGTGACCCCGGCGGCGCGCGCGCTGATCACCGCGACCCGCAAGGCGGAGCAGCGCGCGGCGGGCGCGATCCTGGGCCTGCGCGACGTGATCTTCCTCGACTACCCGGATGGCCGGCTGGAGCCGACCCTCGAACTCCGCCGCGATCTCGTGCGGGTCTTCCGCCGCCTGCGCCCCAGCCGGGTCATCTGCCAATCGCCGGAGCGGATCTGGACCCCGGCCTATGCGATCCCGCGTCACCACCCCGATCACCTGGCGGTCGGCGCGGCGACGCTGGCGGCCCTCTACCCGGCCACGCAGAACCCGTGGGATTTCCCCGAACTCCTCGATGAGGGGCTGCTGCCGCACAAGGTCCGCGAGTTCTACATCACGGGCGCGCCGAACAGCAATCACGCGGTCGACATTACCGCCACCTTCGAGACCAAACTGGGAGCGCTCCGGGCGCACGCCAGCCAGATCGGTGACCACATCGAGCAGCTGGAGCCGATGCTGCGCCGCTGGGCGGGCGAGGCGGGCGAGGCGCACGGCTTCACCTACGCCGAAACCTTCCACCGCGCCGAGCAAATGGGCTAACGCCGTCGCGCACAACGCCCGAATATGGATGGAACAGGGGGCACGGAGACACAGAGGACGGGGGTCGCCTCAGAGACGCAGAGACACAGAGAACGAACGAGAGGACGCTTGCCACAGAGGGCGCAGAGCCCGCTTGCGGACCGGGCGCACAGAGCACGGGGGAGAGCAGAAACGATTCGAGGGGAGGACGGTGCTGGTACGGCTCTTGTGCCGGACAGCAGGCCGATACTTCTGCAACGCCCCCCTCTTAAGATCTCCCGTCCCCTCTCTGTGTCTCTGTGCCTCCTTTTAACCGTCCCCTCGCCGCGCATCTGTTATGCTTCCGGCGCATGTGTGTACGTGCTGAAGGAGGAAGGGCGATGGCCGAGTATGAGGCGCTGACGTTGGACTGGCGCGAGGGCGTGGCGACGCTGACACTCTGCCGACCGGAGAAGCGCAACGCGATGACCCCGGCCCTGACGCGCGACTTCGCGGCGGCGCTCGCGGCGATCCGCGCGGAGCCGACGATCCGGGCGTTGATCATCGCCGCGACCGGCCCGGTCTTCTGCGCCGGGGGCGATCTGGCGATGCTGGAACGGATGACCGGGCGGACGCCGGCGGAGAATTACCGCGAGATGCGCGCCTTCTACATGCGCTATCTCGAGCTCCTGCACCTCGACATCCCCACCATCGCCGCGCTCGGCGGCCACGCGGTCGGCGCGGGCGCGGCGCTCGCCCTCGCCTGCGACATCCGCATCCTCGCCACCGAGGCGCGATTCAGCTTCCCGTTCCTCGCTTTGGGGCTGCACCCCGGCATGGGCACCACGCACCTGCTGCCGATCGTCGCCGGTGCGTCGCTCGCCGCCGATCTGCTCCTCAGCGGGCGACGAGTGGCGGCGGACGAGGCGTTGACGCAGGGGCTGGTCAGTCGCGTGTTGCCCGCCGACGAGGTGGATGCGGCGGCGCTGGCGCTGGCGACCGAACTCGCGGGGCGTCCGGTCGCCGCGACCCGCATGGCGAAGCGCGCGCTGGTGCGTCCGAAGCTCGATGGCCTCGACGCGGCGCTCGACTACGAGGCGACCGCGCAGGCGCACTCCTATGCATCGTCGGAGATGCGCGCGGCGCTGGCGGCGATCCGTGGACGAGCGCGCGCCTGAAGTGACGCCGTCGCTATCGTCGCAAGGAGTTTGATCGTTCGGCTCGTTGCCGGACACTATGCTAGACTGCGGGCCGGTGAGCGGCGGGATCAGCGTAGAGCGCCGCGTGGGGTAACAAGGGAGGTTCGCGATGCGTTTCGGCCTGCAAATCAACCCCTATCAGGCCGGGCCGACCGGCAACCCGTGGGACGCGGTCGAACCAGTCGCGCGCTATCTCGACAGTAGCGCCTTCGACTCCCTCTGGCTCTACGACCACGTCCTCTACGAGGGGGGCTACTCCGGCCATCCCGATCCCGAGCCGGTGTTGGAATGTTTCACCACGCTCGGCGCGATCGCCGCGATCACCGAGCGCATCCGCCTCGGCCAGCTCGTCCTCGGCATCCCCTACCGCAACCCGGCCCTGCTGGCGAAGATGGCGACGACCCTCGATCTGCTCAGTCACGGGCGCACGATCCTCGGCGTCGGCGCGGGGTGGCACAAGCGCGAGCACGAGGCGTATGGGTGGGGCGAGTTCGAGCCTGCCAGGGTACGCATGGGTCGTCTCGAAGAGGCGCTGAAGGTGATCCTCGCCCTCTGGACGGACAACCCGGCCTCGTTCGCCGGGCAGTACTACCAGCTCGACAACGTGCACGAGAACCCCGCGCCGCTGCAACAGCCGCATCCGCCGATCATGGTCGGTGGCAGCGGTGAGAAGGTCACCTTGCGGCTGGTGGCGCAGTACGCGCAATTCTGCAACGTCTCCGGCAACCCGGCGCGCGTGGGCGAACTCTTCGCCGCGTTGCGCGAGCACTGCGATCGCCTCGGGCGTCCGCAGGAAGAGGTTACCCGCTCGATCTACACCACGATCCTGCTCGGGCGGGACGAGGCCGAGGTCGCGGCCAAGCGCGAGCGCTGGGGGCGTTTCCTCCCCGACAACGGCGCGCACGTCGGCACCCCCGCCAAATTGATCGCGATCTTCCGCGAATACGCGCGGGTGGGTTGCCAGTACGTCGTCTTCCGTACGCCGGACTGGCCCGATGTCGAGACCTTGCGCCTCTTCGCGGACGAGGTCATCCCCGCGCTCGCCGACCTCGCTTGAGGTCGGGCGAGCGCGCCGCGTCGCGCCGGACGCGCCAGCTCCACCATTGACTTTTCATCGCTATTTTGTATACTTCCGTGGTCATGCCGACCTAGCTCAGTTGGTAGAGCAGCTGTTTCGTAAACAGCAGGTCGCGGGTTCGAGTCCCGCGGTCGGCTCCACAAAAACCGCAGCAGAACAAAGAAATCGGGGCCACTGGCGCTCATGCCGGTGGCCCCGATTTTGGCGTTTACCCCCATTCATACCCCCAACCGCGCGCGTCGGCGATCACACAGGCTCGTCTCCAGGCAAACCACTCGGCGAGGCACCATGAGGCGTCACTCGATTGTCGGCGGCTGCTCGCGCAGGGCGCGGAGTGGGGAGTTGAGGAGCCAGAGGAAGGTGGCGAGGATGCCGAGGGCAGCAAGGGTAAGGGTGGGGCGCAGGCCGAGCGTCTGGCCTGCGATCCCGCCGAGGAGCGCCCCCAGCGGGGCCGCGCCCCAGCCGATGGTCATGCTGGTCGCGGTCACGCGGCCGAGGAGGTGGGTGGGGACGAGGAGCTGGTTCAGGCTGGTGACGACGATGTTGCCCAGGCCGTTGCCGACCCCGATCAGGCCCCAGGCGGCGAGGAGGGTGCCGGTCGCCTGCCAGCGCGCGCCCGTCGCCAGCGGGATGATGAGCGCCCCGCCCGCGTAGCACCCGGTGGCGATCAGCAGCGCGGGGCCGGGGCCGAGGTGCCGGGTGAGGGGCGGTACCAGGAATGCGCCCAGGAGGCTGCCGAGGCTGCTCGCCGTCAGGATCGCGCCGAAGAGGGCGGGCGAGAGGCCGAGCTCGACGGTGGCGAAGAGGACGAAGATGGCGTGGACACCCTGGAAGAAGAGGTTCAGCAGGGCGGACGAGACGGCGCTCGTTCGCAGGATCGGGTGCCCCGTGATCACCAGCACGCCCTCGCGCAGCTCCGGCCAGAGCCGTTTCCCGTCCCGGCGCTCCGGCATTGGTTCGGGCGCGCGGATCAGGCCGACCGAGAGGGCCGAGACGAGGAAGGATGTGGCGTCCACCGCGATCGCCAGGGGGGCCGCGACCAGCGCGACGAGCGCCCCGGCGAGGCCCGGCCCGGCGGTCTCGGCGACGGCGGCGCTGAGGCCGAGCCTGCTGTTGCCCTCCAGCAGCTCCCCGCGCGGGAGGAGCGCGGGCAGGTAGGCTGTGCTGGCTACTTCGCTCATCCGACGCGCTTTCTTGGCACTCGGGGCGTGAGAGTGCTAGGATTGAACCACGGACGGGGTAAGTAGCCAGCACAGGTGTACTGGCTCCCGCGGTCGGTGTGGTGGACGAGCCCCGCGCCCGGACGACGGCCGCGGAGCGCCATCGCGAGGGCGTCGCGCGTGAGTTGGGCGTCGAGGAGCACGGCGAGGTCGAGCCAACCCTCCCGCGTTGGGATAGAGGTGCTGTCACCGAGCCGCGAGGACCGCCGCGTTGCCGTCATTCTCGACGAACGTCGGCTTCCTAGTCCTCCCCTCGATCAGCTCCGCAGCCCGGTACTCCCGCACCGGCAGCGCGGCGATCGTCGCGGCGCACTCCACGGCGACCCGGATAACTCAGCCATAGTCTTCCAACCCGGCGATGTCTCGATGCACAAGATGATGCAGGCCGAGAGCGGTGTCGACGATCGTCGCCGTCATCCCCGCCGCCGATAGGGGAAGTGCAGCACTTCCACCGCCTTCCGCTTGGTCGCCTCGCCGCGCCGATCGTGGCCCACGAGTAGCAGTGGAACGGAAACGTACGCGAGCGCTCCCGCCGCGCGCGCCGATCACGCCCAGGCGATCTCCTCGACGGCTTGTTGCAGATCCTGCCTCGTCCCCCGACATAGAGGCGGGTCGTATCGAGGGCATCGTGGCCCATGATCTGGGCGAGCCGATGGAGCGGGACGGTCCTGGCCATGCGGTAGCCGAAGCGGTGCCGCAGGTCGTGCGGGCTGACGTCGACGACCCGCGCCAGCGTCGCGTACTTCGTGAGCAGATACCCGAGTGCCCGCGCGGTGAGCGCCCCGCCGCCCTTCTTGGAGGGGAACAGGCAGGCCGCGTCCGGCGGCAGCGTCGCCAGCCAGGCACCGAGGGCCGCCCGCGCGGTGCTGTTGAGCGGCACCTCCCGGTACTTGTTCCGCTTCCCGTACACCGTGACCTGGCCGCTGCGCGCGACGATGGTCAGATCCGCCCGTTGCAGGTTGCACAATTCCTCGGCGCGCAGCCCGGTGTGCAGCGCCGTGATCAGGAGGGTCCGGTCGCGTGGGGTGCCATGCGCCGTGACCGCCGCGAGCAGCGCGGCCTCTTCCTTGTCGCTGAGGTGGCGGGGTGCAGCAGGCACGCGGGGTACGAGCTTCACCGGCCGGGCCGGGTCGAGGGCGAGGAGGCCCCGGTCGCGCGCCCAGCCGCAGTAGCGCTTAAGGACTGATCAGCTGGCGGTTGCTCGTCGCCGGCGCGAGGCGGGCGACCGCCTGCAGGTGCGCGCGGTAGGCGGTGATCGTGGGCGTGGTCACGGCGGCCGGCGCGAAGCGCACGGCGTCCCCCCGGCCATCGCCCCACACGCCCTCGCACCAGGCGGCGAACTGCCGGAGGTCGCTCAGGTAATTGCGCCGCGTGTCGGCGCCCAGATCCTGCTCGTGGTGGAGGGCGTGCGCGTACGCGGCGAGGGTCGCCTGGCCCCCGGCCGACAGCGTCGGATTGCCCGCGCGCTTCGCCACGACCGCCCTCCTCGTCATCGCCAGCATGTTAGCAGACATTGCCGGAGGTGGGTAGCGGGCGTATTAGCAGACATCGGTCGGCCATCCCGGGCGGTCGTATATCCGCTAATACCATTTAGCGGATATACTGGCACGAGTCCGTGCTGCGGTGGGCGGCGGCCGTATGGTGGGGGGACGTGCCAGGCCGGTCGCCTTGCTGACCGATGAGCAAGCCCAGCGGTATGGTCGCTACGCCGGCGAGCCGGTGCCCGCCCGGCTCGCGCGCTCCTGCCATCGCGACGACGCCGACCGGCTGCTGCTGGCCGATCGGCGCGGCGCGCACAATCGGTTGGGGTTCGCCCGCCAACTCGCGACGGTGCGCTTCCTCGGCACGTTCCTGCCCGACCCGACGGACGTGCCGGTCGGCGCGGTCGCGATAACGTGCAGGTGCTTCATCAGGGAGACGCGCACCAATCGGGACACTACTTTACCCTGATTGCTAGTACAGGGTGGCTGAAGTAGCCCTGTGGTATGCTGGCGCTCGTCGGTCGCCTGCGGTGGGCGGCGGGGGCCGGGAGGGCGTGATGCGTGGGCCGAGGCCGGTGGCGCTCGAGTTGACGGAGGA
>JAABUP010000476.1_pt1 | contig 88703 bp, 84 predicted proteins | sample 5559201 | NCBI WGS metagenome assembly JAABUP01 (sample SAMN10711887, study PRJNA513373) | rock metagenome | isolation source: Antarctica rocks | place: Antarctica | reverse complement strand
CAGTTATGCAGTCACGGCAGGTTCCGCGGGAGGTCTTTCAAGGGATTTCAGCTTTTGAGCATACTATTCAGCCCTAATATTGTTCCTACAGTTTCAGTATATACTCTTCTACATGCTATTTCTCCTTGATGTGAAAAACACGTAAAAGCACGTCAAAAACATGGACAATAGCTATTATTACTACTACCTGATTAGGGGGGGTGTACGACTACCATTATGGGGGTGTACGACTACCTTAGGAGGGTGTACGATTACCGGGCCCCTTATAAAAACTATCTATAATTATAAGACTATGAACTCAGTCTTTTACATCTAATTTTAACATAATCTCTAATTAAATTCTATGTGTACTGAAACTGATCGAATGCTGGGAAGGCGATTGCAGGGACAACGCAGGGTTCCTTAGTATTGGCATCGCATGTGGGTTGAGCAAAGAGGAATGGAAGAGCGAGAGTCGAAACGAGGACGATGGAGAGATGGAAATGCATTGTAACAAGACGATGATCCAGTGATGTGGCACTCAACGATAATTATGAAGAGGTAGATGGGCAATGATCGGAGAGTCCTCCCTTTACTTATAATGCACTGTGCTGTGCTCAACTCAAATTATTTCCAATGCTTGGTACTCATATTGATGATTACCCCTCCTACATTTATAGTAATCCAACCTCACGTCTATCATCCTTTGCTCCATAATTCCCCATTGAGACCTCCTGTTTAGGAGGTAGTTGGGCCTAAAGCGTCGGCGCCAAGTCCCATTACACGATGCGTGCCGTCGAGAAGAAGCGACTTGGCTGAGAAATACGAGGAAAGTCAAAGGTCACGCACGAGTCGTGTCTGATGCGATCTAATTCTGAACAAGTCTTTCGCCCCCGGTATAGAACACTGTGAGGTTTTGCTCGAGACCCAGATCTTAGGTACGCACCTTTCGGAGTAACAAGCATTCGTTATGAAAGCTAAAGGATAAAGGACGCAAAGGGACTTATAGATAATAGTCAGAGCATTTTGCTATATAAACTACATACAAATAGCTTCTAATATATCCCAACTCCATCATTACCCCTAAAGTTACTGTCGTCTTCCCAGGCAGCCAGCCTCGTATCCTTACCCTAGTCAGGTTATCTCCTCCTTCTGCTTCTGCTTCTGCTTCTGCACAGGCACCTGACAGTATATCCTCCGCCTCTTTCTCGCGATCCTCTTTGCCAGAGCACTCAGTTATACCCTTCACCGTGCCGGAGGAATAAGCTCCTCCAGCAATCACAACTGAATACTTCGGACGTGTGTCGAAGCCGTCAACAAAGAAGAAGACAGCACAAGAAGCGAGGACGGTGACAGTGAAAACAAAGGCAGCAGCGAAGGAAGCAGCGACAGCGAGGAAGGCGGCGACAGTAAGGCTGAGAACAACGAGAAAAGAGAAGACTAGGAAGGAGGACGTCTCGCAGGTCGTTTCAGGGTATGCATCTGATTTTGGGTTAGCAATTCGTAGTTCACAGTAGTTAGAATATACATGAATAGAACTTAATATGGGAGACTCCAGCTAGTCACACGCCTCCTCCACACCTTACCCGAATCCAGCTAGTGAGACCTGTCCGGAGTCGAGGCGGTTCATTGCAAGGTCCCACAGCAATACTTCGTGTCGATTACGGGAATGAGGCGAAGAACCACGGCCCTTCTCCTATGTTGCTAGAGCCATGATGACCTTGCATGATATTGATTGGTGAAATCTCCACAAAACATCCACAGATTAATACGGTTGACAGCCATCCTCCTCAATCACCTTGGTCCTTCAACGCCGCTAGGGCCCCTTTAAGACCAATGAAACTCTGACTACTCATTCGTGCAAAGGATTCTAAACAATATAAGAGCTTGAACAGCTAGGTGTATGATAGGTACGCACCATCCGGGCTCCCGTTCAGGGTGATGGTAGAGAGTAATCCCACATGGAACAATGTCGATGGAGATTCTGTCGCATTTGCATCGCTGCCAAGATTCACATCCAGATGTAGCCTGGCACAGTGGCCGGTATTCCCTCATCCCACATCAGCGATAGGTTGAAGGTGACAATTACAGTGACTCACCACGCGCAAAGTGTTTGGTATTGTGGAAAAAGAAAAGCGGTATTTACCAGCCAGAATACTCCCAATCTGGGGTTTGACCATGACATATGCCTCTCCAGGCTCGCCGACTGTGATATCCACCTTGCTGTAGACAGATCCCGCCCCAGGGTTCGGATCGAACAAAGTCGCCGTTGCTGTGTGTAGCTTTCGATAGCGACAGCTTGCGCATGCAGCCGCTCTGCCAATGGGGCGGTACATGGCTGGGTGAGTGGTTGAATGGAGGAGATGGCGGATAAAGGGTTGATAGTGAAAAGCTACAGCAGGTAGCGCTAAGCACGCGTTGTAGCTCTCAGCTACTCGTAAAGTCGAGCTCGAGTTTCAGGTCAATGACAAAAAAGAGCGAAGGCAGTGAGGCAGTTGAGTGAACCACCTTCTCAAAAGAGATAAGCTAACCTCAATGTGATAACTCACTCAGACACCGAGTACAAAGTGCTTGTAATTGGTATTTGTGGCCTGAGTGCGGGGTTTTATAAGTAGTAGTTGAATTGCTTCGAGTTTCTCCAACAGCCAGATGAAAGAATTCTCTTTGATATGTCAGTATATATTGGAATAACACCAGTTTTCAAATACTGGTCGCGTGGCCTAATGGTTAAGGCGTTGGTTTTCGGCTTGCTATCCACCAAAGATTGGGCGTTGTTCGTCCCCTTTGATCCAAAATAACTGTGTCTTGTAACTAACAGTCTCAAAGCGAATCGCCCCGTGATCGCAAGCAATTTCTTTTTTTGCCTATAGAGGAGATGGGTGGGGAGGCAGAGATTCTTTTGTAACAGCTACTAAGTTCTGTGCAGAGGTGACACCAATTACGCGAAAAGATGGACGTTTATGTTCTAACCCTATCAAAACAACGGGCCAATTGTTCAAGCAAACCGACGCATTGTCTTCCTGTTCCAGGGTCTCAATCCATGAGGATCAACATGAAGCATTGTGCAACAACAACTTTTGAACCACGTTCTTCAACGCTCTGGCCGTCATCATACAGTGAAGCAAAATCCCTTTTATGAATCTAAGTCTAGTAGTACACGGTGCTAGTTCGACCCTTACAGACCGTACTTCCGACCTGAATGATTTCGAAAGAGATGTTTGTTACACTAGAGACAAGGCGCGCCGTCCTTCAGAACAAGCGGCGTTTCTACTCAGGTGTTCTATTCGCTTTTCTCTGATCTGAGTTTTCTCTTTCCCCAGTGGTGCATCCCACCCCAAAGCCTTCCCCCAATACTTACTTCAACTTATTATCCTCCCGAGAACCATTTGATCAAGCTCCGTCTCCGAATTCAACATATTCTGTTATACCATTCTTATCGTCCCCGCCTTCTGTTGTCCCAAGCCGTGTGTTAGCTTTTTGACAGTCATCACCCAAAAAGTCTCCTGTCCTGTGTTACCGAAAAATTTGTTTGATTATGCCATGGGGCGTGGTATGCTTCTCTGCACCATTTCGCTAGTCGGGGAGGACTTCGTAGATCCCTCGAGCTGCATGCTAGGGACAGGTTGGATGACATGCTGCTGATGCTGAACACGGGAAAAGGGGAGGAACAGGAACAGTCAGATGATAGCATGATAGCGGCGCGGTCTGCTGTGCAGAGACAGGAGGCGGCCGCCTACCCATGGATGAACCTTCATCAGTATGAGCTCTGCGACGATCTACATACCGAGTATGATGATGTCCTTCCTGGACCGGCTGAATGATCAACTGTCTGGATCTCGTATGTCAAAGAAGCCCGGTGTACTGCATCACGGTGAGCTTATACTTGGACGAGGCGGGCTCGGTTACTAAGTGGTGAATACTCCCACTGTCATATTTGCCATTCCGTATAGTCATAATTGGTCAGCTCAAATGCTTGTCCAATGCCAAGCAAGATCTCGAGCAGTTGAGGGTCCAAGCAGCTTCACGGAAGGGGAACGAGAGGGCCATCTTAACATCATGGAAAGGCTGCCGTCGAGCAGTACATGAGACAATAACAAGATGCTATCCGCCAAAAGAGAAACGCTCGGTGAACAAGAAGCCGGAGCGGCAGACCGGCGTTCTACGAAGAGAAAACCCTCTCAACGATTTTTCAATTCGAATGGTCTCTAGTCTCGACGCCAAGATGATGATGCAGTGTACCCCTCCTTCGGTCTTGCCTAAGATCTGCGAGATGGGACCTGCATATTGTCGGCGACGAGAGTTCCACACGGAGCATGGCCATTTCCTGCAGGTACCTATTTGACAAGAAGCTTGCAGGCTCTGCCAGAAATATTCTCGGTCCACTGATGAGTATGGGACTATCAGCCAGCTTCGAACACGAGTGATGCAGTCGACCTTCCTAGGTACATGTAGGTACATGTAGCAATCGAAGACTAGCAGTTGGTGACAGCACATAATCGTAATTTCAAGATTGGCATTCCAGGGACGCAGGCCCGATTGGACGGTCATGCTTGTCAGTGGCTGGCTATGCGAACAACACCGAGGGGTGACTTTAGGCGATGGATGACTCTTATTATTATACTTTACCTTTTGACTTACTTTTTTGGCTGGACGAGGGGTCATATTTGCATACATGTATGGATCTGGAGAAAGAGAAGAGATCTCAAGAATGTGATATGGTTATCCAGAAGCCCAATGATTACATGATGATGCATGCATACATGTACTCTTGCATATCTGAGCTGATGTAGATCTTGAATGAGGTAGTGGCACAGGCACAAGGAAATTACGCTCGGTACGGAGGTAGACCTTGACCCTGCTTGGCCATTTACCATGCCGTTCCGCCCTTTCAGGCTGACCTTGAAGGTACCGTCAGTTCCAGTGGAGACATTTCCTTCCCCGCCGTCTTATGGACTTTGCTTTTACTTTACGCTGTGCCGTCTCTGCCAATGATGAAGCGCACCCGGGGTCTTATCCACCGCCAGTACAAGACGTTGTAGGCAATACCCTGGCGTGGGCCGGAGTCGGATCTCAGGAGGAATTTTGCCTCCTGCGTGCCTCTTGGAAGCCAGCATCCATCTGATAGTAATGTACGTGCTTCATTGTCGATGAACCCCCCTCGAACCGCGTTGAGTCCATCGTCAAAAAAAGCAGCAGCTTATCTTAAGCGCCTCGTAGGCAAGCTGATATTGTTGCACCCGTGCCTTTCCTGCTCTCTCTGTGCAGAGAACCTTGTTGTCTTCCAAGACTGAACTCAACTTCCAACACTGACTGTCGAGTTCAGCCGGAATCTGCTTAACACCGTCTCTCAACCATCGAGGCATAACCCTGGCGCGCTTAGAGAGCATCCACATCGGTACGACCTCACGAAGTAGACGAATCTTCTTGCACACCTCCCTTGTCAACGTATCCCTTCTACACCGGCCTATATACTCTAACATCGATACGGCAATGCCATACTGAGGGTCGGGGGGAACCTATCACAATTGCTCACCCCTTTGAGCTTCCACCGAGTGTATGACGGCGGCTCTTACCAGAGCCACTTGGGTACTTCACATGTGTGGACGCTACGTTCGTTTGCTCTGCTATGAATTGGGATCAGCCGGTTTATAGGTACGGGAATCTTCCAGTCGTCTGAAAGGCTCTGATCCTCTGAAATGGAAGAGGAAGAGGCTTGTTCTGGCGTTCAGCAGTCTTCCGGCGGCACATCGTTGCGCCTGAATCGTCGTCCATCATCGATTCCTTCGCAAGGGGCATGACCTATTGCAAACTGCTTTCTCAGTAGCATTTTGCTGACATCGAGACTTGATGAGCAGCTTTAGCTATCCAACTGGACAACCTCCAACGCCGACCAAGACTCCCACATCTGCTGCTTTTGGCGGTCCATCCTTCCAGACGCCGAAGTCTGAGTCAAGTTTCTTCGATCCACGAGTGACCTGGAATACTGCAGATCCTTATGGCAGTAGCCCTCCGATTTTGAGAACCTCGCAACACCCTACAGTCACAACCCCAAAGAAACGCCCTTCAGCATCATCCAATCAGAAAAGACCATCGTACAGCCAAGATCTGGAGACTGAACTTGCATCTCATGTCCATCACCTATCCCCAAACACAGGCCTTGAATTACCCCCTGTGGAGCCTTCTCGACAACTGTCGTCCTCTCCCAATCCTTCGTCAACCAAGCGTGCTTGTCTCGATCGTGAACAGCTAGGCATCACTCCCACTCAATTTGGCCCAAGCCTCAAAGACACCTCGACGATGCGGTCCGCCGGCTCAATGCAGACTCCCCCTCCCACTAGCACCTCGGCCTCGAAACGCAAGGCGCAACAAGCGCAGGTAGCCAAGTTGGTCAAAGAGTCTGCGTCGGGAATGAGGAGGTTGTCATCACCAAACTTCACCCAGTCAGGTTTTCCTGAGCAAAACAATGATTTCATCCAGGCCTCTCCCCAACTTTTCCCCAATCTCCAATTCTCCCCTGATGTGTTTGGGTTTCCCTCGACAGGGCCTGCAACGGCGCCGATATATCCTCAGCACAAATTGTTCTGGGATCCAGACATGAGCATGGGTACGATGGATATGGACTTTTCTGGCGGAGATCTTGATCCATTTGGACCGAATCCATCACTTAACGTCAATCCTCTCGTATCACAACAGTCTGGAGCGCAATTTGTTCCAGCACCGACAACATTCCACGTTGGATCAGATGCGCAGGGACTCATGACTCAGGACCGTGTATCAGATTTATTCCCTGCAACTACGTCTGCACCACGAATATCTTCCCATGCATCTTCAAGAGTTCGGAGTTCTTCTCGAAAGATCTACGCTAAACCTATCGCTGATGAACATGCGGTAGATCCGAACTTGCTACTCAGTTCTTCCAGTCGCCTCAAGAATTCGTCACTTAAGTCGGGTATCTCCGGGACCGAGCATGCTAGAGAGGTTCGGCAGCCATACTTACACCAAATGCAAGAGTCGAGAAGGGAGAAGGAGCTTGAGCGTGGGCGGAGAGCCAAGCCGAAGCAAACCCTAGACATGCCAGTACCAGCAGAATCAGCAGAACACAACTTGCTCTCCAGTCAAGGCAACAGAGCGCGTATGAAGCGAAGATCTACTGATACTGTCGTCACAAAAGGAAGTTCTCATACCAAGAAGCGCAGTCAGGTGTCGGTTTTCGAGCCTTCCGAACAGGTGAACAGAGGCATCCCTGCGCTTGTTCATAGAAGGTCTTCCCCGATCAAGTCACACGAGCCTGACACACGGATCACAACCTTCGAAACTCCAACACCACCTCCGCGTACAAGTGTAACATTCACGATAGATGATAATGGGCGAGCGAGGACGGAGACCAAGGTGACAACCAAAGGGTCAGAGTCAGGAACAGACCTGGAAGCGAAGATGGACGTTAACCGTGCATGGGAAAATAGCGATAGCGAAACCTCCGAAGATGCAGATGCAGCGATCGCCACTAGTTTCCACTCGTCATTTACGTTTCCGACCTCGAAGCAACCAAGATTGGCACGCTTCGCAACAGACTCGATATCACATTCGAAGAAGTCGTCCTACTCTTCAACCAATGACTCTTCTAGGTCTGAGCATAACGTGGCTGGCCCGGGATTGGCTCCGCGACTATACAGTAACTCTTTACATACCTTTAGTGGCTACAACGTGCCGAGGATGCAAAAGTCACGCGGAGCTGGTTCGCTATCATCAGGAACTATATCAGAGATCTGCCCTGGTGTGGCAGATGGACCTGAGAGCGAGACCGAGACGGTCGTTGACTCTGACCAGGCAAGTGGAGATGCACAGCACGCCATAAAGAAAGTGATGAAGGACAGAGCGAAGAAGAAGAGAACGGGCAATAACATGGTCTCGGGTGTAAGTAGCCGAGGGACGCCACGTCAACATGTTTATTCGCCCACCAAGCATCAGACGCACTCCTCGTCATGGCACCATCCCTCAGCTACGACCCCAATCCAAGGTCACGATCACAGCGGATACGGCGAGGGCTTCAACATTTCACCTACCACGATCACTGACCCGGATCTTGCCACACCGAGCACAGACCGGGGCAGCTCAGTCGGCGATAGTACTCGGTGTGTTTGTCATTCGTCCGACAGTGGTGGCCACTTGATGATTCAATGGTGAGGACGTTCCGTGGCCCTGAAAGAGGCGCTAAAGCTTATAGTACTAGTGATTCATGCAAGAAGTGGCTGCACGTCAAATGTATCGGCCTTATTCCTGAACGCATACCTTCAGTGTATGTCTGCATTTACTGCACAGGACAAACGCCAAACGTCAGGGGAGGGCGGGTACGTGAACCGTCAAGAGCTGGGAATGCTCTTCCTACTTCGCCATTAGCGCACAAGTCGCACAAGTTACGATAATAGCGTCCTCCTATCATCTGAATGGTTAGTCTTGCATGGCAATGTATAACCAACGTCCCGGCACGACGAAGCACTTCTTATCTCACAACCATTCTATCTAGTTTGATGCCTGCATCAAGCTCATTCTGGAAATCTAGAAGAAGCGGGTTCGTGAATATTCCAGGGGCGGATATTGATAATGTGTAACGCATACATGGTAGATGAAGTGATGAGCTATCTGAGTTCTCATTCAGAAAAAATGCTCTGAAGAAAGTTTCATGCTGCTGAAATTCACCACCCGTCATCTTCATGCCTAACAAATAATACACTGGAGTGCCTCAGAAGATACGATCTGCCCCTTATGCGAGTCTAGATTAATCCCAGTTCGCCTCATGTTACCTAATGCAGGACTTGCCACTGCCGCAGAAGCCGTCTCTCCTAACCATGTCGCACATCCGGCCCGGCCGCTGACCGATCAACACAGTTCCCGAAGTTTCTAATCACATGACAATACCCAGTGAAGGACTTTTGAGTGCCAACAAAATACTCCTTTCCCAAATTACCTGGTAGAGTGAGCATGGTAACAACGTATTGCCAGCTCTCATAGAACTCTATCGTGGCTTTGAATTGGTCTGTGAAAGTACGGACTGCCGTATACCGCGTCTCGAAGAAATTGGCTCAGCAACGTGGCGCGATGCTGATGACGGCTGAGGTCACACAATCGGCGCAGGGTGGGATTATCGTATATCTCTGCAAGAGTGTGTTTAAATTGCTTCCGTCTTCTTAACTTGACAGTATAATCGCGTCCTTTAGTCGACCATTGTTCACTTGGTTCTGAAAAAGGGTCCCTGCCACCGAAAAGAGCAACTGTTATCGATATCAAATCCCTCAAATTATTAAGGCTCTTCCAAAGGTGCTCTGATAATGGACGCGAACATGACGGCGTCCGAGAAGATACCAGCGCCGGCTGAAGCCTTATCTAAGCGGCTTATACCATCAGGACATCCACTCCCTTCAGTTGTTGACTTAGACGAAGCGGTTTCTGATGAGGAGGGATTACAAAATGATCACCCTTTTCCTGAACACGATGAGCAACGTATCATTGGGATCAGCATGAGCCAAGCGCAGACACGTCTCGTATCACCTCAGACACCCGCAGCAGAGAAAGCTGCTGCTATCGACGACATTGAAGATGGGAGATTTGTCAATGGGGAGACCTTTGATAGTAGTATTGAACTGCCAATGAACAATGCTGTATTAGAGCACCCGTTCACTTTAAGAGCGTCGGGTGAGCCTTGTCCGCCTGAATGCCAACAAGCTCCGCATCTGCATGTTCTTCCGTCCGAGGATAACGCTTCGACCCTGCCATCGCCATGGCACGCCAGTCCCAAGGCGTTTGATTGGTCGAGTCCACATCGATTAGCTCTCAAGGGTAGCATAGCGGCGAGCCGAAGCAGATCATCCTCAGGGCCTTCGGGAATAATCAATGACCTCAATATCAAGAAATTCTTCCCGAGCTTTAACTTACCTACACTGCCCAGAAGCCCAAACTTCACACAGTTCTCTTTTCCAAGCATGCCGACATTCTTTACGGGCCATAAGGATCAACAGGAGCATGATGGGAGTGTTGGCAGACCAACAAGAGCAAATACGCTCCTCGCGACGTTGAACACTCCCTTACAACCACCATCTAGCCAGTCTTGTATTCGCAAGCAGCAGGGATCGCATGACCACCACGGCTCAGATTCTCAAGCTACATTGTTACAGACACCAGCAGAACGGGACTGTTGTACACCAGAGACGTCTGCACGAGTTGAAACCACCCGGGCAATCCCAAGTACTGCCAAAGATCCACTCAATGATGACGAACAGGTTGCTAGCCTCCAAACACCTCAGGAACGGCCGAGAGAGCTGCGACGAGCGACTTCTGACATCTCGCTCTCCCTGCGCCGCTCCATGTCTCTAGCATCCTCCTTGGGTGACGATAATAGATGGGCCAATGTACAGGATCAGGTGAACAACCGGTTCAAGGCCATTGTTGACAGCTTTCAGGATTCGAGCATCAAGATGCCGAAAATTTCAAATCTCAAGTTTCATCCTTTCAAATCAGACCTTATGAATCAACCTAGAAGTCCAACTGGAGTAGGAAACGGAGTCGCTGTTACGGAGGCTGATGTGAACGGCAGCACGGAACCGATTCCATTGAAAACTTCAAGCCAGTCACCCTCTAATCAGGCTACAAATGAGGCATCGCAGCAAGTCCCGACGAAAAAGTCATATCCTCACTTTTCGCGTGCATTAGAAAATCTTAGAGGCGACGTTGTCATCATGGGTGGCTACAGGGGCTCTATCCTCAGATCTGCGAAACCTCCACATCGTCAATTATGGGTACCCGTCAAGGTCGGCCTCAATCTTCGTAAAGTCAATTTAGAGGTCGGTCTGAATCCAGAAGATGAGGAGAACATGGAAGACCATATCATACCATCCGGCATGCTTACCCACATAGGACCAGTGGATATGTCTCGGCGACTCTTCAAGCGGTTGCGGAAGTGTGACAATGCACGAAATGGGGAACTTCGGATTTGGGATTACGGCTATGATTGGCGGTTAAGCCCACATCTGCTGAGTAGGAAACTGATCAAATTCTTGGAAGGCTTGCCTTCGAATACGCCAGGATTAACCCCTGAATCGAGAGGCGCTACGGTCATCGCACATAGTCTAGGTGGTTTGATTACACGACATGCGGTCAATCAGCGGCCCGCACTATTTGCTGGGGTTGTATACGCTGGTGTCCCTCAAACATGTGTCAATATACTTGGACCAATTCGCAATGGTGATGAGGTTCTACTGAGTTCAAGGGTTTTGACAGCACAAGTCACCTTTACTCTACGCACAAGCTTCGTCCTCTTACCAGAGGATGGGAAATGTTTCCTGGACAGGGAGACGAAGAGAGAGTACCCAGTAGACTTCTTCGATGTCAATTCATGGATCAAATACAGCTTCTCACCTTGCATTGTGCCGCCTTTACCACCAATCGTAAGACATGAAAGAAAGAGCTTGATGGGATCAGTGTCTGGTAGCTTACCATCCATTCCCCTACCTGGCAAAAGGACCTCGGGGTCTTTCACCCCTGGGAAAGAATCATCTCCGGAACCGTTCTCGTCCCCCATAGCCGGTGCGAAGGAAGCTGCCAAGAACACCGCAAATACCGCAACCATCAAAGCCGTCAACCTAGCCAGAGAATCTGCCGGCAATAACGACCACACCCTAGCGATGCAATTGGGGTCCGCACCCACCAACCCCGCCTCAACCGCCCATCACCCCAACACCTCCGTGTCCACCACCGTGACTATTCCCCGTGATGCCGCGCTCGCCTACCTCCGCCGCACCCTCTCCGAAACCCTCCTATTCAAAACCGAACTCCACCATCTCCCCTCCCACGCCCAAACCAACCGCTACCCACCCATCGCAGTCCTCTACGGCAAATCCGTGCCCACCGTCTACGGTGCCAAAGTCAACAGCCGCGACGGCATCAAGCGCGCGGACGCGTATGACGATCTGGCGTTCGCGAGTGGTGATGGTGTTTGTTTGGCCACGGCGGCGATGGCGCCTACGGGCTATATCGTTGAGAAGGGGGGACGGGTGGCGAGTGGGAGGGGGCATGTCACGCTGTTGGGGGATTTGGAGGGAGTGGGCAGGTGTTTGGATGCCGTGATCGAGGGCAGGAGGAGAGGGGTCGGCTTGGGAGTCGGTGGGGTTTAGATAGTGAACAGGGGATCATGGAGCGTGTTCTGCACAGGCAAAGGCGTTACGTCGATAGCATAGCGGGTTCCGAGATCGCGGTGCCGGACTAGGAACGAAACTGTTTACGTATGATAAGTATGAGTATGAAATCGATACCAAGCACGCGCGCGTCTACTCGACAAAACACACCAGTCGCAATTCGATCCGGAATCAAGACAAACCCCCGTTCCCCCGAGATCGTCACGCACCATCCACCATCCCCTACACTTCCGTCCACGCGTCCAACCCTCTCATACACTCCGCATACCGACCACGCATACTACCTTCCCCCCCCGGGCCACTCATCGAGAAACTCTCCCATAGCGTATACGATCTTTGCCCCTCCCTCTACCTTGCTCTCTCTCTCCCGCTTCGTTCTTCCCAACATGCCTCCCTTTCTCCCTCGCGCTCGCGCTCTCGTTCTCATTCTCCTTCTCTCTCGTTTCCATCATGACAAAAGAATGGGACTTTAAATCGAGATTTCCCAACATAGTAGCCTAGCCTGGAGAAGGAGGTCGGGGCGTGAACTTTGTCGACTCGGTCGGTCCTTGGGTCTGTGTGGGAGATGATAGGTTCGTAGTGATATATACGTACATACTTACATCCATCCATCTCTTCCGCGGTGGATCCTGCAGGCTTTGGGGGCGGGAAATGACAAGGAGACGTATAGTGATGGCAGCTATGACTTCAAGGAGATAAGGATAGATTTGATTGCGTATCAACATGAGGCCGGTGAGGGGGAGGATGATGTTTTTTTAATATAGAGATAGGGCAGGGTTGAGATGTTGACTGGAATGAGCTTGAGAATCGGGCGTATGTATGTGTGGTTTGGGATGGCATGGCATCAGAACGTTTATTTGCGATTCTGTTGATTGACGAACTGACTGAAGAGCCTAGCTACACAAGGGCAGATAAATAATGCATGCCTGAGCTGGTCTTTCGTACGCATGTCGTCTGTAGACCCTCTCCTCGATCAACATATCTAGCAAAGTGAGATCGTGTCAATGCAGAGATATTTGGGTAAGCCCACTGAGCTGGATCTGACCATGGCTGTTGTGTACTGTACAACAGTCCTGTCCTTCAGCTGTGTCCACATCGTGTTCTAAAGATCATGGTTGTAAGTATGTGTGATCACCAATCTGTTTTGAACCAGTATTGCAGGTGAGTTGCTCCTAAACCGCGAGCCGCCCGAATTCAGCGTCCATGTCCTCCGCCCTGGTCACTCCTACCACAGCCTGATGACCCCGTCCTCCTACCGTAGCACCGCACTGAGGACATCGGGATGTCTCCATTGGCATAGCGCATTCGACAATCGTAAACTATTCCACAGCCAGTGAGTAAGTACAAGATGCATTTTGCTTTTTCCAATCGAAAGTTAGGTTCATACCGCATGTCCATTCCGGCAGTAATACCAATGACCTGTACCCCTGAGTTCTTGCGCCATCGCAGCATAGACGGCGCGCTTTTCCTCGTTTGTGAATGTCGTGTAGAAGGTAGAGCCGCGAAGCAGCTTCTCAGCGTCTTCGATCTCGGGAAGCATGTTGACGGTACTCGCAGCCCCGGCACAAATCGACTTGGCCGAATCCAATCCCTCGCGTGCTTGTGTAAGAAGCCGTCCCATTGCGTTGGAGTCAGAGGTTGGCGCTGATCTTTCTAGTGCTACGAATCGAGCGAAAAAGACGCGTGCTCCGATCTCGTGCATGGGTTGATGCTGACTTGCTGCACCTTTCATGAGGTTCATGCAGTCCTTTCGGTTGCTTGAGAAGTCGAGGAGAAGATCTCCCATTAACCATTTGTGCTGGGAAAATCGTGCCCCAGACTGGCTCTGGTAAATGTTGAGAAAGTCAGAGAGTATTGTGAGATCATCTTCCATGCTGTCTGGAAGAACTAGGACAATACAACAGTTCCAAGTGGACGTGCCGGGCCACGGCGCATATCTGGAATATCACGTCCCCACGTCAGGAACGTTTGGTTGTCTTCCGCTTGGGTGAGCTTGAGCTTTGAAGTGTCTGGGGTTTGAGCCGGCTTGGAGGAGCCCGTGGTGTCTTTGCTTTCGTGGACGAAGGTACATGCTTCCCCCTTGTAACAGCGACCATTTCGGTAGTATTTGCAAACCCTTGGAGGTTGCCAGCGTGCGGTCTCGCTGTTGTCTTCGTCCTTTGTAACATCGTGACTGTATCTGCAAGATGCCCCGCGGAAACACTTGCTTTGAGTGAAGTATCGACAGCTTTGCCTAGATTGAAGTCAGCCTGAAACGTTCTGTTCCAGCGACAATTCACCCACTTAGCAGCCGAAGTCATCCTCCTGAACGCTCGGGTGGAAGGAGGTTGTCAGCTTGAGATATTGCAAAAGGTTGAGGTAGAGGTTTATGGGTACAACTTCTGTACGTTGAAAGATTCGACAAAGCTGCGAAGTAATAAACGTTGGAGGTGTGTAGTGGGTGTAAAATTTCACATGCAACGGTCTCTCGTGGGTCTTTACTCATTGCTTCACTCAAGGGCCAAGCCGTGGACACGCGCAGATCCACATGGCTCACTCTGGAAATCTGCAACAAGTAACCCTGCAGAGAGGGACCTAGTATTCCGTAGAACACATTCTTGATCATATAGACTACTGAAGAAGATGGAATCATGGCAAGTTCAAAATGCTCGACACGGTCGACCTCAAGGGCGGCTGGCTGCATAGGTTTTAGACAGAGACAGCTGAAGAGAGACTGCATTGTGGTAGCTGAAAGCCAAAGAACTTCAACGGGCGAGGCAAGGCATGGATAAACATCAATAATGAGCATTAGTATCAGCATGTGCTGGTAAGGCATCGCCATAGTAGTGAGCCTTGCTGTCATGGTTGGGAATAATGTTTGGCGAGAGGACGGATACGGGACGAAAGGGGGACTCGATTAATCGGGCAACACTAACATCTGCACCTAGTAATTAGTTTGTATCCAATTTTAGTGTATATTACATAGTAAATAAACACAGGCACATCACAGTCCATTACCTATCTACCTTCCTACCTACCTACACATATCTTGCTGTCATCATCCACCATGTCATCATCCTTGATTTCTGTTGTCTCTGACATCAAATCTGTAAGGGAAAAGCTTTTTCTATTGAATAAGAAACCCATTTGTTACGTCCTGATCTGAGATGCCTCAAATATTAGGGCTAGAGATTTGTGCTTGTTGATATAAGAGTCTCAGTGTGTGGTGTAGGGTAAACCAGTAGTTGATAACTTGTATTGAGTTGAACACAACCCATTTTCATAGGGGAAATGGTCTTACTATATATCATAGGATTGCTGTGCTCACCTTGCTTGCTATAAAGCAACAGAGCTGATAGACCTACCAAAGGTCTATCACCTTGCTGAGCTCACTATAGAGCAATAGACCTGCACAAGCTTATGTTCAGGTATATGCTTTTCTTGTGTATTCTTTAAAACATATTAGCTGATTATGATCTGACTGTAACACAATTCCTTCTCTTTTAAATGCTAGTTCTCTAGTGTCTATATAAGTGAGAGTATAAAGACAGATGGCTTCTTCACTGTTATGTCTTCTTATAAGCAGCACAATTGTCTTTGCCTCACAAAAACCATTACAACCTTCAGCTTCACTTCTCTCATTGCTTGTGATCACTACTTTGCTGCTCTTTCTTCTTGCATTATTATGACAGGTCATGTGAAGTGTGCTGAGTGTACCTGTTGTGGTTGTCTGTGTGTGTTAATATCATTAGATTTTCTGAATTGTGCTCACCTTCAGCTGAAATCTGAACTCAAGATGGTTATGAATGAGTGTGTGAAACAGGCTGAACATCTTTTCAAGCTGAATGCAAAGGTTCTTCACCTTTTCAAGACTTTGAAACAGAATGAGTCTCACACAATCATCAAAGTTTACTGTGTTGCTTTTAAACTGAGCAATGATAACAATGAAACTGAGGATGAGAAAAACTTCTCTGATTCTTCTAACCTTGATTTCTTTCTGAAGTCAATGAGTTTTAGCTTCTTTATTGACCCTGAGCCTTTTTCTCAAACTGTTATAGTGTTCTTGCACAGTTGAGTAGGTTCTCTTTGAGTTCTCATGTGTTTTCTGAGGTATTGTACCCCTTTCACTTGATGAGATAGTGGGTTTTTTCACTAATCATTTGTTTCTTTAAAATGTTCTCAACTTAATATTCTTTGTCAAATTTGACAGATGTTTCAATGATCTGAAGTGGTATGAACTGATTGCAACACTGAAGCATGAACACATGAAATACTGAGTGTATTTGCATTTCCTTGAGTAAGTCTAGCTTATAGCTTAACCCCTTGATGTTTCTCTTGATTTTGAACAGTTTTATGCTTTTGTTGTTTAACTTCTTGCTTCTTTGTTTTACACAAATGTTGTCTGTTTTTAGATAAACTCTCTCTTCAATCACAAAAGGTTTTATCTCTGTTATTTGTTCTTTTTGTTGCTGAATTCTGCTCATCAGGTCTTTGTACAACTTCTTGATCTCTGTGACGTCTAGTATTGCTTTCTGAGTTTGTGATTTATGTGCTTGTGATTCTTGTCATACCTTTGAGTTATATTCATAATTTGCTCAAAATGGTGTTTCTTCTGTGGTTTCATTTTGTGTGTTATTGTACACAAACTGTGCTGTTAACAACAGTTGTACTCAGTTGTTCTGATTCTCATTGATGTAGTGTCTCAAGTATGTTTCAACCGTCTGATTCATTTGTTTGCTCTGCTCATCTGTCTGTGAGTGATATGCTGTTGACATCTTGTGTTTTATTCTGAGTTTTGCTGTGAGCGTTTTTCAAAACTTGCTTGTGAACAGCTTGTCTCTGTTGATGATAAATTCTTTTGATAGCCTGTGATTGTTAATCAATTCTTGCAGTATGATGTACATCAATACTGATGCTGTTGTGGTTTTCTTGAATGAAATGAACATGGTGTACTTGATTAGTCTATCAACTATAGTCAATATACTGTTGAACTTCACTCCTCATGCCAAATTCTTTGATGTCAGTAACTTCATTATGAAGTTCATAGTAACTGACTCTCATGGTGCATCTGATGTGTTTAGTTGTGTTATTTTGTCATATCTTTTGTTTCTCTGAATCTTGTTCCTGTGGCATGAATTGCACTTGACAATGTATTCAGTAATTTGAGCTTTAAGGTCGCTGATACTGTGCCTTCTTCATATGAGGTTCTTAATTCTCTTGACTTCAAGGTGTTCATTGACTCTGCTGTTGTGACATGCTTGTATTAATTCTTCATCTGTCAAGAGAGTCTGCTTCACCTTATACATTGCTGTTAAGTCTTTTGTGAGGATTTCCTTGTCATCTTCACTCAGAACTTCAACATGAATCTTCTTCACTTTCTCATGATCAGACTGTTTACTTAAAGTGTCTGCTTCATCATTCTCATTACTCTTTTTGTAATGGATCTGAAATTCATAATCAGCTAACTGTTCAGCTCAGTGAACCTGTCATTGATTCAACTGTTTTGTTGTTACAAAGTTCCTCAGATTCTTATGATCTGTATAGATCTGAATAGGCTTTTTAGTATCTGTGAGGTAAGGTCTTCAATCTTGCAGTGCTTTCACTATCACAAGAAGTTTCTTGTCATGAACCTCATATCTTTTCTCAGATTCTGATAGTTTTCTTGACTGATAGGCTATGAGTCTTTGTTGCTCATCCTCAATCTGATACAAGCATGCATCTACTGTGAAATCTGATGCGTTGGTTTTCAGTACCTTTTTGCATGTTGAATTGAGTATTCTCAGGTGTGCCGTTTCACTAAGACTTTTCTTTAATGTGTGAAACGCATTCTTCTGCTTCTTATCTCAATGTCATTTCTTGTTCTTACGCATTAGTTGTGTGAGGGGTTCTGCAATTCTTGCATAATTAGGTACAAACTTTCAATAATAGTTTATCAATTCTAGAAAGGCCTGTACTTTCTTGACTCATTTTGATGAAGGTCAGTTTCTGACTGCATTTGTCTTTTTTGAGTTCTTTTTGATTTGCTCAGATTGAATAATATAGTTAAGGAATTTGATTTCCTTTGCTTCAAACTTGCTTTTTGTCTTCTTCACATATAAAGTTCTTTTATTGAGCTTTTTCAATACCTTGTGCACATAGCTGTGATGTGTCTCAAGGTCATCTGAGTATATCAAAATGTCATCAAGGTATGTAATTGCAAAATCATCAAGGTATTCTCTTAACATGTCATTGATTAACCTTTGAAAGGTGACAAGGGTGTTCTTAAGCTCAAATGACATAACAGTGTATTTGTAGTGTCTGTATCTTGTTCAGAATGTCATTTTTCATTCTTTGTCTTTCTTCATTTGTACTTGATAGTAGGCTTCTTTCAAGTCTAGATTTGTGAACCACTTGACTCTGCCTAATCAGTCTTGTAACTCTTTGATTAACAGTAAGAAATAACTGTCTTGTCTAGTTATCTTGTTGAGTTGTCTGTAGTTGACACACAGTTACTTTGTGTCATTCTTTTTTGATATAAACAGAATCAGATATTCTGTCAATGACTTTGATGATCTGATGAATCCTCTTTTGAGATTCTTGTCAAGGTAAGTTCTGACTTTCTTGAGTTGGTCTTCACTCATTGAGTATAGCAGCATTCACTTTGGCTGCTTGTCTTTCAATAGCAGTATTTCATGATCTCATGACTTATGCTCTGATAAGCTCATTTCTGGTTGTTTAAGAATCTCATACACATCTATCATGATGTATAACTCTTTGCTGATTCAATCAATTCTTGAGTTCTTTTTGCGTAATCAGAGCATCTCTAGTATGACATCATACTTGATCAAATTGAGAACATCAAACATCAGCTCTTGTGAATCTTCTAGTATTGTGGCTTCAATGTGAACCTGATCTGTTATTTATTCAGATTCTTCATTGACCATATACATCTGCATAGACTTCAGTGCTCACTACAGTGTTAGTTCTAGTACTCTTATTGCTTGCTGCAAAACATAGTTGTTGGTTGCTTCTGAGTCTATCATTGCTTGAAGGATTCTATCTCATTCAACCTGAATGTCAACTCATATCTTATGGTCTTTGTCATTCTTCTGAGACATTAAAAGCTTCTTGTTCTCTAGTCTCTTTGAGAAAGCTTGCAGTTTTTTGACTGTACTGTGTTGTCTGCTCTTCTTCAGAGATTCTGAAATCATTCAGGCTTTACTTCTCATATGATCAGTTGTATGTATTTCTTGCTGCCTTTCTCAATATATTGTTTTGAGTGTAGGTGCAGTTCATACTGATCATATTCTCACTGAATCTGGTTCTGAAGTGCTTTCACTCTATTCAGAAACTCAGGTGACATGTAGCTCTCTGAAAAGATTCAACAATCATCATCTGATGTCAGATACTCTGTGAGTAAATGGGTCTTGATTTTGTGACTTTTAGTCTTTCACACAAGTTGTTTTGATACTGAGTTGATTGTCATCTGTACATCTTTCATCAACTTGTTGAGTTTCAAGCATGTTCTTGCTTCTTTCATTTCTTTTTGTTGCTTCTTAAGATCATTGACTTTCTTCTTGAGCTCTTTCTGCTGTTTCTTTAGCAGTTGCTGACGTATCTTTTGACACTGATTCTCAGGGTGCTCATATCTTGTTTTGAGTCTCATGTCAACTTCTCAGCTGTTGACGTTCTTTGAGTTTGTGTTCAAATTCAGGGCTATTCAGATGCTATTACTGTAGTCTTCTTCTACCTGAGTTTCATGAGTATTGGTTTCTTTAATCTTGACTTTTTCTAGAATAGCTAATTTCTTTAGTTGACCTGTTGTGTCATAATTGTTTTGTTTCTTCTTGAGTTTCTGTGAGTATCATTTGACTTTGTCTTTGCTGCTCATATGTGTTCAGCACATGTTGTTGTAGCAGATTGTTCAGCTCAGAGTGTCATGCACTATGTGTGTATTCATTGCTGCAACTTCTTTTCTCTCTCATTGAGGTTTCTTGCAGGTTCTTGCAAGATGTTTGAGTTTTTCACAGTTATAACATTTGTGAGTCTCTGCTCATCTGAGTTGAGGCTTATAGAACTTGCTCATGCACTATTCTTGCTTCACTTGTGATTGCTGCTCACAATGCTTCTCAATTGCGTTGAGGTTCATAGGGTCACCTCTTCTGAGAATATAACATCTTTCTCACATCTTTGATGTGTAGTGCTCTGTATGCTTCATTTGTTGTTCTCATTAATAACTGTCAATGTTGATGAAGATATTGATTATATTCTGAAGCTCTTCAGATTGATTTATCCTGACTATCTCATCTTTAATAGTCTCATTGAGTCCTCAGTAGTATTGCAATACTAAAGTGTCATTGTCTCAATTCATTAGAGCTGCAATTCACTGAAACTTTGCTGCATACTTGACTGCTGACTTATTCATCTTTAGAATGTGAAGTTGTCTTTCCACTGCTTGTTTTTTGTCAACTATCTTGAAGACTCTTTGAAGCTCATTCTTAAACTTCTTATAGTTGCTGAATATAGATTTTTTATTGTTCATTCATTTCTTTGATGTTTTGTCAAAGAACTCATGCAGTTTGAGGTTAACTCAATTGAATGCTGCATTCTTGAGATACAATATGGTAAACAGACCTTTGTTCATCTTGAACCTGAACTTTGTCTGATTGAATTCAATATATAACTCAAGCTTGATCAAGAAGGCTCACAGCTTCTCTCTCTCATCTGTGAACACATTGAGTGCTGATACCTTAAGTACATTAATCATTTGCTGAAGGTCTTGAAGATTGATTTGACTTGTTAAAGCTGACTTCTGTGCACTGATTGTCATTCTTATATTGTAAGAGTGTTCAAAGTGTTACATTCTGATCTGAGATGTCTTGAATATTAAGGCTAGAGATTTGTGCTTGTTGATATAAGAGTTTCAGTGTGCAGTGTAGGGTAAACCAGTAGTTGGTAACTTGTATTGAGTTGAACACAACCCATTTCCATAGAGGAAATGGTTCTACTATATACCATAGAATTGCTGTGCTCACCTTGCTTGCTATAAAGCAACAGAGCTGATAGACCTATCAAAGGTCTATTGTCTTGCTGAGCTTGCTATAGAGCAATAGACCTGTGCAAGCTTATGTTCAGATATATGCTTCTCTCATGTATTCTCTAAAACATACTAGCTGGTTATGGTCTGGTCATAACATCATTGTAATGTCAATTGATGAATTCAACACCAATCAGCCCTATGTGAACAATATTTGATGTTATCAGAATGTCTGAACCTATTCAGACTGTGTCATTTCAAATTATCTATGTTGTCAATATTGAAAAGAAGTCAATTCCTGTACAGAAAGACTCCTCAGTGCCTCAGCAATGTTTTGTCAGAGCTGAGCAGCAGTGTATAGTGAGTTTCACTGCCACTCACTTTCTTAATGAAAGTGCAGTTATACTTTGACAAAATGACAATTGAACAGAGCATACCCACACCCTTGAGAAGACTGATTGCTTAAAGAGAAACTTGAAACTCTGTGGAATTGAACATTAGGGACAGGGTTATACGGCTATGGATACGGGGTTTGGCTGAATTTATGTCTAGAATGAGTAGCAAGGGTGTGAAGAATCTGATGAAGAAATACAAGACACTAGGGGTCTCAAAGTTGATGACAGTGAGGTAGATTAGCATAGGAAATATATAAAACATCATAGTCTGTATGGAATTTACGATTTCCCACTGAAACGCAATTCTATGACGCGGCCGTGTTTATTTAGTATGTAATCTACACTAAAACTGGATACAACTAATTACTAGGTGCAGATGTTAGTGTTGCCCGATTAATCGAGGCCGACGAAAGGTCGTGGATGGGTTTCCTTTCGTGGTAGCCTCTAAACTATGTAACCCTCCGACTTTTCATGTATAGATCAATGCAACGACAACAAAATATTGTGAGGTACGAAATGTTATGAAATACTGACATGGCCCTCTATAACGAGGCAGCGTCCGTACTCACTACACCTTCTGATGGCGGTGGGTCTCTCAAATCTCGCATCTACAACTCCAAGGACCTCAAGTCAAACCCAGCGCATCTCTTTGCATTGATCAGCGAGGCCTCAAAATGGAGCGCGGTATTGAAAGAAGTGATCGAAAAGTCGGGAATCCTATCACTGGAGAGAAAGGTGCGTCTCTCAGCCCAGCCGGCCGTACTACGTTAACTTACTGACTGACGACGAAGTGCTTGCTATTTAGCTCACGCCTCCCCTGGCGCTCTTACTCGTTCACGATCAGCTGTTGTCAAAGAGAGGAATCGTAGCGCCAGCTTCTCACCCGTTGAAGGTCGCAGTCACAAAGCGTAAGGCACGCCTGAATGCAGAGTTCACTAAGGCACGGCTGAGGAGGGGCTTTGCCTCTATTGAGGCACTCAGAGCCGATGTGAACTTGGGACATGGCAATAGGGAACCAAGCTTGGCTGAGGGAGAAGCTCATGCAGAAGCGGTCTCCGCTAAGGGTTATGTAACATGGGCACATCCACGGTGGGTGCGCGTCAATACCATTCGGAGCACATCGGAAGCGCAATTAGCCACAACATTCGCCGGATACGCTCGGATTGAAAGCCTCGAGAAGCTCCTCGAAAGCTCATCGAACCCGCAAGGCCATAAATCGCTGCACATTGATCATCACGTCCCTAACCTGTTAGCGTTATCAGCAACAACAGATCTGACTGGCACCTCAGCATATCGGAAAGGGGAGATCATCTTTCAAGACAAGGCATCCTGCTTTCCAGCATATCTACTCACTCCCGTACGAGTCGATGGAGACATTATAGACACGTGCGCTGCACCCGGCAACAAGACCACCCACATCGCCGCCCTGCTGCAGGAGACTAAGTCTATCCAAGGGAAATCGAGAATTATAGCATGTGAGAAGGACAGAGGGCGTGCGACTACACTGCAGAAGATGGTAGACTGGGCCGGAGCGCACGATATGATTAGTGTGAAGGCGGGACAAGATTTCCTAAACTTGGATCCTGAACACCGAGCTTACAAGAAAGTTGGTGCATTGCTGCTGGACCCGAGTTGCTCCGGCAGCGGCATCCTGGGAAGGGACGACATGCCGCGCCTCGTTCTCCCAAGCAGAGACGTTGGTTCGGAGGCTGTAAAGCATGGGAAGAAGCGAAAACGGCCGAATCCCACCAAATTACCGAACCCTGTGGTAGATGCTACTCTGGAAGAAGAGATTGCTGTCGACGAGAGCAACAGCGAAAAGCTTCGAGAGCGTCTCAGAGCACTGTCAGCTTTCCAGCTAAAGCTTGTCTCACATGCCTTCCGCTTCCCCTCCGCTCGAAAAGTCACCTACTCAACCTGCTCGATCCACGATGAAGAGAACGAACATGTAGTGATCGAAGCGCTCAGGTCTCCTCAAGCTCAGCAGCGAGGGTGGCGTATCTTGAGACGAGCAGAACAGGTTGCTGGCATGCGGGCGTGGGGCATCAGAGGGGATCGACAAGCTTGTGAGAGGTTTCTCGACGGTAGAACACTGGAGGTCGAGGACGTTGTCGAGGGCTGCATTAGATGCGAGAAGGGGACTAAAGAGGGGACCATGGGATTCTTTGTTGCTTGCTTTGTCAGAGATGAACTCAGTGCTGGGGATGAGCAGGTCCGAGATCTCGAGGTGGGCCCTGCCGAGGATGGGAACGGGGCGTTTGGTCATACTCTCGAGGACTCGGAGTGGCAAGGGTTCAGTGACGACGATGGCGTTGTTGCATCTTCACAGGACCCACAGAAGCCAACGCAACTGAAAGACGTCACTACTGCTACAGGCAGTCGTAGACCGAAAAACAAAGCGAAGAGAACCAAATGAGAGCATCTTAAACCGCTCTTGTCTTGCGCTTGCTCACTCCAAGTTGTAGATACTAGCGCAATTCGTCCCCCAGACCCTGAAAGATAGTCGCCATGCCAGCTTCATAGGACTACATTCTCGCGTACTGTTTCAGACATTTGCACAAATTGAGCGCAGGCGACCGAGCCCGCACACCTCTCAGCTACGATTGTAACATCACTATGGCAGACTAGCGACGTCTCGTGGTCTATGCCTTATGCCCGTCGACATCCGCGTTCCTCTTCCGAACTCCACTCCTCCTGATACCTGGGAACAAGCTCCTCAGCGACGGACGACGCGGCTCATTCCCTGGTCCGAATGGCTCGAATCATGAGCTTATAGCAATCATCACAAGTTCACAGAAGATGGTTCAAGTGATTTTCTGTCATCGTATCACCAAGCTAGCCTATCTATCTCTACCAACCGGTTTCCTGTCATCGTATCGCCGCGCTAGACCATCCCTCTTCCCCCCTCCAACAGTACGGTGAGTATCTCACGTGCACGTCCAGGCTCCCATCCGACTCCTCCTAGTCACGATAAAGCTGATACTCGCATCCATAATTCGCCCCATAGCCATAATGCTGCCCTCCCACCACATTACCAGCAAAGTCAAAGAAACCAGCACCACGTCCAGGATTATCGCCAAAGAAATCCTCCACCCCATCCATTGCATCTGCTCCTAGCATGCGATCCAGGAACGCTTTCTCACCTGGGTAGTAGTTGACGCCTGGGGGGTACTTGCTCCAAGACGGTTGTTGCGTTGCTTCCATCCCCTACGAGTCTTGTGTCGGCGGTGCTGGATCGGCTCGTCGTCGCTGTCGAGATCCTCCCAGACGTCATCATGGTCTTCGCGATGCTGGATCGGCTCGTCGTCGCTGTCGAGGTCCTCCCATGCGTCATCGTCGTTCATTTCCTGCTTGCTCGAGTAGCTCTTAAACGTATTGTCTTCCTTAGGTTTCGCTAGACGATCCCGAGATGTGAAGCGGCTTGTCGTAAGTTCGTACCCATTCGAATAAATCTTGCCAAGAGCTCTCGAGATATCTGCTTGCCCGGAGGTATCCCACAGGACCCTCTTCGCGTGGGGAGCTTCCTCGACGTACGACTTCAGGAAGCCCACGACATGCTGTTCCCCCAACCCAGCAGAGAAACTCCGAGACACAACGAACGTGAAAGTGGTGAGATTAGGGAACAGCGTCCGCAGCGGCGCTATCTCCTCCCCCTTCACTCCCGGATCGGCGGTGAATTGCATCATGGACAACAGCTGAGGAGGGAAGAGTATGAATTCCACGGAACGGATCCTCGTGCGATTGGCGACACCCATCTTGGAAAGTGCTTTGGTAGAATTTGTCGCGACTGGTAGGCTAAAAGGCCGGAGTTGGAAGACGTTACCGATGTACAGCACCTCGATAGCTTCTTCGTGAATGTGGCGACATGTTCGGAGAAGGTTGACGCCAAGTACAGGCTTGTGGCTGACTTCGCTTGCTGGGGGAAAGTCGACGTAGCGGTTGTGGAGGACAAGGTGCTCTTCGTAGATCTGGTGGCGGAGTTTGTAGGGCAAGTCGAAGAAGCGGAAGTGTCCTTGTCTTTGAGTTGAATGCTCGGGACTCTCCAGCTTTTGACCGCCTCCTCGATACTTACTGAGAGGTTGTTAGTCACACGTCGCCATACTTGCATTGGTGCAGAGACAGCAATGTGAAGGGAAGACCTACATAGGCTTGAGCCTGAGGACCTTTTTCCGAGCATGCATGATAGCAAATGAGTACGACGGATCTAGGAGTACTGTGGACGATGCTTTCGCCGCTCTGAGAACTTGTGATCAACGGGTGCCGCTGCTTGGTGAGTTTCCCTTATCATTGTTTGTACTTCAGGTGAACGAGTAAATATTTTCACAGCTGGTGCGTATTACCAAAGCGACCAATAACATTTCACACAAGCGAATTATTATCGATAAGACTCAGAGAAAGCAGCTATTGCAAAAGATATCGGGAAGTCTTGCTTCATTAATTTGCACTTAGCTCAGCAGGCACTTCTCGTAAGGAATCGAGCTCAGCTTGCCTCATGGTTGGGACTTCATGAAGCTCAAATGACGATCTCGAGAGTTTGCCAGCCCTACCTGCAACCTTGATTTCTCCCGAATCATTATGGACTCGCCAATCTCTTAATCTCTCTCAGCAGCAACTTCCTCCGCACTCGCCGGCGGCAGATCCGTAGTGCCTGGGCTCCGCTTAGCACTCCTCCGCCCGCTCTGCGCCTCATCCTTCTCCAACCCTCGTTGCGAGGGATCTTCTCTCTCGTTCGTCATCTGATTCCCACTTGGAGCACCGGAAGCACCAACGCCCACTATTCCAGTGCCTTGTTTTTTACGGTGATGCTCACCATCGTCCCTCAGCTCAGAGCTCGTCTGCCCTTGCATAGGCATTCCCAAGCCGGTGTGCACATCCGCGGAGGTACTGCCCCCGAGAGTGTCGGATGCGGAGGTGTATGTGCTTTCTTTGCCATGGCTACGCAGAACGTTCTCGTTGTTAGCTTGGCCGGGTACTTCGGAGATGTTGTTTGGCTCGAAGGTGCGGTCGGCTGGGGCACTCCCAGGTGGAAGGGTCTTGGCTGAGAATTCGGGGGCGTCGTCCGCTGGTGAGACTTTTTGGCCAATTTGGTGCTACGATGAAAGATGTCAGCCTGTACTTGTTTTGCAACGGTAAGGAGTATGCTTGCGCCTTTGGTGGTCATTGGCTCACTGCCCGGGACGCGAGAGCTAAATTGACCCTGCTGGTTGGTCACTGAATCTGGATTCTTGGATGCGCTCATATTGATGGCGGTTGAAATTTCGAAGAGTCTGATGCTGGTTCGATGCCCAGTTATAGTTGGGTGGTTTGAAGTTAAACGTTGGCTTTGTGTCATAGTGGGGTGTCTGCGGAGACTGACGTCACGACAACCTACCTCTTCATCACACTTGAAGCGTGCCAGCAACACTTTTCGATTTGAAACTGGGAGACACAATCAATCTACGGAGCAACGCCTGTGTGAGATTTCGGCTGTTCGGTTTACCACAAGCATGGGACTAATGTGAATTGGTCTTGTGCCCAGCAGTACAGACCCCTTATCACAGCCATTTAGCCCTAATCAAGATGATTTGGATTGTAAGACACATTGATAGAAGGCAGGGACGTGTATGACGAGGAGAAATGTTTTAATAGTACTTGCCATGGCCCTATCTACTATGAAGCGGATCAATGTCGCAAAACTCAGCTCAGAAACGCCCTTTGGGTATTCCTGCCACGTTCTCCGCTTAGAGCGTCCAGTTTCACAGCGATCAATACTATCTCCAAATCGCTCCTCGCTGGATCTAGAGAAGTTTGGACTTTCAGTCGCCATTGCCCTCTGCGGACGATCCACTCTCCAAAGTCATCCAGACTACCGACTCGCTTCCGCTTGCGCGGCGGTGGCCTTATGCTTGTTGGTGAAGTGATTTGTTGAGTTGCATTCTGTGGTGGTGGCCAGCCTTGGAATGGCTCTCCAGCGCTTCGTCCAGCGATTGAGCTTATACCAGTAGAGACTGGTGCCGGGGGCTCGTAGTCGCAGGAGGCTCGAGTGCCAAGCAGCATCGGATCGACTTCGTCGATTTCGTCCACAACGCCGAGACCTGCCCAATCGACATCGTATTGATTCCCATCTAAAATAACATGTGCATCTCGCTCGATGCGAATTTTCACCCGATCCTCGCTCAGCGGCGTGTTGCCAGGACTTGCAGGCTGCGTAGCTGCCCCTCCGGACATCATCATCAGTCCTAATGGTGCGTTCGTTGGTAAGTTCATTTTATTTGCCACAACCTGGAATAGGCTTGAAATTCTAGCTTTCGCCAGACCATGGAAATCGGCTCTCATGCTCCGAAAATCAATCTTTGTAGAATCACCCCCGATCTCCAGGATAAGCTCTTGAGAGTTTTCGTCGACGAAGGGACGAGCGTAATTCACCCATCCACCTGACGGAGAGCGGTCTGCTGGCGAGGCATCCCCCACAAAGGAGATGCCTGACTGTCTAATGTCTTCGAGCCGAATGACGATTTCAGACTTACCGCGCTCTAGGTTGTAGCTGATATCATGAAGGATCAGCTTCTGCTCTAGACCCCGCAGATGGAAGTATCTGCAATCTCGGAGTAGTTCCGCTCGGTGTTCCTCATTTCTGATATGCAGGGGATAGCCCCTGAGCATCTGGAGGAGCTCGGCGAAGACTTGAGCAGAGCGATTGGGCACACTGGGAGGCAATATCGACGGCGGACGGAGAAGACCTTTGCGGTCAAGTCCCGGAAATACCTCGCCTGGTGTTGAGAAGAAAACACCGAAACCTAAGGAAAAGAAATTTGGGGAATCGCCAGGTCCAGAAAATATGTCGCGCGGTACCTGAAAATGCTGATGACCGATCTGTATGAAAATCTCCGAGTCGAATAGCTGTGATATCAATCGTGGTACTGCCAGCTAGTCAGCCAAAACCCCCAGCTTACGTAATACTGGACCTACGACTATAGAACTGGGCGTCTGCAAACAGCCTGACGAAGTGGCCGCCATCTCGCGGCTGCACGTGGTAGCCTGTGATCCGTAAATAAGTGTCTGGCGTCACAGGGGACTGACGCTCGACGCACCTTGAAGGTGTCTTGATATATCCTGGAACGTGACTGGGTCTCTGTCGATGTATAATGTTCTCACGCCGACAGATCCGTCCTCATGCTGGCGTAATTGATCTTCGAAGAATTGCGAGAAGTACGAGGGTGCTCTAGAATTCTCAGCTTGAGCTCCAATTGTTCTGGCTTAACAGAATCCAGGTGGAGCACTGACCATCAGACGTAATTGACGCTCCTGACAATCGAAACAGCTCTGAGCCAATCTGAATAGGAAAAACTTTCTCCGCTGGCAGCATCGAAGCAGCACGTGGGCCTTGCTGACTCCTTTCTGCCTGTAAGACGCCTGGCGGGATACTGCTCCCAACGTCCGACCCTGTTCGTCGCGCTGCTATCGATGACATACCTCCTCCGCTTGTGTCAACCTCCACGACATCGCCGGAGGCACTGGTGACATCCGACGCGATGGAGTCAGTATTCCTGTTGGCAAATCGGTCCTTTGAAAATGTCTCGATTGTTTTCCAATCACCGGCAACATGTAATGGATTAGGCTTTGACATCCGCCCATGCAACTCTATCGGTCCTTGTTCTGCCACCAAACCTGTGGAGTGCTTCGACTGGGCGGGTATAGAAGAAGATGGCGCTAAATTGGCTTTTCTATTGATTGCAGTGCCAAGAAATGTCGGAGATGGTCTTTGTGAGGGTTGAAACCCCGCCGATCGGATTGGCGGAATATGTTGACCTACAGTAGTTGTGCCGGAGACTTTTCGTGTGCCTTGCAACTGTTTAGGAACGAATCGGGGTATCGTAAGATCTTCACTAACTCGTTGTGTATTGGCAGGGTCCTTCACGAGCTCGTTCTGAGGCTCATACGCATGCACAAGGTTCAAGGAAAAGCCAAAAGAATTATCCAGTTGAGTGCCCGAGTGACCCAACGATATATTGGTACCTAAACGTCCAGTTAAAATTGGGCTGCTCTTAAAGACCTCTCCGACGAATGGTGCCCCGATCTGACTGACATACGACTGCTCGCCGGGACGGAAAACTGGTACTTGATATTGGGCCAAATTCGAGCTTTGGTAGTCTACTGGGCGAGCTTCGTAACCAGCGCTAGCAGCGTCTGCGGTCCACCGTCCATTCTGCGCTGAAGAGAATGTCGACGTTGATGCTGAAGCGTTGGCGGAAACCAGTTGTCCCAAGGTCGTCGACGTGCCATCGTCTTTAGGCGCAGCCGGCATTAGCCGCCGTTAGTTCGCTCAGATTGCTTCAGACTTCCAATGTCAGGTAGTAGTAGTGAAGCCACCAGTCCGGCCCAGGCAACTCCAATTCGCAGAAGAGAGAGTATCACTCTCCACTTCGGACTGAATCCTATCTGCCTGGGCTTGATTACTGAGCAGTTAGCGACCAAAAGGTGCTGGATCAGGGTAGAGGCCCCAATCTTGATAAGACAGTTTAGCGGGCGCTTCTTCGGGGAAGGCGCCTATAACTTCGTCCCATTCCGCTTACACTCAGCAAACAAGAGATAACGCCCGGTGTGTCGCTCACCCAGCGTCAAGACTTAGGTACTAAATCAGTGGGCAACCCAGAATCTGAGGTCACCTGGCATTTGACAATAATACGGGCATCTGTGAACTAGACTCACCCAGCATGCACGGCCCATGTTGGCTTCGTAGCTCTGCGTAACGGCGATGTTGACGCCAGAGACAGCGATCTTTGACACTACTTGGTGAGGCCTTTACATGACTTCGATACGGACGACGACGACACGATGCACGTAATCTATTCCAGGCACCTATGGAAGCCCCTGCCCCAACACCCTCATGGAAGAACACCAGAGCCAAACACAGATCAGAATCACGCATTTCAATCTGACCATAATTCGCATAACAGTCCCCTGCTCTGCGGCCGACGAGTCGTTGTCTGTTTTGGGTGACACAGCGGATTGCACTCGTATCCCAATGAGGCTGTCTAAACTGAACCGTCGTCTCGTCGGCGTCTTGCATCCTAACTGTATCGCAAACGCTCAGAGGTCTTCAATTGCAAAACTACAAAACCGAGGGAACTTTAGTAGAATATAACTCAGTACACAGATTACGTCCTGTTGAGATGGTGAATGAATGCTAATAATTCTTCAGAAATTGAGACAGAGTTTACTGAGCGTCTTGTTATCGAAGTGCTCCCCAGCGGCTTGCCTTCAATTGACACCATCTCAAGCATCTCTACAAAATGTCAATCTTTGCTGAACCGTCTTCAGCTGGAGCTTTGACGGCCGAGTCTAGTGCAGAAGGATGCAGTCCAAGAGCGCTCATCAGGGAATACCTCCTCAAGCATGAGCCTTTGTTCGCTAGGCTGTACAAGCTGCAGCAAGAGGTACAAATACCTTCTGTTAATCCCCCACGCTCAACCGCACGAAGATGATATTTCTTCTGATCAAGGGCTGGAAACGTGAATCCGGCGATGTGATTTTCCAGCGACGATGCAAAGAGGCAGACACGGCCGACGTGAGACGACGTAAGGGATTCTTCTTATTGATGAAGCGGATTGCATTTGAAATGAACAACCTGACTGGCGCACTCTCGCTCGCCGGTGATGAGGATTCTACCATGCAAGTGCTCGACCTATGCATGGCTCCTGGGCCCTACAGCGCAGCGAGCATCGACGCCATTTGCCTGGCCCCTGAAGACGGCGGCCATGAAGTCCTCATCCCCTTCGGACCAGAAGATTCTCGCGTATGCGTCCTCTTCATGGACATCACTATGCTCGCGGCTGAATACGGCGTCGACATGGACAGCATACCTATCGACCACCCAGACGCGGCAATGTTTAAACCTCTGCTACCCTATCAGGGCAAACAATACAACATGGTGCTCTGCGACGGGCAAGTCCTGCGGACGCAGAAACGGGAGGCCTATCGTGAGCCGTGTGAGCCGACGCGGCTCACGAATGCGCAGCTGATATTGGGCCTGCAGCGGATCAAGCCCGGCGGGACCTTGATAATCCTCCTGCACAAGCTTGAGACCTGGCACTCGATGATCCTGGTCAGGTTCTTCAGCACATTCGCGACGGTTGAGCTCTTCAAGCCCGTGAAGGCGCATGCGATCATGTCGTCATTCTACATGGTCGCGAAGAACGTACAGCCGCAGAGCACGGAAGCAAAAACTGCTTTGGAACAGTATAGGAAGCTGTGGCACCGGGCGACGTTTGGTAAGGAGGTGGAAGTTGAGACGATGAAACCATGGAAGATGTTGCGGCAGTGTTGGAGGAATTTGGGCCAAGGTTGGCAGAATTGGGACGGGGGATCTGGACACTGCAGGCGGATACGTTGGAGAAGGCGCCGTCTATGCGGAGTGGGATGAATGGAGGAGGGGCCCATGCGGTCGAGGATGCTGTAGGGTAGAGGCGGTTGTGTCTATGGAGCCTGAGATTGCGCTGATCTGGGCGTTGAGGACTTCGAACAACTGATCTTCTGTATCTGTTCCGTGTGCAACCCAACCCTCAAATGTGAAAACTCGCACCAAACACGCATGCATACCTTTCCACGTCACTGTCAAGATGCCTCACCACTTTGGAAAGAGTGATTTTTGAGATTTTCTTGTTGTGGATCATTGTGTGGCCCATTATCTCCATGGCTGTCCCAAACCCTATAAAGGGCTACAATGAGCACAGCAAATGAAGAAACTGTCAATCACATTCACATGTGGACTATGTGGTGTATGAGCAAACTTTCAGATCAAGCACCAATAATTTGTGATATAGAGAGCTTAGTTAGTGAGTGATATCCCTACGGACAAACTCCCAGGGGATGTAAGAAGTCGTTGGCCTGCGAAGGTGATCACACCTTTTCACAATAGCGAATTATACTCTCCTTCGATATCGATAATCTTCTGCACAGCCCGCTTGTATGCGTCCCGAGTCTGAAGCCGGTCGATATACGCACACAGCTTCGGGTATTTGTCCGCGTCTAACCCAGCTCTTCCCCTGGCGGCCTCCAAGGGGAAGCTCATCAGAATGTCAGCACCAGTAATTTCCTTCCCACACAGGTATTCACCACCATCTGGCGAAGAGGCGATCTGACTTTCGAGGAAGCTGAAGTTTGTTTTGAAATTTGGCTGAAGGAACATCGAGTCAAGCTTCCCAGCTATCATGCCTGTAATCGGTTTAATGAAGAAAGGAACTGGCGAATTCCTGATATCTGTAGGAAAGATCAGAACTTTCCGCCAGCATGAACCGGATGATATTGACAGACTTGAAACGAGCAAAGAGACAAGTATATAAGTCATCAGACTACCCTCCGCGTAGTGCATGAAGAATCTGTACCGCAACCACTCTTCGCTCTCACCACCGACCTGTCCCTCTTTACCGTCGGCATATCTTTTTGGAGCCAGCCAAGACCCAAAATGCTCCGTAAGGTACTCGATAATAAACGCAGATTCGGCAATTACTAACGGCTTCGAAGAAGCGGGAGCTTCCACCGCGATGACGGGTGACTTTCCGAGCGGATGAATCTCTTTCAGCTCCTGTGGTGCTGTCATGTCCTTCGTACGCTTGAAGGTTTTGAGCTCATAGTCTAGCTTCAGCTCCTCAAGAAGCCACAGAATACGCTGTGATCGAGACTTTTCGAGCCTAGGTCATGGTGTTAGGGCGTCAACCAGTATAGTGGCGTGCGAGTGCAAGATATAGGATCTGATAGCCACATGTAGTTTTACTAGAGGTCGAACTTCGAACAGCTTAGGGGAAACACATCTCTTAGGAGAAGACAACGCTTGTTAATCACGGTAAAGGTACACAGCGTAGAGACCGCAGGTTCAGGAACTAATAGATTCCTAGAAACACTCACCAATAAAGTGTGATCTTGGCATTCTGTTCAGTGCGGGGAGCACTCTGCTGACCTGTCATTGTTCCTGTCGACATCTTGCTAAATATCGGAGTCCAGCAGGGTCTTTGAATGTCAGGAGTATGAGTCTGGCAACGGATCTCTCTGCGTATCAGTTGCGAAGACAAGGAGATCTGGGATGACAGATATTTAGCTTCAACTTAATAATATCTGACACTCTTTCGGCCGTATGCTTTCGGAGTACATCTAAGCTACAACCGCGGCACGATAGGTTATCGAGGCGTTGTGGCTTGACCCAAATCCACCGCCACACCCCGATAGCCAAGCCCGACATCACCTCCACTCCGTACCATCACCACCACCACACCTCCAGTCATCAACCACCAACACCGCCATCATGGCAGGGCACAACAACTGTACGTACATTCAACCAGCGGGCTGACCTCAGTCCGTACAGCCAAAGCAAACACTTCCACTGACTCGTGCCCTTAGCTCTCGCGATGGACCCGGCGCTCGTCAAATACGCCAGTACGCTTACCTTCACCCTCACTCTCCAACTGACCGAATGGCTGGCGCACGAATCGAATAGCGCTTACTGATATCTGGCGCTGCTAGGCATGTACGTCAATCGACACAAGTACTTCCGATGGACGCCGCGAACGGCTTGGTTGACGTTTGCGTACGTCGTGGCGGTGCCGGCGATGTTTGGGTGGATGGCTTATTCGACTGATGTGAGTGGTAGATGCTTTGCTTGAGCATTGGATTTATGTAGCGGGGCCCTTGGGATGGTAGGGAGATTGGAAGAGCGATGTGGTTGGAGGTGGTGTTGTGTCTGCTTTGTTTTGGCTTACTACTGTTTTGAGACGGATTATGAGTTTTGGGTTTGCAATGATGATTACGCTGGGAGAAGTGCTGACTGGTGTTTTTTCAATAGGGTAAATGGGACATGCGGGGCAAACGAAGAGGTGATACGATTGCGGAGTTCTAGATCATTTTGTGATTTGTTTTCTGGCGAAAGCAGCCGAATACGGTGCGCCCCAGAGCTTTGTACATATCAAATGCCATGATTCAATCCACCAAGCAGTGATGGTACGGAGGCGTTGGGATGTGCTTCGGTGTGCTAGAGTATTGATGTGGAAGCGTTGTGCTTCGACCAAAAGCTTGGGGTGGAGGCGTCCCATAGACTTTCCGCAATGGATGGCTGCATAGTTTGGTGCCAACATCTTCGTCTTTCACACTCAGTACCCTCTGCCTCGCCCTCTACCATATCCTCTCCCACCACCTGGACCATCAGGCACCCTCTCCCCTCTCCTCCACTCTCCACTAGGTAGCCCTCCGTCCCCCAGTCTCCCATTGCTCCCAAAACCCCCAGCACCTCTCGCACTACCCCTCACCCTAAACCCACCAAAGCCATTCTCCCTCGGACCACCAAGCACCCCTCCCCTCCCTCCTCCAAAATCGTTGATCCCCCTTCCCCCTCCCCCTCCCGGCCTTCCCCCTATCCCCGGAGCCGGCGCAGGCGCAACCGACCCATTCGCCAGCGGCGGAAAAATCGCACAAGAGATATAATCGCCAATAACGAACCTCGCATCCTGCAGCGTCTTATCCGGCTCCCCGCCCAGCTCTCCGGCCATCGGTCCCGTCGTGACAACATTTGCTTCTTCCTCGGTCGGCAAGATCCCCGGCCCACCCACCCCTACCACCACACTACCCAGCTCCTTGTTGAGGTAGCGACCCGGCCCTGGTCGTCCCGCATCGCGGGTGTCAGGGAAGATGAGACGGTAGGAGAGGCGCGTGCCGATTACTGGGTCCGGGAGTAAGTTCGGGAGGGCGGATGTGAGGAGGTGGGAGAGCTCGCGGAGGGTGCAGGAGGGCCAGGTGTAGATTTGGAGGTGTGGGGGTAGAGAGCCGGTTGATGATGAGGGGAATTCTTCTAATCTTTCGCGAATTCTTGCGTTAGGCAATGGGGGTTGTAGAAATTTTGGAATGGACACAGCGCATACCTGTGAAAAGCTCCGGTCCGGTAGAAGAGTTTCAGGTGGAAAGGTGTGGTTGTTTGGCGGTCAACCTTACCTCCTGGGCCTGTCTGCAGGGCCATCTGCTGGTACTAGCTGCCAAGAATGCGCATGAAGCTATGCGAATAATTTTCTACACACGTAGAATGCTGGGATTATTGATGTTATATGAACTGGAAGCCGTCTTTTGGATGTGTGGACCGTGCACCAAGCTAAGCCATGACGCTAAGCCTTACGAGCATTCAACTCCAACCGGATCCGGAATCGCCTCGTTGTCACGGCTTCGTGAGAATCAGCAATCTTCTAGATACTGCTTTCCAACCGCCTATGATGGATTTCAAAGCCCTAATGTCTGCCGAGATCTCCAAAGCTCACCCCTCATCACCCCCCACAACCCCCGAACCGCAGAAAAAGTACCTGAAGCGCGCCGAGCTCGAAGCCCAGCGCCAAGAAGCGTACCTACAAGAGCAGCGCGCCATCCAACGGGGAAAAGAAGAGAAGGCCCTGAAGAAACGTAAATTCGAAGAGGAAGAGACCGCGCGCACCCGTGAACGAGACGAGAAGCGACGACGGCTGGCGGAGGAGTCGAGACGGCGAAGAGAGGAGGACGAAGAGAAGCAGGAACGGGCGAGGAGGAAGAGGTTGGGATTACCTGAACTACCGCCGAAGAAGGATGGGCAGCAGGGTGGGATGCTACTTCTAGAGGGAGACGAGGATATAGCGGACGAGGAACTAGTGGTGAAGTTAAGGACGATGGGAGAACCCACGAAGCTGTTTGGAGAGAGTCATAAGCAGACAATACGGAGATTTAAGCGGTTGATCGAGAGAGCAATGATTCCGCAGCCCACACAAACGACTGGACCAATACCGACAACTCTGGTCCTGGTGCCGGAAGCGGAGATGAAAGTCGCCGGCACAGTGCCTAAGAACGTCGAGGGTCGGGAGTTCCTCTTTCGTCAGCTTGCTTCGTACTTCACGATGGTTCTTACGGAGTGGGCGGTAGCGCTCGCACAGCGGTCGGACAGCGTCAAGCAGAGCTTCCAGGGTAAGGCGGCGTACAACGCGATGGTGCAGTCGAGAGAAAATATGCGGCCGCTGTTCAAGAAGTTTGAGAAGGGCGAGCTGGAGGATGGGATCTTGGAGCCTGTGGTTGAGATTGTGAAGGCGGCGCAGGAGAGGAGGTATGTGGATGCTAATGATGGTTATCTGACGTTGAGCATTGGTAAAGCGTAAGTACCTGCAAGCTCTAGATTCCGAGATGGGATTGTAGCTAATTTCGAGGTGTAGTGCTTGGCCAATTGGAGTGACTATGGTTGGTATCCACGAGCGGTCGGCTCGAGAGAAGTTGCACGAGAGCGACAAGGGGCAAGCACACATCATGAGTGACGAAGTCACGCGGAAGTTCCTGCAGAGTATCAAGCGTTGCTTGAGTTTTGCACAAACTAGGTGGCCGCCGGATGACCAGCTGCAGCTAATGGGCTGAATGAGAAAACTCGGAATACTCTGTCGCCGCAGTTGTCTATTCTATTGTGATCCCAGACGATAGTCTATGTTGGCAACTCTTAGCCTTTAAGGGTATAGAAATGCCTAGTATTGTGCTATGAGGCTATGTGGATTCCTTCGAATTGCCTGCCCGTGCTTATGCATTTTTGATGTTGATGCTAATGAAGATAGTATACCAGGAAATCCTTCGAAGGATGATGGCAAATGTTTAAGGAAACACAGAGCGTTCAATAAGAAAGATAACTTTCTGATTATCCACTTCCGTGTCAGGCCTGGACTGTGGCATGCTGGAGATCTATCGAGTGCGCCTCTTTCCTTCTGTCCAAACGTAGTTGAGTATGCCCGTTAGTAATTGTCCCAGCATCGAAGAATCTATCAAAGTGCTCAGTCGATCCTTGCGACGCGTCATTGAGAGCATTGCTGGTTGAGTGCTGCGGAACCGTCTGTGCTACAGCCGCTATCTCGTTCGTCGCCGTCCGTGCAATGATTTTCCCAGCGGCGTAAACACATCCTCCAAACGCAAATCGTACAAGTGAGTCTCCTGTCAAACTGCCAGTGATGAAAACATTCCGCGCAACCTCTGTTGTTGCCTCAGCTTTGGCTCTTAGAGTCTTCGCCGATATTGAGTTAGCATCGACACTTTCACTTCCACTCTCATAACTTGGACTGCTGAGAACCTCTGCTCGTAGATCCTCATCGAGGTATTGGAGAGACCCTCGGCGTCCAATGGCATACCGCATACCGCTCACTTGTCGGGTGGTGATCATCCCATTCTCGAGCTGCAGGGAGACTGATCCGATGCTGCCATCGACCGACACCGCAACTATTGCCGTATTCGGAAATCCCTCGTACACTGCTTCCCAGTCTCTTTGATTAAAGAAAGGGTTAGATCTCCGCCTCATCAACGGGGACGTAACAATTCTTGTCCCCCCACTGTTCAACGCTGCCAACTTCATCCTTCGGTAGACGCCGGCATACTCGGGGTAAGCATGTTGATGGCAAGCGCGAAGCGGAGAAGGTCGCACGTCCGGCGCCCATTTGAAAATGTGAATTATCTTCTGATGAGGAGGCGTGGACAATATAATATCGGCAGCGGTGAAACCAGATCCCACTACCAGTAGCGGAGGGCTTGCAAAAGATGATTGAGACGGAAGTGCAAGCAAAGGTTGAAGGAGCGGTCGTGGAGCAATTAGATGGGAGAAAATGCCAGAAGCTAATACTAAGTGCTTGCAATGGATGTTGTGCGAGCGGATATAGAAGCCCTTTGAGGTCCTCGAGATACCCTCGACCTCAATAGATGTGTAGATTGACCCCTCAATGCCGACGTATTGTGGGTATGTCGCAAAGTAGTCGGCAACCTCTCTACGAGTAGGCCTCGTGAATTGTGCCAAAGGTTTTCCAGTAGTCTTTTGGTGATGTTCGGCAAAGGTATAGCTGGGCAGCGACAACATTTCCGCATAGCTAAGTGCACCAATGTCCCAACTCGCAGCCACTGGATTGCCGGTCCATTGTCCGCCTGCGCGTGAGGTGTCACCTAGAACAACGTGTGGTACAGCCTTTTTAGGATGGGGCTGCCATTGAACGCAGGAATGAATCTCCTCATACACAGTATCTGCCAGGGGCCGGAGCAGCGTGTCGAGGAGGACGTTGACGGGAAGCGATTGTGTCGAGTATGACAATCTAGATGCGGCAAAATGCTCAGTGAGGTAGCCTATGTCGATATCGAGTAATTTCGGAGCTTTTTTCAACTTTGCGTGCAGCAGCGGATCTGGATGAGGGGTGGTGGGGTCGTAGTAAAGAAAATTGCCGTGGAGTATGTAGGAAAGAATGAGCGCAGACGGTCCACTCCCAATTATTACCGTATCAATGTACGGCGGTAAGGAGTGGTCTGGAGCCATTGAAGCTCAAACATCTACGTACAATGCATTCTAATCTAATTAAAGGCGGCGGACTCGTGAAGTTTATAGAGTTCTGCTTGCGGCATGACGATGCTTGATGATTAGTCTGATTAGTAATTTAGATCTTATCGATTGGTTGATACCTCATCAATAAATGACCGGGGACGAAGAGCGCATTCGTGCATCGTTGTATCATGTCTTCATAGACGCTAAAAGCCAAGAAGATCGTTGCTTCCGGTTTACAGTAATATCAATGCGTATTGACAACGTTGTTGTTAAGAGGCTTACGTTTGCGGTGGTGATGTGGAATACTTATGGCTGGCTTCAAGAATGTTAGATTTTTCGGGCCCGAGGGCCTGTTCCAGGGTCATCGGCATATGCCGTTCGGTAGATAGCTATTCCACTTCCGACCCACACATAGAGGACGTGCCTTATGCACGCACATGATAATTAAGCAAGCAATGCACTATAATCGAGTCGTTGCCCTATACCGTTTGACCCTCAATATCTGACAAAGAATAGAATGCACCGCTTACTTCAAAGTTCCGATGCGCAGATTGTTCTGACGTGAGTTGATTGGTATTACAAGGGCCAGACCAGTGACGGTCCTGAGGGATCTAGTGATATATAACATGCATCTACATTGCTAACCGTCCTCTAGGGGCAGCCGCTATCCCGCGATGAGTACCCACAACAAAAAGAATATCTGGACGGGTATCAGCGCAGGTTGATCTTGAGGTAGAACAGATAACTTACCATTAGCACTCCAAACATTTTTGCAACAAGCCATCGATTACCTGATACCCGTGACCAGTATTTCATTAGTTCCCGTTGTGCGCCCTGCACGTTGTCCACGACGTCTTCCGTATTCGCGTCTATTCGTTGAATCATCTCACTATTGAAATCAGCAACTTTCGAACGCGCGGTTCCAGTAGTGGCAATACCTTTGTTCTGAGACCATGCCAGCGAGCTGTCCAAATATGCTGCCTAGTTCACTTATTGTCCGCTCAATAGCCTCAATTGCTTCTCCTCGCGCATGGATGTAGCTATTCGTCGGTTGTGCTTCCTCCATCATCAGTAACTGCTGATCAGATTGTGGTCCGCTCCGAGCTAATGCCGAGGAATACGCGGGGTCTAGAGTGAGGAGGTCCGGATTCTGGTTGTTCTGGTAGCCCGGTTGGGGTGTTCGACTTTTGGTAGGGGTGTTGTACAAAGGTGATGCAGATTGTTGATGGTCCAGAGAAGGTTGCGAGTGTGACGAAACAGAGGAGACAAAGTTTTCTGTTCTTGACCGGGAGGCTTGAATGTTCTTAGTGCGGACTTCGAGGACGTCCTTGAAGTTGACAGATACATCGGCCAATTTGCCCTGAAGCAGAACCACGACCTAACCCCCGTCAGAACTAAGTAAAGCCAAACCGATGACCTACGGACATTCTTGTTATGCTCGCCCTCCTGATCCCCACTGCTGCTCCGTGATTGAGGATGCTGTGAGCGTGATAGCGATTGAAGAGCCGAGATTTGCGAATTCAAGGACGAGAGGTCTTGCTTAATAATATAGGTCAACTCGGCAATCTCCACAGGTCGGTCGTCAAACAGTGTCTTCCGCTTCGCTACTATAATCCCACATTCAGTCAGTGAGAGTTCAAAGAAGCGCAAGCATTGCCTTGGAAGAGCAATCTCCTTTGGCCCATTGTGTGCACTCTCCGTGACGATGGACAAGGTTTGCCAATCTCATGATCGCACCTGCACTGGATAGAAAACCACCTACATTGCGCCAGTCTCTCCAGCTTTGCCATGGTCCCTGTTATGCCTCTTCCAATCTCCGCCGCTCTCCGAGCAAACTCGGACCTTGCCCCTCTCCTTGTGCCCTTTGCTTCTCCATTTGGCGATCCAGATGCTTCTCTTCTTTGTGTGTCCGAGAGTAAAGACTGCCGCTGTCCGCCTACCTTTGCAATCGCCTGTCGTTTCTGAACATGTGCGAGGACTGAGCGGAATTCGTTGGTCCGATCTTGTATTGATGTAGTAGTCATGCTACACTGTAAGGAAATAGAAGGCGTCCTCAAAGACCCTCACCTTGGTTCGAAGTCTCCGAGTTGATGTTTGAAGGGTTCACCAAGATTCAGCGGAGTGGCAATAGAGGTGGCACAGACTGTTACCGGGTCAAGCCCCGATAAAGAACGGTGTGGAAGTAAGGAGTGGGAGTCAGTAAAAGTGAGTCGTGGTCGCGCTGTTTTGGTTTGGCGGTATGGTTTCGGAGTGATGTTGAGGTGCCCTAGCTGTAATAGTTTCGAGATATTATAGGAGAACGGCTTTTGCCGTGTTGCGGAATGCTCAGTATAAGATCGATGAAGACAAAGCAGTTTCCCGTACATTTGCTGCAAAACTGTTTGATTAAATGAATGAACTGTGATGGCCAAAATACATGCAGTTTGCAATACCAGCTATCTTTCCTGATCTAACTCCTTCATCTCTAGGCCCCTATATGGTGAGAGAACGTGGCCTGTTGGTCAACCTTAAACCACTTTGGTCATGCCTGCAAGCAGGCGCAGCCGACAGCAGTTGGGCTTGTTCTTTAAGATTTAGGTCACTTATCCACGCCATTAATATTGCGACTCCTCCTTTTCTTCCCTTGTACTTTGACTGGCAACGTACTTAAACTATCTTCGGTTACCCATACATGAAATGGCATACCTTCGCAACAGCTAAACTTAATAATCTTCATGATAATCGTGAACACTACCCCGGCCATAGTGCCTTGTGTGGTAGACACCGAAGAGCCATATGCGATATCCGCACCTCATTACAAAGTCCTCTCTCACGCCGTGACCGTGGGAAATACTAGAACAAATTAGTCTCATGACGCGTTGGGTACTTTCCGTGCCTTAGATTGGCAGGCGTGCGCTCTTTCAATCTGCAACCATGTCGAGGCCTTACCAGAATCCATTTGACTCCGGCCAAGCTCCGCCGTAAGTACGACGGGACATCTGCTCAACAGTCACAGCTGATTTATCGTCAGGAACAGACTCCAGCCCGGCAACATCTCACAATCTACATCTCCCACAGCTGCTGGAGTCCAGCCTACCTCCTTCAAGACAAATGTCAACCGGGCCAAGACGAAGAGGTGGGTGGAAGCAAAGTCATATTCGTACGACGGCGACGACTGGGGAGATGCAGATGACTACGACGAATATGGTGGCTACGATGAACCACCTCAACCAGCAAAGCCTACCGGATTGAGACAGCCAGGACAAGCTGTCAATCCCCAATCATTCAGCAACCACGGTGGTGGAGCGAGCAGTGAGGGAAGACAACAAGTCTACCAACGAAGAGATTACGGAGACTTGTCAGCACAATCCCCCGGGCAGAGACAACAAGATGGGTCAAGGAGCGCTACCAATCCTGTACCTTCGAGCACCTTTGGTCGAGATAGGGCGAATTCATTTGACCGCGGTGACGAGAAGCGTTCATTCTCCGCGGGTGAATTACAAATAAACTCCGCCGCAGATCACATAGTCCAAATGGAAAGCAATCAGGGTGGGAGTTATCCACCAACTCGATTCTCTCAGATGGGAGTTGTTGGAAGCCCTACTGGGATATCAGCACCTAGTAGCCAGCACCAACAGCCAGTACGGCAAGGTGGCCATTTAGCTCCATCGCTTCAAGTCCAGACTCAACTCCCTACTTACAGTGATCGACCAGCCTTTGACCAGGCAATGCCACCCTGGACAAACTACCAGGCGCCCATGTATTTCGAGCAGCCGCGGGAAATTGGTACTGGGAGCAGGACGCAATCCATGACAAGTAATACGCCGTCATTGGACCTTCAGAACCGTCGTGATTTCTCGCCATCCGCATTACCTCCCCCATTACATACACGTCCGTCTCCTGCACCTCAAAGCGCCAACGAGGACTTATCCGCCACGAGATTTCCGCCACGAAAGAGCAGCTTAAGTCAGCGAAGTTCCCCTTACGTCCCGAGTCCAGCCACGAGTTTTCATGGTCCTCAGTCTTTACATGATTCGACTTCTGCAGTGGCAGCACAGGCCGAGGCGCTACCGTCATCAAGAGACCGAGCCGGTAGCAATGCCACGAAACCACCTCAATTTGTGCGGCCTGCAGACATCTACAAGCGGATGGAGGAAGAGCGTGAAAAAGAGCGGCAGTCACAAGAATCTGGAAGACCAAGTTTGGATTCTATCATGGGCCGATCAAGCGAAGATGAATTTGGTTCTGCTGCTGGATTACCAAGAGAGCGTTCACTCTCCGAGACTCCAGGCAGACTTAGGCGAAAATCGAGCATGGGGAGTACTGATGACGGCGATGGTGGCAGAAAATTGAAATCAATTTTGGACCCTGTGCAGGAGAGAAAAAGCGAGTACGTGTTTGAAGGGTTCTCTGCCGACGATCAGGGCTCTGCTAGGAAGGCCCCTTATGCACCCTCAAGACGCTCTGCGGACGTAGTCCGTGCGGACATAGGCCGTGCGGACATAGGCCGTGATCAGATTCCCGAGCCTGCCGCTCATCCCAGATCTCTGAATAGCCCCATCCTTCCCAGTGTCCATAGGGTGTCAGGCTTTGGCGATGATTTCATGAAAGAGCCCACTCGTCTGAGGGACGATGCTTTAGTCGACAAGGACGTCCCAATGTCTGCCATTGCACCAGCCATCAAGGCTGATCATCTGTCGCCGAATGGCGAGGGCGAGGTAGAGCAACCGCTGCAACGCCAACCTTCACTCGGTTTCCGGTCAGTCGTCAATCAGGCCTTTGATAGGCCAGAAGATCGTTCCGTGCCTCCGACCCCGTCCTCCATGGGTGGCAGTGGAGTTGCAAGGACAAACAGTGAGAGCACTACTGGTGTTAGCCCGATCATGAGCAGAGTCCCAAGCGCAGCTACTGCAGAAGCAAAACCTAGAGCAGCTGAGACAAGAGAAGCGGCTGTTCCAGCTATCGCAGAAGAAGTCAACGAGACGGGGTCAAGACCCACATCTCCAGGAGGAGTGGGTACCCCACGCCAGGGGACCCGAAAGTTGCCACCTTCCCAATCTGTATCGCGTAACTCTACAGAGTCTCTGCCACAACCTTTCAAGCCTGGCCATCGGAGAGACCTGAGCACTCCCAGCCCCGGAAATAGTCCCGCAAGATCCCCGGCAGTAGAGGCGATCCAAGTATTACCTCATGCTGAACAAGTGGAGATGGCAAGTGCCACACCGGTAGAAAACAAATCCACGGGTGCGGTTGACTGGCCACAAGCCGCCGTTATGAAAGGTAATAGCCGAAATGACTACGCCACACGTGAGGCAGACACGGCGTCCTCGGTCAATGCTAGCCCTGAAAAGGGGAATGTGGCCGACATTGTCAATGAAGCACAGAGCTCGTTTCTGGATTCTCGGCGGAATAATGCATTAGGCTCCTCGCGTCAATCGAGACCAGAATCTCCAATTGCCAGGAACGAATCGCCCACCAAAGGCAAAGTTCGAGACCTGGCTGACAGGTTTGAGACAGGAGGCAGCAGTAGACGGGGCTCCACAGTCTCAATACCTTCGAAGGTTGGCTTATCGGGTGCCACAGTGCAGAATGATGAAGATCTAACACCGCCACGGCCGCTAACTGATCGATTAGGAAGCTTCAGGCCAAAGCTACCTGGCGGTTGGGAATCTTATGCCACTACAAGCGGAATGGCATCTCCCGGAAAAGAGTTAAAGGGTCGAACTGAGGACAGATCAAAACCGATAGAGCAGGTAGTGGATGTGGAGAAGCCATTTGCGGCTGTCACAACTCCGACACTGGCAGAAAAGTCCGTTCGAAGTTCGGAGGATGAAGACTTCGACATTACACCCACCACAGTCAAGCGCACCCTGTCTACTTCTCAAAGTGATTCAACTAAAGATCTCGATTCATCTAGAGACCCCTTTACTGCAGCAGCAGCAGCCGGAAGTGCGTTGGCCGGGGCTCTCGCTGCAGCCGTTGGCTTGGACTATCACAAAACCCAATCTGAGACTAGCTCAAGTTCAAGTGAAGAAACCCATCAGACCTCCAATCGAGACGAGTATGGCGCTGCACGGGGCAGAAGCAGGTCTATTGAAACGGCGTCGTTGCATCCAGAGGCATCTAAACCTGTCATTCAAGCTGAAGGGACAGACTCTGTCTCCACAGCATCTAGCGCTTCACCAACCTTACCATCGAAAGATACACTTCTCACGGAGCACGAGCCAGTACAATCCACAGATCATCTTCCACTTACTGTGCCTCTCAAGCAGAGGACCGGAGAACCGGCAAGAGCACATGACCCTCCTTCTCGCCCGCCAATGCTGCCATCGTTAAGTACAGAGTATGGACCTCAGGATTATGAGAGTGATCGATTAAGGAAAGAAATTTTTAGAAGCCTTAGCCCCAGGACCTCTGAGCATGATGACGGAAGCAGACTCGATCTGACCAGACAAGAGACTGATGAACGCAATCTCTCGGGAGAGCGTAGTTTGATGGGTCAAGGTCGTGAGAGTACAGTCCTTCCAAAAGAGTATGAGAGCTATTGGAACGGTAGCAGTGATGAAGAGGAGCCTTATGAGCAAAGCTCCTACGTTCAAGGCAAGCCTCAATACGTATTCGAGCCCGAAGGAAAGCCAGATCATCCTAGATCACCAGTAATAAATGAGCAGAACCCAAAGTCGATTCGTGTCCAAAGTCCAGAGATGGATCCGAGCTCCGATCTCCATCGACCTGCTTTGCTGCCACATCGGTTCTCATGGGAGCAGAATTCAGCGGAAGGTCCAAGCCCAGAGCCAACGCCACTTCAACCCGCCGAACACCAGGCTATTTTGGCAAAATCAAACGATCCTTTCGACCAAGCGGGACACGAGCTTGCCCAGTCTGCAATAGGCCATGGACCCAGCGGATCTGTAAATGAACAGGACGGCGCCACAGAACCCCCGCCAGTACCGCTGGCCGATTCTGGAGCGACAGGTATTAGCGAACACCAGGAGAATACCAAGGATAGCCATGAATTTACTGACAGTGACTCGAGTGCGTTTCGTGACGGGGAGATCGCACTTATCTCAGGCGTTGCTGGCACTGCTCTTGGTACCAGCGCCATGTCAGGCCGTCGCAGCGACGGGAACCTCAACCATGACTTTTTGCCAAAGTACGAGGGTGGGCTCGAAGTTTTAAGACCTTCGACAGAGAAAGAATCTGCCTCCGGCTCCGGCCATCAGCCTTATATGATGTCAGAGAACGAGCCCTATGCGTCCGAGTCTCTAAAGGACAGACATGGTCAGCCTGAGGCTCAATATACTCTCGACCCTAACTCGATGGAACCAGCTGAAGTATTCCGCGCGCCACCTTCATCTGCTGCTGCTGCTCAGCCCAAGATCCTTGCTTTCAGAGAGATACTTGCCCTGAAATCCCCGGGGGAGCGCATCCGAGCATACAATGATACGCGAGAGCAGTTTGCCAACATTGACACCGGAGTTGGTCACTGGATCACGACGACGATCAGTGAGCTTCCAGAACACGTAGATTTACTTTCTACGGCAGGAAGATTTAATGTGGGAACTATGGGCCATAGGCCATCGCCTTCACGGGGCAAACTCCTGAAGTTAAGTCCGACAAATGCCCAAACAACGCAGCAACCATATTACCAACAATATCTTAACGCCAGTTCACAGCCTGCGGCCGCTGGCTCAAGTGTAGCGCTTCCTGGTACATCTGGTAATGATTCCCAAGGTTTCTCTCCATCTCCTGGCGGAGCCGGCAAGATGACCAGCCAGCAAGTCCAGGCCAAGGGAAAAGACTTGCTTCATTCTGCAGGAGTCCTTGGTGGCAAAGCGAATATTGCAGCCAAAGGCTTGTTCTCAAAAGGCAAGAGCAGGTTCAGGAGCAGCGGCGGCGTTGACAAGGTAGATAATTGATTTCGTTGTATTTGCAGAAGAGTCTCACTGAGCTCCAAATAATGGCACGGCCCACTGATGCATTCCTTATCTCAGAATCTTGAACTGGGGCATGGGATTTCCTTACTCGCTGCTTACCGATGCACGTTTTTGAGTTCTGCCACATGTAGTTGTACGAGTAGGAAAGAATGCCAACATCTCAGTCATGGACCAATTGCTTGCCGTTCCTAGAGCTTTGCGGATCATCCGCTGATTTGTCAGGTGATTGATGTTTCTGAGTGTAATTAGGATGTGTTACAACGCAACAATTCGCGAGCAATGCAAACGCCACAGCCACGCGTCGCTGATACGCCACCTCCTTACTTCGTGCTCGAAAACCAAACTCCTTCGTCTAAGGCCTTGAGGTCTGGAAGCCGTCCTAAGTCGCTCTTTGATGGTTCATTCCGCGAGAGGCCTTTGTCCAGCGTACTCCCGGAGCGTCCATCCTCCTATGCGCCTTCTGACAACTTTGACCGTCGACCTTCGACACCACCAAACCGTGGAGTTCGCCGGCTTGGTGTTCTACCATCGCCGACAGCTGATGCGGCCTCCTCGAGTATCATAGACCGAAGTGAAGCTGCTAGCGATGACACTTCCGTGGAACCTTCTTCAAAGGATGATTCGGCTCCAGCGTCTCGAAGCGCCAGCGCTGCCCACATGGAGTTGAGCAACCCAGCTGGACTTGAGAATGTTAGCAACGCACAAAGCTCATCCCGATCTTCGTCAGCAGCTCAGGTCAACCCTGTAGTGGTTGGCGACTTGCCTGTTTTTCTAGAGAGGGCATCGGAATCTCAGGTTCCTACTCAAAACTCAGGAAATGAAATAAAAAAAACTAAAACGACGGATGACCTTGAAACGCCAAGACAGGCTGACTTTTCAAGTTCATTCGAGCAGCCTGACAGCATCACTTCAAGCTCGCCAGTACACCAGCATGAGCAGGAGCAAGAGCAAGTTTCAACACCAGAACCCAACGAAGTGCCTCCTCAGTCGCGTCTCCAGAATCAGTCTCCAATCCCGACCGCCATTCATGAAACTCCTGGGATTCCGCAGATCTTCTCCGAGAACTCCTTCACTGCGGCCAAACCAAATCCAGGAATGTCAGCTAAAGGTCCATCTCCGAGCTTTGGGAACAGCACACGAGCGGGTAATCGTTCGCAAACCGATATCCAACCGCCGCCATCGCATGGGCAAGACCGATTACCACAGGATAGAGACGCTGAAATGTCCGTCCCTGGTGATGCTGTGCTCGTCGGGGATGCGGCCTTAGAGTCACGTACTCAATCTGAGACTTCCACAACAACAGTTCCAGCATTAGAGCATCCGTCACACCTACGGGCAGAACCAGTCTTGTTCGGAAATAACGGCTCCACAGAGCGCAGCGTCTCTCCATTGCCGCTTGTATCAGGTCCAACCGGCCTAGGTGCAGCTGTAGATTCATATTCAGGCAATGTCACAGATTCAGAAACAAACGATTCAGAGTTATCCACTACTTACGAGATGCCACGGTCTTCCAGCAATGTTACCCAGCCTGGCGCTGGGCTTCTCTCAAATGGTCGACACTCTCGGTCACCCGAGGTATCACCTGAGAGGCCTTACGAAAACGTCGTCGACAAGTCTGCGATGATGGATCAGCAACAAAGTAGATCTTCACAGATGCAGGAAGGACCTCCAGTGATTCAGTCTCAGACTCCCGCTCAAAGTCAGCCCCGGCCATTCTCATTCATGCAGTACAGTGCAGATCAATCTAGGGTACCATCCCAGGATTACATACCTCCGGAAGAGCTTAAGGAATTAGGAAATAGGAACCCACAGACATCTGCAGACCACGGAAGATCATCGTCCGACAGACATCCGGAACAGTCTATCTCTCGAAATACGACGAATCGGTACGATAATTTGTCGTCCCGGCAGGACGAAACACAATGGCACGTTCCCACTGGGCACGAGCAGTATGCTTCACCCAATCAGCACCATCATTCATTATCGAGATCATCTCACGATCCCAACATTCTAGAACATCCTGCATACCAACAAAGTCATCCACCTATTGTCCAAGATCTTCCTTCCCACTATTATCCAGCCGAGACCCGTCGCCAAGAGGGTTTTCTTCCAAGGCAACAGGGTACTGAGTATCAGCTCAGCGGTGTTGGACCGCCGCGACCTGAGCAAGCTAAAAATAAAAGTAGACGAAGCTCCCGTGGTTCTAGCTTTCTCAGAAGAATTAGCGGCGGTAACTCTTCCAGACCTGATCTTCCGATCGTGGCGTCCACTGGGCAACGTACAACTGCAGATTTACCCGTCGACTCCACGGAAACCCACAAAAAGACGTCTAAGAGGGCGAGTATATTCCGTGCATTTAACCAAGATGGTGGCAGTGACAGTGATCGAAGTAAGGAAAGCATGGTTGCTCATGCTCCGGGGTCGAGGACGGACCTTTTACAACAGTCAGGCCCAGTGACTCCAAAAGCTTCTGAAGTTACCACCTCTGACGAGCGCAATTCCAAAACAAAAGGGAACAAAAAGATGCGAGATAAGCTGCAGAGGTTCTCTATATCTGGTGTGGCGGAGGCTGATACTGGGAAGAAGAAACGGTTTTCTTTCTTGAGGGTAGGGTCGAACTTTCTATCTTGAACTCTAAGCATGTTCTGATGTACCCTAGAATCTCTTCATGCGTTCGGACAGTACTGGCCACTCTCGCAAGGCTCCGGCTTCAACACCCCCAGCTCAGAAGGGTCGATTGACCCAGCCTTCTCCGCCAAGTCAATCTACACTGCCTCAACCACAGGATCAAAGTGCTTATCTCGATCAATCCAGTCAACAATACCCGTCACCAGATCGTGCTGTTTTGGAACATCAAGATCTAGGCCAACCTCCTCCACCTGGTGGCTACTATGCTCCAGTAGGTGGAAGACTGCCGTCAACGACCTTTGTGGGCGGTCGCCATCTGTCTGAGCAGCAAGTGGGAGAAGCCAAGCATGGGTTCGAAAGTCAAAGTGGTTTTCGCGGTCCTTACCATGGATCCAGCGCCAATCCCAGGACGCCTAATCCGAGATATCAAGATATACCAGTTTTCGAAGACCATCCACGAGGAGTACCGACCGTACCTCAGTATGATATACCGTCGGTCCCTGCGATTTATCGAAGAGAACGTAGTGACTACGGAGCTGGTAACGGCGACTCAGGGGGCTATGACTCTCCTCAAACGACCTCAAATTACGCACAACACCCAGCTTACAATCACTGGGATGAACAGGCAGATCTTAGGACGGTAGGGTCGTTTGGGTCTCCCGGAGCGCAGAAGGCCCCACAAATTTCCCGCCCAGATCTGCCATCACAATACAGCATGTCATTTGCCCAGCCGACCCCGCCAGCGTTGACGCCACAGTCTACATATCCTGATTTGCGGGAACCTTCCTATCAAAGCACACATGCTCGGCCTTACCGATTAGAACAGGTCGCTCAGCCGGCATCTTGGACTCAGAGCATGCCTGCAAATGGCACACAAGCTCCACGTTCTCACACCCGCAATTTTTCTCTACACCATCAAGTAAACCCTACGAACCAAGCTCGCGATTATCCACCACAATTCCCGCTTTCCCAGGCAGATATCACGTCGCCGACGCAACCTGCTGCACTTGAGAATCGCCCACCACCTCCTCCAAAAGATCCATCGAGCAGGCCCGTCAGTACGCGAACCGTCAGCATTCCCCAACATCCTACCTCTTCGAAGAATCCACACGTAATGCCGCCGTGGTCTCCAAGTCCTCCAGTACCCCCAAAGGACGATAGCCTACTTGTTGCACCCGGTCATCGTGCGGCAACAACATCAACCGCGCCGCCTAACATCATTTCGCTGCTCTCGTCAAAGGCTAGCTCAGGATCACTCCAAGCCTTGCACCGCACTGGAGATATGTACCACAACAACACAAAGCCGCAGGCGGAAGACGCTCAGCAGCGCGAAATGGAGCTGAGGAATCCTTCGGGGCGCATGGCGGAGCTGGATGCGGGTCCTAGAGAGGATGAGGAGGAGGAGATTGTCATGTCGAGTACTTCGTATCCGGGCCAGGAGTGGCAGCCCAGTAATTATGGTCATTGGGATGAGGATTGAGTTTTTTTTTTTGGTCGTGTAGATACCCCTTCCTTTTCATCTCTTGTAATTTTCTTGTAAGTTCTGTGTATATGAAGGGGGATCGAGCGGTAGCTTTTCGGTTTGACGTGCGGGTTGGGTATTTGTTTTATTCTGAGATATACTGGATGATGATACTAGACTTAGTCGTACAACAGCCTCATCCATGAATAAAGGTCGTTAACCCCTGTGTATCGTTGGCACGGTGATACCACCACTGCTCACGGCGCGCAAAATTAGTCGTGTTCTGTTCCGAACGAGTTTCAGACCACCGCCAATCTGGCAAGGCCCCAAAAGCTGAGGCATATTTACTAGACTTTATCGCAGCTGCAGAAGTCATCCCACCCGCTCTCACCAACATCGAGCACCACCGATTGAGTGCAGGCTACCAGTACCAAGAGATATTTTTCGAGTCGTGAACACTCTACCGTACCTATGTTTACCACCCTTAAGTAGGAGCCAGTATTCCAGAATCCGAATAGAATTCCCCGGCCTGGGGCAGGGCATACATCGCACCCAACCTGCCGAAAAACCCATCAGGAGGGATGGCGCTGGAAATACCCGTTAGTTCGAGCTCCCGTCCGTCTGCAAGCTTTGATGCCTGGCGAGGTACTTTGGATCCTGCCGCTCGATTTTGTCGTCTGTCTTTTCTCCTTCACTTCTTGCGTGTGTAGAGTACGTCTCCGGGGTCGGGGACATTGAAACAGGCCCGTCGTGAAGATCTAATCCGAGGGGAGAGTGAATGGAGCGAGCCGGCATGCGCGGTGTTGTCCGGGCTATCGAACCGCTTCTTTTGGGTTGGAGATATTTGGAGCCTGGTTTGTGGGGGTTTGGTGGGGCTGTTTCACCGGGGCTTGGTTTGTATGGTTGGGATGTTCGATTTGATAGATGATGGTGTTGGTGAGATGGCGGATGGATGGATGGATGGATTTACTTATGCAAGGTACTTTTCTGGGTGTGATGGCAATAGGCAACCTCGGGCTCGGTGACTGCAGTCAGGACCATTCCACAGAGCATGTGGAAATATGAGCGTTCCGGGCTGGATTGTTTCAATCAAGCCTGCTCTTCACGTGGTCATTTGAGATGAGCAGGTTGGGTGCTGATGATGATCTGGAACTCGGGCAAAGTACCCTCCCTCAAGCTGTTGACTAAACGCCTTCGCAATAATATGTACAGCTTCCTTCCAATAGGTGGAAGTAGACGAACGAGTCCTGTTCGTCCTCCCTGTCACGCTACCAAGTCTGTCTTGATATGAGGAACAAGCCCGCACACTTTTTACACTACTTCGACTGCTTCTTCGCTTTCTCTGCCAACTCTTGTGCCTCGCTCACTTTTCGCTGCAGAACCTGCTGGATCTCCTCAAACGTATCCCTGACGATTTTCTCCGCTTCCTCCCCGTGCTCTTGCGCAATCTCCTGCAGCTGCGACATCTTCGGGATGATCTTATCACCTCCTGGAATCATCTTCAGATACTGGTCAAGCCCGCCACCACCTCCACTCTGTTTAACCTTGTCGACTGAACTCTTGACATAGCTCTCGAGCGAGTCCACGTTCCCCGACTCCACGCTTTCCTTGACTCTCTCGTATAATTCTTTGACGTTGCCTTGCTTCAACGAGTCCATGTTCTTCTCGACCAGCTCCTTGACTTTCGGGTTCTTGTCAAGATACGGCTTCGCTTGCTCCATTCCCTTCTTCCACGCCTCATCCCCCATCTTTCTCACAACCTCCATCTTCTCCTGGACCACGGAGCGGATCTTGTTGATGCTCTCCATGCTGACACCGGTCTTGATGATATCCCGAATCTCGTCCATCGTCTGATCGACTTGCTTCTTGGCTTCTGGTCCGTACTTATCACCCAGCTGTTTCAATTGATCCAAGTTCCCTCCAACCTTGTCCTTCAGCGCCGGGTGATTATTCATGATCTCCGATGCCGAGTCAGCCGCAAGGTCACCTATTCGCTTGAGGTGCTTCTGTATAATCTCCCAAGCTCTCTGCGCAGTCTCGACACTCATCCCTTTCTCCTGCGAGACCCCTTTCAGCTCGCTGTAGGCCTCACCCACGATTTTATCCACCTCATCCCCGTGTTTATCGCGGATCAAGTCTAGATCGTTGAAAGCGGTATCGACATATCCTTTCGCACCGGGGATGAACGCCGCGTATGACGTCGCAGTCTGCCGTAACCATTGTAGTGCTTCGTTAGGTTCCGGTGCCGAGTCCTTGAGCTTCTTCGAAATCTGATCAAACCTCGTTTTCGTTTCGTGCGCGGTGTTGACGAGGGTCTTTGCGCCGGAAAAGTGGTAATAGCTGTAGCCACCGAGAAATACTAGAGCACCACCCGCCATGCCACCGACAAGGGCCGGCGTGTAACTGGCGTTGCCGCTGTGGTTCGGTGAGGCAGACGGGGTGGTGGAGTTTTGGCGGACATTGCGAAGGTTAGAGCGGACGCGTAGGATCCGCGCTGATCGAATGGCTGTTCTTGATGCAATCATGCTGAGGAATTGAAGTTGAGAGTGTTTGGGAGTGTATGTATGGGCGAATGTGAGAAGAGCTACCACCGGCTGCAGATGTGCTTCGTGGTTAACTGTGACGTCAATTCTACCTGTAAAAGAATGGCAGAAAAGGTCGGAGGCTAGAACGAAACGGGAAGAGACGCTAAGCCTCGGCATAAGCCATTGCGGTGGCTGGGGCGAGGTCTGTATCACAAGGGGTTATTTCTCTTCTCAATCTTCCCCGGGTAGGAGTCTCTTACAGATGCAGGAAGGTCCTGGTAACACTAAACTGTCTACAGTGGATTGAATCTTTTGTTGTCACAAGCACTCAGTGTAAAGGCCACAAATCAGTCGGGGCCAATTTAGAGACTATGTGCGAACCTTGGGTTTCATAATGATTGAGCGAATACAGGTAAGAAGCATTTGTGCTACTAAGAATCGACAAGCCGCTGGCACGCGGACATGCTACAGTATATGCTGGGAGAGAACTGTAGTGGGCTAGATCGCTAAGAAGACCCGGCCGACCACTATCAAAATACGAACGTCAAGAACGCTCTCCAACTCCCCTACTTATTTTGGGCCTGGAGTTGATCGAGCCGGGTGCATGCTCGGAGAACCTATATATCCGGTGGCAAGGGTATACGCTGAATACAGAGCCATTCACACGCAGGATGCTGTTTATGACTGCTAGACTCTGGGACAGTGATGAAGGCGTTGATCGAGATGCTATTGAATATTAAGGATGGGCTGCAGAAAGACCATCGCGAGAGATCCGGGTGATGTGTTGAAGGACTGGACGTGATTTAGTTCTCTCTCGATGATCCGTCCTGGGAGATTCATGAGTTGCTCCAGGATCTAGGAAGGGTTGGCACCAGCGTGAGATTCTGCGTATTGGGCCTGGTGCGGTCTTATAGGCACGATCTGAACGCCAGCATATTAGAACGCGTAAGGGAAACGAGAGACATCGCAAGAAGAGCACGTTTTCTCGCTGCCTATGTGCTGGTTGTGCAAACACTAAGACGCGGCAAGCTTTACCGTATTGCATTTCTCTCCAGATTTGAGGGCTTCGGAGCGTATCAGACGCCGCAGATGGGACAAGGAAGCAAAGAAGAAAAAGGAAATAAGTGGAGAACGATTTGCCGTTCGAGAAAACAGCAGCATTCCTCGATATCGAGCCGTAGAGATGGGCGATAGTCCGAGAGGGCATTCTGGAGCATAATCGTGCAGAAGGCCACGACGTTCCTGAGTACCACACTGGACTTTCCCTTTCACCATCTTAGGCAAAGAACGTAACCTCAACAGCCTCGCCCCCTTCCCCAACCCCAGCGACCATCCTCATAACATTCGCCCAAATACTCTCCGCAGCCGGCGGCATGATCCCAAATCGAAACACCCTCGGCTTTCCCTGATCTTGGCCTGGCACTTTAACCTTACACTTACTGGCCGCCGTGAACGCCGCTTTGTCACCTGCATTGTCGCCAGCGGCGAGCTCAAGTGCGACTCGGCCGTAGAAAGAGGACCAAGTTGTAGACATGGGGAAAGTTAGGCAGGTCGATTCGGTGTCGGTGTTGGAGTTGTCTGGTTGTGGGCAGATGGTGATGATGAAAACGCAGGACTGTGGGGTTGGGGGGAAGGGGCTAGCAGTAGCTGCGGTATCGTGGTTGTTGGCGGTGCTTGCAGCTGGGGTGAGCGGAAGAACGGAATTTGTGTAAGTAGAGGGTCCGGAGCTGTTGCGAGCTGCTGGCGTGACGGTGCGGTCAGAAATGTTCATGTCTCGACCTCCGTTGATGAACCCTTCAACTGCATCGTCCTGTTTGAGAAGGTCAGTATCTTCCCCAGTAAAAGCATCTTCTGCGATATCGACAGATCTGCCGTTAGCGCCAGCCATATCGAAAGTTGGCGGATGCAGATTAGGTCCAGCGTTCACCACAGCTCCAAGGATGTGCTCGATACTGTCCAAGGGCTCAGCTGCGTGAGTTGCTGCAGCAGATTGCAGACCAACAATGATGCTACGTCTACCCATGGCCTCGTCGGAAACTTCTTCCTGATGAGCCGCAGACACGCCAGATACTGCTGACGAAGGCAAGGAAGGAAGATCTTTGAAGTATCCGACGGCATTGGTAGCATCCTCTACCAGCTCTAACTTAAGCTTCCCGATGTCCGCTTCCACCATACCTCCCATGACACGATCCTGCGCTGGTCCTCCGGAAAGCTGAGTCGTGTTGTTTGAACCCAAAAGAGAACCCTGCTTCTCGCTCTTGGGCTCTTGAGCGGGGTTAATGGCGACTACTTGAGGCGTAGCAGAGTTTTCCTTCACTTTCTCTCTGCGGACTGCAAGTCCAGAATTATTGTAGCCCACCTTGCCTTGGAATCCTGCGTTCTTGGTTGACTCTACAGTCTTTGCGACATTCTGATTAGAAGATGTCGAAATCTCATCCACCAAATTCTTGGCGTTCGCAACCTTAGTAGAAGGCGCCACCTTAGCAGGACCTTTCGCACGCGGCGGAAAGTCCGAAGGCTTTTGAGCGCGCTCCGCACCTTGCGAGTGGCCAGGCGCGGTAACATTGAACTTCAAATTGGTAGCGTCTTTCACTGACGGCTTTGCAGCCAGCTTGCGCTCTGGCTTTGGCGCCGGACTCGGAGAAGTTGAAGCTCCCGTAGCGACTTTCTGCGCCTTGTGCGCGTCGCGGACTTGGCCGAATGGATCTCCAGTGACTTTTTTGACAGGTGGGGCATCGCCTTTGACTTGAACGATAATAGAGTCTTCCACCTTATCATCTTCTGGTGTATTTTCTTCAGTTGTACTCCCGTCATCGATTTCTTTTGCCTTCTTAACAGGTGTTCCATCGCCGAAGATGCTTGGAGGTTTGGAGCTGTCAACGTTCAGGGAAGAGCTTTTCTTCGTCGCGTCTGTGACCTTCGATTTCTTGGCTGGAGGGGGAGTACTGGATCCCTTGCTCCCATCGTCCTTTTCGTCGGACCCGCTCTCCTTGCGCTTCTTCGACCACTGCTTGACGGCCTCTTGCTTTATAAGCATAAACGCAAGAAAACGAATCCTTTAACATTGCCGCGTAAGCAAGCGGCTTCCGATATCAAGATCTCGAGGTGATATGAGGGACCTACTTCTCTTGATCATCTGGCCAGACGAGATGCGTAGCCTTATTGCACCCGGCGCGATCCTCATCCCAGAAGTCCTTCGCATTCTCACTCAAGATTGAGTCCACTAAGACTTGGTAGCCAGGTTTCTTCAAGCTGCGGGGGGTTTTGCCGCATTCTTCAATGTTTTCAGCCACGAACTCGTAGATAGCCTCAAGGAGATCTTTGAAGCTCTGAGGTTCCAAGGTGGCGACTTCTTTGACGGACTTGAGAGTAGTGAAGTCATTGTCGACGAGGTTGAAGGTTGGCTTCGTTGCGACGCCGGAGAGAATATCGATTGAAGCCATCGCGGTGGTGAATGTTGTAGAATTGGATCTAGGATGTAGAGAAAGTAAAGTGAGCGACCGGCGCAGAAGCGTTACTAGAGCGCAATAACGGCAAAGCTTGCGATGGAGATTTGTAAGCACACCCTAGATTGTGTCTAGGAAGAGATGAGTGTGTCTTCGGTCGAGGAAGTCAGAGAGATGTTGAGAGTAGTTGAGTTGAGCGACTCACTGTTGAGCACGCAAGTGGCCAAGGCGAGCCCTAGGAGAGCCTTGTCAGTCTCAAGGAAGCATGACATAAGCTGCGCACTCTGTATCGTCAAGCCAAAACGGATGCTAAGTGCTCATGAAGGAAGAAATCATGACATTTGTGCGGGTGCATTGTACAATGTATCTGGGGTGATGCTCATCGAGTGAGTTCAAAAACAAACGCGAGTTCCCGTTTACATAGAATGTGGAGTAGAAGAAAGACTTACACATGGAATCACAGAGACTTGTTTGAAGTGATCACACAAAGGTGAAGAGGATGTTCGCTGTTCGGTCAGGCTTTGTGGTTGGCGGTCGTTTTAGGATTGCTTGACAAGTGAATAACGTTTCCGTGGCGATTCTGAGCTCAGCAATCTTCAGCCTGAGATTGTCAGTAACTGTGATGAACATAGAGTAACAAAATACCTCAGATCGAGGCAAAGCGCAATTTTGTTGAAGATTGTAATAATCGAAAGCATCTAAGTTAAAGAGGCTTAAGGGCGTCAATTCTGGAATACTCCCAGAGCGTTGAAAGATGTTTCCAGCCTCAGGTATAGGTCTTGAAGAACGTCCGTCTTGTTGGGCAGGCTTCAATATATGAAATAGCTCACCAAGATACGTCCACGTCCCTGTACCAGCCACTGACCAATTAATCAGAGGCGTAGATGAGTCTAAAAGAAGGTTGATCGAGCACCGAGTGTTCAAGTAAGAAGGGCGACCTATGGCGGGAAAACATATAAGCATGCTTCAGTTGAGGGAGAGAAGTGACACTCCGCAACGGTCGTTCCCCTTGATGGAATCGTCTATCATTAGAGACAGAGCTGGATATGCGAACACCAAAGTCAGCGTGTTCAGGAGCCTGCCCTAGACGTAATTGTCAAGGAGTCAAGTATTCTTTTCGTAGAGCCAAAGATGAACAACTAGGCCTCAAAGTAAAAAGAGCCCCTTCACACATGAAAGATGGACTGTCAGAACGCTTTCAGGAGAGTCTATGTCTAGTTCTATGGAAGTGAGGAGCGTTCCTGTCGAGACGCCGAGTCGCTCGAGAATGCAATGCCGCATGAGTGATCCATCAACGCTCCCAAAACTCCGCACTGCAAGCCGTGCAGAATGATACCATGGACTGTCAACAAGGAAGTCGGGCGATACTTAACCTTCGAAAACGCTATGATTCAACTCTACCCCAAAGTCCTTTGCAATGTGCTTCATCTGTTTCTCCATTTCATCCTCCATCCCTCCTCCTATGCCAAGCCACTGCCTGACCTTGCTGGTGTAGAATATCACGTCACTGCTAAACATCACAAACTTGAAGACCATGTGTCGTCCGAAGTTCGCGCACTTCTCGCTCCAGCTGAGATCCGGACTTTCGACCAAAGCCCTCGACGCCCAATTCCCTGTAATTTTAATACGATTGACAGGCGAGCCAAGGAACTGGTTGTTACCCTGGACGATACGCAAGTTGCGGCCAATGAAAATGAGCTCCTGCGGCCACTTCGTCTCGTCTCCCAAAATGGCCTTCATACCTTTGCGCATCTTCTGTTGCATCTCATAGGCACGTTCGGCTTGTTCTTTTCCAGAGAGGCCTTTCTTGATCTCTCTGGAAGTGGTCATATCACCACCAGTGTAGGGTCGCATCAAGGTAGCGGAGGCGAATATGTCGGCATTATTGATACCCCAGCCTTCGACGATTTTGCCAAGCGTCTTGTTGTCGAAAGTCATTAAGCTTTTCCAGAAGAGAGCGTATTGGTGGCGAAAGTCCGGTTTCATGTGAACGTAGAGACCGTGATCTATCAGCACTAACTCGGGTTTTCCGGAGGGAAGTCGCCGAATGAAGATGTTGCCGGGATGTGGATCGCAATGTACCCAGCCCCAGAGGAACATTTGCGCGGAGAAGAGATCGACCATGGTTGTCATGACATCTTTCAGGGAGAGACCCAGCCCTCCCTTTCCGTCCTTGCCTCTCCAATAGTCTCGGTTTGGCTTAAGCCTTTCTTCTACCATCCTGCTGGGTAGAGCCTCGACAAACTCATTATGATCCGGGGAAGTCAATGATGAGCCTCGACACCCAGGACTCCCTTGTCGTGTATTACCCGTCCAACGGGCGGTCAACGCCTCTTTATCCCACAATCGGACACCCTCAATCCATTCCGCAGTCATTACACGCTTCGAGCTCAGTTCGTGGTAGACCTTTGGTATGTACACACGGCCCGATAATCGTGGCTCATCTGCCACGAGCTTCGCCATGCGCTCAGCATTGTCTGCTTCGTTTTCGAAGTCTGTCTCTAGTAACAGCCGTTGGGAGATGTATGGTACTAAGCTGTACAAGGGCAGATCGAAGATGGTAGTATATAAGTACATGACGACCCTTGACTCGCAAGTTAGCAGTATTACGCGTAGGTGATTTAGTGGCAAGCATCGAGAGGGTGTTGATACTTGAATGTCCAAAGATCCCAACCAACCTGCTGTGCAATCTCCCTTTTCTGCACTTTCACCGCGACCTCCCTCCCATCCTTTAACCTAGCCCAGTGTACTTGCGCCACGCTCGCGCTCGCCGTAGCGGTCCGCTCCATGACCCCCATATTCGGATCCCCTTTGAAGCTTACACCGAAAACCTCTTCCGGGCTCTTGCCAAAATCCTCTCGTATCACCTGTTCGACGTCTTTCCACGTGTTTTGTGGCGCATCATCGAACATCTTCGCGAACATTTTCTGGAATTCCGGAGGGAGTACGGCTGATTGCATGGCTATTGCCTGGCCGATTTTGAGGTAAAGGCCGCCATTGGCGCGCAGGAGGTCAAAAAGGCGTTCAGCATTGCGGGCATGAAGGGCAGCAATAGATTCAGCAAGCGGTGGATGGGGACGGAAGTTGATCTTGTAGTCTAGGGCTACGATCAGGCCGAGACCGAAGGTACGTGCGCTGCGTGTGAAGGAAGAAGCATTCAGTTGCGTGTCAACAGCGTATGTGATACCTGTGCCGATGGCGAGATAGACAAAACGACGTGTCCATTTCCGTATACGGCGGTAAGTCTTTGGTGGGGCGGCTTTGGGAAGTGAGCTTGGAGACGGAGGAGCGAATGGTTGGAATCGCTGTGTTTGGAGGCATCTTCGAGCTCGCCAATTTTGCTGATATAAGGGTTTAGATGGCTTGAGCAGGCCTTTGGGAGACAGTTCCCAGCAACGTCGACATAATGGCGCGACCAGAACTGTCATCGTATAATGAACGCAGTCGAGAGTGCCACGATAAAGAGTAATGTAGCTGAATACTTCAAAGATTAATGACGCACATGAACGGGTTCATCATCCTCGCTAATCTAATCTGCCGACGCGGCTGGATCTGAGAACGTGATTCGTACATGTATTCGTACATGTAGCATGCTGTAACTTGTTCTATGTTTACAAGCCGGCAGGTCATTGTGTGAAAACATTGAAGAATCCATCAGAGCTTCCTATTAATATTACTGAGTCTGCACCGCGCAAGAGAATAAGATGGACATTGCCTTGTTCAGTGACTGAAAGAAACACGGTATGATGAATCAATATCACAGTCCGATGGCTTGAGCTTGACCAGCTTTCTCCAAGTTAGGCATCGTCTTTAGTCAAGCGAAGCGGTATTTGCCAGGTAGCCAAGGAAGCCTTTTGGCTGTCATGCGATGGGGTTGCTTGAAGAGTAGGACTGTACATTGTACACGTCCGTCAATCCGAAGTATGATACATGTCGTTTGTACTCTACCTTCGTACTTCAATTGAACTGGATGAAGTTGGCAAGACTCGAGCCGAGATGATCGACGGATGAAGACCTGCCGCTACGGAGGGAGATTGCCATGGCCGGATTCATTAGGATCCCTATATGTACATGTAGGTAGTAGAGGACACAACAATGACACACTTGAAGGAGTACTCCAGTGGTCGAATACCTTCCTGCTTTGTATAGGGGAGTTCACGCGGTAGAACACCGTTTCGTATAGGTACTTTACATGTAGAGAGCCAAAGCTGGACACTGCGGTGGCACAAGCTTCAAGGCACAACCGAGGAGCAATCTTAAGTTAGAGCTGACCAGGGTGTAACGAACAGAGAGACGAAGATTCTTCTTGTCCTTCTCCTTCTTCAACTCCAAGTCCCAACCTCACCTCTAATCCAACTTCCAACCACTCGAAACGTTCACTGTTGTCGATACATTCTTGTCACTCCTTTGAAACTCTCCTTCTTTTTCTGTCGTGGCTGAGCAGGCGCCCTCCACAGTCCGGCTGCGGCTAGCTAACGTTAACCGTTAACTAAAACTGTTCTCTTCTGGGCTTGGCCTCTGAACGTTCCTGTTCCTGTGCACACCCTCATTACTTTATCGACTGAATCACCCCGCAGGCACCAATCGCCAACTTTTCACTTTCTTTCCAACAATGGCGACCGCTACATAACCACTGTGTAGTAGTGGTACCGGCTTCTCAGTGCTATCGCATCCTCGATAGTCGTCGGCTCTACAGCTTTTCGCTCAAATATTCGAACGACGCTCGTCGCAACATTAGCTTTCAACCACCGAGGCCTGTCCCTCCCCATACCCTCTCGACGACCGGCCACCGGCCTGCTGGTATAACTTCAAACCACCTTTCGGCCATAATGTTACGACCAGCGACGCCCTTAGCGGTACTGCTTTTTGCAGCGTTCGTTCTTTTGCTCCTATCCGTTATCTCTACGCCAATCGTCAAGGCAATTCCTCTGGCAACGTTCCTGGGCGTCGATTTTGGCGTTTTTGGGTATTGTAAGGGATCGCAATGTAGTGGTGTCAGGGTGGGATATACTACCGGTACGTGATCAGATCGAGGTCTGCGTCAAATTTTATGTTATGGAAGAACGAGCCTCCCAGCGCAGAAACTGGGTGGAGAGAGACCCTATCGTCGACCCCACGTCATAAAAGAGCAATCGCCAATGTCCGCAATATCAAAGCCATGATGATAATATAAAGTAGCATCGGATTGAACTTCCAGACTGACATTATATTGTCAATCTAGATGGTCTCTTTGGGAACAGCAATAATGATTCAAACTTCTCCCTGCCCTCGGGCGCGCGCCATTCTCTCTCATCAATTCTTATCGTTCATCCAGTCGCCGCGCTCCTTACTTTGATATGCTTCATCTTGGCCGCAACAGCTCATCTTCACTCGCCCTCACACTCGCCTCGATATCTACTTATCCTTCTTATCCTACTTCTCCCAACATTGCTCGTCACCCTACTTGCGTTTCTTGTCGACATTCTCCTTTTCGTACCTCATTTGCAATGGGGAGGATGGATCGTCCTGGCAGCAACAATACTAATCACCGCAAGCGGTATCCTCACTTGCGCAATGCGACGGACGCTTGTTAGCAGAAAAGCCAGGAAGAAGAGAATTGCTGAAAATGCGGAGATGAATGGAGAAAACTTCTACAACCGACAGCAAACGGCGCAGGCCGACTCTCCGCCACCATTGGCTACAAAACCAGCTGCTCCCATGGTCAATGGCGCACCTGGTGCCGACAAACTACCTGCATTTGCTACATTCGATGTGAATCAGAGACGTCGTATAAGTGACGAAGAACGGATACCGTTGAACAACCGGACTCCTTCTAACCGAACAGCGCCAAGTCCAGATAGTACAGGGAGACCTGGTATGGCGGACGATGGCATGGACAGGTATGGTGGACCTGGAAGAGGTGGACCTGGAGGGATGGGAGGCGGTCGGGGAGGAAGAGGTTATGGCGGACCTAGAGATGAGTTTGGAAACCCACTTAATCCTTCCGCTGCTTTCGGACCTTTGCCTCCAGGCGGATTCCGAAGAGACTCGTCAGATTCAAGATTGCGGAACCAGTACTCTAATGAGACGATGGGCTCCAATAATTCACGGGGAGGGTCTTACGGCGCACGAGGGAGAGGCGGCTACCCTCCGAGAGGTGGATATAGTAGAGGCGGCCCATACGGAGGTGGCCGAGGTGGACCCCCACCGGGCATGAATGGTAGAGGAATTCCAATGGGGGCAATGGCTGCAGGAGCTGGTGCTGGGATGATGGCAGGAGAGATGATGGGCCGTGATCAACGAGGTCCTCCACCGGGTTACAGTAACGGCTATCCACCACAAGGAAGAGGAGGTCCTGGCCAATATAGTCGCGAACAGTCACCTGCACCCTATGGCCCGCCAGGCGCTTATGGTAGAAGAGGGCCTTCGCCTGGCCCTGCACCAGCTCCCGGATACGCTAGGCAATTATCTCCAGCTCTTCCTCCGAACCAGGGAGGTTACGGTTATGGCGGTAGAGAGCCGTCACCCATGCCACAAGCTGCAATCGGCTCGATGGGCGAGAGAGACACGTCACCTCCGTCAATGCCAATTATGCATCCAGATGCGGTTATTGTAGGGCAGGCAATCGAAATGGATGCGTCGACCGGAAGCCCTTCGCAGACGCCAGGGTTTGCCCCACACACCCAGCTAAGAGATAGCGATGCCGATGTGCAAGGTATGGTCGGCCTGCAACAGAATCGGCAAGATAATCTACTACGGAGTCCAATCGACGTTTATGGCGGGGAGCAGTAAGTCACATTGTGCCCGCTTCTTTCTGACCGTTTTGCTGAATAGACCTAGCGCCTACATTCCGCCTCGGGCAGCATGGGCTGGGGCTGTTGGCCGCAACGGCACTCCTCCTATCAACACCAATCAACCACTCGCACCCATCCATGACTCACCAGTCGAACTTCCTACGCAACATTCTGGCCAAAGCCCAACACGGAATTCACCCAAACATACGCGCATCAATTCGAGCGACACTTACTACGAGGATGTCGATCCGCGTTTTGTAGAACCAGAACAACCCATACTCAACAGTGGTCCCGTCCCTGCATCTCTCATGCCTGGACATGCAGGTGGGCAGCACATTGATCGGGGTCTCTCACCTGGCCAAATGGATCCGAGTAGTTCGTACGAGAGTATTCAAGAACGAGCGAGATCGCCTGCAGCAAGTGATACGAGTCACTTTACTTCCATCTCACAACGAGGCGTGAACCCAAATTGGAGACCTCCGCCTAATGGGATGGGTTTGGGCCAGAATATGGGAGGTGTACCGAATAGAAGACCAATGCAACAGCAGCCTCAGCAGAGAGATGTCCTGAACTCGAATCCAGACTTTGAACTTCCGGGTAGTACGAGAGGTGGGAATCGTGGTCGTGCGGGGAGTTCACCGGGGCAGGTTCCGGGAATGGGTGGCATGGGTGGCATGCCGAGTGGTGGCGGAAGATATCCTACTGGTGACATGTAATCGGCTCTATCGACACTATACACCTCATCAACCTTATACCGCGATGATCGAAATCGGGATCATTTACACTCATCATGTTATCACACCTCTCGGCCTCTTCTAAGAGATCGCGGCACTCATCACACATTACTTCACTCGATCTTGCCCTGTCGATATCGCGCTTTCGAGACGCTGGTCATGTCATCTGGCTCCCGCTGTACCTCTCTATCTTCTCACTTCTGTCTCACCATACTCTTTGAAGTCAACAACTTCTGTATCTTTCTTTGTAATTAGACACAAAAGAAACGACCCCGGAGCGTTTCCTCTTCACGTAAATAGACGTTACGCGCTGCTGCGGAGATATGGCTGGCGCTTTTCCGTTCTGTTTAGGAACCGGACTTTTATTCGACGGGATCGGTCGACTGTGTTCTAGATAGATATAGCTGGTTAGGCAGGCAACATGCACACCTTCTACCTTCCTTGTATGTGAGAGTCATGACAGAGATGCGTGAATCACGTTCGATATCTTCCGTTTGGTTACAGTACTTCACTCCCGATTGATTGATGCAAAAACTAGGAAGTCTAATACTGCATCTGGTGATGTACTCTAGCTGTTTGAGGGAGAGTGAGAGGGAGAAGGAGAGGGAGTGCAATGGCTCGATTGTTGTCAATTTACTGTCACTTTTGTGCATCCGTTTGGGGTTTTGATTGACTTTAGGGTCTCTTGTTTGAGGGAGAGGGAGAGGGAGAGGGGGAGGGAGAGCGGGGACCTCAACTTACGGTACTTAGGGTACGGTATGGTGAGAATCTACACAACCCCTGCAAAACTTAACATACGTATATATAAGTACGAGTACACATCCGCTCCCATCCAAATCTTCTTCATGCGGGTCCCTACCAGTGCGCTCCTGTCCATCATCGGGGTCACTCCATGGTCCAAGCAGATAGAAGGTCTGGAAATATCTTGTTAGGGTATGGGAGTTATGACGAATTAGCCCAGGTGAGAGCGCCTTGATTCCTATCCTATCCAATCAAATCCCTTCTATTCCTAACCCGTAGTCCATCCCTCCCCAACTCTCGCTACTCATACATCTTCGGCTGAATCTGCATCCACAGCGGAAACACAACCGGATCCCCAAACGGCAATATCTGACTCAGCATGATCCCCGCGATGCCCTTCTCGCGATCCATTTCCCAGAAACAATTACTCAGCCCGGGCGCCGATCCGCGTTGTAGTCTGTCGCCCTCGAGCAGGAAATTCAGTCCCCAGCCTTGCTTGCCCGTGACGGGGAGGCCGTCGCGGAGGAAGGCGGCGGCGAGGTCTGTGCGGCTGACCGGGTAGCCGGCGGCGGCGTATTTGGATTCCCAGTCTGGGATTTGGGGGGTGAACATCTGGTCTAAGATGGGATGTTGTTAGCTTTACTTTGCTCGTCATCGCTGTTGATGGGTTACTAAAAGATATATACCGATTGTTTTCTTCTCTAAGATGCGGGCCTTTGTGGTCGGAGAGACGCCGTCGTTGAGCATGGCTGCTAGGATCTCTGGTGCAATCGATCAGCTCACTGCCACTGATGAAGTTGTTGTGGAAAGGTTGGACGTACGGCAGTAGTCTGGAGCGGTACTGAGCAGTCCACCCCCACCAGAATGGAACGTCTCGTCGGTTTTCATATCTTGGCGAGCGGGCTTGAAAGGGTGCGAACGGGGTGTGAGGTTGCCCTGCTCGTCTCTTTGATGCATTCCCGCCATTCGCGAGCGCATCTCGCCTTTTGTAACAAAAGCGGTATTCTTGATGCCAAGAGGTTCGAAAATGTTCTTCTGGAAGTAGTCGCCTAGCTTGAGTCCAGATACACGTTCAACAAAGACTCCAACCCAGTCAATATTGATCTAGTGGAAATTCTTAGCTTTGACTGTGCAGAGCGGATTTTCGTATAAAAGACATACCCCGTACGCACGACTGGTGCCTGGCTCGAATATCAAGGGCTGTTTGATGGCCTCAAAACTGCCCTGAAACTCATCATGCTCTGGGTTCTTCTCGATACTCCTCCAGATATCCTCACTGAAGAAAGTATAGCTGAAGCCAGCTGCATCAAAATCAGCGTACGAACCTGGTCCGTCTTTACCGTGAGTCTGAGATGTAACGTACCAATGTGGGTTTGTAGCATCCTCAAGGTAATCCTGTTCTTCTTTTCCCTCAACTTCGGCTTCCCATTCTCATCAACGCCTTCAATGATCTTGACCTCCCTCATCTCTGGAACCACTTTCTCCAACTGGTCCGCACTATCCAAGTCCGCTTTACCCTGTTCAACAAGCTGCATGAGTGCGATAGACGTGACCATCTTCGTGCATGATGCAATCCAGAATGTCGTGTCCATCGTCATAGGGTGCTTATCGTCGAGGCCCCGGACGCCAGAAGCGGTGGAATTGAGGACCTTGCCATTGCGGTCAATGGCTTGGAAGACAATGCCTGGTGCGCCATGCTCGGGATCCCGGGTGGCTTGCTTGATGAGATTTGAGATCTCCCCCATAGTGCTTCAACCGCTTCGGACCGTTGTTGAAAGGCGTGTACGGGTCTTCCTAGTAGTACCATCAGAATGATACATTATACACGCTGTGTGATCATTGAAACTATATCGGGCTTCAAATCCTGAGCCGAGCTACAGTGGACATTGCGGGGTTCCTCATCCATCAAAGCAAGCTTAGTGAGGGGGAGGCTATGTCGGTCGAATGTAAGTCCGCCTGCGGTCGCCTAGGTCCCTCTCTCGAGGCTGACCTAAGTTGACAATTGACCATATTGAGCACTTGAGCGTACACCTGGATCTCGTGAACCAGAGTCCAGAGTAGTTTCTCGACAGACACAAGACATCATGGTTTTCAGGGCAAGGTCGAGCGGGCACATCGGGGCTAACGTTTAGCCGGCGCCGAGGCGTCCCCCTACTTCTGGCAACTTGAGCCGAAATTGAACGACATGTCTTCTCAAGCAACAAGCCTCAGTCTGGGACACTGTCAAACTTCAGTCTACAACCAAAGTACCTGGGTGCAGTACAGTTTGTCGAACCTTGCAAATGGCCTTGTTGGCCTTCCTTGACGACCAGCAGTGCTCCACTGCGCTTCTTTGCCGGATGATACCGTTTTCTTGTTTTGGGGAATTTTCCTTCTCGTAATCTTCGGATCACCTCCTGATTCTGTTTGTATGCCTTCATTATCTCATCCCGTCATTAATCTCTGGATTCGAAGTGTGGCGTCCGTTAAGCAGGCGTTGCTCTTTCAATGCCCTGTTCGTTCCTAGTCCGGGACCGGAATACAATATGGCTCCGTTCGTGCCCTTTCCGAAGCAACTGTCAACCCTTCTTTTTATACAGCTCTAAGTAATAGAACGAAGCCCGTACTTGGAAACGTCCAGCCATACCACCTTGGCTTTGGTGGAAGCCATCCCAGCTTGCTGCCAGCTTGCTGCACATTTATGATATTGCAGGGGAGCTAAATGTAGTTGGAAACAAGGGGCATCTATAAACCAGAAAGATGCACTCTTTGCAATGAGTACAGTAGTTCGAAGAAACGTTGAGATGTTTCGTTGCCGACCAATTTCGAAGTTCGTTAATCGATAATGGGTATTCGCGTTCTTCGTTTATGGTTGAGAGATGTCATTTCCATCGCGTTCGAGCAACTCCTTTCCTTTTCTTCTTACTTGTTTGTTTCACAACGAATCCTCTTGCGCTACTTAAGCTTTTCCCAGACCGTCAACGATGGACTCTGGATCCGCTCGCACTCATATTAGACTGCCCACCATACCTGAAATCGACCACCATCCTTCGAGTTTGATCAAGATAGACACGCAGCGCCCGAGAAAAGCCAAAACCAAGACACCAAAATCCGCACCTTTCTGTGTCGGAGCTATGGCAGATGATGCTGCTGAGAAAGAAACGTTCGACTTCCAGATGAGTCTTTTGTCCACCACCGTTTCGAACGTAGACGACTCCGTACGTGGCACGCATGAGGAGCTACAGACTACGCCTCTATTCTCGTCAGCTGTTCAGGCCACTGTCGGAAGCGACCCCAGCAATCTACCGGACAGGCTTTTGTTAGATCTTATGTTCCCTCAGTACGGTCTTCTGGCCGCAGATGTGGAAGTGTATGACAAATTCATTGAGATCTCCGGCACTGGGCAAAAAGGCAGCAAACTCGGTTTGGATGATGGCCGTATCTTTCTTAACGTCAACACGCCCTGGTCTGCGTTCATATGTGGATCTCAGGGCAGTGGGAAAAGCCACACGCTTAGTTGCATGCTTGAGGACTGTCTTCTGCCGTCAGAAGTTGGAAAGCTGCCGAGTCCGCTTGCTGGAATAGTCTTTCACTATGACCAGTTTACGAGCGATTCAGGCGGCCAGATCTGCGAAGCAGCTTATCTCTGCTCTTCTGGTATCCCAGTCCGTGTCTTGGTTTCGCCCACCAACTTCTTTCATATGAAACAAGCTTACGAGAATCTGCCTGGGCTTTCCGCTGGTACAAAGAAGCCCGAGGTCTTTCCCATGCTGCTAAGGGAGAAACAGCTTGACATCCAGAAAATGATGAATTTGATGGCAGTTAGCGAGAAGGATGGCCCTTTGCCATTGTACATGGAAGTGCGTTTTTCCTTCCCAGAGAGCTTTGAAGTCACGACTGACAACGTCATAGGTGGTCTGCAAGATTCTTCGGCGCATGGCTCAAGAATCTCAAGGCGCTCCGGGTTTCGACTATGCGGCGTTCAAGAATCGACTCCTCGAAGAGGGCTTCACCGACAAGCAGTCTGGACCGCTCAGGCTACGTCTTGACTTGCTTGAGAGCTTCATGGAGATGCCGCCCGAGCGAGGTGGCCATGCTTTCGATCCCAAGCCGGGTTTTCCTTCTACCAAGGGCGGTAGAAAATCCGAGAAGAATTGGGAGCAAGCTCAGACCAAAAAGGCAGAACAGACATACGCCAAGTACTGTGACAAACCCGATATCTGGGATTTCAAGGCCGGCTCCCTGACCATCGTCGATCTAAGCTGTCCTTTTGTCGATGACGGCGCAGCTTGTGTGTTGTTCAACATCTGTCTGGCGCTATTCTTGAAGGATCGTAGCGGAGTTGGTCGTGTCGTTGCGCTTGATGAAGCTCATAAGGTACTTGTCTACGTTTCTTTCACATCTGGCGAGGCTGATGCGATGGTGATACAGTTCATGACCGGATCGGCGGCTGCGACTACTTTCACAGAGAGTCTGCTGTCCGTCATCCGGCAACAGCGTCATTTAGCTTCTCGTGTCATCATCGCTACTCAAGAGCCCACGCTGTCTCCAAAGTTGCTTGATCTCACCAGCGTGACCATCGTCCATCGTTTCACTTCCCCGGAGTGGCTCAACACCCTCAAATTCCATCTTGCAGGAGCATCCGCAGTCCACCCAGGTTCGGCGCGAATTCTGGAGGAGATCTTCGATACTGTGGTAAACCTCAAGCCTGGAGAGGCTCTGCTGTTCTCACCCTCCGCTATGCTGCGTGTCACGAAAGAAGTAATTAGGAAAGGAATCACGACTGAGAAGGTCAAGAAGCTGGGGATGCACTACATGAAGATTCGGGTCAGGAAGCGATTGACGGCGGATGGGGGGCGGAGTATCATGGCAACTTGACGAAGTATCTCGAGATGCCATGCTATTGCAGTTTGAGTCTCTCGCGATCTGTCCCCGCTGGCGACATTGAGAATTCCTCCAGATTAGGTTGGCTTATGAGAGGGGCTCTTTCACGATTTGGTCAGCCTCACTAGGATGGGACGGATTGGTCATGTACGAAGCAGCTATAAGGCCATCAATTGGCGCTTCTATCTGTTTCCAGTATGTACATGACAATGGCTCGTTCTCTATGTCCAACCTCTTTGCATCATGTACCTAACCCAAGTACCGATCACTCTTCAAAAAAGCCGCCACATTCGGCCTGCTCTCCACCCCATCAACCAACTGCTTCAATCTTGGGTAATCCTTAAGCCCCGCGCGCCCATCCTGCGTAAGATTCTCATCATGGCAGATCTGATAGATGACCAAGTCGGCATACGTAATGTTCTTCCCAATAACAAACGGCCCTTGTCTCGACAAATCATTCGACTTCAGATGCGTCTCCAACGCACCAAGGAAGCGGTTGCGATCGCCCTTCTGGTGTTCCGGATACGTCTTGTCCTTGTTATCACTGAAGAAAGCCACGATGAACAGTGTTCGCCCTACCCATCCCCCAATAAACCATCAATCAGCCTGCGTTCCCACCGCACAAGCCCACATAGCAAAGAAGGTGTTTGTAACGTACAATCAATAGCAATATCACACATCGCATCCGCCCAGTACATCTCGTCCTCGGTCGTCCCCTCATACTGGCCCAACAGCCTCGCGAAATGTCTCAGGATCGCATAACTCTGCGTCAGGATCTTCCCGTCGAGTTCGATCACGGGGATGTTGCCGGTCGGGTTGAGTTCGGAGATTCTGGTCTTTTTGATCTCGGGAAACTCCTGGAAGGAGTAACGGATGTCTTCGTAGGCTATGCCGGCATCCTACGTCGTGTGTGTTAGGGATGAAGGATGGGAGGAGGAGGAGTGGGGTGGGTTGAGGGTTAGGTACCTCCCACATCAACCGCACGACCTGCCCTCGTCCGCGCGATTGGAAGTCGAAATAGTGGATTGCGGGGACGCCGCCGATTTTGTCGTTGGCGGGGCCTGGGGAGCCGAATTTCTTCGTGCTGGGCATCTTGAATAAAAAACAACCTTTGAAGCTAGGAGATTGTTGGATGCGGTCTTCCTCGAGCGTTGCGGTTCGACAAGTATGTCAACCAGCCCAGAGGGCAGGTTGTCGGTATTTGAACCATTGAAGCAAAGCCTCATTGCGGGACCTAGTGGTCTAGGCCATTGCCACTTATTTTGAGTTAACTCTGTTAGACCGTGACGTAAAGATCTCCACGGACTGGAGGAACTAAGGTATTGGTTGGCCGGAGATCTAAGGTTGATGCCGTACCTACAGATGGTCTCGCCATGACGGGTAACCTTAAAAGGCGCGAGCCAGCTTCCGACATCGGGATCATCGACCGCAGCTTCTGGAACAATACCGGTAGTTCAGAACTGTTGAACACGATTTACGATTTACGATTTACGAAATACAGGTGTTGGGCTGACTAAGTGTACGATTTACGATATACGAAATACAGGTGTTGGGATGACTAAACGACTTACGATTTATAATTGCAGACGTGCTTCAGAAATTCCTAGCAGGAATCTTTTCCCGCATTTTCGATACGCGCAATCATGGTTCTCATATTATTCCCGAACCGAAAATGTTTGTCCGCAATGATAGCACTTTCGGTGCGCGCAGATCTTCTTATGTTCGACGAGCTCATCAGACTTGAACCACCGTTTCTTTCCTTTATGTTTTCCTTGATGTGCTAGAAGTGTGTGGCGACGCTTGTAGGCCTTCGTGCAATTCTGAGAGTTGCTTCTGTGAGGCTTCCCTTGGCTATGGGTGTCCCTCTGATGAAGAAACAGCTCACTCTCCCTTTTGGATGTATTTCCGCAGTCCACGCGCTCAAAAGGCCGCTCGTTGATATGAACCACCTTGTGCTGTTCCAATCCATCTGCTGTGACAAGGCTTTGCTCACCTTCTAGAACGGAAGCGGCATTTGTGAGGGAGTAATTAAATAAAGCTTGACTGACTTAATGTTTATGTACAGACTGCAAACTAAAGTCTCTTCAGTGAACAAAAGCTTAGTAATACTGTTTCACATCATTATTAGCTCAGTGAAACTTAACTTATTAGTGAGCTTCTCAAAAGGTATGTTGTGAGACCATGTGGTGATCACTTAGGTAAGTGGAGGCTGAGAGTCGAGGCGGTCGCCTCGTAGCTTTCAAGCTAGGTCTACCTAACTACCATCTTATCAGTTACACGACATCATGGCAACCCTAAAATTCACAAATATCACCACCGATTCATTCGTCAAAGAAAGCCAACCTGGAGCTGGGCGAAAGCGCAAACGTCATCGGCCAGCTGTTTCCTGCGTGCCTTGTAGACAAAGAAAGATCCGATGTGATCGCGAACTCCCATGCGAGCCGTGCCAGAAGCAAGACCTGGCCAGCTCCTGCTCATATACCCCCCAGAATGCGGATGCTGATGAGCTGAGCCGAGATGGGCAACATTTATGGACGAGATCAAGTTCTACTGTCATCTTGCCCGAGAGAAGACCGTCGGAGAGCCCGCAATCCGATGAGGTGCGGGCTCTCAAGGCCAAAATCGATCGCCTGGAACAGATAATTGCTGGAACACCGTCCACAGCTTCGCAATCACCTGCCTTAAGTGCAAGCCGTGTACCAGACTTCCAATTACTGTCGAAGCAAGGCACTCTGGAGAACTTTCTCAGCTTGAGTTCGGAAGTTAACCGCATGACTGGCATTTTACGGGGGGAAAGGGACAAAAACAAAACACGATACTTGGGCGCGACACATTGGGCTGCTGTTCTCCACGAGGTAAGCTGTCTATACGCGCGTTTTGTTTACGGGTGGCTAAGTGCTACTGCTTTCGCTCAAGTTTCCAGAGATGAGAAGGATCCTCGACACGGACCCGATCTTTCACAGCAGCCGAAAAGCCTTGTCCGAGCTGAAGCGACTGCAGCAGAATCCAACTCCCAATTCGCTTACTCAGATCTCGAGGGAAGCATCCGCAGACCGGCAGTATCTCTTATCACTCTTGCCGGCACAAAACGTTTGTGACACATTAGTAGATGTGTACTTTCAGTCATTTGGCCTTCTTTACGATTTTGTACATCGCCCTACCTTCATTCGGAGGTACAAGTCATTATGGAGCAAGCCACACAATAGTCATCCTATTTTCATATCGCTGGTCCTTCTTGTTATCGCCGTCGCCATGCTACGTGACACCGTCAGTAGGTCAAAAGCGAAGCATATTACACGGACTGTGGAGATATTTCTTTTCGGGATAGACGCGCTTCGAAAACCACGTATCGCCCTGTTCCAGACACTTTGCCTGCTTATACTTTCGAGATTCATTGGGTGTGCGGAGACCGAGTCGCCGGACAGTCTTTGGAGCATCATGGGGATGACCATGAGAATGGCATTCGCAACGGGGTCGCATCGGAATCCATGCCGCTTTGGCAACATCACACCATTTAGGGCCGAGATGAGGAAAAGATTGTGGGCCAATTTTTTGCGAATGGACCTGGAGTACGCGGTGCAGTACGGGATGCCGCACACGCTGAGGGCCACGGACCACGATTGTCCCTTTCCTAGTAATCTTGACTCGAACGATCTAGATGAGGACATGACTGTGTCGCCCAAGGCGAAAATGGATCACACTTATACCGACTCGTCATTTGGGGTTCTCATGGCCAAATTAGTTTGCATCGGGTTGGAGATTCAAAATGCAGTTTGTTCGCCAGAAAATTGCTTATCTCTTGGAGATGCGAGAACATACTATGACAGGCTTGAAAGGGTCCTCGACGATGTGCCGCGACCACCCAGTCTTGAGAGTGGCTCAGTTGGACCAATGGTGCAGATGCAACAGACTGATATCCACATTCATCCACCGCTCGAAGCTCATCCTCTTCACCCATGTCATATCCAGATCGGATGGACTGTCATCACAGATGCAAAGGAGCATTCTCAGTGATATCTTCAACTCGGCGCTCTCAATCTTAAGCATTGAGCAGAATACGGCGGAAACACCCGATTTGTCGCGCCTCCGTCAATGTCTCCTCTGGGCAGACAGATGTCGCGCAGCCTTCAGCGCATGCTTTGCCATGCGGCGACTTCACGGCCTTCCGTCCCCAATCTTCCTCGCCGAACCCATTCCCCCTTCCAAAACAACCTTGCTCAATGCGCTCTCTACTGTTCAAGACCTCTTGATCCAAACACTCCCGCACGGTTTCAATTGTGTGAAGATCTTCGTCCTCCTCAAAGCAGTAACGACAAGCACCCAAATCCTCTGCGACGATCCTTCTGCAGACGTACTACCTGCCACTATCGAAGCAGCAGACACGGCCGCGAAGATTGCTCTCGAGGCTTTTCGCTCCTCAGAAGTCTCATCCGACCCCTCGGCGCAAACCTCTGCCGACGACACCTCCGCCGTGACGCCCGGATCAAGAGTTCTCATGATGCAGAACACAGACCCGAACGATCTCTGCGTCGCTGATGCTATTGATGACCTGCCCCTTCTCGACTACACTGCTGATTACGGATGGTTTGACGATTTCGTGAGCGGCGAGATGGATATGAATAACGCTCAATTATGGGGAGCGACGTCGCTTTGATGTCTCCCTATCCATCACGAATCCTCACGATATGATCTCGCCGCGAGTCAAGTGTGGCTTTACGCGCTTTTTCTCTAGGTCCTTTCGAGAAAAGAACGCCTGGCGTGGAGGATGTGTGGGCTTGTTCGAGCGTGCTGGTTGCAACACATCAGGGGGTAGAGTGAGTACCTGATCGGTATGTGACAAACACGGACCAAACGTACTCTACTGATCACCAGTGCCTTTTGTCGCATAAGGTATCCATCACTATGAGCGTCTACCCTAAACCATCTGGGGTTAACAACTCGGTAAAGCGCACGAGGTCAATAGGGCCATACAACAATAGAATTTTAGAGAATTCGTACATGTAGCATTGACATCGGTCACTTTAACTAGTAGTCTGTGACTTCCCGTTGTAGTACACATGTGACGATCATGTATGGCCTGTTTCCATTGCTCAATTCATCACTGCTTGCATCTGACTGTCTTACTTGCCTCGAGTATATTTGTTATTCCTTATGAGACTGCCCCATTTCCCACATGGTAGGACATACGTCGATGGCGATGGAAACCTTCTGTAGTTATAATGAGGCGCTGGTAACTGATATGTTTGGTTGTGTCTCTCCAATGATATAGATAAAGTCAGTAGGAAAACGAAAAGGTGTAATACAGCCGTCAACAGCAAGGAAGATATCACAGCAGTCTAGTCTTCCACGACACCAAAGTAGTGATGAATTCCATCTCATGCATATCCAAGGAGAAATAGTGGTGAAGAACAATCTCTATCTATATCCCCAAAATCGAAGCTGATTTGCATTTCATTCCCTTCGCACGACTATGATATGAACTTATCGACAGCAGCCGCAATGACGTTGCCGAGAGCCGTGACCTAGATGGAACCAAAATAGATCAGTACATACGTCCATAGAGAATCTCCATGTCTGGATCAGACGTACCTGAGGCTGTCTCATGATCGTAAAATGATTCCCCTCAACAACAGCACATTCGACGTTTGGCAACAGCCTGTCCCACCCATTCGGCTCATAGCTCTCCCTCGGATCCATCAGCCAATCCCTCGCCTTGTTATCCATCCCGGCTTCCTCTCTCAACTGCGTATGCTGATCCGCCGGCACAGACTCCCACACGCCCTGGCGCGCCCAGATAGCCAGACAATGCTTCGGCGCCTTCGCGGCGTCGATAGGTGTGGGCGTGTACTGCTTAAGTGCGTTGATGCTGCCTAGGAAGTGCTGGCGGACAGTGAGGGGGATAGTGTCGTCGGTGGCCGACTTTGACTTCTTGCTGAGGCCGTCGAAGACGCCGATGCGCGAGAGGAGATCGATGGTCTGTACGGGCAAGGGCGGGAGGGTCTTGGGGCAGGGCGCGTCGACGAGAATCAAGCCTGCGACGTGCTGGCCTGCGGCGATGAGTTGGTTGGCGACTTCGTAGGCGTAGGTGCCGCCGATGGACCAGCCGCCGAGGAGGTAAGGGCCTTGGGTTTGTTGGGCGCGGATCTCGGATACGTACATATGAGCGACGGCTTGAAGGGACAGGGTGTAGTCGAGTGAAGAAGCAAGGAAAGGGCTGTTCATGCCGTAGACGAGGATTCCGCTGTCAAAGGTTGGGAGGTTGACATACGAGCTTGCGGAACCAGACCCGTCTGGTAGTAAGAACAAGGCTGGCTTCTTCGATGGTCGGCCTTGGAGGTATATACAGCTGGCTTTAAACCTGGTCTGTTTCTTGGTAGCCGGTTTCAGTGCTATTGTAATCGGAACTGAAGGATTCCCAAGCAAATCCTGTACATCCGCAAATGTTGGACGATCGTGGAAGAAAGAGGAAGGCAAGATTTTACCCGTCTGTGACTTGAAAGAGCCAAGTATCGACAAGCTCAGGAGCGAGTCCACCCCCAAATCCGCAAACAGGGTTGCCGGTCGTATCTCACTCGCGTCGATGCCGATTTCAGCCGCAAGGATGGAGAGGAATATATCCGCTACATCCTCGCTTTCTGGTGAAGGAGTGGAGGGAGCCGAAGAACTGCTGGAAGATAGAGAAAAACTCCTCTCATCGCTGGTGTCGATGTCATCCGCACCATTAACAGTAACAAAATCCCGAATTTCAGCTTTGTCTTGGAAGAAAGCCCTCAGCCCAGCAACAGTCGGACATGCCGTAAAGAGCGAGCTTGGAAGGTCTAAAGAGATCAGTTCGCGAAGCTTGCTTAGTATGGATATTGTAAGAAGTGAGTCGACGCCAAGGTCAGCCAGATTCGCTCCGTCCACGAGCTCGGTCACGCCCACCCCGATCTCGGATGCGATGGTAGAGAGGACTTCCGAAAACAAAGGTGCAGTCGAACTAACGTTCGCAGGGGTCACTCGAGTCCTCCCAGCTGCTGCTGCTGGGAGGGGACGACGCGTATGTGTGATTGCCTGATTTGCGGATTGAGAACCAGCTGGTAGAAGGCTTCGGAGGATCGAACGTTTGATCTGTTGAAATTTGAGGCCACCGCAAACAGCAATCACCTCGTCACCCTCGAACACGTAGACGTCTCCGGCCATTACACCCCGACTACCTGTTGGTTGCATGCGTACGTAGCTCCTATATGATTTGTCTTCGGAGAGTGAACCAACGATGCGCATGCTTTGCCAGCCGTGGGAAATGTAGACTGCGTCCTCCGGAGTGGTATCGCTGCCATTGAGAACAAAGCCGGACAGATGGGCTATGCTGTCAATCCAGTATGGGCTGTAGACGAACTCGCCGTCTGCTGCCGTTGTCTTGAATTTGACACTGGCTGCAGCTTCAAGAAGGTTACTGTCCATAAAGACCTCTTCTAAGCCCTGATACTTTTCGTCGTACTTAACTAGAACTGAGAAGAGCTTGTATACCATCTTCCTCAGAATCTTGTGAGAAATGCCGGCTTTGGCCGAATCCACAAGATGATCCATTCTAGCTTTTACGAGGTAGGCGGTCCTTGCCCATTCGGACATCCACGCCTTGCCATCACCATACTGCACTGTACAATGCGCATGTTCCTTAACCTCGGACCCATCTTGTGAACTAAAGCGTACTTCCACAGAGTTGGCGCCTGGCTTTTTCACAGCGGACACTTTGATCAATTGAGTAGCACTGTCTGCCTTGGCGATGAGCGGCTGGGAAACTTCCATCTTTGTCACATCCATCGCCGGAACTGAAAGGGAAGGCCCCAATCGTGAATGAATGTAAGACCCCGCGGTGAAGGCCATATCGGCATAGATTGAGCTTGGGCACAGACCTGCACCGTTCACCAGATGGCCTCGAACCGCTGCTCTCAATTTTGGCTCTGCGAGATCGGATACAAAAGTAATTGAAGCGCTGTCTTTGGTGAACACCTCGCTCTCCACACGCTGCAAGCTGGTTGTCGAGAAGGCAGGTGTTGGGCTAACAGGACCTGCATCCCCTTTCCTTATTGCCCAGTCACACTTCGTATTGTATCCAGTAGTCCTTTAGGTCGAAGGCGTATGATGGCAGTTCCAGTAGACTAAGGGCACTCTCATACTCCTTGTGATACTCTGACCACATGATGTTCGCTCCTCTATAGTACGCATTTGCGATGCTCTTTGATATGGTCATCCAGCAATATTCGTTTCGTTTCAGAGTCGGAACAGCTGTTGCGGCAGGAATGCCAAGAGTTGACCTCACCATCCCAAGGCACACTGGATCAGGTCCAATGTCGATCCATAACGTTTGGTCATCAATAATGCGGTCGACTTTGCAAGCTTGGAGGGCTCCCAGGAAATTCACGGGGTGCCGGGCTTGGCGAGTCAAGTAGTCGGCAGTGAAGATGCCTTCATCTCTGACCAGGGTGCTCATGAGAGTTGAAGCAACAGGTATGACGGGTTTGGCGAAATGTACGTTATACGCAACAGCTTTGAAATCGTTCAAAATAGGATCCAGTTGCGACGAGTGGAAAGCGAAGTGAACCTGGAGACGTGTAACCTTGACGCTTTTGGCCCTGAGTTGATCTTCCAACCTTGTGATATCCTCGACCTTACCGCTCACGACGGTAGCACTGGGGCCGTTGATACAGCTAACCTCACACGAAGGCATCTGACCTTTTGAGAGCACTTGCCGAACAGACTCGACAGGAAGCTGTGCTGCTAGCATAGCATGGGTGTTTTCAGTGCATTGCTTCTGCATTATCTCTGCTCGCTTTCCAACAAGAAAGAGCATGTCGCTGACCGAGAGGACCCCAGCAACACAGAGTGCCGGATATTCACCCAGACTGTGGCCGATGACCACGTCAGGCTTAAGACCCCAGGATTGCCAAAGGCTCGCAAGCGCAAGCTCAAGTGACACCAAGGCTAGCTGAACTTGCCCTGGTGGTACCGTTCTGACGTCTAGGTCTGTGTCCGTTATCATATTCAGGAGGGATGGCAGTCCCAGTCGCGTACAGATGCCGTCGCACTCGAGGATGCTGTCACGGAAGGTGGAACACGTCTCAAAGAGCTGCTTTCCCATTCCTGGGTACTGGGAGCCTTGGCCGGTGAAGGTAAATGCAATAGAGGGGGCGTTACTGGTCCGTTGTGGCTCGTCAAAGCTGGCGAGACTCTTTGCAAATGATGCAGCCAAGTCGGCGGTGCTTCCAACAGCGTGCGCTGATCGGAAGACATGGTGCATCCTTCGAGCAGTAGTGGTGTAGGCTAGGTCTGCGAGTTGCGTCTGTGGATTCGTGTTCAGAAGGTCCAATAAACGCTGCATGTTCATTTTCAATGAATTGGGCGTTCTACCGGATATCGCAACGACATGAGTAGAACGAGGATCCTCGCCTTCTATAGATTTATCTGGAGGATCTTCTAGAAGCGTACTTGTATTGCCGCCCTGCCGTAATGGCGTTAGCAGTGGTCTTTACGACCAAGGTAGAGACCAACCGCAGCATCAAAATTGTTCACCATGACCCTCCTTTTCCCATCACCCCCTGGATGTGCCTCAAAAGCGGTTTTGGAACCGGCGATGTGAACGTTGAGCTGGTTCAACGGTGGGAACTTCTGGTTGACGCGGCCCTTGATGCCGACGTGCGGGGGTATAAGATTTTTCCGCATCATCATCATCACTTTCATCAGCGAGGTTACTCCAGAGGCCTAGATGAATGCGCATTAGAGTGGGTCATACACGAACAAGTGATGTCTTACTGCTTCTCCATGTCCTAGATTTGGCTTCACTGTTCCAATATAGAGCGGATTGTCCGCCGTTCGACCGTCTGCAAACACGTTTGTCACAGATCTAAATTCCGTAGCATCTCCCGCCTGCGTGCCGGTGCCGTGCATCTCGACGTACTCAACCTCGTTTGGCTCAATGCAAGCTTCCTGCAGGACCGTTCGGAAAAGCCTCTCCTGCGTTTCGGCATGTGGGTGCGTTATCGAAACTGCATGCGCAGAATGGTTTGTCAGTGTGCCTCTGATCACAGCTTGAATATTGTCCCGATCTGCTAGTGCATCCTCCAGCCGCTTGAGCACGATGCTACCCACTGCATCGCCGCGGCAGTAACCATCGGCGTCATTGTCGAACGTCTTGCAAGACCCTGTTGGAGAGAGGAAGCTTCCCCGGCTCAGACCAGCAAATAAGTCTGAGGAGGTGAGGATGTTTGTCCCACCGGCTACGGCGGTATCGCACTCGCGCGACAATAGCGCGGAACAAGCCAGTTGAATAGAAGCCGAGCTGGATGAGCAGGCAGTGTCCACACTGTAGGAAGGGCCTTCCCACTTGAAGTGATAGTTGAGGCGGCCGGGACCAAACGCCCGGATTCCGCCGGTGATAAAATACGTATCAATGTTCTGCGAAGCGTTGACCTCACGCCAATCATCACATGTTTGACCAAAAAATGTCCCGATCCGTCGACTGGCGGTAGCGGGGCTGCGGTCCGGACTGTAGCCGGCCATCTCGAGAGCTTCATATGTTGTCGTAAGTAGTAAACGCTGCATCGGGTCGGTTTGTGCGGCTTCTCGAGGCGACATATTGAAGAGTCGTGTGTCGAAAAAGCCGGGACGATCGATAAAGCACCCGTATGGTGTTAAAGTTGTGTTCCTGAGCTTTCCGGATGGATCACAGTGGCTTTCCACATCGAATCGGTCTTTCGGAACCTATGGGCAAGCACAATTAGCGCAACTACAGAATACAGAAAAGATATGCGGTTTACCTTCTTGTGAAGATCAAGGCCGTCTTCAAGGACTTTCCAGAACTCTTCGAGAGTCTCACCGCCAGGAAATCTACCGGACATACCAACTATCGCGATAGCTCCTGATCCTTCTCGTATTTGGGTTGCCGGAGATGGCTGTAACTCTCCAGTCTCTGAGACTTTGATGCCTGCTGTTGTCAACGCATGGTAAAGAGATTTGGTTACGTTTGTGGGTCCGACAGCAGTGAGCCTAGCCTGTCCTTTGCTGAGGCTAGAGGTCACTGCATGGATTACCTTGGTCCAATTTAGCGGCTCCTGTAGAATGTCGACAATGACATGATGCAGCAGTTCGCGGAGGTTGTTAACGATGATCGGTTTACCTGAGCTAGTGGAGATGATTTGCGCACCCTTCGTGGGAAAATCGTCGAGCAAGGGCGTCTTGCCGATAATTCTGTCAATATCGGGATCACCTAGATGACGGGCATGGTAGGCGGCGGCAATAGGAAGCTTAACTTTACGAGAGCTTGACAGCACGGCTGAATCTGAGAAGAGCAGTTCAAGCGTCGAAGGCGGTCCACTGATCGTCGCCGACGAGTTCGCCTCCGCACTGATGTATGCTTTTTTATCCAAAGGCATTGCCTGCTATGTATCAGCTTGAAGCCATGGAACAGGAAATCGTGACACCCACGTTCTTCGCATGAAACTCCTGAATCACTTTCTGCAGTTCACTAGCTGGGACTCCAGACACCATAATTGCCCAGCTCTCCATGGATCTTTCCAACCGTGTTGAGCGACGACTTGCTAGGAGTCCCACGCGTAGTGAGACACACACAATATCAGGTGGAAGTTTCAGCAGCCCGCTAAGGGATGTAGTGGTTGCCGCAGCAGCTGCAGGTAGCAGGCCCGTACAGAGACCCAGTAGAATGATATCAGAGGAACTTTGCAGTATGTGCGGGTACTTTTCTGCGTGACTAAACACGACCAAGAGGTTAGCATTTATATTAGGCTGTGCATACGCGAACACGTACATCATGAGAGAACCTAGCTGGGTGACGCAGAGCAGGACTGTGGACACAGCAGCATCGTTGACGCCGTTCTGCGAATACGCCTCTGACAACCCAAGGATCGAATCGAAGGAGAAGAACCTCTCCTGCTCGGAGGGTTGTAGCTTCGATACCTGATACTGGAGAGCGTCTGTGGTTTTCCGCAGAAAGTCTTGGAGATACTGCGAATGCTTGGAATGCCGGAACAACTTCAGAATGACCGGATATGTCTCGCCAGTCTGGTCTCCAAACAGGAGCAGGTCCGTCTGACGAGCCATCATCGGCTAACGATGTTCAAGAACCGTACTTGTGACTTGAACCGATGAGAGGCACCTGAGGATGAATCGAGGGTGCACCCATCATATATACCACCTCAGACTCGAGCAAGAGGCTCCATGTGTGCCAAGTGCATCACATGAAGAGCTGACCGTTTGTCATCAGGACGGGGCACCTCGGCCAAGCCGTGTATTCGTTATCAGGGTCCGCGTTAACGTCCAACAAACCATCCTGCCACTCTTGTATCGGTGCAGGTCAGATATTGGTGTATACGTGTTAGTGGTGAAGCGGCATGAAGGATTGGATCCCTTGAATTTAGAGAGCATGGTTCACACGCCACAGTCTCCGCCGTGTTGATTTCCTCTGCGCGGCCCTTCTCTTCCCTGTCATTTCATTTCTTTGAGGGTCAATTGCACAATATCTTATTTTGAATACTGTTCTCTTCTTCTTTTCTATTTTATCTCTCTCACTATTCGTTCTTTTGATGCGGGTAATCGATGATTACCTGGACGTTCTCTGTTGTCAGGTTTGCCTTTGAAGCCTCACCTGCCCTACGCGCCGAGACGTAGAATGGCGCCGTACGACAGCCTCAACCTTATGCACGTCGCATTCCATCCTTGCGAGCTGAGCCGCAGGGCTAAGCGAACCGCGATTCCAAATGGAGTAACATAATGGCTGTTTGTGGTTAACTGTTCAACAGGTAGAGGATTGTCCCGAATTTGTGTCTGCGTCATTCCAGAAGCCCGGCAGATGCCAGATACTGTGCTTGTAATTACTAGATGGAGTAACCGTTGTACTATATATAAACCTTAATGGTATCACACGTCAGCGCGATTGTTGACTTGACTAAGGTAACCGATACTACCATTAGTTCGATATCTGATATGCATCCGAACTCGCACGCCGGTACTTCCTGCTGAGAGGCCCGGGAGATAACATCCACTCGGAGGGAGAATAATAAAATGTGACTCGGTAGCGTGCTGACTGTACATAGCTCACTTCATCGAGAGGCCAGCTATAATCATTGACGGCATTGACCTCTACACTGAACTACCCTGACCGGTCCCAGGGCATGTGCAAGCCAGGAGCTTGGCCTGAGAACACCTATTGAGCATTCCACTACTGCTGCAACGGGAACTATCAAGATGCAGCCCTTCCCCCGCCTGATTGGAGGTCACTCAGAAGCTATGAAGATCGTAGTGAATAGAGGTTTATCTGATAGGGGTTCTATGTCCCTGAATGTACCTAGGTCGATATAAATTATGCGGCCCAACAATCCTGAAATGCAAGACTGGCCCAACGAGTCACCACCCTCCCAATACCACGCCCCCATTCATTCCTTTCTGCGTAGGCGTACTTCCAAGCCTGTTTGGCCAACGAGCCAAGCATTTTTCACAGTCCACGTCGTTCGTGGATTTGCAAGTTGAACCTGTTTGGTGCCGAAAGAGTGTGTTAGCTCACTATTCTTTGCCCACGTCAACTTTCATTGCTATGGTCTCTTACCTGGTATGTTCGGAGGATGGTCGGGACTAGTTTGTAGATTTCCAAGTAGGAGATGTTCTTCCCAATACATGTTCTATGACCGGCACCAAACTAGATACGCGTCAGATGAACATAAGCCTTGGTTGAATGTACTGACAGGGTTGGAGTTTACCGTAAGGAGCGAACGCTCCATCCTATGTCGATCAGGCTCGGCACAGAGCCACCTTTCCGGCCTCCAAGCCGCGGCGTCCTGCCCGAACGTGTCTTTGTCCTGATGGGCCACCCAAGCGCTGATGCCTACGATCGTGTCCTGCTCGAAGCGTTGTCCGCAAATATCTGCACCCTCGGCAGGAACAACCCGCTCCAGCGGCAGTCCAACGGCCGGATGGAGACGCCCGGCTTCTTTTACGCAGGCGTCTAGGTAAGGGAGGCTTCTGCTCTCCTTCCATGTCACTGGATTAGAAAGTTTGCCTTCATCTGCTGCCTGCTGCAACTCAGACTCAAGATGGTAAAGGGTTTGGGGATGCTTGAGAAGGAAATAGAAGATGGATCGAAGCAGAATTGCCGTGGTGTCACTTCCGGCAAGAACATTGGAAGTGGTCCAAGCGGTGAGAAACCTTGAGGATCACCGATAAGAGATTAGCCAAGACCTACACGGAGAGAGCATATCGAGGGTTCTCACCAGTCCGGAATCTCTGGATCTTGAGATTTGGCTTCGATGAAACGGGACAGAAAATCCCTAGAATTAAGCTCAGATTTCTTTTGCGCCGAGTCTTGTGACAGGCCTAGCCTCTCGTTCGCTCTTGCAACTGCGAAGGCTACCACCGGTGACGTTGTTGAGGGCCACCACCGCTCAAGTACCGGGTTCTTGTCCCAGAGGATGTCAAGCCACGTTATCTGTCCGACCTGTTGCAGTTTCAACATGAGGCTTCGCCTGGCATCACGATATAAGTGCAGGCTGACCAGAGCGGAGTACTCAAATTTCTTCCAGATGGAGCCCATAATGCCATCGACGTCTTCTGCACGCTCTAAGAAGCCCAAACGACGTGAAAAGGTGATCTCGCCCATCACGTCGAACGCGAACCATTGCAGCCACACGCCTAGGTCACCTGTCTGCGTGTGATGTTTGTTGAGCTGATCAAAGAAGACCTTCATGGTCGAGTCAACGTAAGACTCAAAGCCCACAAGATTGCTCATCGAGTAGATGCTGGCGATGGGTCGTCTCATGATCCGGTGAAGTTTGTTATCGGTCGTGTTGAACAGACCAGGCATTAGTTTGCCTTTGGAGTATGGCTGGAGCACGGGGTAGAACTCAGACTGATGAGAGTTATAAGAGCCGTCATCATCATTTGCAAATGGAGACTGAATTCCTCATGTCTTCCTTACCTTGATAAAATTGCCGCCAATGCCGTAGATTTTGGAGATTTCAGCCGGATCCCCAACCGACACCATGTTTGGGCCCAAACGCACCAACTTTCTATACTTCTTGTGAAGGGCTATGTGAACTTGGTGTGCTTTCCAGGTCGAAACCCAGTAGAAACGAGGGATGTTAGAAAGAGACGCCAGGAACGGCCCAGGTACATGCCGAAGTCTCGCGTACGTGCGCCAAAGATGAACAAAGAACAGGAGCAGAGCAGACAGGAGTATCAACAGGAAATATCTTCTAACGAGTTCAAGGAGATCAAAACCGCTGCTGAGTAGAGACATTCTATCAACACCCTCGAGATGCGGATCGTCCAGCTGGAGCCCTGAGCGATTCCTTTGAATCGAAATACAAACTATAAGGTCGGGCCAGAAAATTCGAATGCAACGGGTCTTCCTTCATGAGACTTTAGTAAGTGATGCGACGAAGCACTTCCGTTTTTTCAAACTCCATGACATCAAGCTACATGAGAGGGGTAGACACCTGAACGCCTTATCTCACTGCCGCTGGGCTGAAGGATCATACCAGCATATTGCTCCGAGACTGCAGTCAAAGGCCCAGAACAGCTCTGCTAAGTGTCATGCTGAGAATATTCAAACTCGTTGACCGCTCAGCCTTGATGCGGCGTCATTATTGCCTCTCAATTGGTGGAGTAACACGAATTTTATCAGATGTAGCTGCAGTGTGGATAGTGCTATGCAGGCGCCGTATTGATTTCGGATTCGGTGTTCGGTCTTTCGTCCAGGTTTTGCAGCTGATGACATCCATTCCTGTCATGTCATGTACGCACGTTAGCACACAACGGAAAAGAGATCCATCGTGTATGGGCCATTGGTGTGAGGTTTCTCCAGTCAACCAGCGTGGCGTGATGCTGACTCTCTCAAAGTTTGTCACATATGCGAGCGAAACAGTAAAGGAGAAAGAAGGGCTTAGATGGCGGATCAATATGCTTGAACCTTAATTAAAGTGGCTTCGGTGCCGCCCGTGTGCAGGGAAGTGCTGCTCTCTTACCGCTCCCGATTGGGCCCAGACTCCGGCTTACTCCATGGAGCAAACGGTCTCATCTTCACAGTCTGCTCTGAACCGGCTCCAAGCAACAGAAAACAACACGATATTTTTTGACAATTGCATGCACCTCCGTACACCAATCTTCAAAGATTCTCGCTCTCTATGATGACTAGCCTCGATGATAACGCGGGAAACGCCAGCAACGGCGACTTCGACGGCCAGAAGGCGAATGCTACAAGTACTTCCTCTTCATCCACCCAGCCAGTTTCTACACACGACCAGACACCAATCACTATGGCGTCTCATCCTCAGCCTTCGGTCGATTCAGAGAAACAGCGAAGTGTTCCGTCTGGACCAGGTCCTCCACCTGATGGCGGCCTGGTCGCCTGGCTTCAAGTCGTTGGTGGATTCTTCCTTAATTTCAATACCTGGTAGGTTTCATTCGCCTGACAGATGAATGACTTGCTGTGCATTTAGCTAAGAGTCGGAAATAAGGGGTCTCATTAACACCTTCGGAATCTTTCAAGCTCAATATAGCACGGACATCCTCTCAGGGTCGTCGCAGTCAGCCATCTCGTGGATAGGCTCAATCCAAGGTTTCTTGATGCTGATCGTCGGCGTGCTCTGCGGTCGTGCCATTGATGCTGGCTACTTCTATACTGACATCCTCATCGGTACTTTCCTCCAAATCTTTGGGATGATGATGGTATCGATTTGTAAGGAGTACTGGCAGTTCCTTCTGGCTCAAGGTATCGTTGTGGGCATCGGCTGTGGCTGTAGTTTCATACCTAGCGTAGCTATAGTTGGAACGTACTTTTCGAGCAAGAGATCGTTAGCGTTGGGTATTGCTGCGACTGGGAGTAGCGTCGGTAATTTATTTCCCCCTATAAGAGAGCTGACAAAGTCTAACGTTCGGGTTTGACAGGCGGCGTAATCTATCCTATCGTCCTACGAGAACTTATTAGAAAGATTGGTTTCGGCTAGGCAGTTCGGGTTATGGCGTTCATCATGCTCGCCACCCTGCTGGTTCCGATCGCCCTGATGAAGACCCGTCTGCCTCCCAGAAGATCGGGACCGATTGTCGATGTCGGCGCTTTGAAAGAGCGTGCCTTTGCCATGTTCTTACTATGTGAGTGTTTATTGCCCAGATCCTTCTCTTCGAATATCGAAAATGCTGATTGTGGCTTGACCCTAGCCGTTCTGTTCACATTCATCGGTCTCTATGTCCCCTTCTTCTACGTCGAGACATACGCCCTCAGCATTGGGGTTCGCGGCGATCTGGCCTTCTATACTCTCATCATCATGAGCGCTGCAAGCGTACCTGGACGGATTCTTCCTCCTTTCATAGCAGACAAGTTCGTTAACCGCTCGTGTCTCATTCGCTTCCACTGACTAATCTTTCTATACAGAGTCGGTAACCTCACTATCATGGTTCCTTCGGCTCTGCTCTCCGCGGTAATTCTGCTCGCTTGGATAAGCGTCAAGTCGCAATCATCTCTGATCGCAATCTCTGTCTTCTTCGGCTTCGCCAGCGGGGCCATACAGGCGGTGCTTCCAGCAACGGTGGCGTTCCTCGCTCCAGACTTGTCCAAAATTGGCACGAGGATTGGAATGACCCTCTTCGTTGCCGGTATTGGTTTGCTGATTGGATCTCCCATCGCTGGCGCCGTGGTGGACAGCCAGTCGAACTCGGACGGACAGACTTTCTGGGGTTTATTGGTGTTCTCGGGGGTCGTTGTTCTAATAGGCGGACTTGGCCTGGCCATCACCAGGACGATTAAAGTCGGGTTCACCCTAAAGAAGGCGTGAGCGGATTCGGTGGACTTGTATTTGGTGACTGTTTCATAACTCGATCGGATGAGATTGCGGGCATATGGTCAATAGGAAAGATGCGTCTGCAAAGCAGACCAAGTAGCTAGAGAACCAGGTGTATCATACATATTTCCATTAGCTTTCGTTATTCCCTTCATCGATCCAATCATTAGTCGAAGCCTCATGTGGTGGTAGCCCGAGCTCCAGTCCTTCTGTTTCAAGGCGGTCAGTGTTGGTACCAGACATTACGTCCATTCAATCATTCCAGTTTGGAATTGTCTTCTTTTCATCCTCGGCCCAAACGACTCTATTGTATCCATTGGCATAGCCTCTCTAAGCTTCCTCAGTAAAATCCCCTCCTCTTGAGCTTCTTCCGCTACCGGGATCATCTCCCATTGAGCGGCCTCGAGCGAAGTGAACGTCAACGCGTTGCCTTGAAGTATTGTCTCCATAGTCAAGCTCATAGTAAGGAAGTAATCGACAGCGGGGTGGGGCGTGTTTCTACACCGCGTAGCGATGATGATCTAACTACAATAGGAACACTAGCACAGATGTAACGATGCCTCAAAACGTTGATATTTCATTCCCAGCGCCGTTTCCAAAAGTGAAGACTCCCACGCCTGGAGGTATAGCTCAGTCTACTGACAGTGAATCTAGTCCCAACCAAGCCCAAGCATAGGTAGTCAATGGCATTTCTCCAGCGCAGCCCGCCCCCAAACATGACCACCCCCTCAACACCCCCCCAACAACCCCAGCAAGCCGACACAACCCCCTCAATATTCTCCCCGCGATCACGCAAACAACTCGGGCTCTTCCTCGCGGGCGCCAGTTTCTTCGCCTTCTCCACACTCATCACACGGCGCTCCATAGTGCGACGCTACAAAGCCACGCTCCCGAAATTCTACCAGCAAAGCAACCGACCCAGCACCGACGTCAACGG
>JAABUP010000475.1_pt1 | contig 88779 bp, 84 predicted proteins | sample 5559201 | NCBI WGS metagenome assembly JAABUP01 (sample SAMN10711887, study PRJNA513373) | rock metagenome | isolation source: Antarctica rocks | place: Antarctica | reverse complement strand
CGCTGTTAACTTTATCCACAAAAATCACAGTTGTTAACAAAGAAAAAGAAGCAAAAAGAAAGCTTTAACAATCATAATAACTTGTAATATATTGTCGAAGCTAATCTAAAGGAAATGACAAAAAGCAACAAAACGACAAAAACTCACAACCCCCACCTTAAAATACATACCCAAAATGCAAATCAACCTCAACAGAAAAAATAAAGCTTACCATTTTGAAGCAGTAAACGAATACGGCAACACGCTGAACATGGATGCCAACCCGGCAATTGGGGGCGAAGACAAAGGTTTCCGGCCGATGGAAGCCGTGCTGGCTGCTCTTGGCGGATGCAGTGGGATCGATATGATTTCGATCCTGAAAAAGCAAAAAGAACCGCTGGAAGATTTAACCATTAGCATTAGCGGCAACCGCTACGAAAACCAGGAACCGGCTATGTTCAGGATCATTGACATTGAGTTTCACATTTTTGGTGCGGTAAATGAAGCAAAAATACAACGTGCGCTGGAACTCACTTTTGAGAAATATTGTTCTGTAGCAATGATGCTCAACAGAACAGCAAAAATCAATTTTTCATACAAGCTCAACTAAATATAATGAGTCAGCATTTTGAAACTCAAGCCATTCGTTCTCAGGCAGAACGCAGTCAGTATAAAGAACACTCGGTCCCCATTTACCTAACTTCCAGTTATAAGTTTGATGATGCCGAAGAGATGCGTGCTTTGTTTGCCAACGAAAAAGAAGGCAATGTTTATAGCCGTTACGCCAACCCAAATGTAGATGAGTTTATCGAAAAAATGGCTTTGCTGGAAGGCACTGAAACCGGCTGGGCAACAGCAACCGGCATGGCGGCTATTTTTACCACCTTCGCTGCGTTTTTAAAGCAGGGCGACCATGTGCTTTCCAGCCGTTCGGTTTTCGGTTCCACACATCAATTGCTGCACAACATCCTGCCTAAATGGGGCATCACTTATACGTACGCTGATTTGGACAAAACCAAAGAGTGGGAAAACCTGATCCAGCCAAATACCCGGATGATCTATGTAGAAACGCCTTCCAATCCCGGGATTGATATTATTGATTTGGAATGGCTGGGCAATTTTTCTAAAAAACACGGAACGTTATTGGTGGTGGACAATTGTTTCGCTACGCCATATTTGCAGCAACCGATCAAATATGGAACAGATTTGTCTATTCATTCGGCCACTAAATTTATTGATGGACAAGGCCGTGCTATGGGTGGGATTATTTTGGGAAGGAAAGAACTGATTGATGAAATCCAGGCTTTCGCACGTCATTCCGGTCCGGCTTTGTCGCCGTTCAATTCCTGGATCCTCAGTAAAAGCTTAGAAACGTTGGCCGTTCGGATGGACCGACATTGTGAAAGCGCTTTAAAAGTGGCCACGGCTTTAGAAGCAAACCCGGAAGTGGAACTGGTGAAATATCCGTTTTTACCTTCACATCCGCAATACGAAATCGCCAAAAAACAAATGAAACAAGGCGGCGGCATTGTTACTTTCGTGCCAAAAGGAGGACTGGAAAGGGCAGCGGGGTTTTTAGACGCTTTAAAGCTGTTTTCTATTTCGGCCAACTTGGGCGATACACGTTCTATTGCCACGCATCCGGCTTCGAGCACACATTCCAAACTAACCGAAGAACAACGTAATGAAGTAGGTATTCAGCAGGGAACAATCCGTTTATCCATCGGATTGGAACATGCAGATGATATTTTACAAGATATTCAGCAAGCGCTGGAAGCCTCAAAATAAAGTAAAAATAGGCGATAAAAACAGCATTGACTTAAATGCTTCTTTTATCGCCTAAAAATATATGTTATCATTGTATATTAATTCTATAGACTATAATGCAAAGCTTTAGGACAGAGTTAGAAAATCCCGTAGTAGAGAAAGACATACTGGATTTAGAAAAAAAAATCCGTTTGTTTCGTGAAGGGAAAATAGATGACGAAAAATTTCGCAGCTTACGTTTGGCACGCGGTGTTTACGGTCAGCGGCAGCAAGGCGTGCAAATGGTGCGCATTAAACTGCCTTACGGAAAAGTTACAACCAGGCAGTTAAGTAAAATGAGTGATGTATCGGACGAATATGCGACCGGCAACCTGCACATTACCACACGGCAGGACATCCAAATCCATTTTGTGAGTTTAGACCGGACGCCAGAATTGTGGACGGAACTGGAAGAAGATTCCATCACTTTGAGGGAAGCTTGCGGTAACACCGTTAGGAATGTTACAGCTTCGGCAATGGCTGGCATTGACCCAAAAGAACCTTTTGATGTTTCGCCTTATGCCCATGCTGTTTTTGAATATTTTTTGCGGAACCCGGTTTGTCAGGAAATGGGACGTAAGTTCAAGATTGCTTTTTCTTCTTCCGAAGATGATTCTGCCTTTGCTTTTATGCACGATATTGGTTTCATCCCCAAAATAAAAACAGAAAATGGCACCGAAACAAGAGGTTTTAAAGTGGTTTTGGGCGGGGGATTGGGTTCGCAGCCTTATATGGCCGATCCGGTCACTAATTTTATGGCTGTAAACCAGATCATTCCTTTTACCGAATCCGTGCTTCGGGTTTTCGACCGTTACGGCGAGCGCAACAAACGCCACAAAGCCCGCATGAAATATTTAGTGCAGGAAATTGGCATCGAAGAATTATTGCGTTTAGCGGAAGCAGAACGTTTAGCGTTAAAAAATAAAACTTTCGAAATAGATGCTTTCAAACAAGAAACGGTAATACCGGAAAATGCTGTTTTCAGCGCTGAAATTTCCAATCCCTTGCAATACGGAAAATGGCTGAAAACCAATGTCTTTCCGCAGAAACAAGCAGGATTTGTGGCGATTGGTTTACGCATCCAAAACGGCGATATCAAAACACCTGTTGCACGCCAGTTAATTTCATTGGTAAAAGCAGCAGCGGCAGATGATATCCGATTGACCAACACACAAGGCATGCTGCTGAAGTTTGTGCGGGAAGAAAACCTGCCTTACGTTTTTGAGGAACTGAACAAATTAGGACTGGCCGAACCTGGTTTTGAAAGTATGGCCGATATTACTTCCTGCCCGGGAACCGATACTTGTAATTTGGGGATTTCCAACAGTACGGGCATCACACGTGAACTGGAAAAAGTGATCAAAAATGAATTTCCGGATCTAATTTACAATACGGATATCAAAATCAAGATCAGCGGTTGCATCAATTCCTGCGCGCAACATGCGATGGCCAGCATTGGTTTTCATGGTTCGAGCATGAAGATTGACAAAATGGTTGCTCCGGCTTTACAGGTTCTGTTAGGTGGAGGACCAACCGGAAACGGAGCAGGTGTAGCGGCGGATAAAGTGATCAAAGTGCCAAGTAAGCGTGGTCCGCAAGTGCTTCGCGATCTTTTGGGGGATTATCAATCCAATTCCACCGAAGGCGAACTTTTCAACCAATATTATAATCGTCAAGGCAAAATTTATTTTTACGATCTGTTGAACCCTTTGGGTGATACTAAAACTGTAACACCTGATGATTTCATTGACTGGGAACAATCTCAGCCTTACAAAACGGAAATTGGCGTAGGCGAATGTGCCGGTGTGATGATTGACTTGGTGGCTACACTATTGTTTGAGTCCGAAGAAAAGCTGGATAATGCCGATGCTTCTTTTAAGGCACAAGATTTTGCCGATGCCATTTATTACGCTTATACCGCTTTCATCCATACAGCAAAAGCGATGCTGATTTCTGAAAATATCAAGACCAATACGCAAGCGGGAATTGTGACTGATTTCGATCAAAACTTTGTTGCAGCCAATAAAATTGACTTGGATGTAAGTTTTGAAGATTTGGTTTATCAGATCAACCAGCAGGAACCCAGCAAAGAATTTGCTGCTTATTACATCGAGCAATCCAAATTGTTCAAGCAAAGAGCAGCTGATTTCCGCAACGCGCAACTGTTGGAGAAAACTATAATTTAACCTGCTAAAAATAGCATGACTACCGACGAAGCAGTTATTGCAAAAACAGTTGAAGTAAACACGCTTTTCCCGGTTTTTTTAAAACCCGACAAGCTGAATATTTTGCTGGTAGGCGGCGGTTATGTGGCGATGGAAAAGCTGGAAGCGATTTTTGGCAATTGCCCGAATGCAAACGTAAAGCTGGTTGGGCGTGAGGTTTCTGCGGAAATCAAAAATTTTGCCGATAAAAGAAGCATTCCGTTTGAAGAACGAGCTTTTACGGAAACCGATTTGCTGGAGCGTGATCTGGTGATTGTGGCGATTGATGATAAGCAGGTTGGCAGGCATATCCATCAGCTTTGTAAATCCAGAAACCTATTGGTAAATGTTGCAGATACTCCGCCGCTTTGCGATTTCTACCTCAGTTCGGTGGTTCAAAAAGGTAACCTCAAAATCGCCATCTCCACCAATGGAAAATCGCCAACGGTAGCCAAACGGGTAAAAGAGGTTTTGAATGAAACTTTTCCTGCGGAGATTGATGACGTGCTGACGAACATGACACAGATCCGTCAGAAATTAAATGGTGATTTTTCGGATAAAGTAAAGCAATTGAACCAGATAACTTCTGGTTTGGTGAATGAACAGCAGCAACCGGCAAAAGTGAAGATCACCCGTCCGGTAACCATTACTTTAGCTGTTTTATCAGCTATTGGTTTAATGATTTTGGGCCATGTGCTTTTTACTTATTTAAGTTATCAACGGATCATAATTGCTCAAGATTGGCTTACTGCTCAGTTTAACCAGCAACTTTTATTGTACATGTTGGGTGGTTTTATCGCTTCGCTGATTGATGGTGCCTGCGGAATGGCTTACGGCGTTACTTCCACAACTTTTTTGCTTACGCTCGGTATTCCGCCTGCTGCGGCCAGTGCAAGCGTCCATGCTTCCGAAGTTTTTAATACCGGTGCAGCCGGTTTAATGCACTGGAAATCCGGAAACGTCAACTTTAAACTCTTTAAAAAACTGCTGATTCCCGGTATTATCGGTGCCGTTGCCGGTGCCACTATTTTATCTTCCCTGCACCAATACAGTCATTATTTAAAACCGGTTGTTGGTTGTTACACTTTATTTTTAGGCGTGCTGATTATCCGTAAAGCATTACACAAAACCCGTCCGACGAAAAAAATCAAAAAGATCGGTTTGCTGGCTGGCATTGGTGGTTTGCTGGATGCCATTGGCGGCGGTGGTTGGGGACCGATTGTTACTACCGGTTTAATTGCAGGCGGCCGAAATGTGCGTTATACCATCGGCACATCAACTTTAACCAAAGGTTGCGTAGCTTTTACCAGTGCCGTTACTTTTATTATTTTAATTGGTTTCCATCATTTTCAGGTAGTCCTGGGTTTGGTTTTAGGCGGAATGATTGCCGCACCGATTGCCGTGCGCATCTCCAATAAACTACCGATAAAAACACTATTGCTGTTTGTTGGCGTGGTGGTAATTCTGGTTTCGCTGCGGATAGTTTCCACCGTATTTTTCAAATAGACGCTTCGGCAAAAAATTTTAAATTTGTTTAATCGTTTCTGATTTAAACACGAATTCCATTGCTCACTAAAAAAACAAAATACGCAGTAAAAGCGCTCATGGCATTGGCCCGGAATACCGAAAATAAGCCGATGCTGATTGCTGATATTGCCAAAGGGGAACAGTTGCCTAAAAAGTTCCTGGAAGCGATTTTATTGGAATTGAAGCACGACGGATTTTTAAGCAGTAAAAAAGGTGCGGGCGGCGGCTATTACCTGCTCAAAACAGCAGAAGAAATTAAGCTTTCTTCCATCATCCGCGTGATTGACGGTCCGATTGCTTTACTGCCTTGCGTGAGCCTGAACTTTTACGAAAAATGCGCCGAATGTGTGGACGAGCATTATTGCGGCATCCGCGATGTGATGTCCAACGTACGTGATGCCACTTTAAAAATCTTAGGCGATACCAGTATTGCAGATATGGTTTGTCGGGAAAATACTTTGGCAAAGGCGGAAGGAAAAGTTGCGGATGATCGGGTGGTTGGGTGAGGGAGAAATAACTTATATCTTTAGATTGTGAAACAAAGGCTTTATTTTGATACATCTGTTTTTGGTGGCGCCTTTGATATGGAGTTTGAAGAGGAAACGTTATTACTTTTTGAAAAGGTTAAACTTGGACAAATTATTTGTGTTTATTCTGATCTTACTGAAAGTGAATTAAGTAAAGCCCCTAAACAAGTGCAATTTTTTTTAATCAATTGGGTTATAATTATTCAGAACGCGTAGAAGTTCCGGATGAGGCGTATAAACTTGGACAAATTTACGTGGATGAAAAGGTTGTAGGGCTTACAAGTTTAGACGATTGCATTCATATTGCTACAGCTACGCTTAGCAAAGTAGATATGCTTGTAAGTTGGAATTTCAAACATATTGTAAACATATTTCGCATCCGTGGCTATAATTCTATAAATTTACGTTTAGGTTATAGCACGTTAGAAATCCGTTCACCAAAAGAAATTGTAGGCTATGAAAACGAAGGATAAGAAAATCAAAGATTTTGATACGGTTAAAACTTTTAGGGAAATTAAAGAAAACATCTCTAAAGATATTCAGGGAATGACTTTCGAGCAGTTTAAAGCGTACCTTGCTGCTAACAGATTAAAATCTTTATAAAAATAGCTTTGGTGATACAAGTATTTCCGATATTGAAAACAACAACTGATAAAAAATTCGATGCCGTAAAATATACGCTCGAGCAAAGACAGCAATTGAGTGAAAAACTGATTGGAATGACGAAAGAAGAAGTGGTTGAATACTTTAGGAAGAAAAGGCTTGAAAATACGGTAAAGCCTTCTGCCTGAATCTATTTTAACCTCGCTTTATAACCCACACAATAATAAACCCAAAACTTTCGCGCATTTTGGTTTCCATTTTTGATGATAATCGGTTCCAATTCCTGTACCTGTTTAAAACAAGCTTTCAGCTCCGGCGGGATGCTTCCGTTTTTGGCGGTATTTTCAAAGCCTGGATCAGAATCTACAAAAAGCGCATTTTTACCTTCTAAAAGAAGCACGTTGTTCCCAACATAATCAAATTGCAAAGCAGGTTGGTGCAATATGTTTTGCGCGTAGATTTTTTGCGGCAAAAAAAAGCTCAATTCGGCGCTGGTTTTATAACTATCAGCAGAAAAAATAAACGTATTGGGATGCGTTTTCTGGATTTGCTGCAACTGCACAGCCAATTGTTTCCAGCCAAACCAGGTATCATCACTTTTAATTTGAACTGGGTAAAACAGAACTTCTATGGCAAATGCCAGGTGCAAAACGGCGGCTATCCAAATATTAATTCTGGCGGATCTTTGGGAGATGAATATTGCCAGGAAAATAAATCCGGTGATGTACGATGGCATCATCCAGTTGATTTTTACCCAATAAAACAAACTGATTAAAAAGAAACCCAGGAACGCGGGTAAAAAAAAGCATAGTAAAAACAGTATGCGGTCGTTCGGAAGTTTCCATTTGATGAATACTTTTTTGATGGTTTTAAAAGTGAGCAGTACCAATCCGCAGAAAACTACTGGCAGTAAAAGAAAAATTTGTGTGCCCACGGTTCCCAGAAATAATTCGGGTTTGAGTTGAAATTTGGCAATATCACCAGTTCTCCCGGCCGACTGGAATAAAAACGAAACGAAATGGTGCTGATAGTTCCAGTAAAAAACCGGAAAAGTAACCAATACAGAAATTAGCAGACTTGTCCACAACCAACCCGAAAGCAATAATTTTCGGTAATGATGGGAGAAGATCAGGAACAGGATCAAACCCATTTGCAGCAAAACGGCCGTGTATTTACTGTCGAAAGCCAAGCCCATAAACAATCCGGCCAGCAGCCAGTACAACTTTTGCTGCATAAAAACAGCACGGGTAATTGCAATTAAACTCAGCGTCCAGAATAACAAAAGCGGAACATCCGGCGTGGAAATTGTGGATAAAATCGAGATCAGAAAAGTTGATCCAATCAAAGCCATGGCTAAGTTTTGCTTCTGCTTCGATAAGAAACAACCGGCCAAATGGTAGAAAGCCAGCAAAGTTGCGCTGGTTACGGTAAAATCTGCCAGTTTAATTACAAAAACAGATTTGCCGAAAACGGTAGTAAAAAGCCGCAGCAGATAACCGATCATGCCCGGATGATCGAAGTACGACAAAGCCAAATGTTCTCCGTAAAAATCGTAATAAGCATCCTGCGGCATCATCCCGAAAAAAGGCAGCAGCAGCAAGCGGAAAAGCTGGAAACCGAATAAGATGGTTAGGAAAGGATGCTGCTTGTAAAATTGGTTGATATAATTCATTCTATTGTTCACGCAATTCTGTCATCTCGACCGAATGGGAGAGATCTTCATCAAAAACTAAAACTGATATTGCTTTGAAGAAGATTCCTCCTATTGTCGGAATAACAAAGCGTTGAAAGAAAAACTTTCCTGATGCTTCTTTTACCGGCATAAAACTTACATCTTCAAACCAATTTCCCGCAAGCGCTGATCTAAATATTCTCCGGCAGTTGCATCCGGGTAAGCTTTTGGGTGAGTATCATCAATGCAAGTATCCAAACAAGCCAAACCAACAGTAGCTTTTGGGTGAAGGAAGAATGGGACCGAATAACGGGAAGTTTTCATCATTTCGCGCGGCGGGTTGACTACGCGGTGTGTAGTAGAACGCAATTTATTGTTGGTCAACCGTTGCAGCATATCGCCCACATTCACCACAATATCTTCGCCATGGGCTTTCACCGGAAACCATTCGCCTTCTCGGGTTAAAACTTCTAAACCATCGGCACTGGCGCCAATTAATAAAGTGATCAGGTTGATGTCTTCATGTGCACCGGCACGAACGGCATCATCCGGAACTTTTGAAGGATCTTCAATCGGGAAATAATGAATGCCGCGCAAAATAGAATTGCCGTTGTGGGTTTTATCGTCAAAATAATTTTCGGGTAATTCCAAATATATCGCAATGGCGCGCAGCAAGTGCTCGCCGGCCTGTTCTAATTTTTGGTAAACTTCGCGTGTTACCGCATTAAATTCCGGCAGTTCTTTTACCGTTAAATTTTCGGGGTAAAGTTTTTTTACCGGGTCGTCATCCAAAACCGTTTGCCCGATCTGCCAGAACTCTTTTAAATCAGGTGTTTTGGCGTCTTTTGCTTTTTCGCGGCCTTTGCTGGTATAACCGCGCTGCCCGGCCAGTTCCGGTTTTTCGTAACTGAATTTGATCTCGTCCGGCAAAGAAAACAATTGCTGCACCTGTTCATACAGCTGGGCAATCAGTTCTTTGCTTAAACCATGGTTGCTTACGGTGATAAAACCGGTATCGTTAAAAGCCTTGCCAACCTCATCGGAAAAGCTTTTTTTATCTTCTGCCGAGCCATTTATGTAGGTGTTTAAATCAACACGCGGGATATTTACAGTTTTCATACCAGAACAATTTGCTGCTAAAAATACTTATTCTATGGTAATTGCAACCGGATGTTGACAAAATATAAGGCTAAGCTGCTGCCAAAAATATAGGCCTAAAAGAAGCATTGCAATTATATCAGCCTAGTTTTAAACGATAAGGTTTAACAACAGTCGAATTAACATTATCACCCCCACCTAAAAAATTCAATACCATGATCAAAATATTTGGAAAAGCAATGACCGGTTTGATACTGGTTTTAGCGATGCTATGCGGCCTGAACATGCAAAAGGCCAATGCCCAGCCTGGCATATCAGTTTCCATGCAAACTTTTTATGATGAGCTGGAACCTTACGGGCAATGGATAGACGACCCGGAACTGGGTTACGTTTGGGCTCCTGATGCAGGCCCTGATTTTAAACCTTATGCCACCAACGGACATTGGGTGGAAACGCAATACGGCAACACTTGGTTATCTGATTATGAGTGGGGATGGGCAGCTTTTCATTACGGCAGATGGCGGTTTGCGAATGATTATGGTTGGGAATGGATCCCGGGAACAGAGTGGGGGCCGGCTTGGGTGAACTGGCGCACCGGCGGCGACTATTATGGATGGGCACCGCTTGGCCCTGGTGTTAATATTGATATAGCTTTCGGATCGGGATATTATGAACCTGACAATTACTGGGTTTTTATGCCGAGGCAATATGTTTGTTCGCCAAATCCTTACCCATATTACGTACCGGCAAGCCGAAATATCAATATCATCCGCAATACTACGGTCATCAATAATATTTACAGCAATAACAACCGCAGGTATATTTCCGGGCCGCGGCCGGATGATGTCCGCCGATATACCAATGCGCCAATCAATATTTACAATATCAACAACAGCCGCCGGCCCGGCGGAAGTAGTATCCGCAACAATACGTTGAATATTTACCGGCCAGAGATTGCTTTCAACCGTAATGATAACAACCGGCCGGAACCAAACCGGGCAATTAACCGCGGAAGTTATAATAATAACCGGAACGGCTTTAATAATGGCAACAGCAGCAACGATAACCGCAACCAAAATTTCAATAATGCCCGCCAGCCTGGAAACGAGGGAAACACCAATGTGCAAGGCAACTTGCCTGCAACCAACGGAAATGGGTTTGGCAGAAACAGGGGCAACAACAACAGCAATAACAATCCGGGTGGAAACCAATTTCCGCAGCGTTCTATTTTAAATCAAAACCCAAATACTATTGGTGTACAAGGTTCTGCAACCGGAACAAACCCAACTCAAACTCATCCGGGTGGCAATCAGTTTCCGCAGCGGCCTATTTCAAACCAAAACTCAAATAATGTTGGTATGCAAGGTTCTGCAATTGGAACAAATCCAGACGGAACAACTCCGGCCCCAATAAACACCAACGGCAATAATCCGTCTAATCGTTCATGGAGAAATAATAACCCGCAAAACCAGGCACCAAACACAAATGGGCAGCAAGGCGGAAGCTGGAGGCAGTCGAGGGATTTTGACCGGAACAGAGACCGGCCGGACAATCAGTTTCAGCAAAACCAGGCACAACGGCAACAACAGCAAATGCAGCAGAACCAACAAAACCAGCAGCAGATGCAGCAACGGCAACAGCAGCAAAATCAGCAGCAACAACAAAACCAGCAGCAAATTCAACAGCAGCAAATTCAGCAGCAGCAACAACGCCAACAACGCCAACAACCGCAAATACAGCAGAACCAGCAAAATCAACGGCAGCCGCAAAACCAGGAACGGCCTGCGAGGCAAGAGGTGTCCGAACGGCACCCTTAATAGCAACTAAAGTTTTTAAAAATGATTTTAAAAGCTTCTCCGGTTTGGGGAAGCTTTTTTTACGGAAGAAAATTTATTAAAATGCATCAGGCTGAAAAGCGGGACTACCGGATGATACTGTTTTTACCGTATAAAATCTGTTTATAACTAAAGCAGGACCGGGGCAAACAAACTTCCCCAGAATTTTGAAAAGGGATACTTCTTTTAGCAGGTAAAATTTGGAATGGTTTTTTAGCTGAGTGCTGCCTGTTTCAAATAGGGTTTGATTTTGTTGTACAACCCTTCCGGTGCATATGGTTTTAAAAAATGGTCGGTCAGCCCTTCGCGGTGCAGGTTTTCTAAATCCAAACCAAAAACACTGCCGGTTAAAGCAATGATCGGGATGGTTTGGTATTTTTCGTCCGGCTGCTGTCTTATTTTCCGGGTTGCTTCCAGGCCGTCCATTATCGGCATGTGCAAATCCATCAAAATCAAATCGTAGTCTTTTTGCATTGCCATTTCGTATGCTTCCAGTCCGTTTTCTGCAAAATCAACCTGAAGCCCCCACTTCAAAAGTATTTTTTTAGCTAAGGTGAGGTTGATTACGTTGTCATCTGCAACCAAAATATATGCATTTAAAGGTTCTAATTTGATAGGGGAAACCGGTTTTTGCGGCTCTGCTGTAGTCCGTTTAAAGCTGATTTGGAAACTAAATTCTGATCCTTTGCCTGACTCACTTTTAACTTTAATGACCGACTGGTGCAGTTCAATCAGTTTTTTGGTGATGGTGAGGCCTAAACCAGTGCCGCCATATTTGCGCGTAGTGTCGCTGCCGGCTTGAGAATAAGCTTCAAAAATAACCTTAAGCCTGTCTGCCGGGATGCCGATGCCGGTATCCGAAACCGAAAACTTCACTATTACATCCTGCAGGCCTTCATTTTCTACTTCCAAAGAAAGCTTTACTTCGCCTTGGGCGGTAAATTTAATGGCATTGCCCAAAAGGTTCATCAATATCTGGTAAAGCCGGGTACTATCGGCCAAAACCAGTTCCGGTAAATTGGGGCTGATGGCCAAAACCAGTTTCAGGTTTTTATTTTCCAGTTTAAATTCAAGGGTATGCAATGTTTGCCGGGCAAGCTGTTTCAGGTTTACCGGAACAGATTCCAGCAGCATGTTCCCTGTTTCTATCTTGGTGAAGTCTAATATATCGTTTACTAATTTCAATAAGTTTTCGGAAGAGAATTTCAGGATGTTCAGGTGTTCAAGCTGAGACGGTGCCGGATTTTCTTCCAGCAAAATACGGCTCATTCCAATAACCGCATTGATCGGTGTCCGTATTTCGTGGCTTATCACAGAGATAAAAGTTTCTTTGGCGTGGCTGAGTTGTAATGCTTCTTCACGTGTGCGGATCAATTCCTGCTCGGCTTTTTTGCGGGCAGTTATATCTGTCATAATACTAAGCTGTCTGTTCACATTTCCTTCATCATCAAACAGAGGGTTATTAAAAACCGATACCCAAAGCAGCGTTCCGTTTTTTCGGTACAGGGCAATTTCTATATCATAAGGTTTTTTATAATTGACCGCTTTTTTTGCATTCCGAAAAACCGCAAGGTCCGTTTTTTCACCGTTAAATTTGTTTCCTACCACCGATCCTTTCAGTTCGCTTAGCTTCCAGCCCAACATTTCTTCCAATGCCTCGTTCATCCAAACTACTTCCTCTTTACCGTTTCTGATTAAAACCCCTGCTTCAGATTTTTGTAGGGCAAAGGAAAGTGTCTGCATTTCCGTTTCTGCCTTTTTCTGCTCCGTAATATCGGTGATAATCTCTATGCTTTTGCTCATTTCGCCTCTTTCATCCAGGATAATAGAGTTCATGATAGAAAGCCAGATGGGTTTAGCATTTTTGTGATAAACAAGAAGTTCGATAGAAAAAGATTTTTTGTCAGTGGATTTTGTTGTTGCATAGTCCAAAATTTTTCTGTCTGTATGTTTTCCGGCAATAATATCCCTCAGCCTGCTGCCTTTTACTTCTTGGTTTGAATAACCGGTGATTTTTTCAAATGCTTTGTTTACCCATAAAATCTTATTGTTGGCATCATTGATAACCACACCATTGTTTACGTGGCTGGCCACCAATGATAGTTGCTGCAGTTCCTGTTCGGCCAGGATATGCCGGGTGATGTCGCGGCCGTTGCTTAGCCATTGCTCATGCAAGTAAACATTATACCAGGAAAACCAACGCGTTTCGCCGCTTTTGGTGGTCATTTTTGATAAAAGTTCGAGTTGTCCTTCACCGCGTTCTGTTACTTGCAGCATGGCTTGCTTTACTCTTTCCTGCTCGTCGTGGGCGTAAAAATCCAATAGGCTTTGTCCGAACGTATCTTTGATTGTATAACCTAACAGTTGTCCTACCGCCTGGTTAATAAATTCGATCTTACCTGTTTTGCCGGAAACACAATGCAGTTCGGCAGAATTGTTGAACAAGGCCTGAAACTTCTGCTGCTCTTTTAACAAAAGCTGTAGTTCCGCATTTTTTTTGCTGGTCTCCAGGTGCAGTATTGCTTCTTCTGCCAAAAACTTCAAAGCCTGCTGTTGTTTTTCATCCAACTGGCCGGGTTGGGTATCAAATACGCATAGTGCCCCCAAAATATAACCTTCGGGATTGATGAGCGGCACACCGGCGTAATACCGTATAAACGGACTATTGGCAACCATCAAATGATTTTTGAAACGCTCGTCCAGCAGCGTATCTTTTATTTCCAGTATCTCATCTGTTTGTATCGTGTATTTGCAAAAAGAAATATCTTTTGAGATTTCACAGGTATTGATGCCCACTTTTGATTTGACCCATAAACGACGGTCATCGATCAGGTTCATGGCCGCCATTGGCGTTTTGCAAATGTATGTAGCAAGGTTAGTGATCGAATCGTAATGCTTTTCCGCTTCCGTATCCATCATCCCATAGCTGTACAATGCCTTCAGCCTTTCATTTTCATTGGTGGGTTTCAACATGGGCACCAGAACTTTTTTGTATGAAATTATTATTGCTACTCCTACGGATTATGGTTGCCAAGGTTATTGAAGTACCGTTAAATAAAACCTGTTTTGGCGGGTAGTCATGCTGCCGGTATGAAGGCTTTTTCATCATTGAATAAAAAAAGCAATGCTTCTTTTACCGGGTAAAAACCATGCTCCGGGCATTGTCATCAGCTTAATAAAAGAACCTATTTTAATATTGAACAGCAGGAAAATAAGCAAGATTTTATACTTATACGAAACTTACTTTTTACTTTTATCGTAAGCTTACCAAATATTAAACAATTAATATTGCACACTTTTAATTAAGCTAATAAAAACAGATGCGATACAAGATAAGAATGCTGATTGAAACACTGATCGGTATTCCTGTTTCTGACAACATAGAGTCCCGGATTTTTAATTCCGTGGCCTTGTTTATCGCTGCAACATTGGTTTTAACTGCTTCTGCTGATTATATGTTCGGCCTGCCTTTGTTATTAACAATGCTGATGCTGGCAACAGCCGGGTTGGCCTTGTTTTTATATTACCTCGCCCGCGTAAAGAAAAAACTCAACCTTGCAGTAATTCTTTTTGGTATAATCGGAAATGCTGTTTTTATCATTAACTTTTATTACAATTCCGGCATCAGCGGCCCAAGCATTTTTGCTTTTATCCTGCTGCTTTTTCTGCTGATGGCAATTTCACCAAAGCAGCAATATGCTTTCTGGATGGCCCTAAACTCATCTGTTGTATGTGCTTTGCTTGCCATCTCTTATCATCATCCAAACCTGATCAAAAATAGTTACGCCACCAGGTTTGGTCTTTTTGCTGATATTGGCTACAGCTATCTGATCGTGATATTTTTGATCGGGCTGATTACCAACTATCTTAAAAATACCTATAACCAGCAAAAAACTTTATTGGAAAATAAGGCCAAACAGTTGAAAGAGGCTAATAAAACCAAGGACAAGCTGCTTTCCATTATCGCCCATGACCTGCGTTCGCCGCTTGTATCGATTCAAAGTTATTTGGAACTTTTGAATGAACATGAGTTTTCAAATGAGGAAAAGAAAACGATGGAACTGGAACTGCTCTCCAAAACAAAAAATACGGAACAGTTGCTTTCCAACCTGCTTAACTGGACGATGAACCAGATGAACGGCGTAAAAGTAAAGTTGGTTGCCTTGAACCTGAAAGAAACCATTGACCCGGTTTTGCAGATTATACAGGTTCCTGCCCGGGAAAAAGGGATTGAAATAGATAACTTGCTGCCTGCTGCTGTTTTTTTGGTGGCCGATCAGGATATGCTCCAACTGATTGTGCGGAACCTGGTAAATAATGCTGTAAAGTTTACGCCGCCTGGCGGTAAGGTCAGGGTTTGCTGTAAAACCGAAAACCAGGAATGTAAAGTGATGGTTACCGATAACGGCGTTGGTATCCCGCCGGAGCAACAGGCAACACTATTTTCGCTTAAAACAAATTCTACTTATGGCACCAAACAGGAAAAAGGGACGGGCTTAGGTTTGGTTTTGTGTAAAGAATTTGTAGAACTGCAAAACGGAAGCATTGGTTTTGAAAGCAAAAAAGATATCGGGACAAAGGTTTATTTTAAGTTGAAAATGGCCAGCCAGCCAGAAAATCCGGCAGATACTTTCGATCTGGGTCAGGATGAATGTATGCCGGTTTCGATCTGACGAAGCTCAATTTGGATGCTTCTTTTAGCACCTGTTTTTCTGTATTTGTTGTGGCACAGATTTTTGTAGGGTAAAAGAAGTATCAGGTATCTGATTAATTCCCGGACATTTTTAAATCAATATAGAGCTTGTTTAAATTTTGTTTAATTTATTTTTTATGCTTTTTTTATCACCTAAAATCATGTAACTTCTGTGCTTTTTGCCTCGGCACAAAACACAAACGCATAATTTATAGGCATAAAAGAAGCACTGTAAGTTTTTTTGATTTGAATTTAAACAGGCTTATAAATTTATCACAAGTTATTTTCGGCCGCTTCTTTTTTCTGATGGTCCCATAGTTGCTTAAAGAGTTTTCCGTGGTTCAACAGCTCATTGAGTGTTCCTTCTTCGGCCACCCGCCCTTTGTCCAGCACATAAATATAATCAAAATGCTGTAGCAGGTGCAGGCGGTGCAGGCTGGAAACTACCGTTTTTCCTGCAAACTCTTTAAAAAGGTTCAGATAGATTTCCTGCTCTGTTTTTGGGTCTATGCTGCTGGTGGGTTCGTCCAGCAAAATAATACTGCTGGAACGGGCAGCAAGCACGCCCCTTGCCAGTGCCAACCTTTGTTTTTGCCCTCCGGAAAGGTTGACGCCTTTTTCCTGGATCATGGAGGAAACACCGGCCTGCAGGTTTTCCAGGACAACGGCCAGGCGGGTAACTTCGCACACATGGTCCACTTCCTCTTTTTCAAAAGGCAGGCCTAGCGTGATATTGTATTCAAAAGTAGCTTCAAAAATTTCCGGTTCTTGCGGAAACAAGGTAACCGCATTTGAAATATGGCCAAAGCTTAGGTTCGGGCTGCCATCTACTTCCAATTTTGAACTGACAGCAGGCTCATACAATCCCCGCAAAAGGCTTAGCAACGTGCTTTTTCCGCAGCCGCTTTCGCCGATCAGCGCAATTTTTTGGCCTCTATGGATCGATAGGTTGATCTCCCGAAGGCCGTGAGAAGTTTTCCATAACGGCATCGGGCTGAGCATTCCTTTAGCATTGACCAACGCACTGGCCGTGCTGCTTTTGGGATGTGTAAAATTTAAATCGGTGATGGACAAGTTTTTCCAGTCGTCCGGCAGGTACGTTTCATTCACTGCCCTGTGTTCTTGATGGAAAGCAGCACCTATAACTTTAGCGGTTTCCACATCGGTATGAAACTGTACAATTTGCGTGTATTGCTGTGTAAAATCATTAAAAACGCTGGTAAACTGCGTTACAAAACCTAACAAAGTAACCAGGCCGCCCAACATAAAAACCTGCCCCGGCCGGGTATGCTGATATACATAGCCAACAACCATGACAATATAAATCATGGCAACAAACATTTGTGCAGTAAACCATTTCCACTCATTGATGACCACATTTTTACTGAAAGGCGGAAAAACGGTTTTTACTTTTTCCATCAACCCGACGTGTACGCGCTTTTCCAGGCGCAGGGTAATGACAGTCATCATGTTGGACAAACTATCAAATAAATTAGACGAGACCACATGTTCCGCTTCATTCACTTCCTCCAAAGAAGCCCTAAAAGGTTTGTCAAATTTTAGGATCACCCAAAAAGTAACAAAGCCCAAAACAATGGCAATTGAACCAAACAATGGTGAAAAATACAGCATCACCGAGAAAGAGATCACAAACTTCAAGAGCGATTGGAAGTAAACGAAGCCGAGCTGAAAGAAATCTTTTAAAGCGGTGTATGCTTTGCGAAGGCGGTTGATGGTAGAGCCGCTGTGGTTGTCTTTGTGCCAGCTTACCGGCAGATGGATCAACTGGTGGTAAAGTTCGTCTAAGTAATTTTGGGAAAGTTTGAAGGCCAGCTTTCGTTCCATTACGCGGGCCGGGCCGTGAAAAGCCCATTCCAGCAAGCGGAGCAGAAGAAACCCTAAAGCATACAACCAGACCGAGGAGATCACGTGCAGCCCGTTTTTTTGGATAGAATTGACAAACCAGCCGTAGAAAAATGGGTTGACAGCAGTGACTAAGTTGGCACAGATAAACATCGTATAAATGGTCAGGTACAATTTCCTGTCTTCTTTGGCATAGTGCCAAGCAGTTCTCAGCAAGGAAAAATAGGGGTTTTGCATGCTTAATGTTAGTCGGATAAACGTGTGACTCTTTGTTACGGCCCCAGGTTTAAAAAAGATTCTATTGACGAAAAGTATTTTTTGGTTAACAATATTTCCTTGTTAATGCAACCGATTTGTTTAAACTTAATTTCGGATGGGTACTTTCATCAGAAACTAAGTAAATATCCCTTCGGGTTAAAAGCCGGCTTCACTTCAAAAAAAGGCCACCTGAAAATTTGTGGTGTTACCAATTTTATAGTGATAAAAGAAGTATGGTAATTGACTAAACAAGATTTCAAAAATTTTCTTATACTGTATTAATTTAATAATTAATGAACACTATTTAAACAGTCATTTTAATTAGCCAAAAAGAAAGTTTACACAAATGATAGCAGAACTACAACCAGAAAAAGAACAAACCATTGTACAACAAACCAAATTAAACACAGAGCCGGGAGTGGACATGGGCCAACTGATTGGTGTGCCGCATTTATTTTGCCGGTATTGCGATACACGGGCCGGTTTTATGATCGTCCCGCTCGGTAACATGACGATGCAGGCAGACGGCCGGGTAACCGGGTACAGCCATCCAAACGAAGGTTTTTGGAAACCATACGAATACGGCACGGCGAGTGCCGAGGACGGATTTGCTTTTGTAGGCGCAGGCAACCGGTTTATCCCCAGTTCTACGTGGCAGCAAACGTTTGGCAAAATGCCGATCGGCTATTATTGCGGCGACCCGGAACTGCCGCAGAAGCTGTGCCTGGTACCCAATACCAACACTTCGGGCGATGAAACAATTGTGTATGTGATTGCTTCCTGCCTGCGTTTTTATAAAAAAACAGTTCCGAAACTGCTGAAAGAATTGCTGGCAGAAGGCATAGCACCCTCCAGGATAAAAGTTGTGGTAAATGGCTGTGAAAAAGATGACGACAAAAATATTAACGGAGTTGATTACGCCTTTAGCAAACACAATGCCTGGGAACTGAGTGCGCTTTACGAAGCACCCTTACGCTGGCAGTTTGATTATGCCATGCTGATCCATGATACAAATGAGGTTTATCCTGGCTTCCGCAGAAGAGTGGAAAGTTTTAACCGTCACTTAAATTGGGACCATTTGCCTGCAACGCCAATGGCACGCTGTCTGCTTGGCCTGTATTCACATGATTTCCTGTTGCGCACCAACAACTGGCTCAAAAATGTTGATGGGATAAATAAAGCCAACGGTATCATAGCCGAAGTAGCCGGAGAACTTCTGCACCGGGCAAAAACTGTTTTGGTAATGGGCGACCCGGAAACCAATGGCGGCGTAAGAACTACCGAATGGAGGGAAACGGCCGACTTTTTCAATTCCGGCACGATCAGGGTACGCCGGGTGTTCCCGGTAATCAACCTGCATAAGTTCACCCATATTGATTTGTCAGATGCAGTAAGTTTGTAGCCTGGAGCGTTTTTATTTTAACGGCTTCGTGTGGCTGTTCTGGGTTAGATACTAAAATACTATTGTTTGTTTTACCATATATCTCCATTGGTTTGAATGCAGGCCGTACTGTTTTTATCAGGTAAAAATTAGTGCCCGTTATAATTTGCATGGTAAAAGAAGTATCAGCCATTGACTGTTAATTGTAAACGAAACCGGAAGAAATGGCTTTACTGTTTTCATTGGTATCACCATCCAACTTGTACAAAACCGATAATGGATATACTTTTAGTGGAAGATGAAGCTAAAGTGGCTTCATTTATCAAAAAAGGACTGGAAGAAAATCAATACAGCATTGAACTGGCAAAAGACGGTGCGGCAGCATTAAAACTGGTTTTAAATAAAGACTACGGCTTAATTATCCTGGATTTGATGCTGCCGTATGTTAACGGAATTGAGATTTGCAAACATATCCGCCTAAAAAACGAAACAGTCCCAATCCTGATGCTTACGGCTTTAGGGACGGTTGAGGATAAGGTAAAAGGGTTAAAAGCCGGTGCTGATGATTATCTGCTTAAACCCTTTCATTTCAACGAGCTGCTGGCGCGGATCGAAGCTTTGCTGCGAAGAAAAAAACAGACCGATTCGCACCTGCTGCAATACGAAGGCCTGATACTTAATACTTTAAATAACGAAGTAACAAGGGTTGGCAACATCATTAACCTCACCACTAAAGAGTTTGACCTGCTGGTTTTATTTATCCGCAATAAAAACAAAATTTTATCGAGGCAAGCTATTGCCAGGGATGTTTGGGGGATTGCATTTGATACGGGCACTAACATGATTGATGTTTACGTGAATTACCTGCGGAAAAAAATTGAAAAAGGATATGAACGCAAGTTTATCCATACCGTCATCGGAAAAGGGTATATTTTAAAATAAACCGGGCCATGAAAATTAAAAACCGGCTTTCCCTTTATTTCACGCTGATCAGTTCCGGCGTTTTGCTGGCTGTGTTTATTGCTATATACTTTTCGTTTGTCCTGGTTTTTAGCAATGATTTTTACACCCATTTGAAGGAAAGGGCAACCGTTACTGCAAGGCTTTACCTGGAAGCAGACGAAATGCCTACCGATTCCCTCAACAAAGTCCACGAACGATATTTGAACGAACTGCCGGGTGAGGTTATCAGGATTTACAACAGCGACAACCATGCTGCTTTTATCCAGGATAAAATGCAATATTGGCCGGTCAGCACCATTAACCGGGTACGTAAAACCGGCTACTTGCAACTGATGGAAAAGGACCGGCAGGGAGTTGGCATTTACTACCAGGACAACCAGGGAAATTTTGTGATCCTGGTGTCTGCCAGCGATGCAGAAGGTTTGCGCCGGTTAAAGCAGATGCGTGCAATCATGCTTTTTCTGTTTATATCGGTTAGTTTAAGTTTGTTTTTAATCGGAAGATGGTTTGCCAAGGAAGCTTTGCTACCGCTGAACAAATTAGTAAAGCAGATGCAGAAAATAAAGGCGACCAACCTGAGCCTACGGGTAAACGAAGGCAGGGGCAAAGACGAGATCAGTGAACTGGCACTCAATTTTAACCGATTGCTGGAACATCTGGAAAATGCTTTTGAAATGCAAAAAACGTATATCGCCAATGCCTCCCATGAGCTACGGACTCCCGTTACCAGCATTATCGGCGAAATCGAAGTTGCCCTATACCATCCAAGAAGCCGGGAAGACTACGAGCTGCTGCTGAAATCCATCCTGAATGATTCTGAAAAGCTGAAAGAAACGATCAGCAGTTTGATGGAACTGGCACAGGTGGATGCCGATTATACCATTTCCAAGCAGGCTGATGTCCGCATTGATGACCTAATCTGGGAACTGCAAAAATACTGGAACGAAAAGCAGGGAAAAGGCACATTGGATATTGTAATGCAGCAGCTTCCGGAAGATGAGGCCCAGCTTACTATGTCCGTAAACCGGCAACTGCTGGTGATTGCTTTGAACAATATTATTGGAAATGCTTTTAAGTTTTCGCGCTACGAACCGGTACAACTTACGCTTATTGCGGATAGGGAACGGATACAGATACAAGTGAAAGACCAGGGTATCGGTATCCCGGAAGCAAGCCGGAACCAGGTTTTCAACCCATTTTTCAGAAGTGAGAACGCTTATGGCTTTCTTGGCAGCGGCATTGGTTTATATGTGGCAGATAAAATAGTTAAGCTGTTCGGCGGGCAGATCAGTTTTACCTCTGCTGCCGGTGCCGGTACTGTTTTTACAGTCGAATTTAAATCTCCACAAATTCTAATCCCGCTTTAATCTGATGCTTCTTTTATCACCATAAATTTGATGCAAAATTTTAAACATGCGTCAAAGGTTTTTGGTGGTTTTTGGGTTGTGCCTGTTGTGGTTTGTACCTTCCGGAAATACTGCGTTTGCACAAGCTCTTTTGGCTGGCAGGGACACGGTGAGATTGACTCTTAAACAGGCAGAAGAGCAGTTTTTAAATAACAACCTTCAATTAATCATACAGAAATATAACATCAATACTGCCCAGGCACAAATAATAACAGCCCGGTTATTCCAAAATCCTGATTTTAGCTTTTCTAATGTTTTGTATAATCCAAACACGAAAAGAATATTTGATGTTAGCAATCAAACGGGAGAATATTCTGCTGGCTTAAATCAGCTTTTTTTAACTGCAGGCAAGCGTAATAAAAATATTCAGCTTGCTAAAATTGGTGTCCAGCAGGCTCAATATCAGTTTTTTGATTTGTTACGGACATTAAAACTCGTTTTGCATAATGATTTTTTTACGATCTACTTCCAACAGCAGTCGGTTAAAGTTTATGATGAGGAAATTAACTCTTTATCAAGAATTTTAAAAGCCTACAAGGAACAGTACACCAAAGGTAATATTGCTGAAAAAGAAGTATTGCGCATTCAATCCCAGCTGTACTCATTACAAGCCGAATTAACAAATTTGAATGTAGGTATTGACACTACTGAAAGCCGGTTAAATTTTTTAATCCGGTCTAATCCAAACGTTTATTTAGTGCCGCAATACGATTATCAATTGGACGGCAAAGATGTTTTGTTGAAAGTACCTTATCAAAAGCTACTGGATTCTGCTTATACCAACCGTAACGACTTAAAATTTACAAGATCAGCTATAGAATATAACAATGTGAATTTAAGTTTGCAAAAAGCATTAGCTGTTCCTGATATTAATGTTGGTATTAATTATGATAAACAAGCCAGTTATATTAAGGATTATTCGGGCTTAGGTGTAAGTTTCCCCCTACCCCTTTTTAACCGAAATCAGGGTGGTATAAAACAAGCCAAAATAGCAATTGACCAAAGTAAAATACAATTACAAAACCAGCAAAACCAGGTGGAGAATGATGTGGCCACCAATTATAAGGTAGCGCTCCGGTTTGAGAATGTAAATAATAGCTTTGACCCCCAATTTAAGGCTGATTTTACCCACTTAATTCGGGAGGTTTTCATAAATTATGCGAAAAGGAATATCAGTTTACTGGAGTTCCTTAATTTTTATGATTCGTACAAAGTAAACGCAGTACAGTTAAATAACATCCAGCTTAACCGCGTTACCTCTTTAGAACAGCTCAACTTTGTTACCGGTACACCCTTCTTCAATCAATAGTTTGTAATTATTTTTTCTATAATATTTTATGAAAAAAAGGATCATTAAAAACAGCATCAATATAGTAGCTGCATGCTTTGTATTACTAAACCTGTTTTCCTGTAAATCAAAAGAAACACCCAGTGATGTGCGCGATAGTTACGTAATTCCGGATTCTTTGCTTAAAACACTGGTAGTAGATACTGTAAAAACTTCCAACATTGTCGATGTCGTAAAATTTAACGGTATCGTAGATTTTAATACCAATAATGTAGTTAACGTTTTTCCATTGGTAAGCGGTAACGTACAGAATGTGAATGTAATGCCTGGAGATTATGTACATGTTGGCCAAGTATTGGGTGTGGTAAAAAGTGCCGAAGTTGCCAACTATAATTCAGCACTTGTTAACTCCGAAGCTACAGTACGTTTAACCGCCAGGCAGTTGTCTCAGCAAAAGGATCTGTTTAGCAGCGGATTAGCTTCTCAGGTGGATATAACAAACGCAGAAGTTGCCCACGATCAAGCGGTAGCAGCCCGAACAGCAGCACAGAAAATACTCAGTATAAATGGTAATAACACAAACGGCGAGTACGTCATCAAAGCACCAATTGAAGGTTTTGTGGTTCAAAAAAATGTGACCAACGGTATGGCCATCCGGACAGATAACAGCACGGGCCTTTTTACTATATCCGACCTTAAAAATGTTTGGGTGCAAGCCAATGTTTACGAAGAAAATATTGGCAAGGTACATCAGGGCGACCCTGTTGATGTAACAACCATTTCCTATCCCGACAAGGTTTTTAAAGGGAAAATAAATGAAATCATGAACGTGATTGACCCTACTACTAAGGTGATGAAGATGAGGGTTATCCTGAATAACCCTGGCTACTTGTTAAAGCCACAGATGTTCACTACGGTTAGCGTAAATAATAACGAAAACAAACAAGCTATTTCTGTTTCGAGCAAGGCTCTTGTGTTTGATCATAGCCAATATTATGTTGTTATTATCAAAGGGGAAAAAGATGTACAGATCAGGCCGGTAGATATTATCAGCATTAATGGAAATACGGCCTATATTAAAAGTGGCTTGTCGCCAGGCGAAAGAGTAATCGGATCAAACGCCATCCTTATTTATGGCTCATTAAACAGCTAAATCATTCATTTTCAAATTATTATAAATGATTAAAATTATTAGAGGTATAATTGGTTTTTCAGTAAGAAACAAATACTTCATTCTATTTCTTGCTGTTGCATTAGTTATTACAGGCATAATTACCTTTATGCAAATGCCAATTGAAGCATTTCCGGATGTAACCAACACAGAAGTAGATATCATTACCCAGTGGCCGGGGCAAAGTGCTGAGGAAGTTGAAAAGCACGTAACCATCCCGATTGAGATTGCTTTAAACCCGGTTCAGAAAAAAGCCAGCCTACGTTCTTCCACCATATTCGGTTTAAGCTATGTGAAGGTTATATTTGAGGACAATGTAATAGACCAGGACGCCCGGCAACAAGTATATAATTTACTTACCAATGCTAATTTACCTACTGGCATCACCCCTTCTGTGCAGCCCCCGATCGGGCCAACCGGAGAAATATTTCGGTACACCCTCAAAAGTTCTGTGCGGGATGTAAGGGAACTAAAAACAATACAGGATTGGGTGATTGACCGGCGTTTAAGGGCTATTCCCGGGATTGGCGACATCAACAGTTTTGGAGGCAAAACAAAAGCTTACGAAATAACGGTAGATCCCGGCAAACTTGCCACGTTAGGTATTACCCCTTTAGATGTGTTTGCTGCGGTTCAAAAAACAAATATCAACGTCGGGGGTGATATGATCGTTCAAAACAACCAGGCGTTCGCAGTCAGAGGTTTGGGCCTGCTGCAGGATATTAACCAGATCAGGAACATTGTGGTAAGCAATAACAACGGTGTACCGGTATTGGTAAACGATGTTGCAACTGTGGTGATATCCAATCTGCCCAGGCTTGGACTGGTTGGCAGGAGTGATGCGGTCATTGACAAAAATGGCAATAGAAAAATAGTTGACGACCCGGATGCTGTTGAAGCAATTATTGTGATGCGGAAGGGAGAAAACCCAACAGAAGTTTTGGCTGCCCTCAAAACGGAGATCAACAAGATCAATAATGAAGTTTTGCCTGCCGATACCCAGATTGTACCTTATTATGACCGTTCCAACCTGATCGGTTTTGCAACCCATACAGTTTTACACAATCTGATTGAAGGGATTTTGCTGGTAACCTTTTTGGTGTCCATCTTTATGTTCAACTGGCGCACTACGCTGATCGTTTCTATCATTATCCCGATGGCATTGTTGTTTGCGTTTATCTGCCTGCACCTGATGGGCATGTCTGCCAACCTGCTTTCCTTAGGTGCTGTGGATTTTGGGATCATTATAGATGGTGCCGTGGTAATGGTGGAAGGTATGTTTGTGATTTTAGACCATGAAGCCACGCAGATGGGCATGGACCGGTTTAACAAAAAGATCAAAGCCGGCATGATCAGGAACAATGGCGCCCAATTAGGTAAAGCCATCTTTTTTGCCAAACTCATCATCATTACCGGCCTGCTGCCTGTATTTGCGTTTCAAAAAGTGGAGGGTAAATTATTTTCCCCGCTTGCTTATACACTTGGTTTTGCTTTGTTGGGCGCCTTAATTACCACACTTACTTTAGTCCCCGTCCTGATCAGCCTGCTGCTGAAAAAGAATGTCCACGAAAAGCACAACCCTTTTGTACACCACCTTACCAAGTTTATGCTTTTTGGGTTTACTACTTCTTTTAAACATAAAAAATTAGTGGTGATTACCTCCCTGATTGCAATGGTGGTTGGTTTATACTCCTTCAATTTTTTGGGCAGCGAATTTTTGCCGGAATTAAATGAAGGCTCGATATGGCTGAGGGTACAGTTGCCTTACAGCATTTCGCTTGATAAATCCGTGCAAACGGCTCAACAGGTCCGCAAAATATTAATGGCTTTTCCGCAGGTAAAATACGTGGTATCACAAACCGGCCGCCCGGATAATGGTACCGATGTGGCCGGGTTTTATAACAACGAGTTTGACGTGATCATGTACCCGGAAGACGATTGGAAACCTAAGATCAGCAAGGAAGAGCTGATTGACCAGATGAATGCGAAATTATCAAAACTTCCGGGTGCTGACCTAAACTTTTCGCAGCCCATCAGCGATAATGTGGAAGAAGCTGTTTCGGGTGTCAAGGGTTCTATTGTGGTGAAGTTATATGGCGATTCGCTGAATTATTCTGAAGGAAAAATAAAAGAAGTATTTAATGTGCTAAAAGGAGTACGGGGAATTGAGGATTTGGGCATTTTGAAAAGTATTGGCCTGCCAGAGCTGGACATCAACCTTGACCAGCAGAAGATGGCGCAGTACGGCGTAACCACATCAGATGCCAATACCGTTATATCTATGGCGATAGGAGGTACGGCAGCTTCTACCTTGTACGAAGGCGTAAAAACGTTTGACATCAGGATACGTTTCCCAGAAGCTTTCAGAAAAACGCCCGCAGATATCGGAAACCTGCTGGTGCCTACCCAAAGCGGGGCAAAAGTGCCGGTCAGGGAAATAGCAACCATTACCCAAAAAACCGGGCCGAGTTTGATCTTCCGGGATGCAAATGAAAGATATGCGACCGTTAAGTTCTCTGTGCGCGGCAGGGACATGGGCAGCACCATTGCCGAAGCGCAACAAAAAGTAAAACAAAAAGTAAACGTAAAACACGGATACCACCTGGCCTGGCAGGGGGATTTTGAAAACCAGCAACGGGCAGAAAAACGCCTGATGCAGGTAGTGCCTATCAGCTTGGCACTCATCTTTTTGCTGCTTTTTATCATGTTTAATGATATTAAAGATGCTGCACTGGTATTTTTGAATGTGCCTTTTGCTATTGTTGGCGGGATTCTGGCCTTGCTGATTACCGGCACCAACTTCAGTATTTCTGCCGGTATCGGGTTTATTGCGCTGTTTGGTATTTGTATCCAGGACGGTGTATTGCTGATCACGGTATTCAAACAAAACATCGATAAATATCAGGGCCAGCACCAATCACTTTATACTTCCCTGAAACTTGGCGTCAATTCCCGCATCAGGCCAGTGATGATGACTGCGCTGATGGCGGCAATAGGTTTATTCCCGGCAGCCGTTTCCCATGGGATCGGGTCTGAAAGTTCCCGGCCATTAGCAAGGGTGGTGATAGGCGGCATCCTCTGTGCCATGGTATTCAGCCTCTGGGTATTCCCCCTGATTTTTGGCTGGGCATACAGAAAAACAGATGAAACAACCAGGTAAAGCCCGGTTATCATATTTCCGGTCAATTTACCATGCTTCTTTTAGCACCTAAATTTTGCTTATGTGATCAGGATCAAAGCAACACCAGATTTATATGCCTAAAAGAAGCATGGTCAGTTTCTGCTGATAAAAATATAAAACCTTGTTAAACAAATAAAACCTGCAACGAGGCAGGTTTTATTTTTGTTATTTGATGACCTTGACAAGGATCAGGCAAAAGCTTTGCTACCGGTTTTCTTTATACAGATGCAGTTTCAGCCCTACTTCAAATTCACCGTTGGTATAAGTTTTCAGGGGAGAAGTTTCAGTGGTGTAGAAGAGCATCAGTTGTACATTTTTGTTGATGTTCGCCCCAAAACCAAAACTTTCACTTTGAGAGCTGTGGTACATGGTATAAAAATGCAGCATGTCGTTTTTTAGGGAAAAGTTCAGCCCGGCATCCAAAATGTCTTTATAACCATCTACCCGGCGAAAAACTAATTTAGGCTCTACGACAGATACGTCCAATAGGTTTTCCAGCGCAAATTTATAGCTCGCCGAAGTAAGAAAAACAGAGCGGTCTGCACCCAGGATGGCATTGCCCCGGTTGAATAAATAATTGAGGTTTGGCAAAGCGCCCTGAACAATTAAATTGTTGCTGGTGTAAGAAACCCCAAAGTCGCCGTCTAGAAAAGATTTGTTCTGGTTGTTGTACCGGTCCACCTGCACATCGCCCTGATCGCCTTGCACATCGTTGTAATTGATGCGCTGGCTGTTGATGCCGGCAGATAAACCAAAGTTCAGTTTCTGGTTGTTTCCGCTCAAAGGTACGTGATAAGCATAGGTAGCTACGGCACGCGTTTGGCGGATCAGGCCGGTTTGGTCATTGCTGACGTTCAGGCCCAGGCCAACGTTTTTGCCGGCGTTGTAATCAGCGGAGATAAACTGTGTTTTCGGGCTGCCGGGCACCGGGCTCCACTGCTGGCGAAACGCGAGGTTCAGGTTCAGGCCCTCGTCCAGCCCGGCCATTGCCGGGTTGATCAGGTATTGGTTTTGGTAATACATGGCCGAAAAAGGGTTCAGTTGTGCCGATACTGTTTTTACCTGCATAAAAACAGCAAGGAGCAAGCACCCTGCTGTTGCATTTATTTTCCTGCGCTGCGGCAAGGCTTTTTTTATAATCGCTTTATGATTTTTGATCTTCATTCGTGGTATATCTTTTCGGTCAGCTGATTTTTTTCTCTGTATTGAATTCGGGTTATCTATTTCTGAGGATCGTGATGAAACCTTTGAGCGGGGCTAGTCCCGGGCCGAAGTCGATGACATAATAATAAGTGCCTTCGGCCAGCGGCGAACCGTTCAATGTGCCGTCCCAATCGTTGTTATAGCGCTTAACTTCTAGCAGTTTTCTTCCGCCCTTATCAAAAATCGAAACAGTATTGTTCGGGTACAGATCAATGTTTTTAACTACCCAGGTATCGTTTTTGCCGTCTCCGTTTGGCGTAAGCAGGTTGGCCGGGTGGATGTTCTGGTAATCATCTGCCACATTAATGGTGATGCTGGCGTTGCTGCTGCAGCCGGAAGCATTGCTGACTTTTACTTGATAGGTGGTAGTTTGTACAGGGCGTAACCGGATCATGGCCGAGCTGCTGGTACCGCTCACGTTGGGCGGACTGTCCCAGCTATAAGTTGTGCCGCCAGAAGCGGTCAGGGTTACGGTTTCTCCTTTTAAAACCTGTGTTCCTTTGTCTGAGGCAATGGCGGCAACAGGCATTTCGTTTGCAGTCAGCGTAAAGCTTTGGCTAAAGGTATCGGTCCCGCCATTTGCCGTTCCGCCGTTGTCCTGCACGGTTACGGTAACGATAGCACTGCCGGTGCTGGCCAACTGATAATTCAGCGTTGCCGCACCGCCAGATACTGAAGATACGCTCAAGGTAGTAAACAGTGCAGGATTGCTTGAGCTAACCGTTGCCATTACCATTTGCGCTGTTTCCGGCCCTGCGGTAATGCCGCTCAAACGGATACTTTGTACCACCGGCAAATAGCAGACTTGTTGTGCCGGGACCGCAGCCAGTGTTGGTGCTTCGTTTACATCCGAAATATTGATAGTGAATAGCTGATCCAAATAAAGCCCGTACTGGTTCATAGCCCGGACCAAAATAGTATAGCTTGCTTTTTGCTCGAAATCCAGACTTTTGCCGGTTGTTAATTGATTTCCCTGGATGCTGAAAGAAGCATTGTCTGTAGTGCCGGTTCCGCTTGCCAGAGAATAAGTATAAACAGCATTTGGGTCGAGGGAAGCCGCAGTAAATGTTCCAGCCGGTGTTCCTGCCGGTTGGTTTTCGTACAGGGTAATTTGGCTGAAGCTGACACTGTTTACCGTTGCGTTCGTTACCGTTAATGTTCCCGGCACATTGGTAATGGTATAATTGGCGGCTGTGGCATCGCTTGCCATAATCGGATAAATGCCGGCTGTAGAAGTGGTAGTTGCCGTAGTAGTAATTGTGGGTTGCGTGGTCAGGCTGGCCGCGCTTTCGCCGTTTACAAAACCACTGTAACTGGCCGTAAAAGTGGGGTTAGGAAGCCCAAAAACCCGGCTTTGGTTATCAGCCGTTATGGCTAATGCTGCTTTTGCCACTGTTAAAGTTTGCAGTACCGGAGTAGCTGCACCATAATTATTGTCTGCTGCCTGAGAAACGGTTATTACGGTTGTCCCTGCTGAAAGGATATGAATGTTTCCGCTGGCATCTACAGTTGCTACCGCTGGATTGCTGCTGGTATAAACAAGCGGAAGTGCCGGGTTACTGCTGCTTGCGCCGGTATTAAAATCGGTATCGCCATAAGTTTTTACCGGTAAAGCTGCCAGCGTAATGGCTTGGCTGCTTTGTCCGATCGTGAGCGTTCCTGCCTGATAAGTTATGTCGTAATTATTGCTTGCGGCCGCGGCAACAGTAATTGGATAAGTGCCTGCCGCAGCATCTGCCGTTGCCGTTGTGCTTGCTGTAGGTTGTGCTGTTAAATTGGTTGGACTCTCATTGTTCACAAAACCCGTGTAGCTAAGCGATAATGCCGGGTTGGCAGCACCATAAGTTTTACTTTGGTTATCCGCAGTAATGGTTAACGATGCTTTGTTTATCGTTACTATTTGGGTAAGGGTTGCGGCTGCGCTGAAATTACTGTTTCCGGACTGGATGGCGGTTATTGTTGTAGTTCCGGCCGAAAGGATATGAACGGTACCTGCTGCGTCTATGGTTGCTGCCGAAGGGTTGCTGCTGTTATAAACAACCGGCAAACCGGATGAGGCCGTAGCCGCCAAACTGAAATCAGCATCGCCATAAGTTTTTGAAGAAGCGGTGGCAGAAAAGGTGATGGCTTGGCTTTGTTGGTCAACCGTTAGGGTTCCGGGCTGATACGAAATGTTGTACTTATTGCTTGCTGCACCCGAAATGGTAATCGGATAAGTGCCAACTACAGAAGCCATTGTTGCCGTGGTACTGATGGTGGGCTGGGTAGTCAGGCTGCTTGGGTTGTCTCCGTTTACAAAACCAGTATAGCTGATTGTCAGTACCGGATTGGCCATGCTGTAAGTTTTATGCAGACTGTCTGCTTTAGCAATTAAAGCAGCTTTGCCGATCACTAATGGCTGGTTGATAGCGGTAGTAGCCGTATAATTTCCGTTTCCGGACTGCAAGGCAGTAATTGTAACGGTTCCGGCAGTAATGATATGGATCAGTCCATTAGCATCTACCGTAGCGATGGCTGGGTTGCTGCTGTTGTAGGTGATGGGCAGGCCGGAGGAAGCGGTTGCGTTGATTGCAAAATCTGCATCACCATAAAACTTTGCCATAGGCGTAAAAGTAATGGTTTGGATGCCTGGCAAAACGGACAAGGTTCCGTTGGTATAAGTAATGCTGTAATTGTCCGAAGCAGCACTCGAAACCATGATCGGATACCGGCCCACCAATGAAGTAGTTGTTGCCGTTGTACTGATTGCAGGTAACGTTATCAGGCTGGCTTGGGTATCACCATTCAAAAAGCCGCTATAGCTGATGGCAAGTGCAGGTAGTGCTGATGCATAAGTGGTGATCTGATCAACAGCAGTGATGCTTAATGATGCTTTGTTTACCGTTAAATTTTGCTGTACCGGTGCAGCCGCGCTGTAATTACTGTTGCCGGTTTGTGCAGCCGTAATCACTGATGTTCCTGCTGCAAGGATGTGGATGGTTCCGCCTGCATCCACCGTTGCTACCAGCGGGTTGCTGCTGGTATAAGCAACCGGCAGCCCGGATGAAGCCGTTGCGTTTGCATTGAAATTTGCATCTCCGTAAGTCTTGGCCGGAATGGTATTGAAAGTGATTGATTGTGTTCCGATAATATTAACCGTTACATCGCTTGCAGAAGTGCCGCAAGTGTTGGTGATCGTCCAACGGAAAACATAAGTACCCGGATTGAGATTATTAACAACTGTATTGTTGAGGGCAGCATTTACAATCACCGCTGTTGCAGGGCCGCTTTCCAGAGACCAGGAGCCAGTTCCGACTGCTGGCGAATTACCGCTCAAAGTAACCGATGTTGGTGTAGCAGCAGTTACCGTTTGGTTTGTCCCGGCATTGGCTGTGGTAGGCAAAGGATTGATCGTTGCCGTTATTGTTGCCGTATTAGAAGTGGCACCATAGTTATCAGCAACTGTAAAACTACCAACGGCCGACCCCGTAACGGTACTGTTTAACGGGGTAAAAGTAATATTGCCGCTGCCATCGGAAGTAAAAGCCCCTTTTAAAGCAACGGTGAAACTGGTTTGAATGCCCGCAGTAGCTGGGTCCAAATCCACACTGGCTGTATTTATTGTTCCGTTTGGCGTATTGGTTGTGGTAAAGCCACTTGAAATATTTACGGTTCCTGTACCATCGGAACAGGTTGTTAGTGTTTGGTTAGTTTGGGTAGGCGTACTTAAAGCTGTACCAGCAGGCAGCGTTACACCTGCATTTCTAATTTCATGATAATTAGTAGATCCTCCGGTAGAAGCTGCAAACCCAAATTTCAGATCTGCAGGTGCTGCTTTATTGTAGTAATAATTACTGATAACAGTAACAGGTGCAGAAACGGCATCATACTGTATTTTTACGGTGATGTCATATCCGATAGCTCCGGAATGAGGGACAATATCAATAAATGCTTTTCTATAACCGGAACCTCCTGTTGCTGGTCTTGTACTTCCGCTACCGCCAATCGTAAAGCCATAATTTGTTTGAACCGGAACAGTAGTCAGCATATAGTAATTTCCCCCCGTATCGTTATAGGCACCGCGTATCGTTACAGAGTTTACAACTCTGCCTGTTCCTCCGCTGCCGCCTGCGCCTGCATCAGAAAAATTTCCATATTCATCTAATCCGACTGCCAAATAACCTCTTGAAAGCCCGGAAGAAGTAACATTCGTATAACCTAATCCACCACCATAAGAACCGATATTAAAGCTTGCATCGGCAACGGCAGCATCAAACAGAAAAAAGGAAATACCATCAGCGCCGTCGCCACCATAAGTATAATACTCAAAACTTACTGAAATACCTTTTGCAGATGGAAAGCTGCTGGAGTTGAAAGCATAACCTGCCTGGCTGTTTGCTGGTGTGGTCAATCTTAAATACCCATTTCCGTTGGTGTCGCCATTTCCGCTGGTAAGGATGGCCGTGCCGCCCAAATTCATTTCTGGTGCGGTAGAATTCATAAAGCTTTCTGAATAAGGGAACTGGGCAAAAGCTTTACCCGGGATAAAACCGGCTGTCAAAAATAAGATAATGAGAAATTGTAGTTGTTTCAGCATAAAAATAGAAGGGGAAATTTTAAAAGCAGCAGGTTTTAACAAATGCGTAGAAAATATTAATCTAAAATTTATACGGCTTATAATAGAGGAGGTTTCAGCAGATGAAGCCTTAAAAAATATCAGATTAGGGTTGCCGTATTTAGCAAAAGTCGATTTATGGTAAGTAACGTTGATTGAAATAAGCCGGGCCGAAAGCTGGATTGGAAGATAGTGGGCAGGTGGGAATAATTGCTGAGGTTGTTTAAACTTATATCGTCTGGAGTTAAACCGGGAGCGTATTTTTCTGGGTTGAACCGTTTTTTAAAGAGCCGTAGGCTCGGCACCTATTATAAAAATGGGTTTCAACCCGTTTAACTGATAAAGTTTAAATAACTTCGCCACAAAAAACTTATACAGCTTCAAATTCAACCTAAAAAAAATTATTTAAAATAAAAAAGCACCCAGGAGATTTTGTGTCCTGAGTGCTTGATTTTTTCATGACCCCGCAGGGATTCGAACCCTGGACCCAGTGATTAAGAGTCACTTGCTCTACCAGCTGAGCTACGAAGTCGGTTATTGTGCAATGATAATCATTTCTATTTTACTGCTTTTAACTTTGTGCTTATTTTTTTAAAGGATTTTACCTGATAAAAACAGTATCTGCAATTATTTTTAGACAAAATAAACCAACTGTTAAGAAAATTTGTACTTTCACTTTACACTTATCAAACTCAAAAAACATGAAAAAATTAGTTAGTTTATTGCTGCTGTTTGCTTTTATCACCAGCTTCGGGATGGCGCAAGTCCCTGCCAAAACCACTTCCGGCGGCATGGCTTCCGGCACAGTACATGCCAAGCAAAGCATGGCCGGAATGAAAAAAGACGGTACGCCGGACAAACGTTACAAAGCCAATCAAAAAGCAAAGCCAATGGTGGCCGGGCCTATGAAAAAAGACGGTACGCCGGATATGCGTTACAAAAAAAATAAAAAAGCAATGCCGAAATAATGATTTTGGGCAGGTAAAAGAAGTATAGAAGCTGTGGAAATTTAAATTTTCACGGCTTCTTTTGTATTGGTTAAATTCATTCTACCAAAGCAAAGGGTTCAGCAAAACTGATTTTTCCATCAGCATCAAACAAACCTGAATTAAACTAAAGCCTGTATTTTCTGTTAAGCTAAAAAAATCAACATGAAAAAAATCATCACCATACTGTTTTTACTGCCTTTTTCTTTGGCTTTTGCGCAATCAGACAGCTTCCCGACAAAAAAAGGAAACCTGGAAATCACGCCTGTTTTTCATGCCGCTTTGGTGCTGCAATGGAACGGTTTAACGGTTTTTGCTGATCCTTATGGCGGTGCCGAAAGATATAAAAGCATGAAAACGCCCGACCTGGTCCTGATCACCCATGAACATGGCGATCATTTGGACGAAGCTACTTTGAGCGGCCTCGATCTGTCTAAAACCGAATTGATTGCCCCACAAAAAGTAGTTGATCAGCTTAAAAATAAAACTTTTGCCAAGATTACAGTTTTGGGCAATGGCCAGAACACAACGTATAAAAATATTAAAACAGAAGCTGTTGGCATGTACAATATCCCCGAAGAAACTGCCCGTCATAAAAAAGGTGTTGGCAATGGCTATGTGCTCAATTTCGGCGGGGAAAGGGTTTATGTTTCCGGGGACACAGACGGTACGCCAGACATGCGCGCTTTAAAAAATATCGACGTGGCCTTTGTTTGCATGAACCCGCCTTACACCATGGACGTTGCCCCGGCAGCAGATGCTGTTCTGGCTTTCAAACCTGGCGTAGTTTATCCGTACCATTATCGCCAGCCCGGCAATAAGTTTAGTGATATTGAAAAATTCAAGAAATTGGTAAACGATCAAAACCCCAAAATTGATGTACGTTTGCGCAACTGGTACATGCAAATGTAGCCCGGGCAATAAAAACCCCTTCTGCGGGTTTATGTATCTATTCAAATACTAACTATGAAATTTTTGGCTTCCTCAAAACACATCGTACTTCTTTTATCACTCTTTTTATCAGTCATATCCGTTCAGGCACAGGATAAGCAGGAGCAAAAACTGGATGCTTCCGTCAGGGTTGTCCAGGAATTTGGCAAACTGCGCGAAAGCATCCCGAAACAATTGATGCAGAAAACGGAAGGCATTATCATCATCCCGGGACTGATCAATGCCGGATTTGTGATTGGCGGCAAACGCGGGAAAGGTATTGCGATGGTCAGGAACGATAACGGAACCTGGAGCAACCCAGTTTTTTTGACGATGACCGGCGGCAGTCTGGGTTTTCAGGCAGGCATCCAATCGGTTGATTTGGTGCTGGTTTTCCTCAACAAAACTTCTTTGCTGGATATTGGCAAAAGCAGTTTTACGCTGGGCGGCGATATTTCTGTTGCGGCTGGTCCCGTTGGCCGCACTTCTTCTGCCGGAACGGATTACAAATTGGAATCCGAAGTTTATTCGTATTCCCGCAGCAGAGGGCTTTTTGCCGGTATCAGTGTGAGCGGTTCTGCATTGGACGTTGATCAAAAAGCCAACGATTCTTTTTACGGCGATGAAGACGATGCCGCTACGTTGTTCGCCAATAAAAAAGCTTCAACCGTACCAACCGTTAAAACGCTTAAACAAACTTTGACTAATTTGTACCGGAAATAATTTCGGCAGCAACACCGTTTTTTTACCGATAAAAACAGCATCCCCATGAACGAAACCACAGGAGAAAATCAAACCAATACCAGTGCTGCAAGTGAGTTTGACATCAATACGATTTTAATCAAAGAATTAGGCATCAACAGTGCTAAAGTGGAAATGATCTTCCAAATGCAGGTGGAAATTTTGGCCTTGCTTCAGGACAAAACCACAGAAGAAGTTTTTGGCGAAAAGAACGAACGCGTAAAAGAACTGGCACTGGAGTTTTATATTGCCAATAGTATTAAAAAGTAGGTCTGTTTGTATAATCCCCATTTTTTATTACTCCTCAAAATCAGATTTTTCTCAGAAAATTGCCTCCATACTTTTAGAAACTAAGGCGTAAAACTATACTTATAGAAGATGTAGTTTTTGGCATTTGTATAAGGTGTATTATTTCAAGAAAAGGTGGATTTTGATAAGAAACGGTTCTAAAAGTATGAGAGCTTTATGGATCGCTTTAAAACTGCACATTCAATTGTTTTGTAATAACTTGCGTTCAAATATATTTACGATGCTTACTTAAGTAGGTACTAATTTAGTGGTAGAAATTTTTCAGAACATCCGTAAAATCTATGATTTTGTAAAGCCATGTGCGGAACTAGCAGAGCACATAGAATTTTTTGCGGAATCTTCGATGGAACGAACACGGAAGTATTTTTTCAATGAGAAATTTACGGTAAAGATGTTTGCCAGCTGGACGCCTACCTTCTATATCAATCTAGGCGCATCTTATTATATCGCTCTGGAACATCAGCGGTACCTGGTGAAAGCAGATGAAGACATTTTGATCCTGCGAAATTCGGTGGTAGAACGCTATAACCAGCCTACAGATAATATTTTCACGGTAAAATTCTATCCAGGTGGCCTGGAAGCCATTTTAGGTATGAGTCAGCTAAAGATTGTGGATCAGTTGATTAATCTAAGGCACTTTCTTCCGGGCAGCTTACTTGATACAATGAAACAACCAATCAATTTTGAGGAGCGGATCGAATTAATACAGGACTTTCTCTTAAATGCCTACCAGAAAAAAATTGGTAAGGATCATTATCTGATGATGGTGAATAATGCTGTCCGCGAGTTTCAGGCCACCGGTATGCAACTCAATACGTCTGCAGTTGCAGAGCGGCTATTTGTAACGTCTAAAACCATTAACCGCTACTTTCACCGGGTAGTAGGCATTTCGCCTAAGAGTTATTTTTGCATTCTCCGCGCCCGTACTGCTTTATCCGCTTTTATTGGTAATCAAGGGCAATTTGTTCCTACCAACTACGGTTATTATGACATGAGCCATTTTTATAAGGAAGTGGTTCGGTTTACAGGGCGAAAACTTACCGACCATAACTTTTAGATTGTCCGTTTTTTACTTTTTTAAGCAAAAGAGGTTTCTCTTACTTTGTGTAAAATTGTTGTACATGAAATCCTTCCCCCTTGCTTTGCTATTCCTGGTTTCCATTCTTTTCTTTCGGCCATCCTATGGTCAGCCTTATAAGCCGGTAATTGAGTCAGCCCTTTGTCCAATCAAAACTGACCCGCGCCTGATCGTTAAATATGGTTATTTGGTTGTACCGGAAAACCGAAAGCTGCCTGAGGGACGAAAAGTAAAAATCCCCTTTTTCTTTGTCCGCAAGCCGAACCAGGATGCAAGGCATAATGTTTTTCTTTATACTACAGGCGGCCCTGGCTATAGCACGACAGCAAATACAGACAGTGTTGGTTATAACTCTGGCTTACTGAAATTTGGCGCACTAATCCTATTTGATCAGCGGGGCACTAAAAAAGCAAAGCCTTGCCTGGATTGCATAGAAGTAGGCGAAGCAGTAAAACGTAGCTACAGAAAAGGATTAAATAAAGATAGCCTGGTAATGATTGCTGTAAAACAGTGCCGTAGCCGTTATACCAGTCAGGGCATTGACCTATCGGCATATAATACAATTGAAAGTGCGGAGGATATTAATGACCTGCGCTTAACCCTGCATATAGATTCACTAAATCTGGGTGGCATATCCTACAGCGGAGGGCTGATGCTTACACTGGTTCGCAATCATCCCGAAGGAATCCGTTCATTGATATTAAACTCTCCGCTGCCAGGGTTTGCGCATTTCGAAGAAGATGGCCTGCTAAACATTAATGAAGCATTTGAGCAGGTTTTTACTAACTGTGAGGCAGATTCGGCAGGTAATGCTGCTTACAACAATTTACGCGAACGGTTTCACCGGTATTTTACTTCGATTACAGGGAAAAAGTTTTTGATGAATTACTTAGAAAAAGGCACCCGTGACAGTATCAAAATTACTTATACTAAAAATGATCTGCTCGATGCCATGACGAACCGTTTGAACAGCAGTCAAGTAAAATCGGTTCCAGCTGTAATGAATGACCTTATGAATGGCAACCACGCTGCTTACGTCAGGGAAGTGATTGATGGAAGTTTTGCTGGTGATCCAGGTGTATCCCTAGGAATGCGTTATTCTGTCTATTGCACAGAGCAAATAGCGTATGCAGATCCCGTTTTAATTAGAAAGCAAAATGCAGTGCTGCCCTGGCTGGCTGCTTATCCGTTTAATGATGTTAACGATGCCGTTTGTGACTGCTGGAAGGTAAAGCCTGAACCTGTAATCTCCAAAACGCAAGTTTACTCAACAATACCTGTACTGCTTACTAGTGGAGATGTTGATCCCTCGTGCAGGCCTTTTTATAACCAATTGATCAAACGTTACATGCCTAACGCTCAAATTTTAATTATACATAACAAAGGGCATGCTCCTGGTTACACCGTTGACGGCATTGATTATGCACAACGTTTTTTGGAGCATCCTTATAAAAAGCTCATTTCTCAATCGAAAAGTCTGGTTATAGAGTAGAATAATGGTTTGAATGCTGGAATTTGGAAAATAACATTATTTTTTCTATTGATTACTGCAAAAAGCATCTATGTAGCCCGCCACTTGTGTAGGTTCCTGAAGCATAATTAAGTGACCGGCACCTGGTATAACCACCATTTTTGCGCCTGTAATCCTTGACCTTACTTCATGCTCCAATCTTTCAGGAGAGTCAACAATATCATTTTCACCTGCGATAATGAGTGTTGGTACGCTAATGCCCTCCATCCCTTCTGATACATCATCAAGTAATGCAATTGTAGGCCAGCCAAGCCTGGAACTTTCACTATTGCTTTGTATGTCACTTACAACCTGCGCCCTTATTTCAGGCTTCAGGTTTTCGGCTTTAAAAACATGATCAATAGTAGCATTAATTCCTTCCAAAGAAGTGTAGGCATTGGTCATGTCATCATGCATTTCTTTAGGCATAATGGTCGGAACAGCTGGCGATGGTGCCACCAAAATAATTTTTTGTAGTCCTGCCGGTTTTTGTGCCGCAATATATTGCGCTATCTTTCCACCCATAGAGTGGCCTACAATAATGTAGTTTTGAAAGTTTAGTTTAGCGATAAGAGACATGGTATCCTTAGCCAGCTCTTTAATACTGTAACCTGATTTAGGTTTATCAGATTTTCCCCACCCGCGATGGTCATAACTAATGCAGCGGTACTTATTATTTAAAATAGAAGTAACACCATTCCAGGTGGCTGATGAACCGCCCCAAAAGTGCAGAAATATCAAAACAGGTTCGCCCTGGCCCTCATCTTTTACAAAAAGATTAATGTTGTTGATTGAATAATACATAATGCCTTTTCTTTAATAAATTTATACATCAAAGGTCGCTTTAGATGTAATTACTGTAAAGGTAGATCAGTGCTTAAAGATGGTACTTTTGCGCCTTGCTGTTACTTTTGAGCATAGCTGGCCCGGAATTCGGAAGGAGTTTTTCCCGTATGCTTTTTGAAGAATTTATTAAAGTTGGTTGGCTCATCAAAACCTAAAGACAGGCCAATTATTTTGCCAGGGCCATTACCATGAACAAGCAGTCTTTTAGCTTCCAGTAATATCCGCTCGTCAATAAGCTGCTTAGGTGTTTTTCCCATTGTGTTTTGCAATGCATTGGTTAGTACTTTAGCAGAAACGAACAGTTTTTGGGCATAGTAACCCACGCTTTTTTCTTTTCTAAAATCTTTTTCCAGATAATTTTTAAATGTGATCAGATGATCTGAATATATGCCATGCTGAACCGATCGAAAACCTGATTTTTGCCGCTCCCTTCCCGCTAACAGTATAAAATTGGACAGATAGTTCTTTAACAGGCCAGGCTGAAACAAATCGGCGGGCTGTTTTGCCTCTTCCTCCATTAATGCCCATATTTCTCTCATTAAACTGTTTGACTGTATATTACTGCTATCTTTAGTACTGTCAAGATCATTAAAAAGAGCGTTGCTTTGTAAAAATAAATGATCGTTTTCATTCTTGCAGAAGAACGCATCTGTAAAAATAAGCACCCGTGATTCAAAGGCATTGAGCTGATCGAAAAATTGAACGGCATCTTTCCGAATAAATAAAAAAGAACCAGGCTTTACGGTCACCGTACTGAAATCAATTGTGTGTACCGGGCTTCCTTTTTCAAACCAGATGATGGAATAAAAAGAAGCTCTGTGAGGTGTACGCAAGTTCTTTTTTGATTGGACATGATGATCGTTTACCGAAAGAATCTCGAATCCTAAAGACAATTTTTCATTGAAAGCCAGTTGTTTGATGATAGGTTTCATATTAATGCAGTTAGCCACTTCCTGTCGCTTTGAAGAAAATACTTAGCAGTTAAACAAACATTAATTAGGGCGTTTTATCCTTTAAATCTGAAATGGCATAAGCCTGTTTAATAATTGCCGCCTGGTTGCTTCCAACAAACATTTTCAGTGGAACACATTGGATATTTTTTGCGGCGTTATATTCCCTGATCATCGTGTTATGGTCTTTCAGCATTTGGAGTAAGTAAGCATGGTCAAAAGAAGGACCTTTAATAGCTTCTAAATTTTGCAGGTTTTCTTTGGCTGTTGCCGATAGTTCTGCTGGTAATTTAACTGTGTAATTTTCTGAAATTTGATTTAAATAATTGCTTAACCCGGAGTAAAGCTGCGCGTTTTGCTTGGCAAAAACTTTTACGTTTTGGGTTGAAGCTTTATTGGCTGCTAACTGCGCTGCTTCAACCTGGCTGTTACAAAATACAGAAAGATGTTTTGCGAGCCTTGTATCAGCAGTATCAATTGGTTGTTTTGCGATTGCTGTTGTTGTACGATCAGTCGAACCATTTTTTCCAGATCCGGAACAAGCATAAAACCCAATTGCAGTCAGAGCAATCAAGAGGATAAAAAGATTATTTTTCATTTGGCTATTTCTAATATTAAAGTAAATCAAAATAATTAGTTTTTTTAAGTTTCTGTTTCCTAAATCAGACCAATCCCAAATAGCAACATTATTCTGCATCTTCCCTAAACGTTCTTACTTTTATAGGATGCACTCCGAACAACATTTACGCAGCTCTGATACCATCCGGGATATTGTGATCGGTATGTCTGATGGTTTAACCGTACCATTTGCTTTGGCTGCCGGTTTAAGCGGGGCTGTAAATTCATCTTCTATCATCATCACGGCAGGTATTGCCGAAATTGTTGCCGGTTCTATTGCCATGGGTTTAGGCGGATTTTTGGCCGGAAGAACAGAAGCCGACCACTATGCGTCAGAACTGAAACGGGAATATGATGAAGTAAAACGCGTGCCCGAACAGGAAAAAGCAGAGGTAAAAGAAGTATTTGCCGGTTTTGGCCTGTCGCCGCAACTGCAAAATCAAGTGGCCGATGAGATGGCGAAAGACACCGACAAATGGGTTGATTTTATGATGCGCTACGAACTGGGCTTAGAAAAACCGGAAGCAAACCGGGCAAGCCAAAGTGCCATAACTATTGGCCTTTCTTACATCGTTGGCGGTATAATCCCTTTATCGCCTTATTTTTTTATCGGGGAATCCGGCGTTGCACTATATTATTCCTGCGCGGTTACCATACTTTGCCTGTTTGTTTTTGGCTATTTCAAAAGCAAGGTAACCGGTCAGCCTGCGGTTTCGGGTGCTTTGAAAGTAGTGGTCATCGGTGCGTTGGCGGCTGCGGCAGCTTTTGCAGTGGCAAGGTTAATTAACGGAAAGTAAGCTTTATGCTGATTTCTTTTGCGTGTTTTCTCTCGGGTTCCGATGCTTCTTTTAAGGCATAAAAAATATAGCAGTTGAACCTGAAATTTATTCCAGGTGAAAAAAATAGCTATATTTATCGTTCAATAATAAAACGATGGAAGCAAAAGATTTTAAAATAGGGGATGTTGTATTTCTGAATTCAGGAAGTCCGCAAATGACAATCAATTCAATAGATGAAGAAACGAAAGAAGCATTTGTGATTTATTGGAACACAATTTTGAATAAGTTTGAAGAAGCAACATTTTCAACGGATACGATTAGTGTTGTCCAATATTCCGAAACATTGTAAAATTTAGGGGTTTCCTATTTCGTGTAACATTTCGGCATTTAATAATCTTAAATGTCTTTTTTTTGAAGTTGTAAACGTTTAAAATTTCAGGAACCTGTCCATTTGCTCATTGGTGAATTGGATCGTATCTGCTTCAGTCAAGTTCCCGCTTGCATCTATTTCTTTTCGGATAAAAGGAATATGCAATTTGAGTGAAAGCACGTGCATGTTTAGGTAATTGCACACACCGGTAAAATGATCAACGCCGCGGATATTACCATATTTGCCGGAAGAAATCCCAACCAACGCCGCTTTTTTATCAAAAAAACTTTGGGGGAAATCACAGGCATCCACAAAAACTTTCAAAGCCCCGGGAAAGGTGCCATTGTATTCCGGGATGATAAAAATAAACTTTTCAGAAGCGTCCACCATTTCCTGCAAAGGCTTAAAAACATTGCTTCTTTTGCCATAAAGATCAGTTTTTAACACATTGTCCGGCAGGTTTTCCAGGGATAACACTTGGGCTTCAGCATCTTTTCCGCTCAGTTTTTTTTGATAGTATCCGGCTAATTTTAAAGTGCTGCTGCCGGCCCGGTTTGTACCGGCAATGATGGTAAGCATGATAAATAATTGTTTAAATAAATCGGATTAAAAACAAATGGTACAGTTAAAAGTATAGATCAGGACAAGGATTTTTTCAAATCAAACACAAAAAAGTATAAAAAAGCCCGAACCGGTTTGGACAGTTCAAGCTTTCCTTAATGATTTTTTACAGATCAGCCCGCATCAGAATCATCCGAAACATTCTCCGGGGAATACGTTTTGATTTCGCCGGTATTCAGTTTTACCTCGATATGGTCTTCTTTCTTTTGCTGACTTTTATGTACAACACCTTCACCATCTTTGGTGATCACTCTTTCGCCTGATTCGTAAACGCCGTTTGTCATAATCTTTAATTTTAATATAGTTTTGAGGCTAACGTTTTCAAAACGATTTTGATTTAAAATTAAGGCATAGAATTAAGGCCGGCAAAGATGATACCTGCAAAAAACCCGTTATCATGGATTCAAACCAATTCAACATCAAACAAAATTACTTTTGCTGCTGCTGTTTTGTGTGGATATTATGATGAAGATGTGGAAATCTGCTTGAATGCTTATTGTAAAAATGTAGGTATCTTGCACCTTTAAACGAAGCAAAAAAATGTATGGTAAAAGAAGCATGGCACAAATAACAAATGCTTCTTTTAGGACATAAAAACTTGCTTGCCAAAAAATATACAGAGGATTGATAATGAGTAAGATAATCGCGTTGGCTAACCAGAAAGGTGGCGTGGGCAAAACCACTTCCTCCATCAATTTGGCAGCAAGTTTAGCGGTGCTGGAATACAAAACCCTGCTGGTGGACGCTGATCCGCAGGCAAATGCAACATCGGGCATTGGTTTTGATCCGAGAACAATCAAAAACAGCATTTACGAATGTATCATCAACGAGGTCGAACCGGCAGATGCGATCCAAAAAACGGAAACGCCTAACTTGGATTTGCTGCCCGCACATATTGATTTGGTTGGTGCGGAGATCGAAATGATCAACCTGACCAACCGGGAATACAAGATGAAAGCCGTGCTGGAAAAAATCAAAGACCAGTATGATTTTGTTATTGTGGATTGCTCGCCGTCGTTGGGTTTGATCACGATCAATGCTTTAACGGCTGCCAATTCGGTCATTATCCCGGTTCAATGCGAATATTTTGCGTTGGAAGGGTTAGGCAAACTCCTTAATACGATCAAAATTGTGCAAAACCGGTTGAACCCGGAACTGGATATTGAAGGTATTTTGCTGACGATGTACGATGTGCGGCTGCGCTTATCTAATCAAGTGGTAGAAGAAGTGCGCACACATTTCGAGAACTTAGTTTTCAACACAATCATCCAGCGAAATACGCGTTTGAGTGAGGCACCAAGCTTTGGCATGTCTGTGATTATGCACGATGCAACTTGCAAAGGTGCCATCAATTACCTGAACCTTGCCCGCGAAATTTTGCGTAACAACGGCCTGGTGAAAGACGAAGAAACCAACCCGAAAAAAGTAGGCATAAACAGATGAGTGCAGATAAGAGAAATGCTTTAGGCAGAGGTTTGGGCGCTTTGTTGGATGATTCCGTGCATGTGAATGCGGCTGCGGTAAAAAAAACAGCAGCCGGAAACACTGGTCACCAGGAAACAGAAGGGTTAAAAGCCGTAAATGAAGTTAAGATCAGCGAAATTGAAGTAAACCCTTTTCAGCCGAGAACCGAATTTGACGGGCAGGCTTTGCAGGAACTGGCAGATTCTATTTTGGTGCAAGGTTTGATCCAGCCGGTTACCGTGCGGAAAATGGGCCCGCGTTCTTACCAGTTGATTTCCGGTGAACGGCGTTTACGAGCTTCTAAATTAGCGGGATTAACCGAAATTCCGGCTTATATACGCACGGCCAACGATCAGCAGATGCTGGAAATGGCTTTGATCGAAAATATCCAGCGGGAAAACCTGAACGCGATAGAAATGGCTTTGAGCTTTCAGCGGATGATCGATGAATGCCACCTGAAGCAGGAAGAACTGGGCGACCGCGTAAGCAAAAACCGATCTACCGTAACCAATTATCTACGCCTGTTAAAGTTGCCGCCGGTGGTGCAATCTTCCATCCGCGACGGGAAAATCACTATGGGGCACGCCCGTGCTTTGGTGAACGTGGAAGATGCGGCCAAGCTGTTGTACATCCATCATCAGGTGATCGAGAAGGGTTTATCGGTACGGAAAGTGGAAGACATGGTGCGGGAACTCCCAAAAAAACTTGTTAAAAACAGTACTGCCGCCAAACCGGGTCCTGCTTCTTTCCAGATGCAGAAGATCCAGACTGACCTGGCTTCCAAATTCAATTCGCAGGTAAAAGTTAAAGTCGGCCAAAATGGAAAAGGCAGTATCGAAATCCCGTTTTTATCAGAAGATGATTTGGGGCGGATATTGGAAATGCTCGACTGGTAATATGCGCAGTTCAGCCATACTTCTTTTACTGCTGTTTTTTACTGCTGCTTCCGTTTCGGCACAAAAAAAACCATTTAACAAACACCGCAACACGATCAATACAAGAGGCGATACTACTTCTGTTTTGGTTCCATTCAGGCCAAAATCCGAGCAGCCCAAAGAAAAAGTTTATCATCCGGATAGCACACACAGTCCTCACAAAGCAGTATTAAAATCTTTAATAGTACCCGGATTAGGACAAATCTACAACCATCAATATTGGAAACTGCCTATCGTTTATGGTGGTTTTGTAGGTTTGGGTTATTCCTATTATGTGGCGCAGACTAATTATAAAGAGTTCTTGCATATTGCTCAACTTCAGGCTACCGGTCGATATACAGAAATAGATAAAAAATATGAGAATGTTGGGTATGCTACAATAATTGTTTACAAAGATTTTTACCATCGTAACCGGGATTTAACCATTATCGGTACAGTAGCTTTCTGGGGAATCCAGGCGATTGATGCTTACATTGCAGCCAAGTTTCAGCATTCATACACGATGGATAATGACTTGGGTTTCAAAGTTACGCCAACCATGATCAGTCAGCCCACTTTTGCTTACGGCGGTTTTGTCCCCGGGTTGAAAGTAACGATGCGGATGAGGTGAGGAGAAGCGATTCGCTGGCAGCTTTTAGCAATCAGCTTTCAGCCACCTGGAAACCGAAAATATGGAAATAGAAAATCAAGCTGAAGGCCGACAGCTGACAGCTAATAGCTCAACTCATGAAAATAGCTTTATTAGGATACGGAAAAATGGGCAAAATGATCGAACAGATTGCTTTGGAAAGAAAGCATGAGATCGTTTTGAAAATAAATCAAAGCAATCTGCACGAACTTACGATTGAAAACCTGCAAAAAGCAGATGTTGCTATCGAATTCAGTACGCCGCATACGGTTTTAGGCAACATTGCCCTTTGTTTTGATGCCGGTATTCCTATAGTGGTTGGTGCGACCGGATGGTATGAGCAGTTACAAACCATTAAAAATTATTGTCTATCTCAAAATGCTTCCCTTATTTATGCTTCCAATTTTAGTGTTGGGGTGAATATTTTCTTTCATGTCAATAAAATGCTGGCCAAAGTGATGAACAGGTTTTCGGATTACGAGGTGCAGGTAGAAGAAATCCACCACACCCAAAAACTGGATACGCCCAGTGGAACCGCCATCACCATCGCTCAAGGCATTATCGAAAATATACCGGTAAAAGAAGCATGGGTAAACGAGGTTTCGGGAATTTTGAACGATGACAGCATCAAAACGATTGCACCAAACCAACTGCTGATCGAATCGCATCGGATAGAAAACGTACCTGGCACGCATACCGTTATTTATGGTTCGGAAGTGGATTCCATCGAATTTAAACATACTGCCCACAACCGTTCGGGTTTTGCTTTGGGCGCCGTGCTTGCCGCCGAGTGGATCAAAGACCGTAAAGGTTTCTTTACAGCCGCTGATCTATTTAATTTTACTGCTTAAAAACACTACTTTCGCCCTTCAAAACCAAAACAATGAGTTGGAGATTCTGGAACAAACCTGCTGCCGATACCAAAAAGAAAAAGAAAAGTGCCACACGTGAATGGTTTGATGCTATTATATTCGCTGTTGTTGCAGCAACGCTGATCCGTGGTTTATTTATCGAAGCATTTACCATCCCAACTCCTTCCATGGAACGTTCGCTGCTGGTTGGCGATTTCCTGTTTGTGAGCAAGGTAAATTATGGCGCGCGTACACCGATGACGCCTGTTTCTTTCCCTTTTGCGCATCATACCATGCCTATTTTCGATGTAAAATCTTATTGGGACGGCATCAAATTGCCTTATTACCGGCTGCCGGGATTAAGCCATGTTAAAAAAGGCGATGTAGTGGTTTTTAATTATCCGATGGATGCCGATTCGCCTTTGTACAGACCAGTTGATAAACGCGAAAACTATATCAAACGTTGCCAGGGAACGCCGGGAGATACGCTGAAACTGATCAATACGCAGGTTTACATCAATAATAAAGCTGCGGTAACACCGGAAAATAGTCAGACTTCCTACTTGATTCGTACTAACGGACAGGAACTGAACCCGGAGGTTTTGTATGATTTGCACATTGATCCTTCGCATGGACAAGTAAACGCTACGGATTTAGAATGGATTATGCCGCGCGAAAGTGTGCCCACATTAAAAAGTTATTCCAACATCACTTACATTGCGCCTTATATTCAGCCGCCGGGACAAGCAGATTTGCAGGTTTTTCCGCATGATACTAAACTGAAATGGAATGTAGATAATTACGGTCCGATCATCATCCCCAAAAAAGGCTGGACCGTTAAACTGGATTCTACCAACTTTATAATTTACGAACGCGCTATCAAGCTGTACGAAAACAACAAGCTGGAAAAACGCGGCAACGATATTTACATCAACGGCACCAAAACCAATCAATACACCTTTAAAATGGATTATTACTGGATGATGGGCGATAACCGCCACAATTCGTTAGACAGCCGTTTCTGGGGTTTTGTGCCCGAAGACCACATTGTAGGAAAAGCTTTATTTGTTTGGATGAGCTGGGACGAGCAAGCTTCTTTTATGCACAAAATTAGGTGGGAACGATTGTTTATGGGGATAAAGTAAGGGCGATGCTTCTTTTATCGGTATAAAAATAGTAAAAGGGTGTAATCGGATAGGTTACACCTTTTTGCTATTTTATGGGATATTCTGCAACAAGATCAGGATGAAATCCATATTAATAGGTAGGATCGCAGCTCTTGATGTAAAAGGACGGGATTACAAATTACGACCAGCATAGACAGTGATCAAAGCAGACAAATGAGTTAGATGTAATGATTCATTTAACTCAATTTGAATTATGGATGCTGCCCTTACGTGTTAAACAAGTATTAACCTGAATAAAAAGATTCAATCATTTTCCTGTTAGCCTTTTGTGTTTTCACGGCTCAACCTTCAATTTTTGTCATCCAGTTTTCCGGTGTTGAAATGCTTTTCTAAATAGATACTTTTAGCTACGGAACACTAACGGCAAGTATAACAGACCTTAATACACAAACAAGGCAATCCGACATTTGGACTTTACAACAAAATAACGTTGGACTTTTTAACAAAACGAGTTATTGTTTTTATGGGCAATTTTGCATAATAAAATTTTTAGACAATGGAAAATTTAGAAACAGTTTTAGTAACAGGCGGAACAGGCGCTGTTGGAGTACATTGTATTCTTCAATTATTGCAAAAAGGGTACAGTGTAAAAACCACACTTCGCTCAATGAACAAAAAAAATGAAGTAATTGAGATGCTGAAAACAGGCGGTATTACTTCGTTTGACAATCTTAAATTTATTGAAACAGATTTGACAAAAGATGATAATTGGGACGAAGCCGTGAAAGGTTGCAAGTATGTGTTGCATATTGCTTCGCCAACTCATTCAGACCTGCCAAAAGATGAAAACGAAATGATACGCCCTGCTGTGGACGGCATACTTCGTGTGTTAAAAGCTGCACGAAATGCAGGTGTAAAACGTGTTGTAATGACCTCCAGTTTTGGTGCAGTTGGCTTTAGCAATAAAGACCCAAACACCGAAACAACAGAGGCAGACTGGACAGACCCGAATGGAAAAGGCTTATCACCTTACGAAAAATCAAAAGTATTGGCAGAACGTGCGGCATGGGATTTCATCAAGAAAGAAGGCGGTAGTTTAGAATTGGCTGCCATAAACCCTGTTGCTATTTTCGGGCCATCATTAGGGCCTGGCAAATCACCCAGTCTTGGGATTTTAAAATTTTTATTGGACGGCTCAATGAAAGCTGTTCCCAATATACCTTTGAATATAATTGATATTCGGGACGTGGCGGATCTGCATATTTGTGCAATGACAAATCCCAACGCAAAAGGACAACGCTTTATAGCATCGGCAGACGGTAAAATGTCTATGCCCGAAATTGCATTATTGCTAAAAAATAAAATGCCTGACGTGGCGAAAAAAGTTTCTATAAAAACATTACCTAATTGGGTTCTTTATTTTGCAGCCTTATTTAATCAGCAAGCAAAACAGGCCGCTTCATTGTTAAAGATAAACCGCAATGTTAGCAATGCAAAGGCAAAGAAAGTTTTGGGTTGGACTCCGATTGCAAATAACGAAGAAGCTATTCTTGCTTCAATGAAAAGTATGATTAAATTCGGAGTTATAAAATGAGCGCAACTGGAATAAAGCCTTCTTTTAATGAGCCTGAAATTTCTTCGGAGCAATTTATTCCAGAACATGTCTTTTTGTATGTGACAAAAGGAGCAGTACGCTGCTATGACGGGAACAAAAGCTACACCTTCAAATCCGGCGAATACTTCCTTGCCCGGAAAAACCGTCTGGCAAGATACCATAGCGAGAAAGGGGATGCTGAATTTGAAAAGATCGTCTTCTGTTTTGAAGAAGAGTTTATTAAGTATTTTCAGGAAAAGTACAAATTAGAGACAACGAAATTTATTTCGACGGATACGTTCGTAAAAATAAACCTAACTGAATTAATACCTGAATTCATTCGATCGTTAAAGCCCTACAGCAATAGTTTAGGAAAAATTGACCAGGCATTTGAAGATGTGAAATATGAAGAATTATTGATTATTCTGTTAAAAAATCAACCGGAATTTGCAGGAATATTTTTTGACTACGGCATACCCCAAAAAATAAACCTGGAAGAGTTTATGAACCGCAATTATAAGTTTAATGTAAACATTCAGCGGTTTGCTTATTTGACGGGACGTAGTTTGTCAGCTTTCAAACGGGATTTCAAAACAACCTTCAATGAAACACCTGATCACTGGTTGGTACAAAAACGTTTGCAAGAAGCGTATTTCCTTATTGACAAAAAGAATAAAAAACCATCCGAAATTTATCTTGACTTGGGCTTTGAAGACTTGTCGCACTTTTCATTCGCTTTCAAAAAACTATTCGGGCTGACACCAACCCAACTGACAGGACAAAAGAAAAATATCAGTTATAGAAAAACAACACAATGAATTTATCAAACAACAAAATCCTTATTACCGGCGGTGCCACGGGTATTGGCTTGGGGCTTACCGAAAGATTTATCCAAGAAAATAACACGGTTGTTATTTGTGGCAGGCGTGAGGCAACGTTAAACGAAATGTCCGAAAAGTTCCCTTCTGTCATCACTAAGGTATGCGACCTTTCTAATGAAGAAGAACGCATTGAACTTTTTAATTGGATTGCAAAAAATCATCCAGACCTGAATGTGCCTATCAATAATGCGGGCATTCAAAATTGGATGAGTATTTCGGACAACGACTTTTATGAAAAGTCCAATGACGAAATTGCAATCAATATTACTGCACCTATTCATTTAACAAAATTGTTTTTGAAACTAAAGTCATTAGATACTATTATGAATGTTACATCAGGCTTAGCTTTTGTTCCATTTTCAAAAGTTCCTGTGTATTGTGCTACAAAAGCATTTTTACGTTCGTTCACACTCTCTTTAAGACATATGTTGAAATCAACAAATACTGAAGTAATTGAAATTATACCACCAGCATTGAACACAGAACTTGGTGGAAAAGGCATTCACAATGAATATCCTGCTGTTGGTGATTTTGTGGAATCAATATTTAAACAACTGAAAGAAGGTAAAATCGAACTGTCGTTCGGCTCAAGTGAAACAAGGGCAACAGCAAACAATGAAACCATCGCTAACTATTTTAATAAATTGAACCCATAGTCGATTCCTAATAAAAATAGTTCTACTGTCAGATTAAGTCTCGACTATTTCATCTACTATAATCCCTCCACCCCCAACTTCTCCGCCAATTCATTCAAATCCTTAACCACCGCATCCACCAAAGGAATCCCATTTACTTTACGATCCAGTTCCGCTTCCAGTTCAGGTTCGCCGGGAATGATTACTTTTTGATCTGGTGATACTGTTTTTGCCGACTTAAACCGCTCAATCCAAATATCGAGGTGATATTTAAATTCTTCCACCGGTCGGAAACCATCAACCCGCATCGCGCCCAAAAAATGACCAATGCCCGAACCAACAGGATTTGGTGCCGGATCTAAATAAGCCACAAACGGCGGGACCCAGGGACCATAATTGGCACCGGAAAGTACGGCCGAAAGAATATCAACTGTGGCACTTAACCCAAAACCTTTATGGCTGCCATGTTCGCGGTCGCTGCCCAAAGGAAGCAAGGAACCACCGGACTTTAAAGCATAAGGATCGGTAGTGAATTCGCCGTTTTCATTCTGGATCCAACCTTCCGGAACCGGTTTTCCTGCGCGTTGTGCGATTTCCAACTTGCCGTTTGCAGCAGCAGAAGTTGCCATATCTACAATCAGCGGTGGATATTTTCCTGCCGGGAAAGCATAACACATCGGGTTAGTGCCCAACATCCTTTCGTTGGAAAAAGTTGGTGCAACCAGCGGGCTGGCGTTCGTCATGGCAAAACCGATCATGTCTTTTTCTACAGCCATCAAAGCATGATAACCGGCAATGCCAAAATGGTTGGAATTACGTACCGAAACCCAGCCGGAACCATATTTTTCTGCCTTTGCTATGGCAACTTGCATGGCAAAAGGCGCAACTACCAAACCTAAACCGGCATCGCCATCAACGGTTGCGGTAGTTGGTGTTTCATGTACAATTTGAATATTTGGTGTTGGGTTGATGCGGTTTTTCTCCCACAAACGCACATAGCCGCTTAGCCTGGCTACGCCATGCGAATCAATGCCGCGTAAATCAGATTTTAATAAAACATTGGCAGCAAGTTCTGCATGTTGTTGACTGCAACCTATTTTAAGGAAAATATTTTGGGTGAAAGTTCTTAAAGATGCTTCTTTTATCAGCATAAAATTGTTGTTTATTTATGCTGCCATCCCGACGACTGTTTTGTCATCCCGACGATAGGAGGGATCTTCTTCAAAGCATTTAAACGTATAGTTGGAAGAAGATTTCTCTCTTCGTTCGAAATGACAGCAGGAATGAAAAGATGCATTATTCCGTTAAAATGGTAAACTTAAAATCCAGAGGTTTAAAATATTCTACCAGTTGATCGATTAATTCCGGTCCAAATTTCACATAAAACAAACCAAAGTTTTCATTGCGCTCCTGCAAACTTCCACCCGGAAAAATTTCAGCTTTAACCTGGTCAATTTGATTCAGTCGGGTTTCGTAATTGCGTTTCTCTGCTTTCAGCAACTTTTTTTCCAAGTTAAAAATAGCATGTTCCAATCTTTTTTGGATAGCTTCAGTTGACGGGCCTAAAGTTGGATCAATTTTGCTGTTCTGCAATTTCATTTTATCAAAAACATTGCTTAATTCTTGCCATTCCTGTTTTAACTGAAGTTGGTTCCGGCTGTTTGCTTTGGTCCAATTTGTTTTTAAAATTGTTGTGTCTTGAAAAAAATCTGGCAAAACCAAACCTGTTTTTTCAGCTTTGTCTGCTGCCCTTTTGCTTACGATTAATCCTGAATTCCTCAAAATGAGAATCGGAAAATCTATTCCGTAGAAATCAAAATTGGATTTCAATTCCAGCCAGTACACAACTTCCGCACCACCGCCAATATATGCAATGTTGGGTAAGATCAATTCCTGGTAAAGCGGCCGCATCACTACGTTTGGACTAAATCTTTCCGGGTGCGTTTCAATCTCGGCTTTCAGTTCTTCTTCCGAAAAAGCAATTTCCGTATTTAAAACTTTGTATTGATTGTTTTCAAAAACGATACGCTCGCGTACTTCTTTTAGCAGGTAAAAAAAGTTAATCTCTCTTGGATTCACTTGGATATGTACACCCAATTCCTGTAGCTTTTCATTGGTTGCAGTGATGTTTTTAAAACTGTTTTTGCCGATAATATCTTCCTGGATGATCGTTGCAAACTCTTGCTTTAATCGTGCGTCATCTGCATCAATAATTACCAGGCCATGTTTGTTGAACAAGCTGTTGACCAAATAACGTGTCGCATCGGTTAGGTTTTCAAATTTGATATAAGCTGTTTCTACTAATTGCGCCAATTCTTCCGCATGATTGTCAATTCCCAAAACGCCTTTATAAGCATTTAAAGCTTCACGTATTCCTTTGGTAGCAATCCTGCCGGTTGCCCCGGAAACTTCCTCGTCCCATTGCACTTTTTTGCCGCCAATTTGAGTGTGATTGATCTCCGCAAAATCATGGTCTTCGGAAGCCATCCAATAAACAGGCACAAAGTTTTTGTCCTGAAATTCAGCTTTTAAATCTTTTGCTAACCTGATGGCCGTTACAATTTTAAAAATAAAATAAAGCGGACCGGTAAATATACTGAGTTGATGCCCTGTGGTAACGGTAAAAGTATTTTCCTGGTTCAGCAGGTCAATGTTTTTTTTGCTGAGGGAAGAAATGGTTTCCGAAGGTAATTTCCCGTATTGTTTGTTTAATACTTCTGTTAAAATGCTTCTTTTATAGGTGTTTTTTTTGTGTTGAAGCAATTGCCGGAAACCATCCAAGTTTGGACGAAAGTTGTAAAAAGGTTTTAATGCAACATCGTCTTCCAGATAGCGGACCACGGTTGGGGAAAAGCTATCGGTTGACTGGTAATCAATATAAGTTGCCTTCATGAATTTGCAGATAGCGTTTCGGCCGTGTTTATAACTGATTTTGATCGAACGACTTTTCCGTACAGGTCAAAATCTTCTGCCGCGTCTATTTTCACTTGGACAAAAGTTCCCGGACTTGCATATTGTCCGCTTGTATCAATTAAAACTTCGTTGTCCACTTCCGGCGAATCAAATTCTGTCCGTCCAACTAAAAACTCACCCTCAATTTTATCTACCAAAACTTTAAATATTTGTCCGATTTTTTGGTGATTCTTTTCGTGCGAAATTAATTGCTGCACTTCCATAATCGCTTCGGACCGTTCCTGTTTTACTTCCTCTGGTACATCATCAACTAAATTATATGCATGTGTTTTTTCTTCATGAGAATAAGTAAAACAGCCCAAACGGTCAAATTTGGTATCCATCACCCATTGCTGCATTTCCTCAAAATCCTGCTGGGTTTCGCCCGGATAGCCTGTAATTAACGTGGTTCGCAAAGCAATTCCCGGAACTTTATCACGGATTTGATTAACCACATCAATCGTTTTTTGCTTGGTGATACCGCGGCGCATCGACTTCAACATGTTATCTGTAATGTGTTGCAAAGGCATGTCGAGGTAATTGCAAATGTTGCTGCGCTCATTCATCACATCCAAAATTTCCATCGGGAAACCGGAAGGATAAGCATATTGCAAACGAATCCACTCAATGCCTTCCACGTCAGAAATTCTTCTTAAAAGTTCGTCCAAGTTACGCTTTCCGTACAAATCCAATCCGTAATAAGTCAGGTCCTGCGCAATCATGATCAGTTCTTTCGTTCCTTTTGCAGCTATTTTTTTTGCCTGTAAAACAAGCTCGTCCATCGGTGTAGAAACGTGTTTACCGCGCATCAACGGGATGGCACAAAAGGAGCAGGGGCGGTTGCAGCCTTCGGCAATTTTAAAATAAGCGAAGTGTGAAGGCGTGGTGAGCAAACGCTCGCCCAAAAGCTCATACTTGTAATCTGCGCCGATGTTTTGCAATAATTCCTGTAGATTATTAGTGCCAAAAAAAGCATCCACATTGGCTATTTCTGCTTCCAGTTCAGGTTTGTAGCGTTCAGAAAGACAACCAGTTACAATTACTTTTCCAACTTTCCCCTGCGCCTTTAAATCGCTGTATTGAAGGATTGTATCTATGGATTCCTGCTTGGCATTATCGATAAAGCCACAGGTGTTGATCACCACAATATCGTTACGACCGACTTTTTCGCTTTCGTGTACCACATCAAAATGGTTGCCTTTAAGCTGTCCCATTAATATTTCAGAATCGTATATATTTTTAGAACAACCTAAAGTAACTACGTTTATGCGTGGTTTAACTGATTTTATAGATTTTATTTGTTTGGATTTCACTGATTCTAATATGATTTCACAGATTTGTGATGAATATTTTTTGTTTTCAAAAATTCTAGAATTAAGGGAACAAATTGTAAATGTCTTTTCTATGCAGTACCCGTTCAAATGTTAATAATTGGTTTTCAAACTTTAAACCAATCCTGTAATCCCCAACCTTGATACGATAGTACAATTGGTAACCCTGAAGTTTTTTTAAATTATGTATTTCTGATAAAAGTTTAAAAGCAGGAATTTCCTCAAAAACCAATTTTTCTACTTTAATCCTTTGTCGGGATGATAGTGAAGCTAAATCTTTCAGAAACTTTTTGTTATAAATTACCTGCACCTATTTTGCTTTATCCAACGTTTGATAGTAAGCTAAAGCATCTTCAAGATTCAGGTTTTCTGCCGGATCGTTTTCATGGATTGCTTTCATCATCGCTATATCTTCTTTAGCTGATTGAGACAGAACTTGCGTTTCAAGTCCCATTTTTTGTGCAAGGTATTGTAATAGATCCAAGTCTTTTTTATTACTGGAGTGAATGATGATGCTTTCCATAAACCTAAAATTACAATTAATTACGATGGAATTTAAAGCTGAAGCTTCAAATTTAAAATTGAATGACTAAGAGCCTGTTTAAATTTATATCAGAAAAATTTATAATGCTTTTTTTATGCCTATAAATTTTGTGTTTGCATTTTATACCGATAAAAGAAGCATGGCTTTTCTTGTTTTCGTAGGTGGTAAAAGAAGCATAGAAAATAAATTGAACAAAATTTGAACAGGCTCTAACTGTTCTTAAATAAACTATCCACAAACGCTTTCCGGTCAAATAACTGCAATTGATCTTTAGCTTCGCCTACGCCGATATATTTTACCGGTATTTTAAACTGATCGGAAATGCCAATCACCACGCCGCCTTTTGCCGTACCGTCTAATTTAGTTAAAGCCAAAGCATTTACGTCTGTTGCCTGCGTGAATTGTTTACATTGTTCAATTGCATTTTGTCCGGTTGAAGCATCTAAGACCAATAATATCTCGTGCGGCGCATTTGGAATTACCTTTTGCATCACATTTTTAATCTTGGTCAGCTCGTTCATCAAGCCAACTTTGTTGTGCAAACGGCCTGCGGTATCAATAATTACTACATCATCACCGTTGGAAACAGCAGATTTCACGGTATCGTAAGCTACAGAAGCCGGATCAGAACCCATCGCCTGCGCAACTACCCGAACACCAACGCGCTCTCCCCAAAGCTGTATTTGCGAAACAGCTGCCGCACGAAAAGTATCCGCAGCGCCAATAACTACTTTACTGCCAGCTTGTTTTAACTTATGCGCCAGCTTGCCTATAGTTGTTGTTTTACCAACGCCGTTTACGCCAACTACCATAATAACATACGGCTTATGGTTGCCGTATTCAAAATTGTGGAAGTCGTTGCTGTTGTTTTCGGCTAATAACTCTTGGATTTCTTCCTTCAAAATCCCGTTTAGTTCTGTTGTGTTTAGGTATTTATCACGGGCAACACGTTCTTCAATCTTTTTAATGATTTTTAGTGTTGTTGCCACGCCAACATCAGAAGTAACAAGGATTTCTTCCAGATTATCCAACACTTCTTCGTCAACGGTAGATTTTCCGGCTACGGCTTTGGTAAGTCTGGAAATTAAATTGTCTTTGGTTTTCTCCAGGCCTTTCTCCAGGTCCTGCTGCTCTGTAACCGTGTTTTCTTTCTTCTTAAAAAAATCAAATAATCCCATCAGCTTATTCTAAAGTAAAGCAGTAAAAATAAAATGCTTCTTTTACGGCATAAATTTATATAACAAAAAAAGCCCTTCCGGTAAAATCGGAACGGCTTTCTTATTTTTTAAAGAATTGTTTATTGGTTGGCAGCAGCCTTCGCCACAGCAATTGCATCTTTAATGTGGTCGTTGTGTGCCATAGTTTCTTTAAAAGAATAAGCACCGGTTTTAGGCGATTTTATCATTGTGATCACCTTGGAATATTCTTTGCCTTTTCCGGTTTTCAGGGTTGCAACTACTTTCTTTGCCATTGTGTTTTTAAGTTGTCAGTTGTCAGTTTCCAGTTTCCAGTTGTCAGTTGTAGCCCGAAACAGGCAACCGACAACTTTTAACTCGCAACCGAATTATTTAATTTCTTTGTGTACAGTTACTTTTCTCAAAACCGGGTTAAATTTCTTTAGTTCCAGTCTTTCTGTTGTATTTCTTTTGTTCTTGGTGGTGATGTAACGAGACATGCCCGGCATTCCGCTGGTTTTATGCTCTGTACATTCTAATATCACCTGAACCCTGTTGCCTTTTTTTGCCATAATATTTGGGGTTGTAGGTTGTGGGTTGCCAGTTGCCAGTTGCAGCTATAAACAGACAACTGATAACAGGAAACCTGCAACTCTATTTAAATATATCCTTTTTTAACAAATTTACTGATACAAGCGGAAATTCCGTTCTTGTTGATCGTTTTGATTGCCGAAGTGGAAACTTTTAAAGTGATCCATTTATCTTCTTCGGGGATGAAGAACTTTTTCAGTTTCAGGTTTGGGTGAAACTTACGTTTGGTCTTGGCGTTCGAGTTGGAAACGCTGAATCCGTTCATAGAAGTTTTACCGGTTAAATCGCAAATTCTGGACATGATTAATATTTTGTTATACCTTCTCCTAAAAAAGAGTTTGCAAATATCAGCATTTAGTATAAAAAATCCAATAGGAGATTCAATTTAGTTTTGATAATATTTTACCTGCTAAAAGAAGCATCAGTGTTTTAGTTTAAACCAGTCTTTTGTCTGGCGGATAATTTAAAAAATGATCACATAGCTTTAGGGCCAGTTCAAATTTTATTCAGTTTATTTTCTATGCTTCTTTTATCACCTAAAAACTATCAAGTTTTCATGCTTTTTGTATCCGTATAGAATGCAAACACAAAATTTATATGCCTAAAAGAAGCAAATGGATTTTTCTGATATAAATCTAAACAGGCTCTTAGGATATTAATTGAAATCCTTAAATTAACCAACTCAATTATAACCTAATTAACCAAAATATCAACTTAAACAATTTATTGTAATGAAAGAAATCAACGAGTTCGTAATGAAAGATTCTTCTGCCAATCCTGGCCCGCTTGGCTTATTTGGTTTTGGCATGACAACTGTTTTACTGAACCTGCACAATGCCGGTTTTTTTGAGATCAACTCCATGATCCTGGCCATGGGTATTTTTTACGGCGGTACTGCACAAGTAATTGCAGGTATCCTGGAATCAAAAAAGAACAATACATTCGGTATGACTGCTTTTATTTCCTACGGTTTTTTCTGGCTAACGCTGGTAGGGTTGATCGTGATGCCAAAATTGGGTTGGATTGCACCAGCTTCAGAAACAGCAATGGCCTGCTATTTAACAATGTGGGGAATTTTTACCGGATTGTTGTTTATCGGGACATTACGGCTGAACCGCGCTTTGCAAGTTGTTTTTGCAACCCTTACCATTCTTTTCTTTTTATTGGCTGCCGGTGATGCCACAGGCAATAAATCCATTACTCATTTTGCAGGATATGAAGGTTTGATCTGCGGTTTTGCTGCAATTTACGCCGGTGCAGCAAGCTTGTTAAATAATATTTATGACCGGGATTATTGGCCCCTTGGAACAGTAACAAAATAATTGTCGGATGAATTTAGCTTCACATCTTCATAATTTATAGTTTTACCAACAAGAATACCAACAATAACCCTACCCATGAACCTGCAAATAAAATCTTTCGAAGAATACCAAAAAGTTTATAATTATAGTGTGAAAGAACCTGAAAGGTTCTGGGCAGAAATCGCCGGGAACTTTTTATGGCGTAAAAAGTGGGACAAAGTACTCGAATGGAATTTTAAAGAACCTAGGATTAAATGGTTCTCAGGCGCTAAGCTAAATATCACCGAAAATTGTATCGACCGTCATTTAGATACTTTAGGCGACAAGCCAGCTATCATTTGGGAACCAAATGACCCGGAAGAACATCATCGTGTCATCACATATAAACAACTGCACCAAAAGGTTTGTCAGTTTTCGCACGTGTTGCAAAACAACGGCGCTAAAAAAGGAGACCGGATTTGTATTTACATGCCCATGGTGCCCGAACTTGCTATTGCCATGCTGGCTTGTGCCCGCGTTGGAGCCATTCACTCAGTTGTTTTTGGCGGATTTTCCGCACAATCTATTGCCGACAGAATTTTGGATGCCGAATGCAATATCGTCATCACTGCCGACGGCGGCTTTCGCGGCAACAAAGAAACACCAATGAAATCTGTAATAGATGATGCGCTGGTTCAATGTAAATCAGTAAAGAGAGTAATCGTTTTGACCCGTAGCCGCACACCAGTTTCGATGTTAAAAGGCCGCGATGTTTGGTGGGAAGATGAAGTGCGCAAGGTAGAAACCAACGGTCTTACGGACTTCCCGTCCGTGGAAATGGATGCAGAAGATATGCTTTTCATTCTTTATACCTCCGGCTCAACCGGAAAACCAAAAGGCGTGGTGCATACCTGTGGAGGTTATATGGTTTATACCGGTTATACTTTTGCCAATGTTTTTCAGTATCAAACCGGTGAAGTGCATTTTTGTACGGCTGATATTGGTTGGATCACCGGGCATTCTTACATCGTTTACGGTCCGCTTTCCCAAGGTGCAACTGCGCTGATGTTTGAAGGAATTCCAACCTGGCCGGATGCAGGTCGTTTGTGGGATATTGTTGAAAAATTTAAAGTCAATATTTTATATACTGCGCCAACAGCAATTCGCTCATTAATGAGTTATGGTGAAGAGCCGCTGAAAGGCAAAGATTTAAGTTCATTAACTAAATTAGGTTCTGTAGGCGAGCCGATCAACGAAGAAGCCTGGCATTGGTTTGATGATAAAGTTGGCCACAACAAATGTCCGATTGTTGATACCTGGTGGCAAACAGAAAATGGCGGGCTAATGATTTCGCCAATTGCAGGCGTTACGCCTACCAAACCCGGTTATGCAACCTTGCCGCTTCCCGGTGTTCAGCCGGTTTTGGTAGATGAAAACGGAAAAGAAATTGAAGGAAACGGTGTGAGTGGAAACCTGTGTATTAAATTTCCGTGGCCGGGCATGTTGCGCACTACTTATGGCGATCATGAACGCTGCCGTACCACTTATTTTGCCACTTATGAGAACCTTTATTTTACCGGCGATGGCTGCCTGCGCGATGAAGACGGTTATTACAAAATTACAGGTCGTGTTGATGATGTGTTGAATGTTTCCGGCCATCGCATTGGTACTGCCGAAGTAGAAAACGCCATCAATATGCACTCCGATGTGGTAGAATCTGCCGTGGTTGGTTATCCGCATGAAATTAAAGGGCAGGGGGTTTATGCTTTTGTGGTTTGCCCAAATATGCACGGCGATGAAAACCTCACCCGGAAAGATATTACGATGACGGTTTCCAGGATCATCGGCCCGATTGCAAAACCGGATAAAATCCAGTTTGTAAGTGGTTTGCCTAAAACGCGTTCAGGTAAGATCATGCGGCGCATTTTAAGGAAAATTGCGGAAGGTGATACGGGGAATCTTGGTGATACTTCTACTTTGCTTGATCCTGCTGTTGTGGAAGAAATTAAGGCAGGTGCATTAAGTAAGTAGAAAGTATCAAGTAGAAGATAACAAGTAGAACTGTTCAAATACTGTTTTTATCACCTGTTTTTAATTTAAAACCAAAACCTGTTTTTCTTGTTACATCTAAATTATCACAAAATAAAAACATTAAAACTATGGGACTCGATTTAAAAGGCGACTGGAACCAGTTAAAAGGCAAAGTAAAACAAGCTTACGGCGATTTAACCGATGATGATTTGAAACACGAAGAAGGTAAAGACGACGAATTGCTGGGCAAGTTGCAAACCAAAACCGGCAAAACCCGCGATGAAGTAGTAAGCTGGCTGAAAAGCTTGTAGATGCTTCTTTTACGGTATAAAAATTGAGGAAGTCTGGTTTTCAGGCTTCCTTTTTTATTGTTCAAAAAGTTCTTTCAAATCAACAGAAAAACCTTTTAAAACAAGAGAATGAAAACTGCCTGGAAATTTCACTTTTTGGTCGATAAAAAAAGCATTATCTTTTAAAACATAAACTTCTGCACTTTGCTGGATCGGATCAAGAATGATATATTCTTTTACACCATGTATTGCACAAGTATCTTTTTTAATTCCAATATCATAAGCTGCAGTTTCAGGCGAAAGGATTTCAACAATTAAGTCTGGCGCACCTTCAACACGATCTTTTACAATTTCATCTTTTCGTGCCTCAGAAACATAAACCCAATCAGGCTGGAAAACATTTCCTTCGTCTAAAATAACGTCAATTGGCCCTAAAATTAGAAGTCCTTTGTTTTTTGTTTCCTTCAAAAACGATGAAATCAGCATCAAAAATTTCATCATAACAACTTGATGCATAGGTGTTCGCGACGGTGTATCGATCAACTCATAATCAATCAACTGGAACGGCGCACCTTCCTCCATCAGCATATAATCCTTAACTGTGTATTTGTTTTTAGTTTCGGTAGTTTGCATCTTTAAAAAAATATAAGATCAAGTTTTTTGCAATGCTTCTTTTAAGGCACAAAATTCGACTTGATACATTTATCTAAACAAATTTTTCATTGGGACGGAAAAACCAGGGATTCTCTCCAAGATTAAATCATCTTCTAAGTTTAATGTTTCTGTCAGATGAAAAGCAATATCTGTTAATCTATAAACTTCTGCATCAGCTTCAATTGGATCAATAACAACATATTCTTTTACACTAAAACGTTCATACAAGCTTTTTTTTTGCTTCATGTCATAATAAGCTGTGGAAGGCGATAAAATTTCAACAACCAAATCTGGACCAAAGTCGATACGTCCGTTTATAATCGATTTTCTTTTTTCTTCACCAATAAAAATAAGATCAGGCTGATACACATTTCCATCATTTAGAAATATATCTGTAGGCGCAATTAGTAAATAGCCTTCGTTATTGGTTTTATCCAGGAAATTTGTTATAGCTTGTACTAAGCGTATTAAAATAGTTTGATGCAAATGCGTTGGCGCTGGAGACATAACTAAATCATAATTAATCAATTGAAAAGGTGCACCTTCTTCCAAAAGCATATAATCCTTAACCGTGTATTTAGTTTTTTTTTCGGCAGTCAGCATCTATCAAATATAAAAAATCTTATTTATAATTTCGCCGCATGGCAAAAACTGTAAAACCAACTATTTTAGTAGTGAATGATGATGGCATCACTGCGCCGGGCATTAAAGTATTGATTGAAGTGATGCAGGAAATCGGGCACGTAGTTGTGGTTGCGCCCGATAGTCCGCAGTCCGGAATGGGACATGCCATTACGATTGGTAAACCTTTGCGTTTAGATAAGGTGGATTTATACGAAGGTGTGGAAATGTACAAATGTTCCGGAACGCCGGTTGATTGCGTGAAGCTTGCCGTAAATGTAGTTTTTCAAGGGAAAAAACCTGATTTGTGCGTTTCCGGCATCAATCACGGTTTAAATAATTCCATCAACGTTTTGTATTCCGGCACCATGTCGGCAGCGGTGGAAGGCGCAATCGAAAGCATTCCTTCCATCGGTTTTTCTTTGGATGATTTTACTTTGGAAGCTGATTTTTCTCCCGCCGTAAAATATATTAAACAAATTGCCGAACAAGTTTTAAATAATGGTTTACCGCAATCAACTTTGTTAAACGTCAATTTCCCCAATACAAAAGAAATAAAAGGCATCAAAATTTGTCGGCAGGCAAACGCTAAATAGGCAGAAGAATTTGATGAGCGTTTAGATCCGCACAAACGTAAATATTACTGGCTGACGGGTGTTTTCCAAGTGAACGATCATGGTGAAGATACAGACGTTTGGGCTTTGGAACATCAATACGTTTCTGTTGTTCCGGTTCAATTTGACATGACGGCGCATCATGCTATTTCGATATTGAACAACTGGGGATTTTGATCATTTTAGCTCTTGAAAACTGTTCAGTTTAAAACTGTTCCAATTCATCAATATTTCTTTCATTCTTGTAATTTTGGGCGATGCCGGTCAAAAATAATATGGTTACAGGTGCGCTGTTTGGGTCGATACTTCCTTTACTGGCATACTTTTTTTCTGAAATCCTGTTCAAAAATCTGATGATCGCTGGCAAACCCGGCGTGTTGTATTTAATTGCGGTCGGTATCAACCTCGTGCTTTTGAGGTTCATTTACAAAGCCAACGCTGATAAAACGGGACTTGGTTTGTTTGTCGTTACTTTTGTTGCTTTGCTGCTCACTTTTATCTTCAAAATCAAGCTTCGTTAGCATGAAATATTATTTGATAGCCGGAGAAGCTTCGGGCGATTTGCATGGTGCCAACTTAATGGCTGCTTTAAAAGCGCGCGACCCGGAAGCAGAATTTCGTTTTTTTGGTGGCGATTTGATGCAGGCCGAAGGCGGAACACTGGTGAAACATTATGCAGATATGGCTTATATGGGTTTTGTGGAAGTGGCTTTAAACCTCCGCAAAATCCTGAAAAACATGAAAAGCTGTAAGGAAGATATTTCAGCCTGGAAACCAGATGTGGTAATTCCGATTGATTTTCCTGGTTTCAACCTAAAAATTGCCGCTTATTGTAAAGAAAAAGGTTTCCCTGTTTTTTATTATATCTCGCCAAAAGTTTGGGCCTGGAACCAGAAGCGGGTGCTCAACATTAAAAAAGTGGTGGACAAGATGTTCTGCATCCTGCCTTTTGAAGTTGATTTTTACAAGTCCTGGGACATGAAAGTGGATTACATCGGCAACCCTTTGCTCGATGCTGTTTTTATCCACCAAAAAAATGAGTTGTTCCTCAGCCAAAATAAGCTCAGCCAAAAACCAATTGTAGCCTTATTGCCCGGAAGCCGGAAACAGGAACTGAAAGGTATTTTGCCGGAGATGATGCAAGTTGTGGATCAATTTCCGGATTATCAGTTTGTGATTGCCGGTGCGCCTTCTTTTGATATAGTTCATTATGCTTCTTTTACCGGTGAAAAATTTGTGCCGGTCATCTTTAACCAGACATATGATTTACTAAAACATGCCAGCGCAGCGATTGTAGCATCGGGCACGGCAACTTTGGAAACAGCTTTGTTCCATGTTCCGCAAATAGTGGTTTATAAAGGTAACCCGCTCAGTATTGCCATTGCACGGGCCGTTATCAAAATCCGTTTTATTTCTTTGGTGAATTTGATTATGGACCGGGAGATTGTAAAAGAACTGATTCAACAAGATTGTACGCCGGAAAAGATAAGCACAGAATTAGAACGGTTGCTGCACGATCAGCCTTACCGGAAAACGATGCTGGACAATTACTGTCTTTTGGATAAAAAAATGGGCGAAGCAGGAGCTTCCGCAAAAACCGCTGATCTGATGATTGGCTATCTTCAAAAATAACCATACCAAAAAACAGGTGGTAAAAGAAGCATCGGCAACTGCTTTATTATCAGTCTAAAACCTATATTATTTATTAAATACTTCTTTTACCTGCAAAAAATTTTATCTTTTTTTGCTGAGGCTTTTTTAACTGAAAGTTTTTAAAAAATCAACCTAAACTTAATTATTGCAATTTTATGAAGACAATTTTTACAAACTTAGTTTGTGTGCTTGGTTTTGTTCTTTTTTTGACGGCAAAACTTACTGCTCAAACCACCATTTCGGGTACTGTTTTAGATAAAAGCTCTAAAGAAAAACTGGTTGGCGTAAGTGTATCTTTAAAAGGCGGACAAGGCACTTCCACTGATGCTTCCGGTCATTTCAGCTTTAAAACAACCAAGCAAAAGCCTTTTACTTTGGTTATTTCTTACATCGGTTACCAAACTTTGGAGCAGCAAATTACAGGCTTTTCCATAAACCTCAGCTTTGAATTAAATCAACAGGGAATTTTAGGTCAGGAAGTTGTAGTTGCCGCTTCACGTACACCCGAAAGAATTTTAGAATCTCCGGTTTCTATTGAGCGCATGAGCACTGCTGCCATCCAGCAATCTGCCGCACCTTCTTTTTATGATGCTTTGGCCAATTTAAAAGGCGTAGAATCGAGCGCACAAAGCTTAACTTTCAAATCCATCAACACACGCGGTTTCAACAGCAACGGCAACGAGCGTTTTAACCAGTTTGTGGATGGGATGGACAACCAGGCACCAGGACTGAATTTTTCTATCGGAAATATTGTTGGCCTGTCGGAACTGGACGTGGACAACGCTGAACTGCTTCCCGGCGCATCTTCTGCTTTGTATGGCGCTGGTGGAATCAATGGGACTTTGCTGATGACTTCCAAAAGTCCGTTTACCTACCAAGGTTTAAGTGTTCAGCTTAAAACAGGTTTAAATCACATAAACGATGTGCAGCAAAAAGTATCAGTATATAATGATTACAGTTTGCGTTATGCCAAAGCTTTTAACAATCGTTTTGCTTTTAAAGTTGATTTTTCTTATCTGAAAGCAAACGATTGGCAAGCCCGGAATTACAATGATTATGACCGATTGAACACCGTCACAAAAAACGGTACCCGCACTACAGACCCCAATTATGATGGTGTAAACGTTTATGGCGATGAAATCAACACCACTTTTGGCGCTACGGCTGGTTTGCTAAACGGGAAAACGGTTTCGCGTACCGGTTATAATGAAAATGCTTTGGTAGATTATGCAACTAAGTCCATCAAAACTTTAGGTGCCTTGCATTATAAATTCAATGATAATTTAGAAGCAATTGCCCAGGCAAATTATGGTATCGGTACTTCCGTTTATACCGGTTCAGACCGTTATTCTTTAAAGAACTTTACTTTAGGCCAGTACAAATTGGAACTGCGGGGCACTGATTTCTTTTTGCGCGGATATACCACGCAGGAACGCTCAGGCGATGCTTATAATGCCACAGCTTTGGGCACTTTAATCAATGAATACTGGAAACCATCAACCACTTGGTTTACACAATTTGCACAGGCTTATAATGGTGCCCGTTTAGGAAGTCCGCTCGTGTTAACTCCTGTTGGCTTAACTGGTCCGCAAAGTGATGCCGTTGCACAGCAGATTGCACGTCCTATTGCAGATAACGGCCGGCCGCAACCTGGCTCTGCAGCTTTTCAAACGTTAAAAGATCAAATTACCAGCAAAACAATTGGCCCGGGCGGTGGTGCCAAGTTCAATGATAAATCCAACTTGTATAACGCAGAAGGCATGTACAACTTTTCTAAACTGTTAAATAATGCAGTTGATATTTTAGTTGGCGCAAATTACCGGGTTTACAAGTTGCATTCGGACGGAACTTTGTTTGATGATCTGACCCGAAGTATCAACATCAGCGAAGTAGGTGCTTATACGCAAATCGAAAAGAAGTTATTGAACGATCAGTTAAAACTGACCGGCTCTATCCGTTACGATAAAAACCAGAATTTCGACGGGCAGTTTACGCCGCGTATCTCCGGTGTTTATACCGTTGTGCCAAATAATAATATCCGTGTTTCCTATCAAACCGGTTACCGTAACCCAACCACACAAAACCAGTATATAGATTTGCTGGTGAGGGCAAATACACGCATTATCGGCGGCCTGCCCGAATTGGTGGACAAGTATAACCTAAACACCAATAAAGGCTACACGCTGCAAAGCTTCCAGCAGTTTAGCGCAACCGGTAACCCTGCTGTTTTGCAACAATACACATTTACTAAGTTTAAGCCGGAAAGCGTTCAGGCCTATGAAATTGGTTATAAAGGTTTGGTAACCAGTAAACTTTTGCTCGATGCCTATTATTATTACAACCAGTATAAAAACTTTATTTCCAACCAAATCCTCATTCAAAATCCAACACCCGGAAACCCGGCAGGTTTAGCTAACTACCAGGTTTTTACAACTTATGTAAATAATCCGGCAAAGGTTAAAACGAACGGCTATGCAATAGGGGCAGATTACCAGTTGTATAAATTTAACTTGACCGGAAACGTGTCTTACAACAAGTTAACTAATTCCAGTAACGGCTTGATCAGTCAATACAACACACCGGAATACCGCTACAATTTGGGTATCAACAGCAGTAATATTTACAAAAATATAGGTGCCAATGTGCAGTATCGCTGGCAAGACCAGTTTCTGTGGGAATCAGCTTTCGTAACCGGAACCGTACCAGCGTTTGGAACGGTAGATGCACAGGTATCTTATAAGATCACTTCTGCAAAATGCACTTTAAAGGTTGGCGGTTCTAATATCCTCAACAAGTATTATTTCACTTCTTACGGCAATCCGCAGATTGGTGCCATTTATTATGTTTCTTTATTGTTTGACCAGCTTTTGAAATAGGGGAAATGATGTTTAAAAAACGAAAGACAATGCAAATACGGAATACAAAAATCAGCTTTTTACTGATACTGTTTTTATCCCTGTTTTTTCAGGTTTCTTCTGCACAAAAACCTGTAAAAACTTTTACAAACCCGTTGCTGCCTTCCGGTGCTGATCCGTACAGCTTTTACAAAAACGGTTATTACTATTACACCAATACTTTGCGGGACAGTTTGGTGCTGTGGAAAACCAGGAACCTGGCCGATCTGAAAAATGCGGAACATAAAATCATATGGGTCCCGCCTGCCGGAACTTCTTATTCTAAAGAGCTTTGGGCGCCTGAGTTTCATTTTATCAAAGGAAAATGGTACGCTTATTTTGCGGCAGATGACGGCAACAATAACCATCACCGAACGTATGTTTTAGAAAATGCTTCTTCCGACCCGTTTAAAGGAAAATGGGTTTTTAAAGGGAAAGTAGCTGCAGCTTCCTCTGATAAATGGGCTATTGACAGTGATGTTTTTGAGCAAAAAGGGACTTTGTATATGATTTGGGCCGGATGGGAAGGCGATGTGAACGGCCGTCAAAATATTTACATCGCTAAAATGAAAAACCCCTGGACAATAAGCGGAAAGCGGGTGATGATCTCCAAACCAACTTTTTCATGGGAGAGAAACGGTGACCTGAACGATGCGAACAATCCATCTCATGTAGATGTAAATGAAGGGCCGCAATACCTTAAACATGGCAATAAAATATTCGTAGTTTACTCCGCAAGCGGTTGCTGGACAGATTTTTATGCTTTAGGAATGTTGACTGCTTCTGCAAAAAGCAATCTCCTTAATGCCGCCTCGTGGAAAAAATCACCGCAGCCCGTGTTCAAGCAATCCGTGGAGAATGGTGTTTATGCGCCTGGCCATAATTCTTTTTTCAAATCCCCGGATGGTACGGAAGATTGGATTTTGTATCATGCTAACTCAGAACCGGGGCAAGGCTGCGGTACAGACCGGTCACCAAGGGCACAAAAATTTACCTGGAATAGAAACGGAACGCCTGATTTCGGCTTGCCGGTAAAAGCAGGAATACCAATGGCAATCCCGTCCGAAAAGAAAATGAAAAGATAGATCAACGATCAAAAATTAAACACCATGATTTATGTGATAAAAACAGCATGAGCTTTAAAAAAACATTTTCTGTTTATCTTAGGGCCTGTTTAAATTTACACAAGATCCTTCGGTATGCTCAGGATTGATGCCAATGCTTCTTTTACCCTATAAAAACTGGTGTCTGCATCAGTTTAAATAAGCCAAAACCAAATGTCTGCCATTTTTTATAGGGTAAAAGAAGCATGGAAAACATATTGAACAAATTTTAAACAGGCTATTATTTCTGAAAGTTTTTTCCCCAGACCGTTTTTCTTTATCGGTATTTAAAAAAGGTTATACACAAAAAAACCCTGCTTGTTTTGGCAGGGTTTTTTTGATTGAGAGAAAACTAAGATTAAGCAATCAATAGCTGGGTACTACTTAAAACATCAATGTTTTTAACAATTCCTTTAACATTGTTTTTTATTGATTTTAAATCTGACATTAATAAAATCCTTAATTCTTTATCAAAAGTTTCAGTTATTTTCTGGATAGAAGCATTATTGTTTTTCATAATATTTTGATGGTTAATATTTTAATCGTTTAACTTTTTGGGTTTATCGATGTGATCTTTTTCTGTTAAATTATTCTTTCTTCTTTTTGCTTCGTTTACCTGCCTGGTAAATTGTTCTTCATCCCTGTTGTCCCCGGGTTTTTCCGGGTCCAGCGGATTTTCCCAATCTTTTTCTTCGGAACTTTTATCAGGGATACTATTTTCAGTAGTCATATTTCCGGCATTCTTGTTATTACTGTTCCTAAAACTGTGCCATAGCTTTTGCTTCAAAACAGAAAGAATGAAAATATAAGCGGTTTAAATATAAAAGCTTATAAATCAAGTTAAGAAGAGTTTCTAATCTTGCTAAAAATTAAGTTTAGCAAAAATATAAGTGGGTTCTTGCAGATAAAATGCTTGGGTTCAGTTTAGCTTCAACTGTAGTTGTACAGTTTTTCGGTAAAGGAAGTGTACTAATAATGCTGCAACCGATAATACCAGTCCAATTACGGTTACGCCATGCCAGTGCCAGGTATTCCAGGCGTGGCTGGCCAAAAAAGTACCCAAAGCACCACCCATAAAGTAGGAAACCATATAAACAGTGTTCAGCCGGTTGCGGGCTTTTGCCGAAAGTGTGAAGATCATGGTTTGGTTGAAGATATGTGTGGCTTGCACGCCCAGATCGAGTAAAATCACCCCGATAATCAAACCCGTCAGGCTTCTGCCGGAAACAAAAAACACGACGTAAGAAAGCACGATCAGTAAAATAGAAAAAGTAGTAACCATATAAGGGTTACTTTTGTCGCTGATCCGCCCTATAAAAGCAGCTCCCAAAGCACCAAAAGCACCAACTAAGCCAAACAAACCTGCTTCTTCGCTGCCCATATTAAATTGTGGTTGCCGCAGCAGGAAAATAAGCGTTGTCCAGAAGGCACCGAAGCAGGCGTAACACAAAAACCCGCGGATTGCTGCCAGCCGAAGCAAGGGTTCTGTTTTGATCAGCGTGAGCAGCGAACGCATCAGTTCAGCATAATTCCCTTTGTACTGCGGTTCGATTTCCGGGAAAAGGAAATAAATTATCATCCATAAAAGAAGCATCAGTACGGCGGCAATCATAAACATCACCTGCCAGCCAAAGTGTGCGCCCACATAACCGCTGATGGTCCGTGAAAGTAATATCCCAATGAGCAAGCCGCTCATCACTACGCCTACGGTTTTTCCCCTTTCTTCGGGATTTGAGAGATGGGCTGCCATTGGAATAATCAACTGCGGTATAATAGAAGTAAACCCAATCAGGAAGCTGGCAATCATCATGACAACAAAACTTGGTGCAAGTGCTGCAAGCAACAAGGATAAAATGATCAGGCCAAAATCTACCAGGATCAGCCTTTTGCGTTTTAGCATATCACCAAGCGGGATCAACAGCAACATGCCCATCGCGTAGCCGATTTGTGTCAGCATAGAAATATTTCCGGCGGCACCGTTACTTACATGATATGTTTGCGCAATATCGTCCAGCAAAGGCTGGCTGTAATATAAATTAGCTACAACCAAGCCTGTAGCTACCGTCATCAGCCACAAGGTTGATCTATTAAGGCCTGTGTTTGCTTTGGAAGGATTTGTGTTAGTCATAACAGACAACAACTATCCGCTTTGAAGTTTTGATAAAATCCGGATGGTAAAAGTTAATTACATGGTTACTGGTTAACTTTTAACTTTAGTCCATAAATCCTTTCCCATTACCTGCACCTGGGTAACTTTCCCCTATTTGTCCCTGGTAAATTTAACCGACCAATCCAGTCCTGATACAATAAAATTATCTCTCGACAAATGCTTGAGCGACATTTTTTGATTATCCCACAATTGTGTTCCTATCAACTCTCCATCCTCTAATGAAATTTCCAGGTAAAACATAGTTCCATTAAAGTCCTTTTGATATTTTCCGGTATAAGCTGTAAGGCTGTCTGTTATGTTTTCATAGAAAGTTGTACTTCTTTCACTTTTGGGATCTGCCTTGCAAAACCTATTCTGTAAAAAAATAAAGAGCAGTGTTAAGGTTAAATACTTTTTCATAATTTGATATTTTAGAAGTTTATAAAATTGATATGATTAGATATTTATTGCCGAATAAAAGTTTCACCTTTTTTAACCTCGGTAAAAGTGATATGGCCCTTTAATTCTTCAGGATAGAACCAGGCATCCCGCATTTTCTTTTCAGAGAACAGTTTTAACTGATTGCCATTATGGATAGATTGGTTTTGAGAGGAATTTCCATAGCTTAACAATACTTTGGCCCTTACCCTTTTTCCAAATTCAATTATCCCCACCCATGAATCCCCTGCAGTAACAGTTGCAGTTTTTCCATGAGGCTGTGCAGAAGCCACACGAAACACGCCCAGCGCACCATCTGCGCCATTTGCCGACAGGTCAATTCCATTTCTTTTTAAGCGTAGATAGCTTCCCCAAGTAGTGGAAAGATCACCGTATGTTGTTTTTATTAGTTTCGCAACCTGTTCGAGCAGCTCTAAGGCGTGTTTTTTATCCCTTAAACCGCTTGGCGTTGTATTAGGCTTGTCCCTGTTCCAGCGCACTGCATAATTGTAATCGTTATTAGGGCCAAAAGCCGTTGCCCAGGCATAAAAGAGCAGCATCCCCCTGCTATTATTGTCAGCATTCCGGTCCCATTTACCTAGCACCTGTTTAGCTTCCTGTAATATGGGTAGTGAGGTACTGCCAATGCCTGAAAGCAAATCATCCAGTACCCGGTCTGCAAGCAAAACATGAGTTGATTGTTTGTAATCTACCAAGTGTTCAAAAGTAATACTACTATCGGCTATCAACATATCAGCCGCACGTTGGGAACGTAAAGGCATTTCATCAGGGGCAATGTAAGCGGGACAATTATTTTTATCCAATTCCCTGGGAAGGGTGGCAGTCCAAGGTGGGTCATTGGTATTTTGCAGCCAACCCGATTTTGGATTTTTTAATTTGGGCAGTTCCTCATAACTCAGGTATGCCTTCCAAATATTCTTTGAAGAATCTCCTTCAATCAGATGGTTCCAATCTTCAAACCTTCCGTACGTCCGTCTTGGGACAAGTCCATTAAACAAGTAAAAGATATCGCCCTGCTTGTCCGCATAAATTACGTTCCAAAAAGGAATTTGCTGCATTTTTAGAGCAGCCTCAAACTGGTTGAAGTTATTGCTATTGGCCATTTTCCACCATTCCAGCAAAGCATCAGGGCTATCCATCCCTGCCAATTTAACCGCCAGTGCTTTTTTTATGCCCATTTTTAATACCTGGCCATAAATAGAACTGTAAAATTTTACAGGTTTTGGTAAAAGGCTTCCATTTTGCTGTCTAATCCATATCGTGTCGGTACGCGTTTTAAAGGCACGTTTTTTTCCATCCAGCAAGTAACCATTAGCTTTTAAGGTCAATTCAAAACTATCAGCATTATCTAAAGTATTATTGGTATGTGTCCAACCCAGGTTTTTATTAAAACCAATCGCAATTCCGGGAAAGCCTAATATTTGCGCACCATAGACTGCGTTTCCATTTAAAGTAAGTTCGGTTTCGAAAAAGGTATATTCGCCGTTCCAGGGTAAGTGCGGGTTCTGAACCAGCATTGCGTTTCCCGAAGCTGATCTTTTAGCTGCGATAGCCATTGCATTTGATCCTACATCCTGCCAGCCAGCAACCTGGTTTAACTCCTTGCCGCTGGTAAACCTAGTCACAAAAACAAACAATGATTGCAGGTTAACATCGTCCGGCGTAATAGGTAATACCACCCGCTTATCTTTTTCAATTGCGTCGGGATGAGCTTTGGCATAGGCATTCATTCCATCTGTAAACGAACGTATGATCTGTTTTAATTCCGGGTTCTGGGTTTTTCGGTAGGATAAGGCAATGTGTGGGAAGTCAAGATTGTGTATCAGCATATCAGAGCTTTCTAATTGTGGCCCCCAGTAAGAAGCTGCCTTACCGCGCGCTGTTCCATATAATTGCAAAACCAGATTGGCATGTGCCTGCATTTCTGCCCAGCCCTGGGCAAAAAACAAATCCTTTTCACTATGGGCAGTAATATGGGGCACGCCCCATTCGTCCCAATCAATTTTCGCTGATTGCGGATAAACTAGTTGCCTTGTTAAACCAGTAATCAATAAAAATAATAGTAGTATTCGTTTCATTGTCTCTAACTCATTCAATCCAATCAGGTTAATTAACAGTAATTTCCTTTCTTGAACAAAAGAAGTTGTTAATCACTATTTCCGCCTACTCAAATCCTGATTTGAGGACTATTTATTGAAAAGTCAGGCGTTTTTGAGTTGTTTTGGTATTGACTTGGGGTAATACCAGTTAATTGTTTAAAGACCCTTTGAAAGGTGGCCAGAGAATTAAAGCCGCAATCAAACGCAATTGCAGCTATCGTAAATTGATGGCAGGCATGATCGGACAACTTTTTCTTAGCCTCTTCAACCCGGTATTCATTTACGAAGTCGTTGAAGTTTTTGCCAATATGCTGATTAAGTAAATTAGAGACAGATTTCTCTGGAATACAGAGCTTAACAGCTAAGGAATCCACCTTTAAAAGGGGATTTAAATAAATACGGTCCGCAATCATCAGCCGGATTAATTGCTGCTGGTATTGGTCTGCCTCTTCCTGAGAAAAATGAACTTTAACAGGTTTACCAGTATATTCTAAAACTTCACTTTCCAACATCTTGCTTTGTTTAAAGTAAGCAGACATACCCAACCAGTAAACAAATACAATTGCTGGAAAATATACGATACAATGCAGCCAAGGAGCGTTCCCTTTTGACGGGTTGGTATTGATAATGATGGAAATTAGCCATATTCCAATTAAAGCAAAGACCAAATGCAATACATTTTTTATCGATTTCATGTCAGCAAGTTTACTGGCTGATATTTTTACCGTATTCAGGTAATTACTAATCAATTTATAAGTAACACCTGAATAAATAATAAGGGAAATAAAAGCAGGAAGAACAGCCAAGATGCTTGGACGAAATAAAAAACTTTGAGTTAGTGGAAGAAAATATAGTTTTTGAACAAATGGAACAGATAAGGCCCCGGTAATATAGAGCAAGAAAATAATTTGGTGCTTCATATCAATTAAAAGAGGCGCAAAATGAAGATAACTTTTCCATTTTGACTTCTTGTCTCCAAAAATGAGGCTTCGTACATAAAGATAAATCAGCGGGCCTAAAGCCATTTTTAGCTGAACCATAATAACGAGGAGCAATGGACGACTTACCCAAATGTCTGAATAATCCATCTCCATCATAACTAATGATTCCGAAACTACAAAAATAAAGGCGGCTAACCATCGGTTGCTGGGGATTTTTTTAGAGGAAAACAAAAGTAATACAGACAAGATCAAACCTTGTAGAGCCAGGGCTATCATCAAAAAATCTACAATGTGAAGTGAAATCTTCATAAAATAAGATCCGAAGTTGTTTAAACTTTTGATTTTTGGATTTGAATTTGTTTTAAATTTAGATCAGAAACATTTACAATGCTTCTTTTATGCCTGTAAATTTTAGGTCCGTAATTTATACCGGTAAAAGAAGCACAAAAGCTTAATGTTTTTTAGGTGATAAAAGAAGCATGAAAAACCTATCAGACAAGATTTAAACAGTTTTAAATTAAGAGCCTGTTTAAATTTTATTCATTTTATTTTCTATGCTTCTTTTATCCTATAAAAAGCATGAAAATCTGATACTTCTTTTATCATTATAAAACCCGGACACAGATTTTATGGGCATAAAAGAAGCACTGTAATTTTTTCCAAATGAAATTAAACAGGCTCTAAGTTTAAACAACTTATCCATTAGGAGTAATTAATGGGATGAAATAATATAATTTTTTTTTTGTATATGTCGGCTGAGGAAGCAATGCTAAACTTAATAACCTCAAGCGAATAAAGTAAGCAACCTATAGCACTAAGGTTAGTAAATGGGAATAGGTTTCTTTTGCCTTTTGCTACTAAAATTCTTAAGGTATTGAGTAAGACTTAATTTTGTACTTGCCGGGAAAATTTAAGAGCAAATTAAATCAGTCTTAATTCAACAACCGATTGGTAAACCGAACTTTGATCCCCAACTGGAAATTTTTGATGATCTTGAATATTTCTATCAGGGTTGCTTCTTCAATCGTAGTGAGCTTATCGATAGGGATATAATTATCCGGGTCAGATTTATCATGGATAATTTGATTGGCCTGACTTTTCAAACGCATGCTCATTAAAAAATAGTAGGATTGGGTTAGTTCCTGCAATTCGGTTTCTGTAAAAACGCCTTTTTCGTACAAAGCTTTTAAACGTTCGCCGGTGTTCACTTCAAAAATCCGGTTTTTTAAAGCATATATCCGCACCAGGTCCACAATTGGTGTCATCGCTTTTTTGATGTCGAAAACTTCTTGTTTATCACGGGTAATCGTCCTGATGTTCCTGAAAAAAGTAAGCGGCGGCTCGTATTGCAACGCATTGTTTGCCATAAGGAAAAACACTTTTTCCATCGGCTTTTTCAAGGCTTCGTCCAGGAAAGATTTCAAATCGTTCATGATCGAAATTTCCCCATAAATAAAACGGCAATCAAAAAAAGTAGAAAAATTGATGATCGTTTCCGGAACAGATTCTTCCATCCATTCGGTATAATTGTGTTTCCAATGTGATAAAGAATGTGTCCACTTTGGATTTTTGGCCATAAAACCCCCGGTACAAAAAATAAAACCAATGGTATTTAAGCGTTCGGAAACAATATCTGCAAAAGTTAAAAAATATTCGCGCACCAATTCCCGGTGTTCATTTGCTTTATCTTCGTAAACAATGGCATTGTCCTGGTCTGTTTTTAACGATTGTTCTTTGCGGCCTTCACTTCCCAAAGCCATAAAAACAAACTTTGCCGGCGGTTGTCCAAGTTCCGTAATGACAGATTCAATTACTTTCAGCGTGATCATATCCGCTATCGTAGTGATTACCTGGTTCACGATTTCTGCGTTTACACCACGGTCCAGCAATTGGATTACGAACATCGGCACACGCTGCCATTTTTGCTTCAGTTCGGTTACCGATGAGGCTGATTTGACCGATTGGATAAATACTAAGGGCGATTGTGCCTGCTCGCTCAACAGCTTGTTTCGGCTTAGAAAACCCATATATTCGCCGTTTTCCTCCGTCAGCAAGTAGCGGGTTTTAGTTCGGAACATCATCAGCAGGGCTTCATAAACGTAAGCCTGCACGTTGATGGAAACGACCGGATTATCCATCACGCTGCTGATCGGGCCCGCAGCATTCACTTGTCTGGCTACCACATTGTCGCGGATGGTAATATCGGTAACGTAACCACTTATTTTTTCCTGTTCATCGGTCACAAAAAGACAGCTTACTTTAGCCTGCGCCATTTTTGCGGCCGCCAGATAGATGGGTGTATTTTGGCTACAGGAAACAATCTTGCGCTGCTCTATATCAATGATTTTTTTAGAATAAATCTGGTCTGTTGCGCCGTGGCTTTCGGCAAATGAAGCCGGGTTTTTGAAGAAGCTGGCAAACTCTTCGTTCATCATCCTTCTGCCAAAATCAATGGTGAAGAACTGAAAAAAGGCTTCAAACGTTTGGCAAAGAGCTTTAAAGTTTTTTCGGGCGAGAAAATAAACCACCGTTCCTTCTTTGGCAATTACGGTGCGCAACGAGCGGTTGCGGTTGAGTAGGATTGACTGGCCGCCAAAGCAAAAGCCTTCCCGATGATTTTCCACCAGCCTCCTATTGTGCATTTTATCATAAATAAAAGACTCATAACTGCCGGCGGCAATAATATCCACGCCTTTCATTTTCGAAATTTCCTGCTGATAAATGACCGTTTCTTTGCTGTAAACAATCTTTTGCACCTGCTGGGCGGTACTTTCTAAAGCTTCGGCCGGCAGTAAATTAAACGGTTCTGCTTTTTTAAGAAATTCAAGTATTTCCACGGTAAGTAAATAAAATGACCACTAAAAGAAGTATCAATAGTACAACAATCCAGCCTATAAAGCGGTTAAACGGATGCTCGTATTTTTTGAGCGACTGCTGCTGCAAAATAAAATCTTCGTCTATTTCACCTCTTTTGAACAATTCAAAAAAACTTTTAGCGGTTGCAGCCGCATCATTTAAAGCATCATGCTGGTGGAGTAAAGGTGTGTCAAACAGCAGTTTGTACAAATCGCCGAGGCGCAAATATTTGTTCTGCGGATGAAGGAGAAGATATTTGGTGGCCAGCATGGTGCAAAAAGTGTTTAGGTTTAAAGCAGGGTTTTCTACACCGGAACGAAAAAAATCGGCACTTAAAACATGAAAATCCAGTTCCATAAAATGGCCGATCAGCAAAGGCTGGTACTGCTGCATATCCTCTGCCAGCAACTGCATTACTTCATGCCGGGGCTGGCCATGCTCTTTCAAATATTCGCGCGTGATACCGTGGATTTGCTGGGCAGCGGGCGTAATCTTAAAATCATCATCACTGATAAAATGGTTTTCCTGCTTGATCAGTTCTCCGTTGCTTGTATAAACCAGCCAGGAAACCTGGACTGAAAACGGCCAGTTTTTAATTTTAGAAGTTGGAGAATTCCATTTTTTTGGCAACCCGGAAGCTTCTGTATCAATAAACAGCAGGTTATCTGTCACAACTAAAAATGGATATCATGAGGCAATAAATTGGCGGTCTAAATTACAACGATTTATGAATATCAAGCTTATTTTTACCTGATAAAAACAGCATTAAAAAAGTTTGTGGGGGAAACTGTTTTTAGGTTGAAAGGCGGGAAATAAAACGAAGATAAATAGATAAAGGTTTAAACGGGCTATTACTTCTGAATAGAATCAGAAAACCATATAATGCATTAAAATGGATGTGAGATGTCGTAGGTTATCGGGCAGCGTTCACCTGTTTCAACTCTTCAGCGTTATAAGTGCCTTGGTAATAAGTAGTCCTGGTACCGGTTTTATAAAAGTCTATCGGCTCCTCTTCCTGCTTTGTCTGGGCAGCAATTGATTTTACATTTGTCCGGATCAGGAACATTACAAAGCTGAACGTACTTGAAAAAACTAATAAACCTGCCATCATCCAAAAATAATTTAACAAACCATAAACAATCAGAGCAAGATTTCCTAAAAGCAAAACCGAATAGAAATAATCTGATCTTTTCATTACCCTTTTACTGTGTAAGATTTATACGGAAGCTTTCGGGGTTTGTTGCAACGGATTTGCGAAACAGTAAAAATCAATTAAACCGGGATTTTTACAGGCGATAGACTACAGAACGGTTGATGCTTCTTTTATCCATAAAAAACCGCGCCCCAATTAACGGAACGCAGTTTTTTAGCCGGTAAAAGAAGCATTTAATTACATGGCATCAACCGAATCATAAATGGTTACTTTTTCCCAAAGGTGCTGGCAATTTTTAACAAATTCCTGGTGTATTGGATGCACCTGGTAACTTTCCTGTTCTTCCAGGTTGTTGAAGATCAGCAGTAAAGAAAAATCATAGGAAGTATCAATAACCGGACGGTTTGTGCTGGCTTTAACGCCAATGTGGATCATGATCTTTGGTTCGATTGCTGCTAAACTTTGCAAGCCTTTTAATAAGGCTTCTCTATCTGTATCGCTGGTTTTATTTTTTAACCAGAAAAAAACGTGGTGTGTAAACATGGTTTTATAAATTAATAACAAGTTCGGATTGATTAATGGGATGCTTCTTTTATCGGTGTAAAATTAAGATTGCTTACATCAAAACTTTCTTCCAGCTTACCAAATCACCAATAATCTTCTCCAGATCATCAGCCTGAATACGCTCTTGCACCATCGTATCGCGGTGGCGTATCGTTACAGTATCATCTTCTAAAGTCTGGTGATCTATAGTGATGCAAAAAGGCGTTCCGATGGCATCCTGACGACGGTAACGTTTACCAATCGAATCCTTTTCGTCATACTGTAAGTTGAAATCCAGTTTCAGCTTATCCATAATTTCGCGTGCTTTTTCCGGCAGACCATCTTTCTTAGTCAAAGGAAGCACGGTTGCTTTAATCGGCGCCAGGGCAGGAGGGAACTTCAACACCACACGACTGTCTTTTTTATCGCCATCACTTAAATCCTGTTCTTCATAAGCGTTAATTAGCGTCAGCAAAAACATGCGGTCTAAACCGATCGAAGTTTCAATCACGTAAGGCACATAACTTTGTTTTTCTTTGTCGGTTTCCTGCGGATCGAAGAAGCGCAGTTTTTTGCCCGAATATTTTTCGTGCTGGGAAAGATCAAAATCTGTTCGGCTATGGATGCCTTCAACTTCTTTAAACCCAAACGGAAACTCAAATTCAATATCTGTAGCGGCGTTGGCATAATGCGCCAGTTTGGTGTGATCGTGAAAGCGGTATTTTTCGGGTTGATTGCCCAAAGCCAGATGCCATTTTAAACGCACGGCTTTCCAGTGTTCAAACCATTCCATTTCGGTTCCTGGTTTGATAAAAAACTGCATTTCCATCTGCTCAAACTCGCGCATCCGCAAAATAAATTGGCGCGCAATCACTTCGTTACGAAAAGCTTTGCCAATCTGTGCAATACCAAAAGGGATTTTCATCCGTCCGGACTTCTGTACATTTAAAAAGTTGACAAAAATTCCTTGCGCGGTCTCCGGACGTAGATAAACTTCGTCCGAACCTTCTGCCATCGCACCAAATTGTGTGGAGAACATCAGGTTAAATTGGCGAACTTCAGTCCAATTTCGCGTTCCGCTAACCGGATCAGCAATTTCATGTTCTTCAATGAGTTCTTTTAGGCGGGAAAAATCTTCAACTTTTAAAGCATCGTCCATTGCCAACTGCAAGGCTTCTGCTTTATCTGTTTTGCCTTCTTTATCATATTTCGCAATCTTATCTTCCAGCAATTGATCAGCACGATAACGTTTTTTAGAATCCTTGTTGTCAATCATCGGATCGTTAAAACCGGCAACGTGGCCACTGGCTTCCCAAATTTTTGGGTGCATAAAAATAGCAGAATCAATACCTACAATATTTTCGTTCAACTGTACCATAGCTTTCCACCAATAAGTTTTGATGTTGTTTTTCAGTTCTGCGCCATACTGGCCATAATCATAAACGGCACTTAATCCATCATATATTTCGCTGGACTGGAAAACAAAGCCATACTCTTTAGCATGGGCGATTACGTTTTTAAAAAGCTCATCGTTGTTTTTACTCATAACGGGGGCAAAGATAATTTTTAGTGTGGAACATTATGTAGTTTTGTGTAGCATCTAATCAGCAGAAAACATGATTGAGAACGAACTTTTAAGCAGAATCACCGTAAATCAGGAAATCTGTCACGGCAAACCAACGATCCGTAACAAAAGGTATCCGGTAGAATTAATTTTAGATTTACTTTCTTCGGGAATGACTTATGAGGAAATTTTAGAAGATTATCCTTCTCTCGAAAATGAGGATATATTGGCTTGTTTAGCTTTTGCATCCAAATTACTTCGGGTAAAATCTTACTCGGTTGTTTCCGAATGAGGTTTTTGGTTGATGCACAACTTACACATTTGGTATGTGAAGTTCTTCATCAAAGAAACCACGATGCAATACATGTAAAGCAATTGCCAGAAGGTGATGATACGTCTGATAATACAATCATTAAAATTGCTGATATCGAGAACCGAGTAGTTGTTACCAAAGACTCTGATTTTTACTATTCCCACATTACAACAGGTAAACCAAGTAAATTACTGCTGATTAAAACAGGAAATGTTAAAAATAACCAATTGCTAACATTGATAAGAATAAATATCAGTTTAATAGAATCACTTTTTGAGAATTGCGATTTTCTTGAACTTAATTCTCAAGGAGTAGTGATTCGTGAAATTTAACTAATCAAATAATATCAATTGAGCATCCAAGTCCAAAACCTTTCCAAAACCTATGGCACACAAAAAGCCATTGATACCATTTCCTTCTCCGCAGAACCCGGAAAAGTGCTTGGTTTCCTCGGCCCAAATGGCGCAGGGAAATCAACCACGATGAAAATACTGACGTGCTTTATCCCGCAAACTTCCGGCACGGCAACGGTCAATGGTTTTGATACGGTAAAAGAAGCATTGCAGGTGCGCCAGCAAATTGGCTACCTGCCAGAAAGCAATGCCTTGTACCAGGATTTGTATGTAAAAGAAGCATTGACATTTGTAGCTTCCATCCACAAAATCCATCAGCCTGAAAAAAGAATTGCAGAAGTAATTGGAGAAACTGGTTTAGGCCCGGAGCAGCATAAAAAAATTGGACAACTTTCTAAAGGCTACAAACAGCGTGTCGGTTTGGCGCAAGCTATTTTACATAATCCGCAGGTTTTGATTTTGGATGAACCAACTTCCGGCTTGGATCCAAATCAATTAATCGGCATCAGAACTTTGATCAAAGAACTCGGCAAAACCAAAACGGTAATCCTTTCAACCCATATTATGCAGGAAGTGGAAGCTGTTTGCGATCAGGTTATCATCATCAACAAAGGCAAAATTGTGGCCGATGATGCGCTGCCGGCTTTATATCAGCAATATCCGCAGCAATCGCTGGAGCAGATTTTTATCCGGTTGACGCATTCCTGATTTTTTCCAATGCTTCTTTTAGCGCCTAAAAATAAAGGCTGTTTCTGCCGGTAATCTTTTTGCTTTACGTTAAATTCTATACTTTCGGCTTTCACATTTATCAGGTGTTCACAATTCTTCAAAAAGAAATCACTTCTTACCTCAGTTCGCTGGTTGCTTATGTTACCATCGGCGTTTTTTTATTGGTGCTGGGCTTGTTTCTGTGGGTTTTCCCGGATACCAGTATTTTGGATTATGGTTATGCTGATTTGGGCAGCTTGTTCAACACCACACCCTATTTATTCATGTTCCTGATTCCGGCCATTACTATGCGTTCTTTGGCCGAAGAAAAAAAGGAAGGGACTTTTGAATTATTGGCCACGCGCCCAATTACCGACTGGCAAATTGTTTTGGGGAAATATTTAGCTTGTTTGCTGCTTGTTTTGCTGGCTTTGCTGCCCACTTTGGTTTACGTTTATTCGGTTTTTCAATTAGGAAATCCGGTTGGCAATCTGGATGTTGGCGCAATCATCGGTTCGTATATTGGTTTGTTTTTGCTGGGGGGAAGTTTCGTGGCGATCGGGATTTTTGCTTCCTCCATCACCAAAAACCAGATCATTGCCTTTACGCTTGCTGTTTTTATGAGCTTTTTTTTGTTCAGCGGATTTGATTCGCTCAGCGGATTATTGTCTTTTCAAAATTCGGAAATACAAAATTTCGGCATCAACGAACATTACCAGGCCATCAGCCGCGGTGTTTTGGATACGCGCGACCTGGTTTATTTTTTAAGTTTGACCGGCCTGTTTTTATTGCTGACAAAAACTGTTTTGGGAGGAAGGAAATGGTAAGTTTCCGCAAAAGAAAAGACTTGTTACAAGTTGCCATTGCGCTGGTGATACTTCTTTTACTGAACATTTTTTCGGACCGCTTTTTCACCCGGTTTGATTTTACTACAGAAAAACGTTTTACACTTTCGCCGGTTACCCGCAATTTGATGGACAGTTTGCAAAAGCCGGTTACCATAACTGTTTTTTTGCAGGGTGATTTTCCTTCTGGATTTAAACGTTTGCAACGCGCCACGCGAGATTTGCTGGCTGATTATAATGCATTTGGGCACAATTGGCTGAAGGTAGAATTTGTTGATCCGCTGGCAGGTGCAAACGCAGATGAACAGGCAAAAATCTTACAGGATTTACAAAACCAGGGAATCGAACCAACCAATCTCAGCGTAAAAACGGAAAGTGGTTTATCGCAAAAAATTATTTTTCCGGCAGCAATCATAAAAAGTAACAACAAGCAAATTCCGGTTAAGCTGCTGCAAACGCGGATCGGATTATCTCCCGAAGAAGTGCTGAACAATTCCATCCAGAACCTGGAATATGCCTTTTCTTCTGCCATAAAAAAAGCAACAAGCGGCGGCAAACCGCAAATTGGTTTTACAGAAGGCCACCACGAATTGAGTGATTTGCAATTGAACGATGCTTTGCGTTCTTTATCAGATGGATTTGAAGTTGGCCGTGTGGATCTAAAAACCATCCCTTTTTCCAGTTTGGAGAAAATGAGTTTGCTGATCGTGCCGAAGCCTGATCTGCCTTTTACCGAACTGGAAAAATTCAAGATCGACCAATATATAATGAGGGGCGGGAAAATTTTATGGGCAATCGACCCTGTTACCGCCGAATTGGACAGTTTGCGCGGACACGGCGGCGAGCAACTGGCTTTCAACAAACAACTGAACTTGGACGATCAGCTTTTTAGTTACGGCATTCATTTGAACTTTGATTTGATTGCAGATATCAGTTGCGCGCAAATTCCGGTCAATGTGGGAAACGTAGCAGGGCAGGGGCAAATCCAACTGTTGCCCTGGTTGTTTTATCCAATTCTGATGCCGGTTTCCAAACATCCGCTCGTTAGAAACCTGGACGGCATCCGTAGCGAATTCATCAGTTCCATCGATACGATTGCTGTTCCGGGCATCCAAAAAACGGTATTGCTGGCGTCCTCTCCGTACAATCAAAAAATAAATACGCCGCACCTGCTTTCGCTGCAAATGGTGGAGCAGGAACCTGACCCGAAAAATTTCCACAGCGTACCAAAAACGGTTGGCGTTTTGTTGGAAGGCAAGTTCAAATCTGATTTTAAAAACCGGCCAATCCCACCAGGGTTTACCGAAAAAATTGCGGTGCTGCCTCAAAGTAAACCCACTAAAATGATCGTCATCAGCGATGGCGACATTTTTAAAAACCAAATCAACGAAGCAGACGGTTCGCCGTTCCCGCTGGGGTTTGACCGGTACACGCAGCAAACTTATGGCAACAAAAACTTTTTGTTAAACATTGCTGATTACATGACAGACGATTCCGGGTTGATCAACCTCCGGAATAAAGAAATAAAGATCAGGCTGCTGGACCGTGCCCAAATCAAATCAGCCAAACTTTTCTGGCAAATCCTGAACATGATATTGCCGCTTGCCATACTTCTTTTATTCGGTATTTTTCAACAATATTTCCGTAGGCGAAAGTATGCCGCTTAAAATTTCTACTTTTGGTAGATCAATTTTTGAATTTATATGAGATTTATTGTTTCTACATCAACCTTGCTTAAACAGTTGCAAGCTGTGGGCGGGGCTTTGAGCAGCAGCACCGTTTTGCCGATTTTAGAAAATTTTTTGTTCCAGATCAAAGACGGAAACCTAACCATTTCCGCCACTGACCTGCAGACCAGCATGACCACTTTTTTGCCGGTGGAAACGCAGGAAAACGGCCGGATTGCTATTCCGTCGCGCATTTTGCTGGATACTTTAAAATCACTTCCCGAGCAGCCTGTTACGTTTTTGGTGGATGATAAAACTTTTGCGGTAGAAATAAAAGCCGGTGACGGTAATTATAAACTGAGCGGGGAAAACGGAGAAGATTTCCCTAAAATCCCAACGGTAGAAAACGCTTCCTCGGTGAGTTTGCCGGCATCTGTTTTGGCAGAAGCTATCAACAAAACCATTTTTGCGGTAAGCAATGATGAGTTACGTCCGGCCATGACGGGTGTTTATTGCCAGCTTTCACCGCAGCATTTTACTTTTGTAGCTACAGATGCACACAAACTGGTCCGTTATCGCCGGAAAGATGCGCACTCGGAAACCGCTACTTCTTTTATCATGCCAAAAAAGGCACTGAATTTGCTGAAGTCATCGCTGCCTTCTGAAGATGTGGATGTTTCGGTGGAATATAATAGCACCAGTGCATTTTTTAAATTTGGCAATATTAATTTGGTTTGTCGTTTGATCGATGAGCGTTATCCTGATTATGATGCCGTGATCCCGTTAAACAATCCCAATAAATTAATGCTAGACCGCCTGGCATTTTTAGGTTCTTTGAGCCGTGTAGCTATTTACGCCAATAAAACTACGCATCAAGTGCGTTTGAAAATTACCGGAAGTGAGCTAAATATTTCTTCGGAAGATCTGGATTTCTCCAACGAAGCCCACGAAAAACTGAACTGCCAGTATGAAGGCGAGGATATGGAAATTGGTTTTAACGCCCGCTTCCTGATCGAAATGCTTCGGAATTTAAGCTGTGAAGAAGTTTCGCTGGAAATGTCAACCCCAAACCGGGCTGGTTTATTACTGCCACAGGGCGGAGACGAAAACGAGGATGTGCTGATGCTGGTTATGCCGGTTATGCTGAATTCTTACGCCTGATTTCCTGCAAAAAGACACTCTATTGAATAGTTTTTTAATTCACTTAAAGCTTTTTTAAAAAGGAATGTATGAATTTTGGTTGTTAGTGGCATATTAATTGTTAAAATGCTTTTGTTAACTTAAAAACAAAAATTTTACTATTAAACACTTAAAACAATTTATTATGAAAAAGATTACGAAAGTTTTTGGAATTGCTCTTTTAAGCAGTGCTTTATTATTGAATTATCCTTCTATCGCTACGGCACAAGATAATGCTAATTCTACTGCCGCAACCACAGGTACAACAACTAATGATCATGATGATTCCGGAAAATGGGGATTACTCGGTCTTGTTGGCTTATTAGGTTTATTAGGGTTAAGAAGAAAAGATGACGATAAGAACCGTATAACAAATAACCGTTAACTGAAAATTTCAAGTTACGTTATGATTTAAAAAACAAAAGCTCTATGAAAATGGAGCTTTTGCTTTTTAAAAAGAATTCCCTGATAAAGTGAATCTATAATAGGGTACATTAAAAAGAAATAATATCTGAGCCTGTTTAATTTTTATCATTAAAAATTTAAAGTGCTTCTTTTATGCCTATAAATCCTGTGTGTACATTGAACCGGTACAAAAGGTACAAGGGTTTAACGGTTTTTATGCGGTAAAAGAAGTATAGACAGTAAGCTGAATAAAATTTAAACAGGCTGTCTATTAAAACATACTTGTAATGCTGTAACCAATCACAAGTTTTTCCGTATCCAAAAATGGAAATCAGACAGTTTGTTTATGAAACAGTACAATCAATATCTAAAAACAGCCGTTTTAATTGTATTTTGCTCATTGGTTCTGCTCTTTTCTTCCTGCAAAAATAATATCGCAACTGAAACTATTTTAGGAAAAGCCCGCCTGCTTTTAGTAAATAGTGCCGCAAATTCTTCTGCCATGAACTTATACTGGACAGGAAATAAATTAAATACGGTACCTCTGGTTTACGGCAATACCACGGGTTACCGAACGCTTACTTCCGGATTGAGAGACGTGCAGATCAAAGATAATCTCAGCAATAAACTTTTAGCTACCAATACGATCCGCATTGTCCAGGATTCCAGCTATACTTTTTTTGTGTTTGAAGCCAACAACGCTACCACAACGGTTATTACAGAAGATGATTTGAGCATCCCTTCTTTCGGAAATGCCAAGATCAGGTTTGCAAATATGTCGCCCGGGCTTTCTTCCGCAGATTTAAATATCTTAAGCGGGCCAATAATTGCGTCCAGCGTTAGTTTTGGTTCTGTGGGAAGCTATGCCGAAGTAAAAGCAGGGACTTATAATTTGAATTTACGTATCCACGGGACCAGTACAATTGTGCTGAACCTGCCAAATATGCGCATGGACAATGGCAAAATCTACACCATTTGGAGCGGCGGAACAGTAAACGGCACAGGCTCATCTTCTTTATCGGCACAAACAATTACCCAGTAAAAGAAGCATTTTAATATTTCCTTAAAAACTGCAACCGTTTTAAAGATGTAGTTTTGCAATATGAAAAAGCTGCAATTTCTTTTTGGGGGATTAATAATTTTTTGGCTTGGCCTGACTGTTTTTTCCTGTAATACAACAGGTGTTACCCCAACAAATTATTCACGCCTGAGGGTTGTTAATGCTTTAACAGGCAGTTCCCCGTTTAATTTTTTTTTAAATAATACCCTGCAAACCGGCGGAAGTATTACTTTTCCCGGTGCGTCCGGTTATATCAGCGTTACGCCAGGCACAAAATATTTTCAAATTTCGTTGGCCACAACGCCGGGGCTGTACTTTGATCCGGGTTACATTACCTTAAATACGGATAGCAGTTATTCTGTATTTGTTACCGGCCAGGCAGGCAGTTATACCTCTATTTTAACCAGGGACACCCTGACTCCACCAGCTATCGGAAAAGCAAAAATCCGTTTTGTAAATGCATCTTTATATTCCGCGGCTTTAGATGTTACCATAAATGCCGTGAAAGGTTATACCAATATAAGTTACAAAAGTTCAGGAGGTTTTATGGAAGTTCCGGCTGGTACATACGAGTTTAAAGCATATTCTACCGGTACAACGGCCCCCACACTCACTACTTTATCCACACAAACACTTGCTGATGGGAAAATTTATACACTTTATGCAGCGGGACAAGTTGGTTCAACGGCTGCAAACGCTGCTTTCGGACTAAACTTAATTACCAACCTGCTGCCTGCTACAAAGTAATTTACGATCATACTTCTTTTATGCACTATATTTTTACTTTTGGATTCACTAAAATTTTGACACTTTGGAACTTATCAAAACCCTTATAGATTTCATCCTTCATATTGATAAACACCTGATCGGGATTACGCAGCAATATCAGGGCTGGACGTATCTCATCCTTTTCTTTATCATTTTTGCGGAGACCGGTTTTGTGGTTACGCCTTTTTTGCCAGGTGATTCTTTGCTTTTTGCTGCCGGCGCGTTGGTTGCACATGGCAATTCCGGCCTCAACATCTACTTGTTATTGTTGATAATGATTGCGGCTGCCATTGCCGGAAACACCACGAACTACGAATTGGGAAAATTTTTCGGCCCGAAAGTTTTCAAACCGGAAAACAAGATATTGAAGCTGGACTACTATCTTAAAACCAAAGCCTTTTTTGATACACACGGCGGTAAAGCGATAATTTTCAGTCGGTTTTTGCCGATTTTTAGAACTGTTGCACCTTTCGTGGCCGGTGTTGGCAAAATGCACTTAGGCAAATACACTTTGTACAATGTAATAGGCGGCGCTTCCTGGGTTGCTTTATTCCTGTTTTTGGGTTATTTCTTTGGAGGGATTCCGGTTGTGAAAAGAAATTTTACGATAGTAGTTATATTGATAATTTTGGTATCTGTGATTCCGCCTATTATAGCCGCAATAAGAAGCCGGTCCGCATCAACCCCAAAAAACGGTTAAGATTTTTAGGTGATAAAAGAAGCATTGTAAACTTTTTTGAAAACCAATTTTTGCTGTCATTTCCTTTAGATTAGCTTCGACAATATATTACAAGTTATTATGATTGTTAAAGCTTTCTTTTTGCTTCTTTTTCTTTGTTAACAACTGTGATTTTTGTGGATAAAGTTAACAGCGGTAAG
>JAABUP010000474.1_pt1 | contig 88779 bp, 148 predicted proteins | sample 5559201 | NCBI WGS metagenome assembly JAABUP01 (sample SAMN10711887, study PRJNA513373) | rock metagenome | isolation source: Antarctica rocks | place: Antarctica | reverse complement strand
CCTAACCCCCTAACCCCCTAACCCCCTAACCCTGTGGACTTTGATGTCAAGGTTTACACGCTCCTTGGCATTAAGGCAACCAAACCGACAATAAATCCAGCAGATGGCATTTCTCTACCTCTCCACTTCGTCAGCAAGCCACAAAATACCTCGAGCAGATAGAGAGGCGAGCTATCAAGGCCAGGCCTCTCACCAATGGACGCTTCATCCCCTTGGTCTTCTCGGCAGGCGGGATGATGTCGGAAGCGACATGGAAAGAGCTGGAGACATGGGGAGAGAAGCTGGAAGTTAACACTTTCCAGAGGATGAAGACGAAGGTGAGTATCGCCTTGCTCAAAGCCAGGACAAGGAGTTTTGAGGCAGGAAGGCCCGGAGACATGGGCAACGCCCTGGAGGAGCTGGACATGACACCCTAACCCCCTAACTCTGGCTCCAAACCACCGGCACCCTCCAGCTGTCCAAATCCATTCAGCTAATTCACCAGCTCCTTCACTCTTGAACTCCTCATGAATTGCCTTTTACAGCCTTCCCCTTTCCAGACCTCATCCCGCCCACAGAATCCGCTACCCGGCCTTGCCCATAAACACCTCCCACTTGATCTCCATGATTGGTTGAATTTCGAATTAATAGTATAAGGGAGGGCAGGCGATTCAGAGCTAAGGGCGATGCGGATGTGCTCGCGACAAAAACTGACGATTCCGTCTGGTCTGACGATGCGAGGCTTGGCGGGTGGGGCCTGGGTGGAGTGCTTGGAGGACATCGTTGGCCATGTCGCAGTCGGCACTAACAAGGAAAGCGTGTGATTGGACCGAAAGGGACAAGGTCGCAGAGAGGGAAATAGGGTATCGTGAGGATAACAAGCCGTGAGAGGTCCGGAGGCCAAGATGAGACGGCGACGTGGGTTACGAAAGATCATCCGCGGATACAGGAAGTACGAGCATATCCAGCAGCAGACACGCAGGCGGATGGACGAGTCGAGCGAGAAGGAATTCGCGAGAGTCGTTCCGTCAGCAAACTCCGTCTGCGCATATAGGGGAGCTCGAAGCTCACTACGCTATGATCGTCCTCGTTGATTCAAGCACTCCCCTCAGCAGGCTCACAACGGGATCAGCCCAGTCAGCTTCCACGTCCAGTGCCTTATCCGCTCGATTGAATTCACGAATGGCGCTGTGGAGACATCGGAATAAAGGGGAGGCTCCGTCGGGCTGAGGACCATCAACAGGCATCAGCCGTTTGAGATGGAGCCCGCACTACACACCGGTACGTCGTTCTCCAGCGCATCCTCCCAGCCCACCATATTCTGCGCTTCTTGCGGAGAAGAGGGATGGCGGCAGGGAGTGACTTGTCGGCAGATAGCGGGATATAGGGATGCCCGCTGGCATAAGCGCCTGAGGGATGATCTCGCCAATCGAGGCGTCACAGTCGACACCGTGCTTTCGGATGTGAGAGTCAATATTGGAGGAAGGAATGCCCTCATAGCAGTTGGTGCAGATGACGACAAGATAACCGGGATGAAAGGCAAGACCGACAGATTGAAGGAAAGGTGGACAGCTGAGTGGGACGTCCCAGTGGACAAGATTGGCTCCTGTGAAGGGACGATGAGCATCACCAGGGGACAGAGAGTATGGCCAACTGCTCACCGGGAATAGATAGCACCTTGGAACCTGGATAGAGAGGTTCAGCATGAGACGGGGTGTTGGCTGCCGTGTTGACAGGAGGAGCGCTCGCTTTGAGCTGGTTAAAGGCTGTTGCCTGGGAAGCGGACCAGAGATCAATGACCGGTATGATGGCTGAGGACTGGGTGAGCTATGTCAAAAGATGATAAGCTGGGAGCAATGATCACACGGTGAGTTCGCTGTAGTACCTGACAAAGAAACGAGGTCCGTCACGTGCCAATTTGCTGAGCTCACTGTCATCATGGAGCAGAGCTCGAAGGATTGCGCATGATGAGTGATTCCCCTTCGTCTTCAGTGAGTACTGCGCAATTTCTGGCGTAATGCGTCCATACGAACAGCTCACAAAGCGAGGGGTGCATCGGAGGGACAGATTTCGGACCATCGTCATTGATGCCTGTAATCGTCAATATCGCTTGTTGCCTTTGATGATGTTCGGGAGAGACGTGAGACGGGAACTTCTCTGGGGCTCAATGACGGTGCCATTTGGAATCGTCGGTATTTCCAACGGACATCAATTCAGCACTCCCAAAAATGATACAAGAGCGACTCCCCTCCCGCCCGGGCGGCAGGAATGGGGTTTGGGATACGCGCTTGAGTGACGAGTGAGCTTTTGAGGATCATCTTGGATGAGTGGGTTGGACGGTGGCTGGGGATCGGGTCGGTCTCTGCGGTGAAGGCACCTTTCGTCTCGGGAACATCGCCAGGAGGTGGTGGATTGGCCAGTGGGGGGAAGAGGGAGATGTGGTGTCGTATGGGAGGGTCTTTGCTGTGGCGCAACCTCGCGCCCACAACTGAGCCACCTTCGCGTTCATCACCTCTCCCCATGCACTGTTCAATGGATGGGAACAACCGTATTTCCAACGTCATATCTCCAAGTTCTACGACCTACGAGCGGCATATCCGCTACTACCCCCTCAACATCCCTTCCAGCCACATCAACACCTTCTCAAACTCCTCTTCCCATCCCTCTCCCCAACCCATCCGAACAGGATCCGAAATTTCATGTCCCCTCCCTTCAAACGCCACAAGTTCCCTCTCCACACCCATCTTGCCCAGATCATCATACGTCGCTTGTCCTTCGGTGAAGGGAACCGACGTATCCGTCTTGCCGTGGACGACCATGGTAGGGCATGTGGACGGGGTGATGGGGAGGAGGAGGTGGCGTTTGGACTCTGGGATCGCGGATAGGCGGGATGTATGTGGGAGTGCTCGTAGTCTGGCAGAAATACCTGGGAGGGAGAGAATGTGATCGAGGATCTCGCCGTCATTGTACAGCGTGATGAAAAGACCCTGACGAGCTTTCGTCTCTTCCGATCGTTCGCCTTGGAAGAGGGATAGGTCGGACCAGACTCGAGCCTCTTCACCGCTCAACATCCTCTCCACGAGTTGAGCCGTTTCTTCCGATACGGGTCTTCGGCCCTTCCCCTCTTTTCGTGATATCCAATGGTCAAGCAAGAGATCCCCACCCATCCCAGAGACAACGAGCATAGCTCTCGGCCGGGGAAGGACGGTGTTGCAGACACCAGCGATACGCGCGAGGTACGCCCCGGAGGAGATACCGAACGTCGCAATGCGATCGAGGTCGAGTGAGAGTTGGTGCTCGCAGAGGACGATGTTCAGCTCGGAAGAAGGTGACCCGAGGTAGGCGAAGAGTGTGTGGATGTCTTCGATCATGTCGTGACCCGACGGAGGGATGAGGAGACGGTAGTTTGCGGAGATGACGATGATGCCTCGAGGGAGGAGGTAGTCTAGGAGAATCACAAGTCGTCTATCAATATCGCCATCAACCGGTCTCAAGGCTTGTCCTGTACTCTGGTGTGGGGTACATACTCGGGAGATAGTGTATCAGATCGCCCATCCCGCCTGTGATGAGACCACCGCCGTGGAAAAAGACCACTGCGGGTGCACGGGCAGCAACATCCCCGGTATTCGATAAGTTGTCTGGGATGTACACTTGGAGTTGTAGGTGGTTCATGGCATCGTAAGTGAGCGTCTTGAATGGCGGTAGACGGCTCATCTTGAGCGAAATGTATACACAGCAGCAGAAAGGTAATGAAGAGAATCCGGCTCGTCGAGCCGACTCACAGGGGATTATCGTGTGTTTTGCCCGAAAAGGCCGATCTTTGTTACGCCGGGAGAGTCGTAGGCTGCTCTCAGGGTAGCAGCGCGGATGCTATCAGGTACCCGCGCGGGATGGAGCAGAGCGGATGACGCGTTTTACAGAGTTGCATAAGACTGCGGCTAGAATAGTCGAGTTCATGCATCGCTTTTCCACCCACTTGTAACAATCTTCAGCAACTGCTTTGTTGGACCGCCTGATGTGACAGTCTTGCCTTGGCTGACACAGGCGTACGGAGCAACAGACCTGATAAACTCCGCACCCACACTCGGCTCCGATGGCCGGGACCATACCCTGGCCTCCCGCCCGCCGCCACGGCCCCGTATGACGGTTCCCTCACCACACTCCCCCCTCTTGACTGCCCTCGAAATGCTTCCCGCTCTTCCCGGCAGGCCATCCTGAGGCATTCCAGCCCCCCACCGGCACTGGGCTGGCCCCCGAACCGTCCCCTTCCTGGAATACCGTCCTTCCCCTCCGAAGCCGGAATTACGGTTCTTTTCCTTTTCCCGGCCGATGGAATGGCCCTTGCCCAGATGGAATGGCCTTTGAGACGCGTCATTCCAGACCCGTCCCGTCATCCCGCCATCTCTCAGGATCCGTCTACTTTGGAAAGAGCTGGAGACATGGAAGCGAACACTTTCCAGAGGATCAAGACGTTGGTGAGTATCGCCTTCGTCAAGGCTTCGAGCAGGAAGGCCAGGAGACATGGGCAACGCCCTGGAGGAGCTGAGTGGCGACGTCTGAGTGTCCTTGCGCTCTCCCCAATTTTTTCTCTATACTTTTTTCTAGCCCTTGAGAACAACTCCCGTCTCTCCATATCGCTCTCCTCTTCCTCCCTCGGATACCACAACTTCCTTAGACCCCCAGAACTACCCTGATGACCAGAATGCAACGAACTCAACCCCCTAACCCCCGGAGTTGGAGGGTACGTCTTTCATGCTGTATCTCTAGACTAATGTGCGTTCTCTAGCGGGTACCCATAGGCTATGCAAAGAGTGGGAGCTTGTCGACCCCATCTTCAGCGAGCGAGATGGCGGGGATCCTCAGAAGGTCGGTTTGGTCCATGTGTCCCTAAGCATCCCCATCAGCCATTTCTGTCTCGTGGGATCGACTCCGACCGCTCAATTCAGCTTGGCCAAGTCCGGCCTCTACCCGGAGCCTGACACGCATTTCTCATCGCTTGTCATGGGAGGAAGACGGCTACCGGACCGACGCAAGGGCTGTGCAGCGTATGTGCTAAAGGTCAAAAGCATGTCATTTAATGCGGGATGGTGCGGATGGGTGGGGGAATATGGCTCGGTGGGAAGGACTGGAAGCGACAGATGTCATGGATATGATGTAAAGAATGTCAAATGTTTCAGACAGAGCCGCGCTACTCCAACCCACGTCGTGACATATGTGGATAGCGGATCGTGAAGCTTTCCGATGCATCCCAGGAAAGGCGTTTAAAGCCAATCCCATCATGGTCTGGGTAAGACCGACCTCAGCGTCAGCGTTCCGGCTCCAACTCGGTCGTTCCCCTCTCCCTCTCCCTCTCGAGGAGCCTGATGACCTCTCCCGTCTCCGCCTCCACGTCCGGCGATTCCTCCCGGACCGTCCGGGCGAGCTCGAAATCGATCAGACTTGGATGCCCGTCCCGACCGACTCGAATGTGCCGAGGGTGGATGTCTCCGTGGACGATGCCGGTCTTGTGGAGAGCTCGATACGTCGCAATGACACCTTCCCTGAAGATCAAATCAGCCCGACACTCGACTCGATGGAGCCAGGAATCGGATTCGTCACACGAGTTGGGGTGGGGGGGGCTCCAGCACTCACCTTCCCTCGTCTGTCAACGTTGAAAGCTGGAGCGGTGGTCCGACATATTGCATCACAAGCACGATCATCTCGCCGGTGAAGCCCCAGGACAACCTCGTGCCCTGGTACGCGCCGATGAAACGAGGGACGACGCTTCCTTGGAGGTCGACGAGATGCGCATAGACCTCGATCTCATGACGGGCAGCAAGGATGGCTTCGTGATAGGACAATGACGATGGATCCATCTCGTCTGGGTATTGGTGTTGGACGGGGCAAATGCCGAGGTCAATGATCTTTGCGACGAGGAGGTCTGAACTGGAGGATGTCTGGCATAGGAACGCCGAGGCCAGTCGTCCGGAGGAGAGGTAGTCCTGGAGTTCGAGTGTAGCAGATTGGCGAGACATGCCGTCGATCGGCGTCAACGACGCATTGGCGCATGTGATTGCGAGTCGACGGATCATGTGTGGGACGTTGTGATTGCCGACCAGAGTTGGGGATGATTTGACGGTGAGGGTCCCATTGGTCTTTGTTTCCCCCAAAGCCGAGTTGGAGCATTGTACACCCTATTTGTGGTGAAGATCAGCAAACTACATGACGAGTTTGAGGGGTGAGGAGGGGGGGGGGGGACGAACGTTGGGGAAGAAGGAATCCTGGGGAGTCTTGATCCTCTCGATCGAATCATTGGAAGAATCCCCTTCTTGATCCCCTCCGAAGTCGTCTCCCCCAGCCGCTTCGGCCACTCTGACTTGTCTCTCACCTGCACCTGCCGCAGCACCGCCCTGACCTCCCATCGGCTCGTCGCCGTCGGAGTCGCCCCCACCATCGTGCGGATCAAGGTCCCCATGTCTTCGCCTCCTCTTCTTCTGATATGACGCGCCGACCACCACATCGCCCGTCTTCACCCACCAGCCGGGGTCGGCATCTTCCCGATTCGCATGAGTTGGGAGGAAGACGAGTCCGAGGAGGAGTTGGAGCGGGGAGACCTTTGCGACGGATGATCGGACATATGGACGGATACCGTCACTGTCACGGTCTCTCAAGACAATGTCGGAGATGGTGAATGAGGCGGAACCGGTCCGTCTGACGAGGAGGTAGGTGGTGTAACAGGTCCAGACCCCCCAACCGACATTCGCTTGGTTCATCTCGTCGACCAGCTGTAAGAAGCAGTCAGGAGGGGGGGATCCATGTGACACGGTGGCACGGGGCCGGGAGGGGGGTGTGGTGCACTTACCTGGAGGAGATGTTGGCCCATGATCGGGGGTACGTCGGGAGAGATCGAGAACCAGTCCTGGTCCGAGGGAGACGACTTGAGATGCAAGCCACCGGGAGACCTCGCCTTCTGGATCACAGACAAGGCATTGGCCAGATCGTCACCATCCTCTGATCCGGGTGAAGATGGGAACTTGATCTCCATGATGGCAAACAGTCGACGGAACTCGTCGACCAACATGGCGTCGGCGATACCGGTGTTGACGCCGGCACTGGCATGACGATATCGTCTCCACGTCAACGTGTCCAGAGCGGCAGGTCTCCTGTCTGGTTTGAAAAATCGATCGGGGTTGTAGGTGACGAGGAAATGGACGATGTGGAAGAGTTGATGGTCGTAGACGGGGTGTAGGAGATAGATCTCGTTATGGACCGTGGCGTTCTCGTGGTAACGTCGATGATCGATCATGAGGTGATTCCAATGAGCCAAGACATCCTCAGGCACGCTCGAGTCAAGACAGGCCTCTTCCAAACCGTGTGAGAGGCGATCGAGCAGGTCGGATTGATGGGTGAAGATGAGGCCAGAGTGGCCGGCTTCCATCAACAATCGCTTCTGACTCTCGCTCGTCGTGGCCTTGAACGATTGAACGGACGGCGTCGAGCTCTGTCGTAACTTTGGAGGTCGGTGAGAAGCAATCAGCTTCGAGATCTCGTTTTCGCTCATGCTGGGTGACTCCCCGGATATAAAGAGAGAGGGAGGGAGGAAAGAGCAGAACAAACTCGGCGTATCAGGAGATGGAAGAACACGTCATGTTTCCATCCCAAGGTGTGTAACTTATCATTCGCTGGCATGCTCCGTTGAGCTCGGGTGTATAACGTGTCGTTGTGTGGTGCTGAATGCCGGTCTCCGAGTAGTACTCTCTGGCTCTGCCGCTACCAAACTCTCCACCGCCGTTCGATCTCACCCCTCGCACCCGAATAGATGCTGATACCCATCGGTAGAGACGCTGAATGGTCCTGTAATGTCGACTTCAAACCCTACGCCCTCGCTGCCGCCTGCTAGCTTAGGGGCATCACCTTCTTTTGGGTATCGAGTGATCTTGGCAGACAGACAGGCTTCGTAGTCTCCGGCTTCGAAGGGGACGTTCCTGTAAGTCTTGTACCCTTCCTTCAACCGACCTGCTCTGGCTAGCTCGAGTAGTCTGTCCACGCCAATAGGACCCAATCGCTGATGCTCAATCTCCAGGGGCGTCCTCGCCATCATATGACCGGTCGCCAACATTACCCGAGGTCGTACCAGGCCGAGCATGACTGTCCAGGGTATTGACTCCATGAACAGGGACGCCCTCTCCAAGCTCGATAGCTTGATGCCGGCCAGACGAGCTTGCATGACGGTCTGGGAGAAGTCCTCCACATGGGCGGCCATCTCCTCGCTTGTTGCCTCATCTCGTAAGTCGGATGAATACAGCTTTCTCTGCACATCTCGTTGATTCTCCTTGATATTGATAGCGTGCAGGTGTTCGCAGTAATCCCACATCGAGTGGCATCAAACAGGTCCTCGATATCGAGCTTGATCGCCAACACCGTTCCCTTCAGCATTCCCTGCGCCCTTCCCTCTCTTGCCTGCCACCTCTCCCAGTCCTTGCGTCCATCTATCGACAGCGGCAACTCCGTCCCCGTCTCCTGGGCGCTTGGCTGGCTAGATCCTGCTCGAATGTTTCTAATCTGCTGGAAGACTGTCTCTCCTGCAAGTCCGTGTACGCACTCCTCCCTGGCTCTTGATCGACACCGAGTACCACGTTCCAGCAGTCTGCTAGCTGCAGGGACACCTCGATCGCTGTTCTCCAAGAGGCGTAGGATGATGGGTCATGGGATAGCTTGGGTACGTCGTTCAGGTTGACTCTGTTGGATGACATGTTGACTAATGACCGCTTTTCTCAGTATACTCAGTTAGGTAGAGCCTCCGACTTTGAATCTGTTACAAGTGGGTGATAAAGCGATGCATGAACTCGACTAACAACGCCTTAGTCTTATGCAACTCGATTGCCTACGTGTCTCCTGCTCCATCCGTGCGGGTACCTGGTAGCATCCACACTTCCACTCTGAGCAAACTACGTCTCCGCATACAACTCCCCCGGCGTAACAAAGCAGAGCTGGGGAGGTCGAAGCGAATTTATGGCGGAGATGATGTGCACGATGATGCTTCTCCCTCTCCAACAATGGTATGTCTGCTCTGTCAGCAGACCACAAGCTCGGATGGCATAATCAAGATTCGAGGTATTCGGGAGTAACAGCACCGACGCTACTTCCTTGAAACAAACCACAGATTGCTGAGGTATTGAATACCACTCTTCGGTTATTCCGAGTTATGATAACTAAGGGCGAGCATATCGAAGTATGAGGTTTAAGCATGCTCGCGATTCCACAAAGCTGAACTCACATTATCGTCTTGAAAAGCCAAGGCTGTACACAGGGCGCCACAGCACGACAAAGGCACGTTCAAGGCTTGGCCTTCTAAACTCTTCTCCACGCTGACGACCAAGAGTATCTGACTCATTGCAAAGCTCGACAGCCAACGGTCTCTTCTGATGCACAAGATTTGGGATAGCGAGAGCATGGTGGCAAAGCGTGGATATTCGGAGGGCATGCTGAGAGTGTCACGTTTTGTTTTGTCGATTGTGATGCTGTGCTCCGCTCCCCGAACTCCTCCTCGAGGATCTCCAACTCACGGATGGAGTCTTCGTCCATCTGGCCGCGGAGTCGACGGATCGTTTTCTTCCATGTGTCGGTGTTGTCCTCATGTTCACCGATTTTGTGCTGTAGGGGCATCATGGCAGCGAGTATGAGATTGTGATCGGTCTGCTGGCCGTTCCTCCTCTGAAGATAGCCACCAGCGTATCCAATCTTCTGTCCCCTCTGCGCGCAACCTCAGTCAGGTAATCCGTGTCCACTGATATTCGAAATGCCACCAACACATTGTCCCCTTGCAAGATCGAGCAGCCCACCAGTAGCCTACAGGTCCTGAAGGACATACCTCTCGACATGCAATCGAAAAGCAACTGGCCTGTGACACATCCTCATCTTCATCCTCCCGCTCTCGACTGGTTGAATTACGGTTCTCAAGAAGAAAAGTCACTCGTCTTTTGTTTCTTGCGTTTCCCAATGCATGATTTGGGCCGTCTTTCTTTCAACTGCGCCAGTGATGAGGACGAATTCCATGTCCAGCCAGCTGGCAGACTAATTGCCTTTATCGTCATTGTGCTACTTCTGCTTCAGCCCGTTATACTGCAGGAGGCTGTTACGTTCGTTGCAGGTTTTGATTACGGAGGTTTATTGAGGTAAGCTAAGCGATTGTCAATCTATCGCAAAGGCATCTGGGTTTAGGTATGTCGATGCGATCGCAACATGAGGGAACATAAGGCGTCTTTGTTTCGAAAGAGCACAAGTTAGAGAAGGATCGTGACATGGAGTCGATCAACAAACGTGGCATGTCAAATGCTAGGCAATGGGGCGAATGAAGGCATATCGTGGACAGTGTGGAAACATCAACTAACCTCTTCAGGGCGAGGACGTTTCCTACTGCCGAGCCTACGAAGGGGCATCATGCCTACCGAGTACCCTCTGATTCGCATCCTAACAGCTTGAGTATAATGCCATGCCACTAGAATGGGATCGGGTCTCTCGAATTTCCTGAAGTGTTCGGGAAGAAGCGCCAACCCATTCGAGTCGCGATCTCTGACGTTTGTTGGGTGAAAGTAATGGACGAAGTATTTTTCCCCCTGCACGAGCTTCAGTACTTGAAGGGGACACATCATAGGAGCTTCCGCAAACCTTGGCATACAGTGACCATTTTAAGGAATCGAAGGTTTTGTGGTGTATTCTATCGAGAAGAATTCCAGCAGAGACATCGAAAATTCCTTCAGAATCGCCGAGCTGCTGCTGATAAACCTATGATCTCGTCAGTCGAGTGAAACTTCAAGAGATAATCTCACATCGGGACGACTTTGAGGTACGATATGTGCAGCTTCTACTGCATCTGGTCCGTAGCCCTGAATGAGGATCGAGTCCCCATCCCGCATGAGGAGTTGTTCCCTGAAAAAATTCTATACACAGTCAGCGTGAACACATTCACGAGACCGCCTGGGTTTACCTGATCGGGGCGGCTGCGAGTCGCTTGTGAAGAAGCAGATCTCGTCGTCTCTTCGATACCAGAAGGAGCTATATCGTGGTTGAAATATTCGGGACCTCGCGCGAGCTGGACATCGCTTGCCTTTCCTGCGAGGATCAGATGAGTAACGCCAAGACGAGGTGACCAGAGACGGACCTCGTTCGATATAGCGATAATTTCCTGGTGTGGGCAGATCCCGCAGATCAATGAGATCATCTTGGTCGTCATGAAGTTGTCCCGGATGGTCGGCATCGATCACAATCAGAAGGCTAACGACAAAGAGGATGTACTCCCAGGTGTGATCTCCGCAAGAGCGGAGGAAATCCAGGGGAAAAGAAGCAATCTTGGTATCGTGCAGGGAAGAGATATGAACAGCGCCCGAGCGCCGCCACACCCCTAAAGCCGTAGTATATGTTGTTGTTGAGTTTTCGGCCATGTCGACGCAAGGTATGAACGGGATACGACAAGGAGACAAATCATTACTAACATGGTGGGGATAACATATGGACCGCGCCGGAAATATCTGCGGGATTGAGATGGAACATACCGTTATCACTGTGGCGAAATATTGCCGTAGAATGCTATTTTGCACGCCTCACATGCTCTCAAGGCAGGATGTTTTACTACATTGCCCCTTCTTCACAATATGACTCCAAATATCTCATGGTTTTCACCGTGACATTGCGCAATTTCTTCTTTGTCGAGGTTTGACTCACCATATACTCAATTTAACAATAGTCTCTTCTAGGGGAAAGGTGGAACAATACTGATGTACAAGTCTGATTCACCATCCTTGAAGCTCTGAGATAGTAGATCTTGGCAATTTAACCGTTATTTGCAGTTTGTCATGAGGTTTGTGTCAGTATTTACTGCAAGAATATTGGTAGGGTTGCAGTTAAGTAGTTGCGTGTCCTTTTCCATATCATGTTTTTGTTCACCATGGCTTTCATCGGGTTTTCTCTGTATATTTACGTGCAGATAAGGGAGAACAATAGGGGTTAGGCGGTTAGGGGTCAGGGTGTCACGATCGTGAATTGAAGCTCGGAGGGTCATCCGGCGGAGGGCCCCTCCCACGGATGCGGTAGAGCTCGTCCTTCAGGGCGAACATCCAGGTCCCGCCATAATCTCGCCGAACATCCAGGTCCCGCCATAATCTCGCCGAACACCGCCATAACACCGCCATAACATCGCCGAACACCCGAACATCGCCGCCATCACCGAAGATAGGCCTGGAAGACGGTGTATAAAAGGGATGGACTTGAGAGTCGGGAAGAACCAGCGATTCGAGATTGTAAAAGTCACTAAAAGTCACTGTCGTTACCTAGCCTACTCATAGCCTCTGCATCTCTAGCCCACGCTACTCGACCGGCACTTAACTCGGCTACACCCACGCGTGTCCTCGAGTTATTCCAGCCAGGTTCGACCTCGGTAGTCCAACTTTGCCGAAGCTCAGAGGACCGTCGCCGATTCTAGGAGCTGAGCGTCGGGCCTATTTGCTGGTCGACGTAGCACCGTGATACAGGGCTTGACACCGTTCATCTTTGCTGCTAGCGCTTTGTTGTTGTGCATTGGCCAAAGCCCGGTCGTATACCAGTATTGGTTCGGATATTCACTCCTCCATGCTGTGTCTTACTTTTAACGAGTTATGGTCTGATGCAGCTCACGTGGACCTACACGACTGAGACTCCTCCCGAGGAGCAATCGCTCGCAGCGATGAAGTCAGTCCTTCTTTCGATTGGACAACGTGCCACTCGGGTTGAGAAAGTAGGGCAGCTGCAGATGGCGGCGCACTTGCCTGGTCGACGGGTACAATGTATGGCAACACGTCAGAGAGACCAAGATGGCGCGAAGTGTTGTCCTGCTCAGATCTCTCAAGTCATTGGCCACGCGACTAACAGGGCTAGTGTCCGGAGTACAGAGAGAAGGTAGTCTTGATTGTCAAAGGCGGATACCATACTACCAGCAACATCCCATTCACCTCGTACGCCCGGTCTCGTCCTTTCTCTTCCCGTCAAAGCGGCTGATCAAATAGGCTGGACGAATATCGGTCCGAGCTCCAAGCCCGTCCGCGATATCCTTGGTTCCAAGCAAGCAAGTGGAAATTGACAACCTTGCCCGTTTCCCGCCGGGGCAAGATTTCGACGAGGTATTCATCCGACTCAAGACGCTAAGGGAGGAAGGATGGTTCAGGGAGATCGGGGTTTGCGATTTGAACGTCGAGAGCCTTGAGAGGGCCAGCAAAGTAAGCTCCTGGACTTCGCATACCCGCTCATCGAAGGTCAGATCCTGGATATCGCGGTGATAGAGACAGAGGTCTCACTTTGGTCCTCCTCTTCCGATATTCGCTCCGTCATCTCCTGGTCTTTATCCCATCGTATCCCCCATCCCCGCGTATTCTCCTCTCGGCCGCGGCTTTCTCGTCAGGAAGTACAAGGATCCGAGGGAGGTTGAGGGGTTTAACGCCCTGTCTCCGAGATTCCGGAAAGAGGCATTCGAGCAGAATATGAGGCTCGTAGAAGCGGTGAGGCGATCGCGGGGAGGAAGGGTATTTCCCCTGGGAACCTCGCGCTCGCTTGGCTACTAGCTGTCAATCCTCTTGTGAGTACTCGCATCGAGACCGGGATTGATAGGCAGAACATTCCTATCCCCGGCTCGTCGAAAGTTGAGAGGGTGAATGAGAACCTCGCGGCTGGTCAAGTCGAATTCACGGAAGGGGAGATGGGAGAGATCTCCGAGATGATGGACAGGTATCCGGAGCAGGAGGACGGTATCCTGAGTTGATGGTGAACATGCAGATGCAATAAAGAGGACATGGCAAACCTCACCACCTTATCTCGAAAGAGGCTGCTGCGACGTATGTGAGTAAACCGAGTCACATAGTTCTTTACACTCTTCTTTTGAACGGGAGATTGTCTCTTCCGCATCTCGTCACGGGGGGAGAACCGTACGAATGGCCAAGCATGACCCGGTAGGAAGTAAGGCATATCCATCTAGTATCAAGTCGGAGGGTCATCAGTGATCTCGGCCATGGCGGAGAAAGAAACACTGCATCCCGTGCGCTCAGGAATGGGCTAATCCATGTGAAGAAAGTCCAAGTAGGACATGTGGGAAGGATGTTGAAACCAATCATCACTTCGTGGACACGGGAGGAACGGCCGGTAATCCTGTCCGAGTCAGTGGCGACATCAGTAGAGCACTGGAGTCGGTGAGGGTAGTGTCAATTCAGTCTGCTCGATGTCAGTATCGAAGATCGAACCATGATGCGTTGAAGGGTGTCCTCACAACCCAAAACTTTCTCGTCTCGACACAGTCCTCGAACCTCTGGAATCCTTGACTGCAAGCCAGCCAAATCACCACTGCGTTCGAAGGTGATCATGTCTCTGAGAAGGGAATGGGAGGAGAAGACGGACCGAGCTCGATATCTGACAGCTGTTGGCTCGCTCATGTATGCCATGCTTGGCACTCGACCGGATTGCGCATACCCTGTTGGTCTGCTTGGACGATTTGCGAGCGACCCATCTGAGACACACTGGCGGGGAACCTTGTCAGTGTTCGAGTAGCTCAAGCACACGAGCGAGCTGGGGATCACTGACTCAAGAGGAGGCTCACAGCTCGATGGGTACAGCGATGCTGATTTTGCCACAAGCGATCCCGATCGACGACGAGTCACCAGTGGGTATGTCTTCAGACTCTGGGGAGGAGCCATCAGCTGGGAGTCCAAGAAGCAACCATCGGAACGCTTGCCACAGGCGATGCAGAATATGTCGCCCCAGCTCAAGGTGCTCGCGAGCTGATGTGGTTGCGCTCAATCATGAGCGAGCTACACTTTGCCCCTAGCCAGCCAATCACCCTATATGGCGACAATCAGGCTTCAATCTCGATCGCCAAGACCCCAGTTGGACATACTCGAGCGAAGCAGATTGACATCCGGTATCACTACTTGAGGGAGCTAGCTGGTCGAGCGGGACGTAGTCGTTCGCTCGATTCCTCACCATGCTTGGCCTCTCTGCAATCCCACATCGCTCGGTCAAGTCGACGGCCAGTTTCATTCCTTCAACCTCATTATCTTATTCGGTCAAACTCTCACCTCATTCTCGGTCGATCCCATCCCACACTATGCCAACCGACATCGCTCAAGCCCAGATCGATCGAGCTCACTAAGTTCGAGACAACGGGCACACCGCTCGCCCTGGATGCACCACCTGCATCACGCTTGCTCGAGACTGCATCATCCTTCCTAACCGCGGACGCTCGCAAGCTCAACAAGTGTTACCAGTGCACTCTTTCCCAGCAGAAATGCTCGATCGATCGCGCGCTCAACCGAGACAACTTTGACGACCAGACCCTGGATGCTCGCTTCGACTTCACCGAGGATACCTCAAGCGATTCGATGTCGATCGAGAAAGAAGGTTCGGTCGCCTCGGTTGCTCCCTCGTTCGCTTCGGTCGCTCCCTCCATCAAGACCAAGCCTTCAGATGCGCTTGCTGCGCTCAACAAGGCTATCCTCTCCCTTGAGGTCACCTTGGATGATCTCAAGGCAACTCGCTTGGTTCTCATTCAAGCTTCGATCTCGAAATCCACTTCGGCTTCGACTTCGACTTCGAGCGTCTTCGACCTCGATGTTCTTTGCGACGTAATACGTCAAATCCGAGAGGTTAGCCTCATGAGGAGATCCTCCCGATCATAAGATTGTGATATGAATGCTGTTCTGTATTTGAGATATTGTTTCTGGCTGAGGTGAAGCGTACGCGCTCCTGGATCTCCCAGGCTGTCGGCTGAAACTTCGAGCAGCAAGTTGAGCCTTGTATCGTTCAATCGATCCATCTACCTGCCCTCTTCACCTTGAACACCCATTCACTAGCGTCTTGCCGTCTCAGTCTCGGGGTTGCCAGATAGCCGAATCCGAACTAGCGCCCCCAGTTTTTGCTCTACCGTCAGGATTCCTTACGGGGCAAAGGGACGGACGATCGGGGACCAGTAGACCTCGGGATGCCGCAAGGTACGCCGTTTCCCCGGGAAATAGCATTGAATCTTTTGTCTAGAAACGGAAGAAGGGGCGAAGTGGTGTCGATTGCGTGCTGGGCCGGCAAGAACCTTGTGCGGGCCGGATTTGCCGAGCCTAAACCACACCATTACCCCACTCCCTGGCGGCATGTGTCACTCCTCGTCCACATGTCGCCAGGGGGGAGAGGATTTGTCCGAAGCGGGGCGCCAAGGGGAACCAGGTCGGCGTTTTGTCCATTACTATGTGCCTCGTCGGTGGAGCCGCGACCCAGAGTGGTGCTCTTCTCCTGTGATTCCGACTTCCTCCCCATCGAATTTGGGAGTTTACAACTAAGACCATCGTTACTTGCAATCCTGTTCACGTTTCTCTACCCGTCCCCTCCCGTCCCACTCGTCCATCATGTCCATCTCATTCCTCACAGAGGTTGACACACTCGATAGGATTCAGTACTCGCTCGAGGAGCTCGACAAGTCCGCCGACATCGACGAGAAACAGGTCGTCGATGCGTCGTCTGACCATTGGATCCCTTCAAACGACTGGCTTGTACGCTTCACGGAAGAGTACACCGGCCAACATGGGGGAGAAACGCTGCCGGCAGGCTCGGACCCGGACCGCGTCGCTTCCTCCGTCTTGACGATGAACGAGGATCTGTCCGTCGAATTCCTCAAGTCCATCATTGAAAGCCATCATCAGGACTACACCTTCGACTCGGGCTTCATGCAACGCTGCAAGGAGCTAGTCGAGGGTAATCAGGCGTGCGGAATGGAACATGGTGAATGGGCGTACGAGACGGCCAAGACGGCAGGTATCATCCAGAACTGGTCGCCATACGCCGAAGTGAGAGCCGTAGTACTCCCGTATGACGATCCCGAGGAGCCCTGTGAGACTTTCCGAGCCTACGCGCTCGGCGTCTTCTGGGTTTGCGTCGTCACTGCCGTCAACACTTGTGAGTCCGCTCTCCCGTTCTCGGCTTCACCGTTGATCCTCGCAGTTTTCAATCCCCGTCAGCCCGGCATCTCTATCCCGGGGTCAGTCGTCCAGCTGCTCCTCGTCCCCATGGGCCGCGCCATGGCCTTCATCCTCCCTGCCTGGAGCTGCGACTATCGAGGCACGCGGTACACCCTCAACCCAGGCCCATGGTCGTCGAAGGAACAGCTCTTCGCCACCATATTCTTCTCGGGCGCAACGTCTATCGGAAACTTTACCGGTCTATTGGTCATGCGCCTTCCAATCTTCTTCGACCAGCAATGGGCCGGCTTTGGCTTCGCTATCGTCCTCGCCCTCGCAAATCAGGTGTATGGTATCGGCATGGCTGGCATTCTCCGTCGTCTCACAGTCTATCCCACCGAGGCGGTCTGGCCTTCGACGCTTCCCACTCTTGCATTGAACCGAACCCTCATCAATTCCGACAACAAGCGCGAGACCATCAACGGCTGGAAGATCTCCCGTTACAGGTGTTTCCTGATCGCCTCGGCCGTCTTCCTCGTCTACTACTGGCTCCCCAACCAGTTCTTCCAAGCCCTCCGTTTGTTCAACTGGATGACCTGGATCTCCCCCAACAATGTGAACCTCGCTGTCATCACCGGCTCTTACGGCGGCATGGGTTTCAACCCATTCTCGAGTTGGGACCCAAACGCTTCGGGTTCTGCTACGATGAACTCGCCTTTCTTTGCGTGAGTCTTCCGTGTCGATCGCGGCAAGAGAAAGTTCATAGTCACCAGTCAGCTCCAACAGTATGTCGCTCGCCTTATCAGTGGCATCATCATCCTCATCATGTATTACACCAACGCCTTTTGGTCCGCGTACATGCCGATCAACTCGAACGAGGCCTTCGACAACACAGTGCACCCGTACAACATCACCATGGTGCTCAACGACGACAACCAACTGGACGTCGACAAGTACAAGGCTTACGGCCCCCCTTATTACGCCATCGCGAATCTTTTCGTCACCGGTGGCAACTTCGTGTACTACACCTTCTCGCTCGTCTACGTCACCATCAAGTACTGGCGTCCCCTTAAAAAGGCTTTTGTCGGGATGGTGGTCAACACGATCAAGCGCCGCTCAATCTACACTGGCTTCACCGACGGTCACTCACGAATGATGCGACGATATCCCGAGGTGCCAGAATGGTGGTACGGCATAGTCTTCGTCTTCGGTTTCGCCATCTCCATCATCGCTGTGACTGCTTGGCCGACGCAAACACCTTGGTGGTCCATTCTTGCCGTCACCGGAGTTGGGGCGTTGCTTACCATTCCCTGGGTCATCATCGAGAGTATCGCGTCGACCGGCATCCAGTTCAATATTATCTGGCAGGTGCTTCCTGGTCTCTGGTTCCCCGGACATCCCCTCCCGCAACTCGTCATCCTTATGCTCGGTGGTGCATTCGAGCAGGAGGCCGGTGGCTTCACGGCTGACCTCAAGTATGCACACTACGCAAAGATGCCTCCGCGAGCCGTTTTCCGCGGCCATATCGCAGCAACCGTCATCAACTGCTTGATCTACTGCGGAATGCTGGAGGTCATGCTCGTTTATTTCAACTCGGACAGCACGCTCTGCCAATGGGACAACAAGGCGTTCTTCGTTTGCAACTACGCACACTCTGTCTGGTCATCCGTCATCCAGTTCGGCGCGTTCGGCACCAACAACATGTTCAAGCTGTACCCTATCCTTCCCTGGTGCTTCTTGCTTGGCGCCCTCCTCGGTCTCGCCTGGGTGCTCGCCGAGAAGTTTCTGCCGCGCCTGCGTCAGTACCTTCGTGTCCGAATGGACGAGAAGCGATTCCATTCGTTTGATCAATGGTTATGGAGACCTACCGCCAGCACGTTCGCCTGCCTCAACCCCGCCATTGCACTCTCTGGCGCGCTCAATTGGGCGGGAAATACCAATCTCACCTACGCCACGTTGGGTATCTACTTGGCTTTCATCTTCCAATTCTATCTCAAACGTCGTTACACGGCGTGGTGGGGCAAGTACGCCTACCTCATCTTTGCCGGCCTCAGCGTCGGTGTCGCTATTTCGGGCCTCATCGTGACCCTCGTGTTCAGCTTCGGTGCCGGTCAAAACACATCGTTCGACTGGTGGGGCAATGATGTTGCCCATCAAGGCGTCGACTACCAGCTCTACAACAATAACGCGTCCATCAAAGCCATACCAGCCTCGGGCTACTTTGGACTCTCACCGGACCAGTATCCTCTCGACTGGTGATCATACTGTCAGGAGATTACGGGGTTTAGGGGGTTCATCCGGTGTGTCGCTTTACAAAGGCGATGGGTGTAGCGCAAGGGGTTAAGGGGAGTCCTTCCGAGGGCGATGACGTGAGAGGGTTCAAGAGGTTACCTCCGCGTGCTAGGAGATTTGTATCTAGGTCCCGCAGTGATGTGAGCTCATAAGCAGACCCCTTCGCAGTTGGAAATTACATTCGACCGAGAAGAAGAGTCGGTATGAGATGTCCTATTGGTTGCATACAACGTGTTTCTGGATCCAGTTGGCGAAGTTCGGACGGCGAAGGTCTGACCTACGATTTCATTGTCTCCCCTTGGAGATACCTCCTCATGACCGCTTCCAGACTTTCCCCCTTGGACTCCTCCAATCTGAATCTCTCGCCAAGCCACGGGTTATTCCCCTCGCCCATCCTCCACCGCAGCATCGCCACCATAGCCATGAATCCGCCCTTTGACACTTGCGAATCAAAGTTTGTCCATAGTGATCCAAATTCTGTCAGATCAGCTTCGTTTCTAAAGAGAGATATGTCGAGACGTTCAGTTTGATGGATGTCTGACGCGTGGCTTCGGAACCTGAAGGACAGCGTTAGGGGAGATTGTCTCACATGAGGATGTTCACGCCCTCGACAGCCTTCCCGATCCGCTCATCCGTATCCGCCAGGTCGATCTCCCTTGTCTTCACGTTTGAGGGAAGACCGTCCAGGGAAGAAGTTGGCCGATGGAGAACGACCAAGTGAATCTGGCCTTGATCAACAGATGGCAGTAGCCGGGTGAGGATGGCACCGCCGAGCTTGCCATTGTTACCGATCAGGGCGTTAGTGTGTTGGTCGGACTCATCGTGAGATGATGCACGAGCCGACGACGTCTCTTGGGTGTTTTGGCTGAAAGTTGAGTCTCTCTTTGGCTCGGCAAAAGTCCCAGTCAAGCAGTCGGCCTCCCAAGATTCCCGCAACCATTGAACCGCCTCCTACGGTATGACGAATGGCGGTGTGGGCATGCTGTCGAGAATGGTCAGCAGATGTTCGATTACGATACCTTTTCGATGCCACTGAACGAGTCGACACAGCTCGATGGCGCCATGCCCCGAAAATCTCGGCTCGGATGCTATCAGGTATCCCGCACGGGATGGAGCAGAGCGGATGACGCGTTGTACAGAGTTGCATAAGACTACGGCTAGATCAGTTGAGCTCATGCATCGCTTTCTGGTACCTTGAGCTCAACTCTGCTGCTTCTTGGGGTATGCCAGTCCTCAGAAGGCTTTACAAATTGTGGGATCCAATCAAGCGACAGGTTGTCATTTCGCGCGATGTCACCTCTGATGAATCTGTATCAGCAGGTCGAACGACCCAAGATTGCAAAGGCCGAGCATGGGCGAAACCTTCAGCTCATTCAACCTCAAACACTGCCTTCACCCACTAGTACTCCGAACAGATGGAGAACAACCCTTTGAAGCAGTGGGAGATTTACCTCATGCATATCAAGCAGTGAGCAGACCCCTGTGTGGGCCAAAAAGGAGAGGAAAGCAGGCAAGATCACCAGGACTTGGCCAAGCGTAGACACCGACAATGCCGAGGCTGGGACTACGAGGTCAATCCTCGATTTGCACGGTCTCCTGCACCCACTCGGAACCCCCTAATCCCCTAGGCAGACGGAGGGATCGAATGGAAGAGAATGCTTCGAGGAGACGGAGACGGATGGATTCACAGGATCTCACCGATTCCTTCCGACCCATTCCGCTTCCGATTCAGGCCGACGTTCCAGCGTGACCGGACCTCGCCGCAGTTGCTGCTGTGTATGTGCAGCATCGGTTGCATGTCTGTCGGAACGCGGGCGGCCAAAGCAGAGGACTCGATGCCTTCTCGGGACCCTTTGCAAGCGATGGATACGAACCATTGACCGCGGTATCATTATTGTCCTTCGCCCGCTATTACCGCTTGATGTCTGTCTGCCGCTGCATCCGCAAGCTCCTCCAATATTACTCCATGATCCAGACGCTACCGCTACTTCGAGCGATTCCCTGGACACCTAAGAAGACTACCCTTCAAGCACATCAATATCTCCCTCTTTGAGCTCGAGGATTTGGCCCACTATCATGCCTTTCGCTTGTAGCCAGACGAACTGCGCGACTTCGTTTGTCTCTTCGGGACGATCAAGTCTTCATATCTCGCGGAAGCAAGCCAAAAGCCCCTCCACTCTACCAGCTTGGTCTCTTACTCTACTGGCTCGCCCATCAGACGGACGTCAGGCAGCTATCCTTCTTGTTTCAATCGGTTCAAGTGATGTCCGTGAGCCAGTTTTTGGCTTTCACATTGTTTTCGTACTTGACGTCGCAACAGCCCATAGCATATGTACTTCCGAACCCATTGGGTGGTTGCCGTCTTTGTTTTGCGAGGTACTCCAGCCGAGATGTCTGCCGCTGTCTCAGCTCCTGATCGGTCTTTCGGGTAGACCAATGTGGGCAAACATAGGGTCGGGTACACGGGACGGACGGGAAAGCATATCAGGAGAGGCAGGTGACGTGTTTGCCGAGTTAAAGGGGGTACGACTCCCCCCACGCGCCGTTCCGTGTGGCGTAAAGGCCCTCGTCGTGTGGGGGACCTGTTGCCCTAAGCCGCATTTTGGGATAGCGCCAAAATAACCATGACGATCGAACAATCAGGCGGGTCGTCCCAGAGTAATCAGGCGGGTCGTCCCAGAGTAATCAGGCGGTCGTCCCAGCGTGTCTGGTCAACACAAGCGGTCCCGTCCTTTGGGTCAACAACAAGTGGTCCTACCCGCAAGCTGCTAAAAGAAGTATATAAACCAAGAGACAAACCTAGTAGTTTCTTTACACTCCTCAAACAATCCCACTCGACACAACTGAAGTCGTAAATCAGTCCCAACACATAATATACGATCTTCCTTGTCACGATGCTGGCCCTCATCACGCTCACTGCCATGGCTGCCTGTTGGCTTGGCCTGACCAGTGCCTCGCCCATCACAAAGCGGGCTTCTCCGTTGTCTGTGAATGACACTCAGATTCTTCAGTACGCCTGTAAGTCCATCGAGCCTCGGGTGAGACGAATGTCACTCATGATTGCCCGTTCCGCCTTTGCAGTGACCGCGGAGAATCTCGAGTACACCTTTTACAGCGACGCGCTCTCCAAAATGGATGCTGCTGCCTTTGAGGCTGCCGGCTACCCGCCTTGGGTTCGTAACAGGTCAGCTGCCGTGAATGATGGGTTGGCGTGAAAGCCAGCTGACTGCTATTGCCAGGTTCCAACAGATCTGCAACGACGAAGCTTCCCACGTCTTTTTCCTGGCCACCGTCCTCGGTCCCGACTCGGTCGCGGCGTGCAATTACTCTTTCCCGTACACAGACCCCGTCTCTTTCGCTGGGCGTCAGTCGTCCTGCTCCTCCCCTCGATGTGTTGTGTATTGATGGCTTCAACTTGTAGTCGCTGCGGCGATTGAAAACGTCGGCATATCAGCCTACCTGGGCGCGGCCGCAAATATCTCGGACTCGGCCACATTGACGTACGCGGTTTCTCGCATACTTCTGCCTGTTCACATGGCTGATGCGCTCAGTGACGCCGCCTCGATCTTGTGCGTCGAGAACCAACACCAGGCTTGGATTGCCTCCGCCGTCAACAAGGGCAACCCGTGGAGCAACAGCTGGGGTACCCCCCTCCCCTTTGATGGTGTCTACACCATCCTCGCCGAGTTCATTACCGGTTGCCCAGGTGATTAAATCCCGTTGCGAAATCAAGCTGCGGCCGGGGCTGATTGCGGCAACCGTAGCCTCGAACCCCGCCTTGCCATTTTCCGCCTACCCTCCCGCCACGATTTCGGGCGACAACCGTGCCGGAGGGACCGCTCAGCTCACCTTCGCCGACTCCACGTCCACCGAGAAATACTTGCAAATCTACTATGGCCTCGACAACTACGCCGTGCCCATCAACGCTGACAAGACGGTTCTCATCCCAGGCGAGATCCAAGGTACCGCTTACGCGTGAGTACCGTCCAGCACAATCGGACGACGCTGACGCCCTCAGCTTTGTTTCATCATCCGGTGACGCCATGAATATCGATGTCACGGCATTCATCGCCGGTCCCATCATCTTGGACTACCCTTTCGTGTCGGCCGAGATGAACCCTTACAACGTGAGCATCGGTACTGGGCTGTTTACGTAGGCAAGGTCTTTGAGCGAGTGGAGAGGGCGGGGTCTGGTAGCTGGACACTGTGATTAGCGGGACACTCTGATTTGGGTGTGGGCGAAGTGATTTAAAAACCCGAAAAAAAAATGGGTTCGTGTAGAACTTGTTGGAAAATTCTCCTGGAAAATTCTCCTCCCATGATGGAACACCCTAATCTAAGGAGCGAAGCAGTACCCACCTTGGCCCCTTCACATCGTCCTCTCCTTTCATGGGATCATCAACCATTGACGATATCCTCCGAGCTCCCCACTCCACCTCTTCACCGTTTTCCCACCTGATCAGCAACCTCCACTGCCCATCTTTCCACGAGACCGTCACCTCGCTCCTCGATCCCCTCTCGGACATCAGCACTCTCTCAATCTCCCTCCTCCACACCATCACGTTCTCAATCGACATCACCCAAGCATCTTTGCCCTCACACAGTGCCAAAGGGCGTCGATGGGTTCGTTGACGATGTGAAGGCTGCTCAGGCGCACAGGAAGGTGGGTTCGTCTTTTGCGAAGAATGAAGGAGAGAAGGGGAATTTGGGAGAGGTACAATAAGAAGCAACAAAATGGTGAGAGAGGTTGGGTCGGCTGGCCCGCAAGATTCTGGGCTGTTATCACCGTACCCAACCCGACTATGATTTGGATCGAACTCATGCCCCGGTGGACGATCAATGAACGGAGGCGATTGTCAAACACAATTGCGGGATATGGTATCTTTCACAATAGAAAAGCTAAAGACAGGTTGACACAGTCCACAATTGTCGAACACACACGACGACGAGTGTGGGTAAGACGTAAACCTACCAGTCCAGTCTTGCTCTACGGCCTTGTAGAGATTTACCAACCCACGTCCCCTGCTCGTCCGCCAGACTCATGAGCATCCGCGCGACAGTCGGCAACTATCGCCGGTCCGGCATACTGTCACCGCTGGCCTATGTGGATTGAGGTACCATCCATAACTCCGGCACCCGTTCGGTCGTGCGGCGTCAAAAGGAGATAAACGCGATCTGCTGGATTCCTCCCCGGGTTATCGGGTTACCATCAATTTCCGGATCAGGACGATACTGGGGTGAATCATAAAGAGTCTGCCTCAACCGACAGCTCCAGCCCGATCCCATATGATCTACAAGTAGCATCGCCAAACACCCCTCAGGAGTACTTTGCCAGCCCCTCCATTACGTCCCGGCGACTTGCCCGACACAGTGCTCTGTCTGTATCTCTCCCTCAAGGTTTTAAATCTTCCCCGAACGACTTTCCCCTCTTCTCCTCTCATCCGCCCCCAAACGCTCATCATCTCTTCCTTGATTGCCTTCTCGGTCCCGATTACTTCAACACCACGGTGGAGCTTTGTCCGGCAGCGGTCATAGAATATCAAGATTTGCGTCAGCTCGATGGTGACCCCGTGGACCTGTTCCACTGTGTTCGGAGTGAGCGAGCTTGCATTTTGATCATTTTATAGGCTAGGAGACTGACGTTGAGCAGAGAAGAAAGGTTGATCCGCTCCGAACGGGAAGCATACGATCGGCGTCTCGGACAAGATGGCCTACTCAGCAAGATCATCAATCTACTCCATCCAACGCCTTTGACTCACCTCGGCGACGCTATTGTATTCGCAATGACCCTACGAGCTAGTTAATCGTTCCCTACCGTTTCGTGGAGCGGGTAGGAAAAGACGAATGGGACATGAGATAATCGACGAGCTCCGGCCGGTCGGTCGGCCAAAAGAAACCACCGAAACTGCGAGATAGACGTGACCTTCGCGCGACCTACTTGGCGGACGACGCTCTGCTTTCCATGCTTGACTCCCATGTCGTCCATGGACTGCATCACGCGGAGGTCGTTTGGGTCGGAAGAACGCGCCGGTTTCTGCCCGTTGCAGGCAACCTTCGGGAATTGTATCCTGTTGGGGTCAATTAGTCTCAGCTAGTCTGCGTCTTGAGGATCAGACGAGCTGGCCTACCCAGCCATCAGCAGCGGCTTTCCCCATTCCTTTCCCGCAGGCTGTAGGCGCACTCGGCTCGAGTCCTTCAGGACAAGGTGTGATCATAGCGACCACTTTCGGGTCAGAGAGGGGTTCTGCCACAGACGTGGCGGACTGCATTACGACCACCGGCCAAGACATCGCGCCGAACATGGGGTCTGGATCGTGTATCAGCGAGACAAGGGTGAGAAACATGCTTGCGACTCACTCATCTCGTCTGCGAACGCGGAAATGTCAACTGGTATGCACGATCATGGGAGGATTCAAGTGTCTCGACTGACAGTCATAGAGTAGCGGCATGTCGGGAACATCGACAACCTCTCCATTCCCCTTTGCAAAGGCCTGTCATTGGCTCGTGAGATACAGTACAAGTATGGGTGCTCCTGAGATCATGAGCGCACCTCTGGTAGAGCGTCTGCAATATCTCTGCCTTTGTCCGGCTCGGTTTGTAGTCGTCGCCGTGCACCATTGCCTATGCGGGAACGGTGGTATTGAAAACAAGGTTCTGGTGATAGGTCCCGAAACAGAAGTTCTGCCCCGATCGGAACGGTTGCGTTTCGTTGCTCCATTCAACGACTACCTCCACGGTAAGGATCGTGCCGTTACGGTACGTCCGGAAGATCTGATTGCCATTGCCATCGAAAGCCCCGCAGACAAGGCCACCCTCTGAGAGCCATACTCCCGTCCAACGACCATCCTCCCCTACCCTTCGAAACGTATCGATTCTTGAAATCCTCGGTCGCGGGGAGGAAGTAGCTCAGCAGTATCTATCCCTAGTCAGCACCTACACTCATCACGCCAGTGGGTTCATTGAGGTTGATAGGAGACAAGGTCATCGAGACGTTACAGAACCCGAGACCCGAGGCAGAGGGGTACATCGGTTCACCCGGATTGGCCATCACGCAATCATTCTGGACGACAGTCGCGGTGATGTTGAGAAGCGAGGGTCACGTCGATTCCTTCGACCGTGGGTGAGTAGCTAGCCGAGAGGATCCCCTGAGACATCACGAGGAGGTTTAATTGATGCTGCTTTGGTGACGGATCGCGAGACAGCTCCTCGCAGAACACTTTGACGGCCGACATGAGACTCGCGTCGAGTCGTTTGAAATGCAGGTTTCGATGGGTCGCTTCCGAGCAGATCTGTGACGCGACCGCGGTATTTCGGCCGGAGATGGTGATGTGGGCGGTAGGGAGTGATGAGGAGAGCTGTCGGGCGACACCGAGACCGATCCCGGCTGTGCGGCCGACGATGAGAGCGCGAAGAGGTGATGGCAGTGCGCCGAGCGCTTCGATGACCGGCAGGGACATGGTGACGATCGTGTCTGTGGTGGGGTCAGGAAGATGACATGAAGATCAACCAGTCAAACGATCTGGATAAGGATAAGTCTGTCGGTTCCTTTCCAATGTTTGGGTTACTACCTGATGAAAGTTCAGAGAACAGGAGGAACGGGCATCGTCCTCTGCCGAAACAGAGATTAAACTCCTCCCCGTAATCACCCTGAGGGAACTTGGGATGCTGGCAATCTCTTGTCATTTCAATCACGCATGGCCTGAGCGGATTAACATTAGGTGCCCCGCAGTGAAAAGAAGCATCCCAACTTTGCCATTCTTACATCTATTCGACGGCTGCGGCTACAGCCTTCATCTCTTTACCATGCCTGTACAGTCCTCTCGCGCACATTCCCTACAATTTTTGGACCCCCTCCTTCTAGCGCTGCTCCGTCATCGCAGTTGAGAGCCCACTCGTCGCCGCATTCAACTACTGGCAGCTATATACCGCCATATCTCGTCCAACCGCTAGGTCAATGCCAATATCCAACACCCCTCCTTCTACTTCCACTCTGTCCAGGCGATCTACGCCACCATACGATGACACCGGAATACCCAGTCAATAACCTCCGCATGTTTGCAACTGTTGCCGACATTACCCAACGTACCAAGAGCAGTCATTCATGGGATCAATAACGCTGATCGAATATAACCGCCTGCTAATTCTCAGTTGCCCGGTCGTACAGTCATTGCTGCTTCACCTAATACCCCTTGTACAAAACACTTTTGCAGTCTTCTTTCAATTCATAGACGACTAGAGACAATCCTGAGGGCCCTGTGCCGCCATTCCCCTCTTCTCATACCTCGATTCGACACCACTGCCGTTACCGCTAGGCAGTAGATACTTGTCGCCTCGTCAATCCGGTTCGTCTATCCAGCCGGATCATAGATGGGATCGTTCCCGGACCGGCTGTACCGGTTCCCCCAGCATCACCCCAAACTTGCCATGCAGCACGTCAAGCCGATAAAGCTGAGCCGGATACGCCAACATATCCTTCAATAGCTCCGACCTCAAGAAGTTCCTCCCCCCCGGACCACCATTATGATCGTTCCGTCCCTCATTACTAGGGAAGGCCTCGAAAATGCAGAATGTCGTCTGGGAATATCGGAGAGCGAACCATGGACCGGTCAGGGGTTCCTGATTGACGCCATCATTGATATCGCGTAGGAAAGCTTCGAGGAGGTGTTCCTTGCCCGGCTTCGCTTCGAGGTGGATGTAGTACGCTTTCGGACCGGGGGTGTTGTCGGTACCGTGGATCAGGAAGCCGGGATGACGGGGATGGTCTTGCGACCAGGATGGATTGGGGTTCGGGTTGGGAGCGATGGACGAGTGATTTTCGGATTCGGACATATTCGGAGATGGGGCTTGATTCGGCTCCGACGGTGAGGGAACTGAAGCGAAGCGGGGAATGTCAGTAGGTACTCCAATGTCCTTTGAATGGGCGCGTACCTACTCTGATGGGAGTGGTGATGGCGTGAATTACATGTACCTTTTGTCCACCACTTTGCCTCCACTTTCGATGTCAAGCCTCCACTTCCACCGGCTAACTATTTATATATTAACCGGTGACAAAAAGGGCAAAGAGCCGATTGGGGAAACGGCTTGGGATGGACGGCTGCTCCGAAGTCCCGTGTCTCGAAACCTGGTTCAGGGCATATGGAGAAGCTAGCCCTTTCTGTTAGGATGTATCAGCAGGGTAGGCATGGGATTGGGTTGGCGTTGGAGACGTGTCTGGAGAGGATGTTGGAGTGGTTGGGGAAGCAGTGGTAAGGGAAGGGGCGGGACCCACAGGAAGGGAGGAGAGAGGAGGCTATTCCGATCGGAACCAGCTGATTGCTGGGTTTGACAAAGGGTCACTCAATGCATGAAAGACCTTTGTTTGTAGCTATGTAATCACCTCGCAGTCGGCATTTGCCCTCCACCTTCCGCAAGCATATGCCAAAAAAGCCCATCAGCAGAGCGTCACCACGCACTGTTTCCATTTACCCGGCCCAAAATGATGACGTACGCCCCCGGTGATACGTCATTTGCGTCATGAGGTGTTCTATTTCAGGACTCGCAGGCCGGTACTAAAGGAATTCAAAAAGCTAACAGCCGACCGGTTTCCAAGTAAGATCACATCGACCCACCACAAACTCTCATCAGAACTTCATACGCCATCATGGCCGGCAACCAAGGACAGTAAGTCACCATGCCGTCTCGTCTGCGCGCCCAAGCTTAAACGACACAGCACAGGGCGAGACGCAGTGATTGGCGGTCTCGTAGGCCACCAGTCCGGTAAAGGCCAGTGAGTCTTTGTCTCCATCCACACTTTTCGGGATCCCTTCAGACGCATGCCCACCCATTTTGAGATCCGACTGATGTGGAAATTTCAGCACGACTCGAGACGCAGTCGCCGGCGGACTGGTCGGCCATATCCACAAGGATCACCAGCAGGAGAAGGCGGCGATGGGCGCCGGTCCGGGACCGAGCGATAAGGTCGGAGGTGGGATGGATAAGATGATTGGGAAGTTGACGAATAACCCGAATAAGCTGGCGGAGGGCCAGGCGAGGTCGGGGACCACTTAGGCCGGGGCGGCAGTGGTGGGCTATTGAGTCGGCCTGGTATATTATTCGGTTGGGATGACACACGGGACTTGCTGCATTCCTGATGAGAGATATGTCGTCACGATCCCATTCGTCGCTCTCGGCTGTCCCGATTCCAGCTTCAGGCTTATACGGGAACCTGCGAGGCATGTGCGATTGACAAAAACAAAGGAAAGCTTGGTGATGAACCGGATCCTGAATGGTAACGCTTCTCTGGTTCGAATGACTACATGTGTCCGAACGAGGGCAAGGCGCACAAGTTGCAACGGAGATGGCAAGAGGAGGTGAGGGAGGCGAAGATGAATCCCCAGAAGGCGACGAGTTTGAAGGGGATCAAGCGAAGGGCCACGAGGGGGATCCATTGGGCGGTTGGTCGAGTCAGCTCGGCGGATCTCGACTTCCTTACCCGTATCCCGGATTCGAAAGCGCGTTCGAGGAGCCCGAGCCCGGCGGGTGATAGGCATGCGGATGATGGGGTCCATGAGGGGGAAACTGCGAATCGGACTGTCGGGTTGGAGGAGATGGTCATTGTTTATCCGCCTTTGATCGGGCTGGACGAGTCCACCCTTCGGCAGGAGTTTGTGAATCAACTCATGAGGACGAAAGATAAGGCTCGGAAGGACGCGGTGATCGCCACTGGACTCCTTCCGGTAGCCGGGGCTGTCGACCTCGCGCTCACCCTCGTCTGGCCTTTTGGTGGTTTACTCGAAGTCGATGGCGTATGGGCAGCTTCCTCTATCAAGGGTACCAAATCCGCTCGATGCCACCAAACGTCTAGCCTCATCCACCAAATCCGGTTCCCTAGACCCCGCCCCACGGGAACCAGGACGAATCCCTAAAACTCACTCTCACCTCCTGCTCAAGGGTGGAAGTGATGCAAGACTACCTCGTAGCCAAGTGTGTCGAGAGAGATGGGAGTCTGTTTAGGAGGGAGAGGACGATACCTGGTGAGAGCGAGGTGTTGGAGGCGATCGGATGGACGCCTAGTGAGAGGAGTGAGGAGAAGAATTGGGAGGATGAACAGTGGGAGAGGGAGCAGGTGAAAGAGGATCTCAGGGAGGTCATGAGGAAGGCGGCCAAGGCTTGGGATAAGTGGTGTAAGGCGTTCGAGAAGAATCCGGAGAAGGCGATGAAGAAGTAGGGGTGGATGCTGCTGGCAGCTGTGTATGCATGTAACTGCGAGGTGTGGTTGGTTGATTTTCAAGACGGCTTGGTCACGAGACATTGCGGCCACGCCGTCAAGTTTGTTTTGCATGCGGTATGACGCCCTCACGCAATGTATCTGCATCCACCGCGACCTCGCTCCCCTGCCCTCCCTGCATTGCCATCATGCCACAATCTCCACTTTCCAGCGGAACCTCTCCGCGTGCCTCAAATCGCCTTGTTTCTCGACAGGTCTGCTTACCATCAGCACCCCATTCCGTGAACGCGATGTGGAACCACGACTCACGCTCTACCTGCGTCAACGCCTCCTCCAACAACTGCCTCCTAAACGCCGGCTTATTCAATTCCGCCTCCACGCTCTCCCTAACACTCTGAACCAACGCAGTCTGCTCCGCCTCCCTCTGCTGCTGCTCATACCTCACCCAACTGTCCAACACCGCCTTCAACTCGGATTTCACCGCCGATTCCTGTTGGAGAAGGAAATTCTCGTGCTCGAGCGAGTTGGTCTCTTTTGCGACCGCGTAGAGCTGCTCGGTGAGTGGGACGACCTCTTTGAGCTGGTTGACCGAGTCGATTCGCGCTGTTACTGCGGCGGTGTGGTCCTCCCGTGCGGTTAAGAGGATGGATTTGATTCGCTGGGCCAGTCAGCGCGTTTTCATGGGGAAGGGGAGAGGGTTGACTCACGTCGATATGACCGTCGGCCCAGGCGGTGTAGGGCGAACCGATGGAACGAGCGATGGCGGTGAAGATAATGAGAAAACCGACGAGGAGGACAGTCTCCTCGTTCACCACCTGCGCAATCGTCAGCTGTTTGCTAATAACTCCTTGTTCAATGCCCTCACGTAGAGCTCGGTGGAGACGGCCGCAGCGGTGAGAGCTGTACCGAGGACGACAGCTCCCGTCTTGGTCCAGAGAGAGGTGCTCGGAACCGAGTTGATGATGGACGCAGCTCGCTCATCGGGGGATGGTTCTGTGAGGTGTCAGATCTGTCAGAAGCATATGGGGTTCCGGACACACGGCTGGCGTATGGTCGTGCGCTAAACACGAGTCAGTACAAGGTATCGTGAGGATAAGTTTTTGATAAACCTGGACAAGGAGAGAATTCGGGGAGCAGAAACGAGTGGACAAGCCAAGCCTGTATAGCTCGTCAGTAGGAAGTCCTAAATTTGGGGGGCAGCATAATATCACATGAACGTATGCTCACCTGCTGTCCGGAAACTCCTCAGCGCCAGACGAGATGCCATGGTTTTCCAATCTGGACCAGAAGTGACTTTGCTTTGAAGATACAGAGTAGAACGGGGGTGTACAAGGATTCCGTCAGGGAGCTCCAAACGCCGAGAATCGCCGGTAAGGCGGATTTCCCAACGGTTAGGCAGGACCTTTACGTCGACGCCTATGCGGAATCTTTGGTTGTAGAGTCCCAGTCTTTCCCTTCTTGTACTTTCATGATTCGCAACTGGGAATAGCTACTAGTAGGCCATCATCATGTCTACTCTCGGTCTGGCAGACGACCTTCTCTTCGAAGCCGACTCGCCCAAGCCAGAGCTCATCGAACCTCCTTCACCCATCGCGTCGAGCTCCCGTACACCAGACGCCAAGCCAGGCTCTTCTCCCGCCGCACCGACCCCACCAGCTGGAGAGCCTGAGGGTGATGAAGCAGCACAGGGCCTAGTGAGTCTATCCCCGATCACATGGCAATCCAAGTAGACGCCCTTCAGTTTGGCGACGAGGAAGAGAAGCCCCAAACACCTCGGTCAGACCGGGGACGATCATCCACCGCGACAGCCGAGACGAAGCGCTCAAGATCGCCTAATCCGCTAGAGTACGAAGAGGAAGATGCGACCAACGTTCAAGAGGTCTGGGTCAACTTGGCGCTCCCGCAATGGCCGAAGCTACAGCCTACCGACGGAAAGGTATTTCGTCCGAATCTCATTTTGGGTAAGACCATAGCTAACGCGACTCGTACACAGGTCTGGCACATGAAACTCCCTGCATACGTCAACATCGAATCCCGACCCTATGATCCTGATTATTATCGGGCTACACTGGAAGACGCGCCTATCGACGGGAAAGCGGAGCCGCTGGCTGCGAGGTCGAGGATGATTGGGGTGCGGAATACGATCCGGTGGAAATGGGTTACTGGGCCTGACGGGGAACCCGTAAGTTCGCCTGTGCCGACGAAGTTGATGGGTAGATGCGGCGGAGCAACTCGAGGATGTTACGGTGGTCCGACGGCTCGGTCTCGCTTCAATTAGGTTCCGACCTGTTCGACGTCGCCCCTTCTCACGGCGCAACCCTTGCTCGTCCCTCTGATCCCGAGCCAGAAACCACCCGCGGCCCCTCTTCACAACCAGAGGCTCCCACCTCCAACTCCTCCACGACCTTCATCTGCGTCGCCGCGGATACCGAAAGGGTCCTCATCACGGAAACGGCCGTGGCTGGACAACTCTCCCTCGTCCCGACATCCATGACGTCCAAGACTCACCTCGAGCTGGCGAAACATGTTGGTCGGCAGCACGTCAAGCACTCCCGCATGAAGATACTGGACGACATGCATGATCCGGCAAAGATGAACGAGCTGTTACTCAAGGCGTCGGGGGTGAAACCGAAAGCGAGGTCATCTCGAACAGGGGAGAGAAGCCGGAAAAAGCGGGCTGTGAGCGATGAGAGCGACGGGCGGGTACAAGCGGAACAGCCACGATCCAAACGCATCGACGAAGGGGAGTACGACGAGGACGACGGGTTCGTCGTGGCGGACTCCGACAACGAGGGGGAGAATACCGATGAAGCGGCGTACGGCGCAACCAAGAAGAAGGGGAAGAACACGAAAGGGAAGAAACGGAAAGGGAGTGAGGAGCTGGATGAGATGGAGGAGGCGGAACGGCGGATCGAAGAAAGGGAGAGGGAGAGGAAGAGGGCGAAGAAAGGTTCGAGCGCGGGTGCAAATGGTGCTGGAGCCAGAAAGAAGAAGAGTGGGGAGTATATTGATTCGGAGGAGGATGCGGAGGGGGAGGAGGAGATGGAGATGGATGTGGAGAGCGAGGATGACTGAGAGGCGGGGATGTCCAGCATGCAATCTTGCTCGGTCTTCCGTGAGGCTGACCCGGTGATCGATCTGTACTGATGCTTGAGATGAGTCTTTTGCGCTGACGTGGCCATCCAATACCGTTCGTTCGCCCTATCCTTCGAAGGACCTTCTAGAATCAGAGAGCAAGAGCGAACAACAAAGGATCTTAAGAATGTCGAAGAACAAAAGAGCGGAACATCAAAACTCCTAGCCTCTCGCTCATGTCCCCAGTGCTTCGGCATTGACTACTGACGCCATTTCAACACCCCGGATACCGCAGAGACGGAATGTCCGGAACCGAACTCCCGTAAGCTCGATAAGAGAGCCTCATGTCGATTGCTGACAGGTCTTAGCAACTGCTTTTTCGAGCTCAATATCGGCAGTGCGCCCTCCACTTCACCAGACTCAGACTGACCGAGTTGCTGACGAGACTCAGAGGAATCAGCCGGTCGAGTCGAGTTTAAGCTCTACGACGACGTCGCTCCCAAGGTCAGCTCGTCGATCCTTCAATCCCCTCATATCCCTGCATGTTGAGTCCTACTGACGTCCACTTCTGATCAGACCGCAACGAACTTCCGGGCGCTTTGCACCGGCAGGGTTCGCCTTGATCTCGATTGGGTTGGGTTGGATGCAAAGCTGAGCGAAGATACAGAAAGTCACAGGCGAACCCCTCCCAAAAGATTTCGGCTATCAAGGCACCCACTTCCACCGCGTGATCCCGGGCTTCATGTGCCAAGGCGGGGACTTCGAGAGGGGTGACGGGACTGGCGGGCAGGTGAGTCACCCTTCCATCGCATCCAGCTTGAAAGTACTGACGTCGGGGCAGTCGATTTATGGGAGCAAGGTATGCAATTTTCGTAGATCCGCGGAATGCCACTGAACTATGGTAGTTTGACGATGAGAAATTCGAGAAGAGACATGACAGTACGTTCGCCTGTTTAGCATCATGAGTGGCCTTGATGAGCGCAACAGAGGCCGGACTACTCTCGAGCGCCAACGCCGGCCCAAACACTAACGGATCGCAATTCTTCATCACGACCGCTGAGAAATGCGATTGGCTCGAGTTAATACCCTCCCTCCACATTCTAAAGATATAAGCTGATCGGGAATCGTACGTAGCGGGAAACACGTCGTCTTCGGCGAGATCGCGTCTGGAATGGACGTGATCAAGGCTGTCGAGAAAGTGGGCAGTAGGGAGGGGAAGGTGTCGTCGGATAAGAAGGTCACGGTGACCAAGTGCGGGACGGTGTGAGGAGGTGTGAGGATCGGGAGGTATAGAGGATTGAGAGGTGCTCGAAAGAGCTTGAAGTGCATATGATGAAATCGTCGAGGAAGTGCTTACTCACCCGGCGTACTGACCTAAACGGACCCCTGACCGACAGTGAGACTGAAAGGACTTTCGCTCCGGTGATCGCTGCATGCTGATCGTCCGAGTGACAACATTGAGAAAACATATACAGGTAACATGGAATTCAGCTAGCGAGCAAGCGATCATTCTTCCCGATAATACGACAGCAACGACCGAAGCAAACACCAAGTCCGCTCACAACAACAGATCAAAGCTGGCATCATCACTTCTCCGGCGCGCACTCATCATCACTGATGCCATCTGCGCCGACACCTTCACCCGCGAAGACAGGCCGCATCTTGACAGTGAAGGGGGTGCCCCATTTTTTGAGCTTCTCGTTATCATGCTCAGCGAAGATGGCTTCGGCAGCTCCAACGCTCTCAATACTGGGTTTACTGGCGCTTTCGCACTCGTTGCTCTTGTCAGCGCTGCCGTCCGCTGCCTCCTCTTCCGCTGATCATCGCTTCCTCGTGCGGCACCATCGCCGCGACTTGATTCGTCAGCGTCGATCTCATGACTGACTCGACCAACACTGACGCCGTCTTCCACCTGCTCTTTCGTTTTACTCCCTTGAATCGACATGTTGCAGCGGATGATGTCCTCCCTGATATCCCCATCACACGTCCGACACATGCTGACCGGCACGACAATCGAGCGAGATCGGGGCTCACACTCCCAGCCATCAGCGACTTCCTTGGTCGTATTGACCTGCTTAGCTCGCTCCTGCAACTCCGACAAACAACGACCCATCGCCTTCCTCGCCTTTAGGCTAAAGGTGATCTCGATTGTATCCTCCGGAGTCGATAACCACATCGCATTTTCGAGCCACTCGCGCTGCCTTTCGTGGATGGGGAAATCCGGATCGAAATCCGTTTCACCCATGATCCTCGAGGTTACCGCCGTCTCGCTCTTCTGGTCCATCTCTTCCCCATCTTCGTGGAACTTGGGAACGTCGTAGACTTCCACCCTTGAGGTTTCGACTGCTTGAAAGGATATGGGTAGCCTGACAGTTCTCACAATTTGCTTGATCACAGAGGCTGTTTTGTTACTACGACGTGAAAGACTGTTAGTGACCTGGGAAGGAGGGTGGTCAGGGTACGTTTTCCCGCTTCACCGAGGATATCTTCTAGCTTATATGACATGGTACACCTTTCAATATGGTTCGGGAAAGTGACCCGTGGATTTGTGATCTCACTGAAAGTCCCCCGAGATTTCGGACCGCCTCTGCTTGGAACCTTAGGTGAAGTGAACTGGGCGATCTATTGAGACGACTGGGGACTCAATGTGGAAGGAAGATGATACAGCGCTACATCATTTCGCTACACGCTCAACCATCTCATCACTATCTCTCGTCAAACGGGTTCCTGGTGTACTCCAGCTCATCGTCGCTGTCCTCCAGCCTGTACGGGCTCGCGGTAGGCGGTGTCTTGGGTATCTGCGAGACGACCGACTTCCCAGCCCAAGGCAGGGAAGGATTTGGGTCATTGTCATCGTCGGTCGGTGTGCTGACCATAGGGGTAGAACGCATGTTGGTCGAAGTCGAAGAAGGTGGAGAAGGGGAAGTCGAGAGGAGGTCGACGCGCTTCTTGGGCAGGATACCCAGTTTGGCTGAACGAGATAACGGGGTGTCAGCACAGTGCTTGGCGTCGAGGGGGGGCGTAGGTAGCAAGGGTAGACAGAAGACGGCGGTCATTGACATACCTGGATCGATCTTTCCCATTGCCTTCTCCGGGCTCCCCACCCCTGCTCCTGGACTTGCTCCAGCCGGACTCCGGCATCGCCCTCCTACCTCGATTTTGCTGGTCCGGGAGGACGCCGACAATGTTCGCGCTGGTGGGAGGGGATCATCTGTTGAATCTCAGCCCTTTAGTACCATCTACAAGGTGCGAAAAATGGGACGCACCGAAGGCGTCCGACGGCTGCCACCTCCCCGGGCTTTGGCGCAAAGGTACAGCCTGGGGTGTCACCGGTTGAGGTAAAGGTGTAGGATCCAGCGTCGACTCCGACGAAAAAGATTCGGAGCGGGAACTGAAACTGGGACACCTACGTCATTCCTTGTAGAGTCGAGAAGCACTCACGACGCGGCATCACCCCACATCCCCTTCCCCTGTGCCGAACCCTGTCGCGTCTGTTCCCCTCTCCCTCCGGTCGTACCAACCGGCTGCCTCCACGCCTGATCCTGTCTCCCACCATACACCGCACTACTCTGTCCCCACTCACTTTCCCTAGGCCGACCTGGACCCTCCCTCTCCGCTTGGAATTCGGAGTACTTCGCTTTGGCTTTACTGAAGAGGGTGTTGAACGTCTGTTTGCCGACTACGAAATCGTCAGACCATGGTGATAGACTAGGAAAGAGTGATGTGGGACATACCTTCGGCGTATTGGCCCAGCTTGTCCTCGAGAGCCAGCATGCCCGGTGGATTCTCCCCACCCCGTTGTTGGGATTGGTACTGGTAGGGATCCTGCGCGACTCCTCCCGAGTATCGACTCCGCCTCACTCTCGGTTGATACGGTAACTCTCCACCTCCCTGCCGTGGGGCGAGCTGATGAAAAGAATCCTGTTCGTCCTGCATCTGCAGTGACCTTGCAAACTGCGCGTCCAAATCCAATTGACTCTACCACACCATCAACCTGGATATCGCGTGGACTGGAGTGGACACACCTCTTCCTCATGACGAACCGCGTGAAGCTCATCAGGTTTGAACTCCGGGTCCGTCATCTGCAACAACAGCTCGATCGCCCGATCCGATGAACCATGGCTGGATTCAAGGATGAGGAGGATGACGGATGGGTCGACGGTGGGGAACATCACTTGGAGGTCGGCGACTTTTGGGTCGGTCTGTGGAGGGGCATCCGGGTGGGGTGAGGAGCCGTAAGGGTGGGGATGGATGGCCGGGGTTTGAGGTGAGGTTGACATGGTGGGTGAGGTTAAAGGACGCGGTGAAGAGAGGAAAGGACCAGGAAAGGAGGCGAGAGTACGCTTTGTGTTTGGTTTCGAGCCTGTGCCTGGGCCAAGTCGGCCTTCTGCCTCCGGGACATGTCTGTTTTTCTTTCGAAATCAAAGATCTAGTGAGAACAGCTTGAGCAAAGTATTGGGTAGTACTAGACTGTAGCATAGATGCATCCCAATAGGACTGGGATGACGTGGCTAGTGATTCTGCCTCGGCACCCCCATCGTCTGCGCCAACCTCTGATACTTGACCGCGCTCTTGATCACCATCCCCTCATTTAACTCGCCAACCGTATCCCTAAAGATCTCCTGCCAAGGTGTCTGACTCGCCGGTCTCTTATACGGTCCCATCTCCTTCTTCCTCGCCTCAATCTCTTCGGGAGACTTCATGACATCCGCACGCCTCTTCAGGAGATCGATACGTAGTCGGTCTCCGTCTTTCAGGTAGCCTAGCATCCCGCCGGTCGCAGCTTCTGGTGAGGCGTTGAGGATTGACGGGGAACCTGATGTACCTGATTGTCGACCGTCGCCGATACATGGCAGCTCGATGCCTTTCTTGATGAGGTGACCGGGGGGGATCATGTTGACCACCTCGGCTGCTCCTGGATATCCCTGTGGACCAGCTCCGCGCATGATGAGGATCGTCCCAGCGTCGACAGCGGGAACATGCTCGATCCGCTTATGATAGTCTTCCGGACCGTCAAAGACGGCGACAGGTCCCTCGAAAGCCATGGGATCATCTGGGTTGGAGAGGTACTGTTTCCGGAAAGCTGGGCTGATGACTGAGGTCTTCATGATGGCGCTGTCGAAGAGGGAACCTTTGAGGTGGAGGAAACCAGCGTCGGGGAGGAGAGGTTGGTCGAAAGGCAGGATGACACGTCGGTCTTGAGCGAAGTCACCTTTGCAGTTCTGGCTGATCGTCTTGCCTGAGACGGTGAGAGCGTCGGGATGAGGTAGTGCCTCGTGCTTCAAAAGCTCGGCAACAACGGCTACTGACATCAGTAATGATACCCAGGTCCTCCAGCAATACTCACAGGGAAGTCCCCCAGCCCGGTGATACTCCTCACACAACCACCTCCCCGCCGGCTGTATATTCACCAACAAAGGCAGCGCATACCCCACCCTCTCCCAATCATCGCACTCCAGCTCCACACCAATATGCTTAGCCACCGCATTTAGATGGATCGGGGCGTTTGTAGACCCGCCTATCGCCGCGCAACAGGCTATGGCATTCGCAAAGGCTCCTTTCGTGAGGATGTCGGACGGTCGGATGTTCTTCATGACTAGGTCCACGGAACGGCGGCCTGTTTCGTACGCGCACGCGCCGCGTTCTCGGTAGACGGCGGGAATCGAGGAGGAGCCGGGGAGGGCCATGCCGAGGGCTTCGGCGAGGGCGTTCATGGTGGAAGCGGTGCCCATGGTATTGCAGTGGCCGACGCTGGGGGAGCATTAGCCATCGCAAGGACCATGTATATCGACCGGAAGTGATTCAAGATGGGCATTGGGAAGGACCGGTCATGAGGCCAGGAAGCATACCGGGAATTGGAGCCCGGAAAGAGAACTCACCTTGGTGCAGAGAGCGATACTCGGTGCATGAACTGCTCTGAGGTGATGTTGCCGGAGGATAGTAGAGAGCGATTATCCCAGACCACGGTCCCCGAACCGACGAGGTCCTCTCCGCGATACCCTTGTCCCAGTCTTCAACTTTCGGCACATGACATAATGATGCATATCGCTCACCGTTGAGCATTGGTCCGACATTCTAGCGCAACCAACCCGTCAGTCATATTCAGGACAGCCGAAGCCAACTCACCATGACGATCGCAGGTATGTTCACCGTCGCTGCAGCCATCAACATCGCCGGTGTCCTATCCTCTCCTCGTCAGCTTCAGACCAAATCCATCCTTCCCTCTTCCCCCCTACGCGACTCACGTCTTATCACACCCCGTCAACAGCACGACCCCATCCAACGGATATCCAAAAAGCACCTCTACCAAACTCAAATAGCTCAAATTCCGATCCAAACTCGCCGTCGGTCTTTTGCCCGTCTCCTGGATCGGATGACATGGGAATTCCATAGCTGTCCCCCCTGCGGCGATTATACCTTCGCGGACACGTTTGGCGAGTTGGATATGGTGACGGTTGCAGGGGGCTAGGTCGGAGCCTGTTTGGGCGATGCCGATTATTGGCTTGTTGGTGGGGTGGAGCTCGGAGAGGGTGGTCCCTGAGTTGAGGTACCGTTCGATGTAGAGCGCTGACATGGCTGCTCTCTCACATGAGCTGTGTCCGAGAAAACCTTCCTGGCAAGAACACCAAGAGAAGAACGGGTTGAGATATTTGGGGAAGGGGAACGTACCGGGGTCAGACGGATCATTGAACCATTTCTTCGACCGTAGCGGGACAGCGGGCTGGACCCCCTCTGTAAACTGAAAAGCATCTTCGGGAGAAGTGAAAGATCGGACTTCACGTCGGATCTGCTCGAATGACTCGGTTGGAGCAGGGGCGGATTGCTCGGCTCGTCCGGGACCTGTGGCTCGTCCGGGATCTTGAGCCCGTCCACAGGTACAGTCTGCGCAGACCATGGTGTGTAAATGCTTGACGAGGGAATGCAAGTGAGCAAGTGAGAGTGGGATGGAAAATAGGTCAAGGGAAGAGGTAATAGGTAAGACATAAGCGGATTCGACTCCGCCCGGACCCGACCGGGATTTACGTTAACTTATGCATTATGGGCCAGGGGCTACGAACGTTGGGAAGGGGTAATAAACTCCCTACATGTATCCGCCTCATCATGCCGATGTCGTCGGTACGATCATCAACCCCGAGCTCCGAAAGAATTCAGCCGACGAACAGAACGCTTATCGGTGATATGCATTTTCAACAGTGCTTTGGGGTACAACAGCTCGCACATGGTCGCGCCATGATCTCCTGGCGAATCTCCTCAATCTTGACCTCTCTTCACACCCTGACACTCTCAGGCGGCCCCAGATAACTATACCCCCGCTTAGCGATCCCTCCCATATCCACCCATATCCTTTCCACGATAATCCCCGTACTCATCCCCCATATCTTCAACGTATGTTCCCCGGCCCTTCTAAACTCCACGGGCATGGTGACGTTCCGGATCTCGCTCTTGACGATGTTGATCCAGTCAATCGGAACAGCTCCAATAGCCGAAGGCGTCGATCCAGGTTTATCCGAAACGTATCCCAGCGGTACCAGCGGGATCGGGTGGATCTCTTTGGCCTTGTCATCGTCCATCTGGAGTCCGAAAGCGAGGGGTTTATCGAGACCGAAGAAGTTTAGTGTTGGCCCGATTTGCACCGTCACGACTGCCGGTCCTTTCGAGTGCGTCCAGAAATCGTATTCGAGGGACGGGCCGGTGCCGAGCGTGAAGTTCTGCGTCGTCATCGGGAACATCTCGAGGCCGGATAGGGTCCGTCCGTATCCCTCAATGTTTTGGAACGCGTATCCCTCGGACGAGGTGTTGCGCGAGAAATGGGAAGCTTCCATCACGACGTACCCATCGCCCTCGACGAAGCCGTGGAAGTCTGTCGGCGGGGCAGAGGGGATGGTGACGGGAATGGTGATGGTCACGTTCGAACCATCGGATCCTGATATCTGGACTTTGCCAGCACCCGACGTCGGAGCGTTGTCCCAGTCCACACTGATGCGTAAACGGTCATCCTTTGACGCATCCCGTGCGATCCGTCCTTTGCCCGGCGAGACTTTTAGCCATTCAACATCCGGTACCGCGGTGAAGTCCACATTCCTCGGCCCGCTCGAGCCAATATCCACCCATCTCGTCTTCGCGCCGTACGGATCCATAGGGAGGAGCGTCGGGTCCGGGCATTTGCGCCCGCTCTCACAATTCCAGAGCGAGTCACCGGGCCAGGCGCCGAACGAGTTCTCCACCGTGACTCGGATGTTGGGGGTCTGACCATACATGAGCTCTGGGATGGGTATCCCTTGATGGGCCGGGAGGTTGGGGTTGATGAAGGATACTGGAGGTAGCGAGTCCTTCATCGGTTCGAGGTGGTCGTGGTAATTGATATGCTGAAATTCGTCAGCCAGTATCAACGTGCTTGACATACCGCTTGGTCGAGCATGTGATCCCATTTCCTGTCGAGCAAGGCGTGGAAGGTCTCGGTGAGATTCGCGTCTTGGTAGAACGCGTCAATCGCTTCTTTGGCGAAGATGTTGGCGGCGCTGCGGTACTGGTATGCGTATAGGTTGGATCGACCGACTACCCCCGTGTCAGCGTTGTTGACTGAAATCTGTGCGAAGCGGACGTACCGGCGACGTAGAGACGATTGAGATTCGCCTGCATCGCGCAAAGCATGTAAACGAGCTCGAAGAACGCCGGCTTGGTTTCGGTCGGGAGACTTTCGTACACCTTGCCCGAGCGGTCTACCAGGCTATCCCACTCGCCGAGAACCCTCTCCGCCCTGAATCGATCAGCCAAGGTTCGAGCGAGGACAGCGCGTACTCACTCCTCGTAATTCACCAACGAGTATGCCGTCGAGTTGACCAGTTCCGCCTTATTCCTAGACGCATACATCTGCAGCCATACTCAGTATTCCAACTTCACCCGAGCTCGAAACGAGACTCACCGAGTACTTGCCCATGATATCGGCCACTTCCTCAGCAACCTCTTCACCAAACTCCCGTGCTGCCCAGTGCTGTAGGAATCGGTTCACCGAGTTGAGCGGCCACGCGTCGATGTCGTAAGCGAGGGAGAGGAAGTGCTCGGTTGGCAACTCCAAGGGTTTGAGGGAACCGAGGTTGACGATCCAGATGGAGGTGGTATTGAATGCTCGAGCGATGGACATCTGTTCCCAAGCTGAATACAACGTTAGCATCCTCCTAAACATATTGAAGATGTGTTAAAAGGGATGGAGAGAGAGAGCACGCACTCTTGGCGAGACTGATCGTGTGGATCCACTTGTACGCCCTGGGGTTTCCCACGTCTGCGTCGAGTCAGCTCAATTCTCGTCTTGTCATGGGAGGTACTCACAGTCGACGTGGTAGTAAACTCCAGCACCAGCCTTGTGTTGTCGTCCAGGCGGTAGGACAGACATGATGTTGCCCCAATTATCGTCGGCGAACAGGATCGACACTGCGTCCATCAGCCTTGAATCGCTGGCCTGATCGGGCGGAAGCTTACCATCATCCGGGACTTCGAGCTAAGCGAGATTCGATAAACAGGATACAACAGAGCACCAGGACAGTCACTCACGCCGTTGACGAAGTACTCTGCGACTTCCTTGTACATGCACCACATCTGCGGCACTCCGCTGATATCATCCGTCTCGTAAACCTCCCTCAAGATACCTTGCTGGGTCGACGTGATATCTACTCTCCATCAGCGCGTAGCCTCTCGAATCCAGGAAAGACGACTCACTCTGGACGAGCTTGTTGCTCGCTCCCGTCAACGGCTCATCGCCATCTCCCCTCATCCCCAAAGTGAACAGAGTCTCCATCCTCTTGGCCCTCTCCGCGCCATACGTCCACCACTTAGTCAAGTATTCCGAATTCGTCCAATCCCAAGGTCCTTCCTGTCCGCGATCCCACTCCGGCTTGTTTCGTGCCATCGGCTCGTGGTGGGACGTGCCCATGACGATACCCATTCGATTCGCCAGGACCTGGTTCGGGCCAGGCATCGCTGGGTCTGGGAAGCCGTTCGAGAAGTCAATCCCGTCGACGTCAAACATACTAGCGTACACTAACCACCCATCAGTCGATGTACTTGAGTGGAAGGGGGTGGGACGTACTAGCTGGCCAGAAGTAATTCGCCTTGAGGCGAAGCATCATCTCGAACCAATCCCCATACATGGAAGGCAAGAAAGCCGGTTGACCAGGTTTGACGTCCCATCTTTCCTGCGCCCATCCCCATAAAGCAGGATGTTCGTCATTGATAAATACTCCTCGGTATTTGACGGTCGGTTGGCCGTGGGCTAGGACAGCGGACTTGGTGAAACCGATGGTCGGATGGGGACGGACGGGTACGTCTGCCCAGAAATGGAAGGGTGAGATACCCATTTGTTCGGAAATAGTATAGAGCGCATAGATTGTCCCGCGCTACCTCCTTCAGTCTTTCTCTGAAACTGTTGAAGTGAGACGACTTACTCGATCGCTACCGACGACGACAAGACCCTCCCCAACTCCGCTTACCGGCTCCTTCACGACCCTCGCATCAAAACTCTCCCATTTCCCCTTCAATCCATCCAGATACCCGAAATCCCCATCCAGGTTCTGAACCAATCGACTCGAGACCGATCCAACTAGGATCGCCCTATGTTCTCTCTTAGGTAGGGTGTCGTTGTAGAGCGATGGGCGAAGACCGGTGACGCGGAAGATGTCTTCCGCAAAGGTCTGAGCTGCGACATGGATCGCCTCGTCGTCTCTGGAGTCGAGAAGGAGTGGTGTGGTATGTTCGGTTGTGGCAGAGGCTAGGATGAAGGAATCGCTGTGGGATGATTCGGGTTTCGAGGCGAAGTTGGTTTGCGCGGAGTTGGATTGATCGCGGTGGGGGAGTGAGGGGAAGGTAATGACTCGTTTCTCGCCGAGCGCTCGCGAGACACCGATGAAGGCGGATCCGACAAGGATGCTGAGCGGGCGAAGCAGCATGGTGGGCCGTTGTCGAATTTGGACGGAGGAGAAGAGGTGATTCAGAAGTCTCATGGTTTTTGAGGAAGGAGGTGGAGGTGACCGGCGCCGATATACCGGATATTACGCTCATGCTCATCGTGAGAGCGGGAAGCAGGAAGAATCCGGATCAAGGATCTCGCAATATGACCCGAATCGCTGTGAACCCCGTTGTCACCAAGACACCCCGATGCATGACGGAGGATCATGCCGGATGCCCCAGCGCAAGCATGTTCTTGCGACTCTGCCCACTCGTCATGTCCTCCACCTCCTTGGTGTTGGCCCGGAGCTCATCCCCTTTAGGTCCATTGAGCGATCCAAAGACGTCGGCAAGCTCCTTCCTCTAAGCCTCGTCCGTACCCTCGATGACCACACCACGCGCCCTCTGCTGACCGAACGCGATCCCCGTCCTGACTTGCAGCAATTCGAAGGCCACGCCGAGTGTCGCGGACAACTCATTCGCAGTAAAAGGCTGGTCCCATCCGCCAGGCCAAACAACTGCGACCAATCAGCTGAATCCTCACGACCTACTTACTCATCGGTACGCCTCGAACCATGCACTCCATCGCGGTATTACTTCCACCATGAAACAAGGTGAAAGAGATCGCCTCATGACCCAGAACCCTGAATTGCGGTGTCCAAGGACTCATCATCCCTCTATCCCCCATCTTGCCCATCCGCTCCGTGAAAACCCACCGTCTTTTCCCAATTCCCCCTTGCTCTCCTGACCGACGAATCCTGGATCGTGAGGTCGACCAACGAACAGTACGCGCAGGTTGGTCTTCTCGATGACATCGAAGAGCATCTCCGCTTAGCTCGGACTGGGAGGAAGGACGATACTTCCGAAGCAGATGTAGAGTACACTCTGCGTGCCGGCCTCCTTCAGCGCACGATCGAGGAAGGCCGTGAACTCGTCCGCCTCTTCTTCGTTTCCAGTGGCTTCCTCGGCGGCGGAGGGAAGGTGAAGACCGACTGTGTAGTGTTGGTGTCTTGTCTCAGACTTCAGGGGGGTGGAGAAGGATGGCCAGATCACGATATCTGCGTCGTGCTCGAAGTCCTCTAGGAGGGAATGCCACGATTTCATCTGTTTGTTGAACAAGTCTGCTCCGTCAACACAAATTATGTCGAGGAGACCGTACCGTTCACGTTGGAATCCATTGTCCACAAGTCTACGGGTCATCAGATTACCTCCCGGGCACAGACCTACGCATTAACCCCAAGCCTGGCAAGTCGTATTGTTCTTGACTCTCCCCAAAACGCTGCTGTCAGCTCGGATCAAGATGGCGATCCGCACCTTGGCGTAAGAATCTGCCGGGCTCATGCCACTTTCGAGTTTCTTGAGGTAGCTGGCGATGGCCCCGCGTAGAGGTGATCCGTAATCCGGTGCCATACTGACTGTCTCGTTAGCAGGGCGAAGGGCGGTTTTCATCTGCTAACGTCATGGTATGAACGAGAGTGAATGGCTTCATCCTGAACATCTTAGGCAGGCTCAGTCCCGCTTCATTGGTCAACATGAATAGGTGCGATCGACCACCCCAAAAGACTATGGCGTCGGCGAAGATCACGTCGGGCGGCTGACCGAACGGTATCGCTCAGGCGGGATCGCATGTCGGTTCACGCTACCACACGCCTCAGCGATTCCTTCCGTCTCCCTGTCACCTTACCTTGCTGATTCTCTACTACGCCGGTGCGATTTGACAATCGGTGAGTCAGTAGGCTAGGCCGAGATCACCAAGAGCTTGTAGGCAGATTCCCCGATTCTTTCTCAGGCAAAGGCGCGGAACCAAAATCGTTATCTCGGAACCCCGTAAATGCTGATTGACCCTTACTTTCGGGTCACCGCCAATCGATATACCCTAATCCCATATACCATAATGAACAACGAAAAGAACAGAGAGGACGAGCCGACGCAGAGAGATAGAGTATGTCCATTCTTTCACCCCTTGTCTACCTGGATTGTGGATGACAGATCCCCAGTCGAAAGACACATGACACTCGCGACATGCTCGCTCGTGACCGCCTAGCGAATGTGTCCTTCTTCATCTCCTCTGTTGGTCAACTCGGCATCCTCGCCATCCTTGCGGGTATACTCGACGGAGTCATCACCGATGACCCGAATAGCAATACTCGAGCATTGAGTATCGTTTGCGCGTACAGTGCTGGAATGTGGAGTGATTCGCTCTATTCTCCGGCCGACATCCCGGTGGTTGACGACGCAGTCTTGTTGGCGATCCCTTGGTTGGCTTGGGAGCAGTACCGTCCTGGCAATCAACTGCCACCTCGAACAACCTACTTCACGGTGGGTTGAGTGACTTGATCTCCAATCTTAACTGTTTTCTAACGCATTGAACAGTATCAAGCAATTGTACCAAGCCTTCTGCCTCTGCTTCCGCTGAAGCAGGCCTTTATTTACCTCGTGCGTCCCTTCTCCATCACCTGTTTCGCTTGTTGACGAGTATAGGCCGCTTACTTCTTCCTTGGGGACTGTCTGAATACGGTCGGTGAGATGACGACATCTTCCAATAATGACAGCAACTCACCATACGCGTAGTTACCGGTAAGCCAATCTACAATGTTCACGCGCAATCCTGACGAACCATCACAGTCATTGCAACCCTACAAAACGAAGTCGTCTCATATGGCACCAAGACTCTGAACTAGTAAGCCGTCTCTCATTGCAAGCGGATATCTGATGACCTCTGCAGTCTGCTCATCGACGGAACCGCGGCCCAGGCCGATGGGTAAGCGGTTCCCCGCTGCTTCCACTCAAGCTGACTCCAGGCAGAATCGGTATCTTCTGGCTCGTCCAGAAACGCTATACCATCCGGACCAAGACCATGCTCCTCTTCAAAGCATTCTGGATCCTCGTCCTCTGCGCCTGGGGATGCATCGGTATCACCCAGACCAAATTCGGCTTCCACAACGTCTGAGAATTCTGGGCATACCAAGCCTTCTGTGGGATCTTTGTTTGCCCTTGGTATGCTATTTCTCAAGCGATGATCTCCGAAGTCGTCCCTCGCGGCAAGGAGGTGTGTCCCTTCTTCCTCTCCACTGATCTTCAGCTCACCCGACACCCGCCAGTTCCTCTTCTTCGCCCTCTTCTCCATCATCGGCAAGACCTCCTCCTTTGTCGGCCCCTTTGTCTCATCCGCCATCATCGACGATTCAGCAACACGAACATGCCATTCACCTTCCTCCTCGCGCCAGGATCGATATCGGTACTCATCCTGATGTGTGTCGATGTGGACAAGTCGAGGAAGGAATGTAGGCGGTATCTTGAGGAGGAGGCTTTCAGGGTGTATGAGATGGGAGTTGGGGAGGTGGTCGTGGTTGGGAATGAGAGGGGGATGGATGGGTTGAGGACGGTGGCGTTGGGCTGGGATAAGACGGAGTAGCGATCCGGAGTTGTATCTGAGAAGAAAAAGCTTGGGAAGAAGTATATTATCAGGCCTAAGCCATGTTGAGGCATCAATTTGTCCCATGGCAGAACCTCGGGAAGTCAAGACGACAAAGACAAAACGGGTTGTAAGAGTATATGCATACATCACCTCCGTCCAACTCCAAAGATCGGCTTCTTCTGCAACTCCGCCATCCCCTGCTTGATCTCATCGGCTCCTCTCGCAGCGACATGAGCTGGCCTCTCGCCACCCTGCGTCACCGTCGCCGGTTTTACCGCACCGTCCCTCCTCGCCCTTCGTTCTGTTCTCCGACGTTGTCGACGAGGGAGTTGATGTTACCGCGGATACCTTCTCCGGCACCTACGAGCCAAGGGATCAGGTCAGCTCGATCTTCCAAGGATGGAGCGTAACACAAGTGAGGGGGATATGTTTGGGCTGAAGGATGGAACAGGAGACCACCGTGGAAGACATTTCAGCCACGTTTGATCTTCTCACCTACACCTACTCATCCTATCAGCTAGATACGGTAGAAGTGGGGTGACTCACCCTAAGCAGCATTCTTTCCCGCCGACCCATTGTTAGCTGTATGAGCCGTCGGCCCACCTACTGTGACCTGGTGCACAGCGGTGGTGGTGGTGTGAGGATGTTGTGGAGGACGAGGGCAGGTTGGGGAGGAATTGGTGCAATGAGGGGTTGCGATGAGGGGTGACGTCATTCGGACCAAGCGCCAGGGTTTCATCCGCGTTTCAAGTTCACCTCGTCTCGGTATCTTTGCAGTACTCAGGCATGACATTGACCAGCTTGTATGGTCATCAGGATTAGCCGATCTACCTGCAGCAGGTTCTTGAAGGATGGCAACGAGGCTTCCCTCTTCCAACTCCGTCTCGCCCCACGCCCTCGAGACACTCCAGGCCGACGCCCTCCTGCCTATTTGCACAGCATGCGGTACCCAATACCCCGCGCCTACTCTTACATGTCCGTCCATGTCTCCCCGCAATTCCACCCTATCCTGATCCCACTCTGTGAAACAGGTCCGATATGCGAAAATCCGCGCCAATTTGTCCCCGCATCCGGCCAATCTTGGACCTCCCTCTCCAAGCTCGGATCAACCCGAACTCATTCGCTACTACGAGACGACCAAGATGGACGAATAACGTTCATCCAGACCGAACCGGCTTTTGGGATCAATCAGACTCGTACGTGACGCTTAGAGGCGAGCTGATGGAAGCTATATTGATTGAGACGGGTGGAGGATCCTATATATGGGATTGCGCGGCTTTCATCTCGCTCGCTTTGGTTGGATACCTTAGGTCGCTCAAGGAGCCACTTAAAGCTATGGCAATTTCTCATCCCCATGTGAGTGGCTTCGTGGCATGCAGTGGGATATAAGATATGCTGAAGGGTATGGGAACAGTTCTTCACGACGTCCTTGACTTGGTCACGAGCTTTGCGGATCCCGCTGTACCTCTGCAAAGCGGACGAAAAATGGTATCAACGGCACTCTGACATTACGCCCGACGATGACATCCGGTGGTTCGAGGACGAGGCGATTCTAGGCAAGGGAGTAAAGGTTATTCAGTGCGGCGGGTGAGTCCACCTCCGTCTTAAACTCGGCGCACAATGCTGAAGCAAGAAGCCATTTTCCCGGATCTTCCATCCTCCACTGGGACCGACTCTCCGAGCCCGTACCTTCCCCATCTCACCTCCCCTCAAAACCCACTCCAGTCTCCGGGATTATCTTGACAGCCGACACGATCATGGTCCAGCCCCATCAACACGGATTCGCATTCCCTTGGTCTGTACCAAACCTCGTATGTTTCCCTGAAACGCGCATAGCTGATGACAGATCCCACTACGACCGAAGGACGTGCTGAAGATCCAGGAGAGAGTGAAGGATCTACCTTTCAGCCAGGCGAGCTCGACTTGGCCGAATCGTTTTGTCAGGGGCGAAGCGAAGAAGGTTTTGGAGGAGAGTGTGATTGCGCATTTGGCAGCTTGTGGGTGGAGAAAGGAGGGTGAGGGTATGGTACCGGACCTCAGCACGATTTGATGATAGCCTCCATCCATGCTTTATTCCATGCGACTGCCTCACATGCCTTGTCTGGTCAATGCCACTTTGCCTTTCCCCGAATGGGCATTGCGAAAATGCGGGGTAGAGGGCTGCGGGGGTGAGACGAGTTCCTCATGGGATAGATGGAAAGGCTAGCATGTCCGCCTGGCTGTTAGACATTCAATTTAGTCGACCAAGACCACTCGCTCCTCCCGTTGCATCACATATACTATAATTCGTATTCCTTCTCCGCCTCGCATCAATTATAAAACCTCCTCTGGCTCCTCTCAATCAGCTCGGCTGAGTTCGAGCCTCATCCGCGGGAGGTCGGCACATCGCATATGACTTGACGATATAACGACCTGGACGCAATTTCACATAGTACAGATCCAGGTGAGCTTGTCTTTGTCTGTTTCATTGCAAATTGCTGCTGCTCGCATCGTTCCTCGGACGAGTATAGCTGACTTTGCGTAGACTACCAAAAGCTCACGCCCCTCGTCATGTCCCCTTCGTCCAAGGCTCGCTCGAGGCTCTCACCTGATCCTCCCACCGGAGCTGGTATCCGCAGCCGAGACGGACGGACGCCGCCTCCTGCTCCGAGCGCAGGATTTGCGCGACGGGCGAGGCAAATCATCGAGGACGAGACGGGTCTACTCGGGAAGAACCCTCTGGCGGGTAATGACGGGGGCGCGAAAGAATCTGGGACCGCTGCTGCGAGCCTGAGACGGGCAAGGGCTGGGTGAGCATGCTCTGGTTCTAATGGTGCCAAGCTGATGGTGTCCCAAAAGAACCCTCCCGTCCAGGTTCCAGGGAGCGACAGACCGGCAGTCCAAGCCTGACGAGCGGACACCTCCCACTACTCCAGCTACACCCGCTACAGGACCGCGTACTCGGACGTCCGCCTTATCTCCAGCATATCCTACGACCCCTACCACTCGTCCAACGTTACGCCATACAGCGTCGTCCTCTGCCAACCTGGAGTCCCCTACGACGGCCAGTCGCGCTCGGTCCGGCTCGCTGACTCTACCGGAAAACGGACTGGGCAACGCGTTCGGTTCTTCGCCTTTCAGCAACGCCTGGCTCGCCAATCCCGGTCTCACTTCCAATCAGGCTCGTTCCCCTCTTGGTCAGAGGGACGTAGATCCCATGTCTTACCCCTCCACCACTGACTCGGCAGCTTCACTCGCATCCGACGACCTCAACTTCTCGACCCTAGATTACCTCGGTCTGGCTGACGGGACCGACGGTCACCTTCCTCCCGCTTCTCTGTCTGAACTCCGGACTCAAGCCCAACGAGCCATTGCCAACTCCGGTCCCGCCAGTCGCCTTCGTGCGAGTACCGTGTCCAATTTTGCACGGCCGGGGCCCTTCCGCCCATCCGTCACCAATGGCGGCCCATACTCCCGCGACCATACTACACATAGTGACAGGCAAGAAGAAGAAGCCCTTGCTCGGGCGATCGATAACTTGGGAATGTACGATCCGGGAATCAACCTCAATGCGCAACTAGCGAATCTCTATGCTCCATCTGGCTTGTTCAACAAGGACGCAAATCGACCCCGCGCAACAACCATTGGCGCACTCGATAACCCCATGCGGAGATCGGGCAGTAGGAACACCGGGTATCTGGCGTCGATACCGCAGTCACCTGAGATATCAACCTTTGCAGGCCAAATGAACGGCGCACCGTACGGCTACCCACCCCGTTCGAGGTCGGACCGGGATCTCGCCCGATCGAGAGATAGCTCATCGTCCCGAGGTCCAAGGCTGTCGATGTCGTCGCACCCGTCTCGAGTCGGCACACCGGATGGTGGCGGTTCATCCACTTCGCAGATGCCCACTAGGAGCTTGTGGATCGGTAATCTCGACGTCAATGCTACGAGCGACGCCCTTCGGTATGTGTTCGCCCCATATGGAGCTATTGAGAGTGTGCGCATGCTGCCTGAGAAGGTGCGTATTCTTGTTTTCCCTTGATTCTGGCTCATGAGACGACCAGACCTGCGCATTCGTCAACTTCACGGACAAGAACGATGCTGTTCGAGCTCGAGACGACGTACTTAATCGCATGGGTGGACGCGTCGCAGCTTTATCCGAGACTGCGCCGGTCCGCATCGGTTTCGGGAAGATCGACTCCGCCCCCACCGGTCCTATCGTTAGTACAGTCGCTCCAGCACCCGTTGGATTGGTATTCACCAATGGCGGCCCGCCTGGATCGGTTGCGAGCCCCGCAAATGCTGGCGACGTCAATTTGTCGCAGGAAAACGGGAGTGAGCATAGCTCATTGCCGACCAGAGCTCTCTGGATTGGCAGTATCCCGGGAACCACGAGTTCGGCGGCGTTATTGCAGATCTTCTCGCCTTTCGGACCCGTCGAATCGGCCAGAGTTCTGATGCACAAGGTACGCTCAAGGCTTAGGATAAGGCCACTTCAGCTTACAAGGGTTAGTGCTGCGGGTTCGTCAATTTTGAGCGCCTCGATTCCGCCATTTCCGCTCGTAATGCTCTCAACGGCCGGGACATTCTCGGCAGCGATGTTGGACTCATTCGCATCGGTTTCGCGCGGGTCCGCACCAAGTCTCCAAATATCGGCGGACCCGATGATGATTCGGTCGTCGGATCACCCGTCAAGTCTCTCGGAGAGGGGTTGAATACCGTGAAAGGCGCAACGGCAGTCTCGACAGAACAGCAATTATCGCCGGAAGGTGGCGGGGTGGAGAACTACCGCTCGCCACTGGTGCTCGACCTTGTCAAGGCCGGTGTACACGAGCAGGTGCTGGAGAACGGATTAGCACAGGAAGGGGTAGTGAGCGCGCAACAGATGATCATCCAGGTATTGAGTGCTCGGCGGGAGGAGGACGGCGACGTCCGTGCTGCAGCAGGTTCGTCCGGCTCTTCCAAGCTAAAGTGGCGCTGAGTAACTCGCAGAACCTCGTGCACCTACTACCTATTATACCACTATCCCGATGATCGGCGACCGTCCGGCCCGGCGTTTCGATTCGGCTCTGCTCAAGGAGTTGAGGAACCGCCTTGACTCAGGAGAGTGTAGTCAGGACGAGATTGACGGTATCACCCACGACCTTCTAGACGAGTGCGCAGAGGTGAGGAACCAAGTCTTCGAGACAGGATTCTGCTGACCTTAGGTAGCTGGCGAGTGACTATATCGGCAATACGGTGATCCAGAAACTGTTCGAGCGCACCTCTCCCGCATTACGGTTCGCCATGCTCGAGCGCATCGCCCCGCTTCTGGCGATGGTCGGCACCCATAAGAACGGTACCTGGGCAGCTCAAAAGATCATCGAATGCAGCGTGACCGATGCCGAGCGCGAGCTAGTCGCTGCCAATCTCCGACCTTACGCTCCACCCCTCATGTGCGACTCGCTCGGAAACTACGTTTGTGCTGGAACGCTTCGCTTTGGCGAGCCTTTCAGCGACTACGTCTTTGATGCGATGATCGACCGGATGTGGGATATTGCACAGAACCGCTTCGGAGCGAGATGTATGCGGACGTGTCTCGAAAGTCCGCATGCCAGCCTCTACCAGAGAGTGAGCCCATCGGATCCGTCACGCGTTCTTGCTGATCGTATGGCAGAAACGTATTGCAAGCGGGGTCATCCTCAACTCTATCCCACTCGCTACGAACCCCAATGGTGCACTTCTCTTGACCTGGCTGGTGGACCAGTCGAACTTGCCGGGAAGATACGGCCTTCTCGCAAACCGCTTCGCCCCTCACGTCGCCCATCTCTGCACGCACAAGCTCGCTTCCCTCACTGTGCTTCGGAGTACGCTCAGATCCCAAGTGTAGCATGGGTAGCGCTGACGGATTCGTGCCAGTAATCACCCAGACCGCAGAGCCGGCCGCCAGCTCCACCATTATCTCCGCCGTCTTCACTTCGCCAAACGATTCGACTCTCATTGAGGTTCTGTCCGACGCAAACAACGGGTCCCAAGTCGTTGGGAAGATCCTCGCCATCTCGTCTCTTTCCCATGAGGACCGAAACATGATGGTCGAGACCGTTCGCCATTTGCTGCCGAATATCAAGGCTTCGAGTACTCCTCCTTACCGCCTACTCCTAGAAGCCGTCGGGTTACCTGTACCTGCAGGTCAAACGGATGTCCCGCCATATCACCAGGTGCCGTTACAAGGGCAAGGTCAAGGACGGGGACAGGGTCGTTGGCAGCAAGGCTTCCACCCATACCATCAGCCAATGGGCGGATCAACAGGATATCCGCCGCCGAATCTCTCGCCTCTCCTCATCCCGCAAAACATGCCTCTCGGGCATGCTATGCGGACTGGGAGTCCCAACCCTAATGGTTCACCGCGGACCCCGCAGCAAAGGCATCGAGGTCGTATGTCCCCGCAATCGCAAATGATGAGTCCCGGTTCAGACCCTTTCAATCCGGTATGTCCACTGGCCTGCTAGCAAACGGTGAAAGTACTGATGAAACTAGTTCGCTTCTCCGAGCATCGACATGCCCTTCCTCCAATCTCAGGTTGGAGTACGACTGTCATCATCGCTTTCTCAGCCACCGGGGACGTTCGAACCACAACCGAATCTTGGAGGATTGGGAGTGGGCGCAATGCATCAGAACTGGAGGGGACAACAAATGTACTACCAGAATATGGTCGGTCTGCTTGCTGGTCAAGCATATATCCCACTGTCTGACATAATACGAAGCAGCCGCGCCAAGGCATGTACTCCCCAACTGGCTTTCAAGCCTAACTGGGTTTCCCCTCATCTCACCAAATCCCCGTAAACGGCTTGTATCATCGACGACAGATGATCCAGAAAACATCGCCAGGAGCGATCTCATACGACCCGACGACCACCACACATGCCGAACTAAGAGCTTTCCCAATATCCATCATGCTTCGGATATAGAAATCTGTATCTTATCATACATTGAAAAACTCATTGACGAGAAATATGCTTTACGGATATGAACGCGGAGGAGGGAAGCAGGTGAGTCGTGTGGACAAATGCATCAATGCCTGCGACATGGACTCGGAGTGATATGGCATTTGGCTGCGCTGAGATTGCTTTGAATGCCTTGCGAGAATCCGTGCATCTCACATCGTCTCATCCCTCCCATCTCCATCTCGACTGGGTATGCTAGGTCTGGTATCCGTGTTCTCTCTACTATACACGCTGCCCTCCATGATATCCGCCCACAATGCGCTTGACGGATGAAGGATGACAAAAAGGAGCCGAGGCGCGACAATTTGCCTGCGCCGAAAATGCAATACTGACAATGTAACAGACGATGCTGGATAAAGAAGAGAAGGGGCTCAAGAGTTGCCCTTCAAGATATTGGAATATGTGCTGGGGATAGGGGAAATCTAGAAAGCGGGCCACAATTCGCGAGCCGCGATGCTGGGAGACGATAGCCGATGGTGGGTGGGTGACGACCAATGGTCTAGACGAAGGGATGAAACCGAAAGAAGAGTATGGAGTCGGATCGATTACTGCTTGCCGAAGTTGAAGCCGCCTTGAGGCGCGGCGACTTTAAAGAAATTAGCGCAGGCTCTGATCGCAAATAGAGTTGCTGACCGTCAGATTGGAAGGCATACTGGCCCGAAGCATCGACTGCCGGTGCAGCACCACCCGCTTCCTCCTCGTCCTCGTCGGGGAAGAATTCTGGGTTTGACTGTCAGTATGATGTGAAGTAATCTAAAAGTCGACTCACTGTCCATGATGTAGAAACACTTCTTGTAGATCTCCAGGTTTTCGTGGTGCTGTAGGTTGTGGATTGACACCATGCCGCCCGCCTCCTCGATAAATTGCGCATATTGGTTGACTGCGCCCGGTCCGCCCGCTTCCTTATCGATCTCGCCTACCTTCAAGATGTTCTCGAGACCATCCAGAGCGACCTGGATGATCTTGTTGTCCATGGAATTTAGGAGATCGCACATCGGCTTGATGCAGCCTTGTGTGACGAGGTATCGAATTTGGTTCGGCTCCTGCAGTCCGCCGGAAGTGGCGTTCGAGATCGCCCAGCATGCTTCCTTCTTGGTCTTGAAGTCGGCATTCTGGAGGATGTTGAGCAGAGGAGGGATGATGTTACTAAGCCTCACATCAGCAGGAGTTCCGAGACCTTCAAGGTGGATTTACGCCTCGATAATTGCCGAGATCTGCATAGGACTGCCGGCGGTGATATTCGAAATGGTCCAGCATGCCTCCTTTCTGATTCCATCCTTGGGCGAAGAGAGCAAGCTGAGAAGGGCGGGTAGTGCTCCGGATGAGATTACGACTTGTGTTTGTAGATCGTCCCCGGTGACGATGTTGCCGACAGATCGTAAGGCTGGAGTCTGTACGGCTGTCGAGGGATGCCTGAATTTTCGTCAGCTTTCAAGCCGTCCTCCTCCCATTTTATACTCACATGAGCAAGTCGACCAATCTCCTACACACTCCACTCTCTATCACAGCCTGGATCTTATCGTTCGTCCCGTCCGACAGATAGCTGATGGCCCAGCAGGCATCGATGAGCACCTCGTCATCGAGGGAGTAGATGAGTTTCGTCAAGACAGTCAAGGCGGGTGCAATCTGAAACTCGATTAGCTTGGCATTCACCATTGTAAGATTACTCACAACATGCCAGTCGGGTTGAGGCGACTTTCCCCGGCAGAAGTTACTGAGAGTCCACGTCGCGTTTCTCAGCATCGACAGCTTGTGGTTCTCATTGAGCAGCGCAAGCAGAGGAGGGAGTGCGCCTTGGCCGAGGACATGGTCACGACATCTCGGAGAGTCGCCAGCGATATTTCCCAATGCCCAGACCCTAGTCAAATCAGCAACAAGAAAAAGAGGCATGCGCGAGATAGCTCACGCTTGCTCGCGAACGTCCAGGACATTGGATGAGAGGAGTCGGATGAAAAGGGGGACTGCACCGGCGGCGATGACCACCTGAGTGTGATCCGATGTGCCGGACGCGATGTCTGATCGAGACTGATCAGCGATCGTCGCATAGCCATATTCAACTCACTTGTCAAAGCCCAAGCTGCCTCAAACTGCAGCATCGCAACTGTGTCAGCGACTTCCTGGTGATACGTATTGATTCGGACACTGCTGGTCCGAAAAAGACCGACAAACTACTGGGAATAATGCTCACTTGTATCATCGTATTCTGGCTCGAAAGGAACTGCACAAATCGCGGCACGACCCCACACTCAATCACCCGATCGATAGGCGGATTCTTCTCCTTGCTCAACAACCTATTTCCTCCGCATCAGCACCGGACAGATCCCTCTTCTCCGTGGCACGTACTTTCGGAACTTCATCGTAGACTCAAGCTGCACCTCCTGATCATCACTGTACACCGCCTGCAACATCCCCGGGAGAGTATCCTGGAGAGTCGTAGTGCCGAGCTCCACATCGTCATCCGAATCGATCCCATCGTCGATGTTAGTCGGTTGGAAGTTCCGGCGCTTGGCGATGGACTCTTCTCGCTGTTGTTCGCATCAGCATAAGGAAAGGGACGGTAGGTTTGTATGGGATAGTTAGTAGGGATGAGCGCGACGAACCTTTTGTTTTCGAATCTCGACCTGTTGCTCCTCCCTTCGCCTACGTAACTAAATTAACATCAGCCGGATCCTGAGCAGAAGCTTCCGAGTATTGTGCTGCGCCATGCTCATCGACCCTTACGAGCGGGTGGCCAAGGCGCGACCCGATGCTCGCGTGAAGGAGCTGCTCCTCTCACCTCTTGAGCAGAGAATTGTGTCTTCCCCTTGAAATTTGCACGTCGATGATCCAAGTTCCTAGCCTCGGACATGATGACGGGGTGCTTTTGCTCGGCTTCAAACAAACGCTCGAATGGAAAGAATGAGTTTAAGGAATGGAGAGGCTTTGCTTTGTCGTTGAGGCGTGAGGCGGCGGGAGCAAAAAGTAAAGGAGGGATGGGGGGGGGGACGATTAAGGCAAGTCTGAGCCAAGGATGCGTGGGAAAGCTGCTTCGGTAAAGCAGTCCCAATGCAAGTTTGGGATATGTCTGGCGTACGCAGAGGACTTCTGTCGTTGCGGCGACGATGGTTGAGTCTGCCCAAGAGTCACGTTCACGTTTACGGTCTCCGTCCCACCGGAAGAAAAGGTCCGATCGTGACTCACCTGATCACTCCAAGCACCGCTCGCCCCGCCACGGAGCCAACGAGGGAGAGGAAAGTAGGCACAAGCGTCGACGAAACGAAATTGAGGCTGAGCGGAGGGAGAGGAAGAAGCTGAAGAAGGAGAAACGGCGATCTGGGACAGGGACAGAGCGACTGGACGTGGTGGATGACGATGGCGACGGAGGAGTATGGGTTGAGAAAGGCGTCGACGCCAATGTGGGCTTGACGAGCTGTATTCTTCTCACATAGGCTAATACGGTAATGACAGGATGCCGGATTCAACATACCCACCGCCGACTCCCTCACTCTCACTTCTCAGACCGACGATCCACTCCGGCCGGCTGTGGCTTCCGCTTCATACCCAAGCGAGCGCGATTCGTGGATGCTCGATCCCGGAAACTTCGCTTCTTCCTCCACCTCTGTACCTGCACCGACCCGGGACATCTCCCGGGACATCTCCCGAAGTGCTGGCGTCGCTTCTTCAGCTGGCAACGGGATGACCGATGGTTATGGCGACAATCAAGACTCTAATCGTACTCTGGCCAGTGGGGTCGACTTCTTCTCCGACCTTGGCACGGAGCACAAGCGGAAAGATCCCAGTGAGAATCGACCGGACCCGTCCAAGCTCGTGATCGATCGGCGCGAACTCAATACACAGCTGGTAGAGGGTAGGCCGTTGGAGGACTACGAGGTCAAAGAGAAGAAGGTGGTGCCGGGAGGACCTGGACATCAATGGAGGATGATGAAGCTGAAGAGGCTGTATGAACAGGCTGAGGAGCAGTATGTACATCTGTTTCTGGTGGAGTCTCCAGCTCACAGATCTCAGGGGTCGAGAAGTGGAGGACGTAGCGATGGAGCGATATGGAAATATGACGGACTTCAATGAAGCCCTCGAAGAGCGACGCGTCCTCGACGAGCGGGAACAACGACGTCAATCGAGACGTGGCGACGGATCTGGCGGGTACAGCTCTGGGGCATCCGCAGGCATACGGACTCCAGATACCGTTGGCGGACGGCGCTTCATGTTCACAAATGATCAGGGGATGGGTAGTCGGCCCGGATCACGAGCTGGATTTAGGCGGCCTGGAGAGATCGAAGGGATTCCCACGCCTGGCGGTGGACGGCTTGAAGAGCTCAAACGGCGCGAATCTGGTACGCCGAGATCGTCACCTCAAGTGTTACCCGCGACGTCGTCGAAGTTGTCTACGCCTATTCCGAGCGTCTTCTCTCCCACCACACTGACTCGAGCGGGCTCCGGATACCCCTTCTCAGCACCAGCGACAGATCAGCTCGGCGAGTCAACATCTTCAAAACCACCACTTTCGACAGAACAGCTGAACAAGCTCCAAGCAAGAGTCCTGCGGGCCAAGCTGATGGAGGATCCGGACGCAGAAGCTCTTGAAGTCGAGTACGAGACGGAACGGGCACGCGCACTGGAAGGGGGAGGAGATCGGGGAGGAGCGGGCATGTGGGAGGGTGATGCCTCAGGCGTTCAAGGGAAGATGTGCAGACAGGTGGACGAGAGTGGCAGGAGGGTGGAAGTTCAGGTGCTTCCGACTCTTGACGGGCGGGGGCGCTTGTACGATGTCGGTACAGGGAAGCAGGACGGGGCAGATCTGCAAGCTGGGAACCGGCGGAAGAAGCTGGAGAAGGCAAGCCGATCTCGCTTAATGACGGTCGAGATTGATGTGGGTAGTTCGAGACCCGTGACAGAGAGGGGAATCTGCTACGGTATAACGCGGATGACGACGAGATGTCGCTTGGCGAGCTTGTGCGGCAAGAGCGATTCGGTGCTGGGGCGAACGATCAGAAGAACCTGGATGGGGAAATGGCGGGTGCTATTGCTCGAGATGGGAAGTTTGAGGTGAGCTAGGGTGCTGTCGGAGTCTCTGGCGGAAGCTGATCGGCAATCCCGCAGGATGACCTTGAGTACATGGACGACAACGCGGATCGCTTGGCACGGAAGAAGATGAAGACCGACGCAATGAAGCGCGCTTTCGCCATCAACGGTGAATAGGCTATCTTGACGTTTCTATTTGACTGACGTATCTCAGATTACGCTCGTACGAAGAAAGCCCTCGACTCCTGTCCGTTCTGCTACCAGGACGACCGACCACCAAATACCGCCATCGTCGCTCTCGGATCCCGGACATACTTGTGCTGCACGCAGACTGAGGAACTCTTTCCGGGTCACTGCCTGATCGTACCTCTACAACATCATATGAGCTCGCTCGAAATGGAGGATGATGATTGGGATGAAGTGCGAGTGAGTTCCTCCTGAGTCGATGAGAGATCTATGCTGACCATGGCTCGGGGTAGAACTTCATGAAATGCTTGATGAGGATGCATGCGCAGAACAACATGGGGGTGATATTCTTCGAGACGTGCATCAGCTTCAAGCAGCAACGGCATACCTACATCGAGGCGGTTCCGATGCCTTTCGAGCAGTTTCAGGATGCACCTGCCTACTTCCGGGTGAGTTTGACCTTTCTACCCTACTTGAATGTCGTCTTGCCGTTCCTTGCATGCGTCGCTTTCCTCTTTCATCGCAGAATAACTCCACTTCATATTTGTTCAGAGGTATTTTCTTAGGCTGATACCTATATTCTCCCTCAGGAATCCATCCTCGCCTCCGAATCCGAGTGGACCCAACACAAGAAGCTCATTGATTTCTCCTCGCGACCTGGCGGTTTCCGACGCGCTCTGGTCTCTAACATCCCCTATTTCATGGTCCAGTGGGACTACAAGGGCGAGAAGGGGTATGGGCACGTCATTGAGGGAATCGACGATGCAGCCGGACGCGGGGACGGGGAGGAGGATATGGGTGGGCTGATCGATGAGGGGGATAAAGGCGGTGGGGAGTTTCCGAAGTGAGCTCGACTTCTCTCAGCTGAGATCAAGGACAATTTCGTGCTGATAGATCGGTGTGGGGCAGGTATTTCGCCGCGGAGATCATTGGGAATATCTTGGGCCTTGAGCCGAGGAAGTGGAGGAAGCCGAGGAGGATCGATACGGCGCTGAACAAGGAGAGGGCTGGGGCGTTCGGGGAGAGATTCCAGCCGTTTGATTGGACGGTGCAATTGCAGGAAGCTCAGTGATTTCGGAAAGATCGTATGCATCTTGCGTTCGAAAGCCGATTCAGTGGCTCTAAGCAAATTGCCGAAATACAAGTAATTCTTGCATACTGAATTCTTTCCTACCGGAACTCCACTCGCTTTTCCGTTCCATCAATCGCTCTCATCGACTACCCTACCCACCGCCTCGATGCCGATCCAATGGCGCAAACCCTTCGAGTTCGCACTCCGACCTCGAGTCTTCCTATTCTTCATCTTCCCCTTTGCCGGGATCCTAAATTACCTCGATCCGTTGAACATCCACGACCGTCTCGAACTTCCTCCTGGCTCCAAACGTCCGACTTCATCCCCGTTCTTTCCACGTCCACCATCAACCCCTCCTCTCAACGTTTCTGTACCTCCAGCTTCTTCTCCCATGGCCAGTCCCGACGGGACTACAGGTCAACTCAGTTCGGCACCCGGCCAAATTGCTTCCCAAGAGTTGAGATCCGGCCTCGGCAACAACAACAACAATATCTCTCGACAACTCGATCCCAATCGCGACCACTGACCGTCCTGGCTATCGAGTCCTCCGCAGACGACAGCTGTGCGGCGATAGTCACCTCTCGACGAGAGATACGGAGTAACGTGGTCATCAAGCAGCATTTGCTGAACGCGAGATATGGCGGGATACAGCCGATCGAGGCGATGAGGGCGCATATGGCGAATGTAGTGAGTGGTTCTCCTTCTCCCACTTCCTCCTTCTCCGTCTCCGTCTCCCTCTCCCTCGCATCTCCGTCTCCCCTGCAAGATCGCTTTCATCGAGAATGAGGGTGATCTGACAGATGGTGTGTAGCCAAGAGCGATCGCTCAAGCTTTGGAAGAAGCAGAGATAGAGCTGCACGACCTCGACGTGATAGCCTACACCCGCGGACCGGGTATGGCGGGGTCTCTCACCATCTGCTCCACCGCGGCGAAAGCTCTCGCCGCCATCAGCGGGAAACCGGTCGTGGGCGTACACCATATCGTCGGTCTGTCCCCTCATCCGGTGATCCTTAAGCTGATTTGGGGGGATAGCAAGCACACGCACTCACTCCCCTGCTCACCGCAGTGGACCCACCGAAGTTCCCGTTCTTGACCCTCCTGGCTTCGGGGGGACATACGCAGCTCGTCCTAGCCAGGTCGATGAACGAGTATCGGATACTCGCAGACAGTCTGGACACCAAGATCGGGTGAGCGATTCTACCTCAACGAATAGACTGGAGCTGACGGATGATCTCTCGGTCGCAGCGATGCATTCGATAAAGTCGCCCGCATCCTCCACCTCCCCACAGATCCGCAGCGTGGTCCTGGCGCAGTGCTCGAATCCTACGCCTCCGAACCTCGACTCCCCCCACATGACACCGAACCACTCCCTCTGCTACCGATACCGCTCTCCTCTGGCGGTAAGGCGCGGCACCTCGCATTCTCCTTCTCCGGCTTGCTCTCCGCCACCGAGCGCCTGGTCGTCCGTCTCCGCGAAACAGAAGAGAGAACCGGCCCAGGAGAAGGCAAGGTGGAGGAGAACGAGGGGATCCAGAGGGAGGTGGCGAGGGCGTTTCAAGAGGCCGCCGTCGGACATGTCGTGCAGAAAGTCCGGCTCGCCATGGAGGGCTCGGGACTGGACGAGCTGGGCGGGCTGGTGGTGAGCGGTGGTGTAGCTTGCAATCTCGTCCTCCGTCAACGGTGCGTTTCTGCTCACGAGTAGCGAAGGTTGGCTTCTGATGAGTCGACCGATCAGGCTACGGGACATGCTTGATTCCCTCGGTTCAGAGAAGCGGATCGAGCTGTATTATCCCCCGATCTCGCTATGTACGGGTATGTCCGTCATCTGAGGGGGTGATAACGTGCTGAGACGGGACAGATAACGCCGCGATGATCGCTTGGACCGCGATCCTTCGCCTTCAAGCTGGTCTCGCTGGCGAGCCTTATGACCTGCCCCTAAGGCCAGAGTGGTCATTGGAGGATCTTTACGATGACGTTCCCTGATGTATCCATTATCTTCCCACGTCTTCCTCCAGGCCATGCTTCGATCTCTGCAAAGTTTTGCAGGTGCTCGTGCCATGTTTCATGTCGTGCATCCCATCTCAATCCCAATTGTATACATACTCGTAAAAGCGAAGTCCGGTCTTTGGCGAAGAGGACGAGAAGGGCTAGGTATATCATGCAGGGGGAGGAGGTGAGATTGTAAGGGGATTGGCGTCGACGAGGTGTTTAGAGGATCAAACACTTGTTCTTCTTCTTCACCACCGGTGGTTCCAGTGCCGCGACAATCGCCTGTTCACATCAGGACGGGCGGAGAAAGGAGTTTGGGGAAGACCCACCTCATCGAAAACATTCTTCAATCCCCTTTGCGTCAATGCCGAACATTCGACGTACTTGACCGCCCCTAGCTCACGGGCAAGACGGTCCCCGTCCTCGGTCTTTATGGGTCGCTGCTTCTGTCGAGCGAGTTTCTCCAGGTGACCAGAATCGTCGCGTAAGTCGACTTGGGTTCCCTGATGTGGACTCAATATACCCGCCTTGCAATCTGGATTGAAGGAGTACTTACCACGATGAGACACGGCACGCCTGGACAATGATGGTGAACTTCTGGGAACCACTTCTCCTTGACGTTCTCGAACGATGCGGGCGATGTCACGGAGAAGCAAACAAGGAAGACATCGGTTTGGGGATATGAGAGCGGTCGTAGTCGGTCGTAGTCCTCCTGACCTGAAAGAACCAATCAGTATTGCATTCTACGAGACGAGGTATCCACGTACCTGCAGTATCGAAAAGACCAAGCGTGTACGGATCGTCACCGATCATTACTGTCACCGCATCTAAGGGGAAAGTCAGTGGAACGTCCCATACCAGCTGTAACCATCCTCGGTCCGCGGAAATGGAGCTTCTCGGCTCCTCCCGGTCGGCCGCTGGTACACAGCTGAGCGGAAGCGCTCACAATTGTCGAATACGGTCGGCACATACTCTGATGGGAATTTGTTCGTGGTATAGGAGATCAAGAGGCATGTCCTGCCGACGAATCAGCCAAGGAACCGCCTCCTGCCCTAGCAATAGTCGAGGGGAAACTCACTTTCCCACCGCACCATCTCCGACGACAACGCACTTGATTGTCTGCATGACGACAACGATAGGGAGGATAAGGGGAGGCTAGAGTTTGGGGTGGATGGAGCGAAGGTGATTGAGAGCTTGAGCCACGATTGCCTGTAGCGGATACTTGATCAGCATTCGTCTGGCTAGAAAGATCCTGACCGAGAGCAGGAGGAAGAGGGCCGAAAGGCATAGTATTGTCCGAACGCCAAGCTGTGGATGTGATCATGCTGAGCCCAGCAGCATTCCGAAGCGAACCCGGCGGTTCTTATCGCATGCCTTCGAGTCGAGTCCTCAGAGTCCCAGAATCCACCACCGATTCCATTGGCACAGCCCTGTCCCTTCCACGCAGTGCTGAGGGTAGAGAGATACGAAAGGAAGAGGGTCGATAGCATGTGAATGGAGACTGACCTGGTTGGATGAGAAGACTGTTGACAATTGTCGCCTCTCTCCTCGACTGCGGAGTGAGCCAGTTGCACGAATCGATCGTTGACTGAAAGCGACTGAAACAGTGATTCCTCGAGTACCGGTAGGTGTCGCGACGAAGAAAGATGAATCGATACGGTCGGAGCGAAGGAAGCGAGGTTTGATGGCGAGGGAAGGGAAGGTGTTCAGAGAGGCGGGGAACCAAGCGAGCCTGTGCATTGTCGCCTAATCACACCCTATTCACTTGAGGCTATTTCCTATTAGTAGCCTGAAACGGCCGCTTCGTCGGACTTACTCGGGATAAGCCCGCTGTGGCGGTCTTCAAACTCTGGAGGCAGTCTGTCCGTGATTTCAATATTTCAACCTACGTCCTCTCGCTGCCCACTTGCTACGTATCTTCTGCCTGTTGAATCTGCGCTCGAGCCTCAGGGTACATGTCATCAGATGAGCCACAGTCAGCAGAAGCTGGCCCTTCCGCGCCGCCACCTCCAGCAAAGTCAGCAACAGGCGAGAAGAAACCTCCAGTAGTCATCCTCTGCATAGGCATGGCCGGCTCGGTGAGCAGCCCTTCTCAGCCTTCCTGCCAGTAACCTTATGTACCCCCTTTTTCATGTTCCAGGGCAAGACGACCCTCATGCAGCGCCTCAACTCCTATCTCCACTCAAAAGATACCCCTCCTTATATCCTCAATCTCGACCCGGCCGTCACTCATATGCCATACTCCGCAAATATCGATATCCGAGATACAGTCGACTACAAGGAGGTGATGAAGCAGTGAGTAGCTCACTGGCGTATCGACTGCTCGGCCAATCGTCGAGCTTGGCATCCGCAGAGAGCTATGGCTGATGGAAGCAGGTACAACCTCGGCCCGAACGGAGGCATCCTCACCGCGCTCAACCTCTTCACGACCAAATTCGACCAAGTCCTTTCCTTCGTCGAGAAGCGAGCCGAGACTGTCGAGTCAGTCTATCATCCACGTCGTCCGCGGCCTAGCTGAGTCATGGACAGGTATATTCTAGTGGACACTCCGGGGCAAATAGAAATCTTCACCTGGTCGGCTTCCGGCGCGATCATTACCGACGCAATAGCCAGTTCCCTTCCGACCGTCCTCGCATACATCATTGATACCCCTCGAACAACGGCGCCTGCTACATTCATGTCGAATATGCTCTATGCCTGCTCGTGAGCCCGACTTTGCTGCCTCAGTCCAGCAGCAATGCTTCATGATCTTTACTTCGTCGGACTGACGATGTCAGGATACTGTATAAAACTCGCCTACCCTTCATCCTTGTCTTCAACAAAATCGACGTCCAACCACACGACTTCGCGCTTGAATGGATGCACGATTTCGAGGCGTACCAAGCGGCACTGGACGAGCGGGGACGGGACGAGCATGGCGAGGCGAGCTATAGTAACAGCCTGATGGGGAGTATGTGCTTGGTCTTGGAAGAGTTCTACAACAACCTCAGGGTGAGTCTAACCTTCTCGTCTTTCACATCGCGCTTGCTGATTTTATTGGTGTATAGGCGGTAGGGGTTAGCGCGATGACGGGAGTGGGGATGCGAGCTTTCTTCGAAGCTGTCGAACAAGCGAGAAAGGAGTACGAGACGTGAGTGACCGCTCCGGGACCTCGAGCTGTATTTGCTGGTCGGTCGCTTTCAACGGACATTCACTGGGCATCACGTAGCGACTACAAGCCCGAACTCGCTCGACTAGCAGAACAACGCAAATCCCAAGCCGAGGCCGACAAGAAGTCGCAAATCGAACGGATGATGAAAGATATGGACGTGTCCGACTCAGGCCCTTCGAGAAGAGGTGGAAACCCGTTTGGTCCCCATCCGCGGGCTGACTTGCATGAAGAGTGAGTCGGGAGCTCCGCTCACTATCCGGCGAACTCCAGTAAGGAGCGCTTTCACTCACAATGGTACAGGTACATGGACGGCGGAGATGACGAGGGTGGGGACTCGGAGGAGGAGGAGGCGATCCGGAAACAGATGGATGAGGAGGAAGAAGCTGAGGATGCGGATGAGTTGGGTGCGGGGGATATGGGTGGGTACAGATCATTCAGGGGGAGCCGCAGCTGATGAGGGACGGGACAGGTGATCCGGAGCCGGCTATTGGAGGTATTGCTGGACGAGGAGGGACTATTAGGGGAGCGGGAGTGAGATGGCCTGCTCCCACATGAGGTCTACGAGTGTTGGAGACAGTGATGAGACATGGTGTATTCACACATCCCTTGATCGGGGTATCGAGGGATTTTCCTTACCCTGCGAGTCTGACGGTCCTGTTCTCGGAGGATACTAACCTTTCCGCATCCCTCTTGGTTCTGATGCATTCATGGCTGTTTGTGATTCTCCGATGTGTCTCCGATGTGTCTCCGAGGTGTCTCTCCATGGTGAAACTATTTCTCTGCCCATGCACACCTCGCCTCCGACTTCCCCCGGACAAACCCCCTCCCGCCTCCCTCTCCCCTGCCCCAAACCTCTCCTCCCCCTACTCATCCAGCTCCTTGAGATCGAACTCCGGTAGCTTATCTCCACACCCCTCCCACCCCTCCCAACCCATCGCGACCCTCTCCACCTTCCCCCCGGCCACCCCCAGATCCTCATTAACCACAACGACATCATGTTTCCCCTCCATCGCGAACCCCAACTCCGCCCTCGCAGCGTCCAATCGCTTCCTCATACTCTCCTCGTTCTCCGTCCTCCGTCCTTTCAGTCGCTGTTTAAGCGTGGATACGGAGGGCGGGGAGAGAAAAAGGAACACTGGCTCGAGTGGGGGTGATTGGAGTGGCGCTTTGGAGCGGAGTTGGAGGACACCTTGGAGTTCGATGTCGAGGATACATCGTCGAGGGCTGAGCTCGCGCAGGGCAGCGAAGGTAGTTCCGTAGCTGTCAAGCAGGCTGTTTCAGTTCTAGGTCTGGAAAGATGGGAAAGGAGAAAGGCGTGAAAGGGGGAAGGTGGAAGGATGGAAAGGGGGAGACCCACTAATTCCCCCCAAACTGCGCCCACTCGAGAAACTCTCCCTTCCCAACCCGCTCCATGAACTCGTGTTCCGAGACGAAGTGATACTCCCGGCCATCCTGCTCCCGGGGTCGGGGTGAACGGGTCGTATGGGAGATGGAGAAACCGAATGTGGAGGGGTAGGAGGAGAAGAGGGTGGTCAGGAGGGTCGACTTGCCGGTGCCGGAGGGGCCGCATATCACTAGGGGCTGAGAGGGATTAGCGAGAGGGCCCGACCGGGGGAGGGGGGGGCAGGAGGGCAGGGAGGCGAGGAGGCCGGAGCGAGAGGCGAAGCGAGGAGGGGGTGAGAGGAGGGGGGAAAGTTGGGGAAGGTTAGGGATGGAGGACTGGTGGAGGGGTCGGGGTTCACGGTGAAGCTAGTCCGGATGGGGGAGAAGGGTGAGAATTCGGAAGAGCATGTAAATCCTCAGTCGAACAAGGGTGGAGAGAACTATGTCGCTTGGGGAAGGTGGGTCATGGCAGCAGGAGTGGTCCATCCGTGCAGCGATGGCTAAACACAGAATTCAGGTCTTGCTCACCCTGTTGACGACCGCCGGATTGATGGGCTTCTTGGACTCGCTGGAGGAGCTCATGTTGAGAATCGAGACGGGCGAACGAGAAGGAACACTTGCAGCTCGAGCTGAGAGAGCAGAAAGAGCTGTACTGAAGCGGAGTAACAGCGTGGATGGGCGATGCATCTAACAGGTTCACCGCAAAGGAGTAAAGTTGGCCAGTTCAGCTCACGCGACAATCTACGCCTGGAATCGCCACAGAATAGATTTTCCGGCGTCGTTCCGGTATTTCCGAAGCTTACCACATCCGTCGCAAGCCTTTCCTCTTTCCCGCCTTTCCTTCATTTTTTCGTATCGAAACGATTTCCCCAATATCCTTCAACTTGCGCCTATCACCTCCTCCACTTTCGACGTCCACTTGTCCCCCATCACAATCCTGGCCCACCACGCCCCACTGCACCCTTTCATTTGCCCCCCCGGGGGCCTTGAAGCTCGCTCGCCATGAACGTCTCCATCTCCCCATCGCTTGAACCTCACTTCGACCCACCCGCACCAACCGAAGGCGATGCCGAAGCCGCTCTCGAAGCACTCCGAGTCGCCATCGGTCAACCCGCCGAAGACATCCCCGCTCCCCCCGTACCAACCTCGAACCGCAGTCAGATCCTGTCCGCGAATGAGACTCAGCAAACGCTCGAGAGGGCGCTGGCCGCGCTTAATCAGCTGAGCAGTACGAGTCAGACTATTGTCGATAATATGAATCTACCGAGTGTGATCTCGGGCTTGTCGGGTAGTTTGAGGATGTTGGTGGAGAGTAATAGGAGGCAGGCGGATATCGTGCGGGATTTGGTGGCACAGCTTAGCGGACAGGGTGAGTGCTCAGCCCAATGGCTCATTTGCAAGACAGAAGCTGACCAAGGGATATTCCGCCCTATTCGGGTTGTGTGTTCCCAGCCAACATTGCACCAGCCCTCACGATCAGCTTCGTCTCGCGAGCAGAATACGATGCGCTGAAGACACGCTATGACGCGTTGCTTTCGAGCTCGTCTGGCGGATCGTCGAGACGCGCACGGACTGCTCGACAATCAATGAACGCGGTCCACAGGGAAGACCGCAGTAGGGATGGGGAGAGCGCGACGCCGCTGGACGAGAAGCCGGGAGGAAGGAAGAAGCGGAGCATGAAGCTGGAGGTGAGCGTTCTCTCAATTTCGCTTCTACCTGTGCTCCGACTGCGCACAGGCGGTGCACGGAGTAAGCTCACACCTCCCAGCATCTCGTACACAAAATGGCCAATCGCCGCCTCGGGGTCGAATACGCCGTCACCCAATTCGAGGTGACCGGCTCCCGCGATCTCCCTGATCCCGATTCCGAACCTCCGAGAATCGAGGAGAGCTTCAACGGGATCCAGGAGTACCACCCGGATTTCAGAGGGGATATCAACGCTACGAGCGTCAGGCCGTTTATCGATGCGGTCGTAGATGATTGCGTGGAGGCTTGGGAGGCGGGTGTAGGGATTGGGGAATTGGAGGCGGACCGGAAGAAGGTGAGTTGCTGCCGAATTTCGTCCGGGACAAGGCTGAGGAGGGGCAGATACAAGAAGCGGTGAATGTGTATTGGACAAGGCTTTGCGTGGGTCCACTGTCCTGCGACAGGGAGGTTAAGGGACTGACGGAACGTAGAAACGCTATGACGAGCAGCTCACGCGTGAGCGTGGCGAAGTGCATAAAGACGAGATCACCCGGCGCAAGCAGAACCAGTATCGTCGACAACAGTCGGTGAGCGATTTGCACCCCGAAATGTAGCTCAGGCTGACTCAGAGTCTCCGTCCAGTTATTATCCCGCCGGGTGGCTGCTTTCGATCAATCGCCTCTGAATGCCTGCAGGCTCCGTGCGATGTACCGAACCCTCCTGACCATCGATTTCGCTGCACAAACACAAGAGAAGCCCGATCCGAATCGCAAGTACACCGAAAATACATGGCGTGCGTACCAGAAGCTTGCGGGTGGGAAGGGGGATGCACACGAGGTAGTCGATCAGTTCTGGCTTTCCAACAGTGTACGCCCAAGATCTCGACTTTCCATGAGTCGTACTGATGTCCCGTAGGCGCGCACGCTTCTCAACATCCTCGACGTGTCCTCCATCGATCAAGCCGCGCGGTCCAAGCGTAAGGGTCGACCGAAGCAACCAGCAACCACCTTTCACCTGCCTTACGACCTTTGGGATCATCAAAGCCTCCCTATTTTACGCCCGAAGGACGCCAACGGCCTCCCAGTATCCGGTGCGGCGGGGATCATCCTGTTCAAGTTCCACGTCGATGAAGCGGTCCAAGCGCAACATTCGGAATGGGCGAAAGGGCTATACGATAACCCGCCTCTACCCGAAGAAGACGCACGCTTGTCATCACTCGAGACGGTCATGAATGCTAGTGTGTACCAGCATCTCCAGCCGATGGCAAAGGTTGCTCGTGATGCTGCCATCGCACGACCACTCAGCCCAGAGGAAGTGACAGAGATCCTGAGTCGACCGGCGGTGCGGAACGTCAATACCATGGAAGACCCAGATTCGCCTGAAGGGATCACCGACCCAGCCTTCATGTCCCGCAGCCTCGAGTCGTTCGTCGCGCTCGCCTCTCAGCCGGCAAATTCAAGCAATGACCCATTCGTCCTCGCCCATGCCAGCCCAATCGCCCCTTTGGCGAATATCGATGGTTCGCTGATCGGGCCGAGTCCAGGCTCGAGCATCAGGGCTCGGAAGCAATCGAAGAGATTGGCTAGTGAATTGCCGGGAGGAGCGGCGACTCCCGTGCCGAAGAAGAGGAGGGCGACTGAGGAGGATGGGGATGGGGAGGAGGTAGAGGTAGAGGTAGAGGGGGATCTTAAGGGCGATGGGTCGTTTTTGGACAGCTTATGAGTGGGTAGTGGAAATGGAGATGTACATTGATGGATCTCTGGGATCCTCATCAGCAAGGGGAAAGACAAGAGAGTCCATTGCATATCCCGGACAGAAGCTCTTCACGCATGACTACATCTTTGGGGAAACCCGCCGCTTCATGTCGCATACCACTTTGAAATTGTCCTTTCAATCCTTTCTCATGTCATTCGGACGCAGAGCCCGATCCCTCATTCTTGCAGCTTCAACCCTGCCACACAGTTCCCGCCAACGAGGCCGTAGCCTCTCTCACAGGCGAAAGCCTTGCATCGACCTTCCAAGCAGGTGACCGCTCCAGGCGCAACTCGCGCGAGTTTGGTACAGCTGTTACAAGTATATCCCATCAGCTCGAGATATCCGTCGGAGTATGAGAGGGGAATGGGGACTCACTCGGTACCGGATCTGGAGAGGTCTTGGAACGCGCCCATCACGCATCCACCGCACGATTCTGAGCCCCGATCAGAGTCCCTCCACATAGATCAGAAAGGAACGCACCAAGCTCGGAGAAGATCTCCAGACACTACCCATGACACTTTCGGTCAGTACGAGGCGTACTCTGAGATAAGGGAGAGCGCACCTCATAAGCCCCTTCGGCGCCGGGGACTATACAAGCTTTCAACTCCATGGACAGAGCGCCTCGAGAAGTCGACATCCCTGTACAGCATCGCGGTCGCGTAGGATTTTACGGCGGACTTGGGTGGTTACGGGGCCTACAACACACATTGCTTCAAACCCATACGAAGATCTGCGTTAAGGAAGGCGGACCAGGGGAATGGCTGTATGACTGCACTCATCAATAATGCGCGATGAGAGAAAATGGGGACGTAAGTACGCGTTCGGGCCGCAATCTCCAGTACCCCCCCGTTGCTGAGCTGGCGCATCCACATTCAAGACCGCTCTAATGTACCTCCTATCAGCACCACTCTGACCACCTTGTACAAGAGGCTATGAACGAGGATGAAATACACACGGCGGGATCGCGAGGGAAGAAGTAAGCCGCTACGGAACCTGTGCATTGATCGAAACATGCGGTGATGGAGGATACGGTGTTGAAGATCGGACCGCCATAAGTCTGGATGCAGTATGCGAACTCGAAATCTGTCAGAAGGTAGTATGCCTAGATCCATAACCAACGTCTTCATCTGCCTACATCGACTAGAGCTGGGGGAGAACGTACGTCGAATTGGTCGGCGGAGCATACGCCCGCGCCACTGACGTCAGGACCGGGGCTGTAGAGCAGGTTGAGGTAGTCTGGGATCTCGTTCGTGCAAAAGCATTGCGAAGTACCGGTGAAGACCGAGTAAGCCCACCCGTTGGCTTTCAACAAGTGAGTGAGCTGGAAGAAGAGGAGTGACGGCACAGTCCGGCGCGTTGAAGTAGACCTCCGAAGAGGAGGTGAATGTTGGTCCGCCTTCGTGGGGGTAGCCAGCGTAAACGTACGTGCTGAAACACCCAATGTAGGCTTGCGCTAGTGTCAGGGAGGCTTGAGAGAGCAATGATTTCACTTGAAGATTCTGCAATTCGATGCAATCAGAGGGAGACGAGCAAGAAAGATCTGTTGTAAAGAAGAGGGAGAATTTGGTGCGGGTCAGTCCAGATCCCCAAGAATCCGTCTCCGCTTAGCACTGATGACCTGCTGTATGCGGCTTACGACGATCCCTGGTCAGCGGATCAATGAAAAAGGGGTGCCGTCGACGAGAGAAAGCGGAAGGATCTCCAGGCACATCAAAATGCGGGCCTGCTTAGAGCGGAACTATTTAAATTACCGGGTCACCCCATCGGCCTCTATAGTCGGGGAGTCATAGTGCCCGAACTGGCCGGTTGACCGAATGATCCCGTCATGACTAACGAAAGAAGAGATCCCGAGTGTTTCATCATTTCCGACCCATCCCAATCAGCCCGACCGATTTTGTCTCCAGTCACGATACTTCCCGCCGAAGTCCAAGGCTCGATGAACCCAGCTTTATGAGGTCGTAAACAATGCTTCATCAAGGTCGTTACCCCTCATAGCCCTCGTCACTACCAAAATCTCCGACTACTAAGCAGCGACGGTCGGACTTATCCTTCCCCACGCCATGCCCCTCCCTCCCATATCCACGTCCCCTCATCCGCGAATTCGGACTCGGACTTCTCAATCCCGCCTCAACATCCTCCATATCCTCCCTCGTCGTCGGCGTACTCGCACTCGAATAACTCGTATAGAAACTCGCCTCCGAGCTCGGACTCGGTGTCCCCGCATCCCCCCCGCCTGGAGGAATATATGTGCGCGGCGTGGCGATACCGGTGTTGTCTGCGCCTGCGAAGTATCGGTCGAGGGAGGAGGTGGAGTGGGAGCGTTTGGTCTCGAATGGTGGTGGATCTTGCACACCGCCCCAGCAGAACCTGATCGCCCATCAGTCCAGACCCAGATGGATAGGACAAAGATAGAGAGGGAGAGGGGCTCACTGCTCGATGAAAGAGCTGTAACTAGCCAGACTTTGGTCATCCCCCTTCTCAGACCGTGATGTCGGGCTCCATCGCGGCAAACTCTCGTCAGGAGGTGATTTTGGACTATCGGAAGGCGTATCGGTGAGTGATCCAGGACCAGAGGGATCGAGGTGGGGTGGGGAAGAGTTGCTCGCATCGGGGATTTTCGTGATTTCCGCCGGCGAGGAGCTCGAGCGGGATATGGATGGTCGACGCGGTAAGCTGGACAGAGGAGTGGGCGTGGTCTCTTCTGGTGATCCGGGCGAGGGGCCCTGTGCGGTCACGTCGGGGACGTCGATGGCCGGGGGGATGGTGCTGGTATCGATCGTGGCGGGAGAGGCGACGGTGGGGGAGAAAAAGTAGTCGGAGGACGGGAATCTCACGGCAACTTTGCTGGGAGAGAAGCGGGGCGAGTGAAACTCCGCCGCTGCGTGTTCGTTGGGTTTCGAGCCGTATTGCAGTAACCCAGTCCGGACGTCGGGCAAGTCCAAAGCCTGGCTTCTGGGCGAATTGGAGCTTCTCCGTCCTTTATTGGTCCTCTTCAGATTGGTACCGAAGTCGTACCGAGCGGCGAGAGAGGGTCCAGCAGCAGGAAGCTCTGACCTCTGATTCGGGTCGAACGACGCGAAGCTGCGTCTCGGGGAACTCATCGGTGAGTCGAAACTTCCTCCATTGCTCCCACTCGCTTTGCGCGAAGGGGAGAATTGGAAAGTCGCCTCCCGATTCGGCGAGAGTTGAGGTGGGGAATTACCCATATCGTCCGCCGTCAACCGACTCAGTCTCGCTCTCAAATCCGCCAATCGATCATCCGCGTTGCCCCCCGTCACGCTCCACTGACTCGTCCGACCCCCTACCGCTTTGCCCATACCCGGCTGGATGGAGGGTATAAGGCGAGGCCCCGCGGGTTTCTTGGTCACCGGCGCGACGTTCTCGAATTGAACTTGGTAATTCTGACCGCCATTCGCATCCCAGATCTCTCGGCCATCGGTGTTGTATCGGATCGCCACGAAGAGCGTCTTCTCTTCGATCTTGGAGAGGATGTCTTGCAGCTTGATAAGGAACGAGAACCGGTCATACGCCCCGGCCCGGACGCTATCCTTGTGAGTCGCGGTGACCTCGGAGGTGGTCTGCCACCAATCGAATGTGAACCGTACGGCCACCCATTTCTGGAATGCGAAGTTCCGACATTGCACGATCCCGCGAAGGGATTTCCGGTCATCGTCGAGGAACAAGCTTTCAAGGAAGAGGTCGGTATCCGGTGCGTGGGAAGTGGGGAAGTTTGGCAGTTTGATTTGCAGGACTTTCCGCTCGTCCCTCTCCTCGTCGGTCGATGAGAATGGAAATGGGTATTCTTCTCCCTCGGACGTGGTGTATTCCGTCGTGGGCGATCCTTCTCGACTGACGACCTGAGGCTTTTGGTCGTGCAGGAAGAGCTTGACGCGCTCGAGTTGTGCGTCGAAATGTACGTATTTCGGACAACTCGGTGTCGACGGACATGATTTCGACTCGAACCGTGTTTTCGGCGAGGGCGAGATCTCCTTCTGGAGCATCAAAGGCGTCCCATTCGCGGACAGCGGCCCACCATACTTGAGAGCGGGTTTGAGGATCTCTCCAGATTTCTTCCGGATCAGCTTGGCGCTGTATGGGGATAAGACGACGCTGCCTGCCAGATCGCTGGGAGAATTGGGAGGGATGATACCTGCAAAATCCAGTTTCAACCCATTATCTCGCCGCCGTGGTGGAGGTGCTGGTGCCTGTGCGAGGGTTGAGACCGTCTGTAACGACGTCTCGGATTTCGCGCGGACGGGTTGGCGCCGGGGAATGAAGTTTGTGGGGGAGGAGGTGGCGGGACCCATGATGATGGACGACGACGAGGCGGAGGAAGGGGACGAAGCGGGGAACGCTGGTGGTGAGGGTGTCCGTTCGGGCGAGGTATGACGGGAGCCTTCGGCTGAAGAGCCGGAAGATTCAGGGAGTTCGGTGAAGCCGAATAATCGGGGTCGTCGACCTCGTTTCTGGTTGATCTGGAGGGAATCGGCGGCCATCACCATGGTCCGCTTTGGAGGGGATCGAACTTCGGGGAGCACCTGGGTCACCAGCAGAGCTTTGGGTTTGCCGATTCGAACGCTCTTCGGGGTCGATGCGGGGCTGTCATTTGAGGATTTTGACGAGGAGCTGTCGGTCGAAGCCGTTTGAGATTGGGTGTTGTCAGGGGTGGGCGCGGGTTTGAAATGGAATTTTGGTTCTTCTTTCGGAGGAGTAGCGATACGTTCTGGAGTCGGTGGGTGAACGAAGATCGAATTGACGTGCTCATGACTCCGATCACTCATCAGTTTATCCCCCGGACAGCGTGGCCCTCGACCCACTTATGATTCCGCAACGCCCAGTGCAAACCCCGGGCACTCGATTCCGGTCTCTCCCCACCCACAAGCACCTCAATCTGATCCTCCTCGGCCGCATCTGGTGTGGCCATCGTGCTCGTCGCAGCGCTATACGGCATCCTATCCCAAATGCTCTGCAGCGTATCCAGCTGGAGAATCCGGTTCCCACCGAGCGCCGCCAGTATCCCGGTCCCAGCGGTCAGGCGGAAGGTCGATGCGTGGGGTAGATGGTGGGTTGTGTTGAGCAGGAATTGTATGGGCAGTGGCGGGACCTCGGTCGGTTTGGGATCTCGTGGTATGCGTATATTGAAATCGATGGCTTGGTCTTTAAGCAAGGGCGAGTCCTCGGGCGGAGGCGATAGCGGGAGCACAGATATCGACGAGGGCGGTAAGCAAGGCGGAGGGACGACGAGGTCGAGGTCCGGGGAAGGCGGTGGGGTGGGATATAACGCTTCGCCAGACCAAGGGATCGGGGCTGGACAACGGGACATGTGAGCTGTCATCCAATTTCCCTCCGCTGGTCAAACCTGTCCACTTCGAAACGAGTGGGGAGGGGGTGGGGTATAAAGGACGGCTTGATCGGTGAATCGGACTCAAAGGATCGCCCGGGATGTTGTTTCGTATACACGAGCACGGACCATGACGAGAAGGGATCGTCGTGGTGGGATGTTACAGAATGTTTGACTCGATTCCAGCGGAACGTGACGGCACTCGACTCACCTGATCGCCGCGTGTTGATTTTTTAGACGGGAATCGCGCGTCGGAGAGGGCTGGCAGAGGGGGTCTATCGGATGGGATGGGGAGGGGACCAATGGATGGGGGATCGGAACGCCTCGTTATGGCGGATGACGACGGAGGCTCCCTTGAGCAATTGACACTCGGACCGACACTACAACGGCGACGACAACAAGCCAAGTACCCAAGAATGACTCTATGAACGTATCTTCTATGCAGGAGGAAAGGAATGGATGCTGGTAGGAAATGGTCAGACCATCCTAATTTTCTGGAACGCAAAGCATAGTTACCATTTCGCTTCGTGGCCCGGCGCGGGCCGCCAGGGTCAGATAGGCTTAAGTCAGGGCGGCTTTGGTTCCCCAAGAATTGGGTCGGATTAACGACGTCGATCAGGCGGATCGGGCAAGTCCGTCGTGCTTTGGCACGTCGAGATTATCCCACCTCTAGCTAGGTTTGGTTTCGACAGATGTTCAGGAAGGTATGATGCATGGTAGCTATTTGGATGTCCAAGAAGATGGGAATGCTGTCAAGTCGGCCGGCTGACTAGCTAGACTGGCGGGATAGATCACACGCCTCTCAACAAATCAGCTAAAATCAGTCACAGGATTGGTGATCGATAGCATGCAAGACACAGCTAATTCGAACATGAATGCGATGTGATGATTATGTTTCTGAACATGATATTACGATAACATGATTGCCGTCACAAGAGCCCCTCCGAATCTTCCGTCTCCACCGTGACCCCGTTGGCAGGCCGCAACACCTCCCTTTCCCATCCTCCCATCACCCCGCCCATACCATTCTCACCATACTCCCTCGATCTAGGAATCTCCACATAGCCCCTTGACTTCGAACTCCTCAGCGGATCCACATATTCCCTCGACCTCGTGCTCCCCAGCGGATCATACTCCCTCGATCTCGTACTCTCTGGTCCGTCCCAGCCCAATAGCGCCTCCTCGATAGCTGTCGCACTCGTGCTCGTACTAGCCGCGCTCAGGTGCCTCCTAAGCACACTTGATCTCCCACCAAATTCGTCATCTCGCGGACTATGCATCCTCCAGTGATCCGCATATGGTTTCCTCCCGACATACGTAGTCTCTCCTAGCTGACTCCGCTCGTCGAGGTCATCGTTTGCTGATCGGACTGGCCGTGGAGCAAGAGCAGCGGTATAGCTTCGTCGTTTCGTCGCAGCGGCTCGTTCGGGTGTCGGTGGCTGGCTGACAGCGGCGGAGACTGAGAACTTCCGCAGCGCCTCGTCGCGAGATTCGAGTTGGGCGATCTTACTCCGTACAGAGGGGAGGATGGAATGCGTCGAGCTCCCCGGTGATTCAGGCGGAGATACCGGCTCCAGGTGGGTGTGAACAAGGTTGACGGATGTATCGAGGAGGTGCTCGGGAGGTTGCCACTTGTCATAGTGGCCGGACGTCAGGGTGAAGCCGCTGAGGTCGGGTGCTTTGGGTAAAGCGCGCTTCGGTGAAGATCGATTGGGAGGGAGCTGGACGACAGGAGGTGATTCCAGGTCTTGGCCATCGGAAGAAGCAGAGTCTGACGCGACCGACGCTGCAAGGCCAGGTGGTCCGCCTTCTCCATCTGATCCACCGTTTGAGGGAGCCCGAACCGAGACCTGGTTGCGGAGCTGACTGTTGCCTGATGGCTGACGGACCATCTTCTCCCCAGCCGGTGAGGGCGGGTTCAGCAGCGTGACAGAAATCGCGGAGCGCGGCGAAATGCCCTCAGATGTAGCCAGTGGTGCTTTGCTGGATGCTTTGCTTGGAGACTCTGAAGCCTCTCGTACGCGTAGGGGTGAGCCGGGCGTGGCGAATGAGAATGACGACTTCTTTGGGATGACTCGAGCCTGTAGAGCCTCTTCAACCGGCCTTAGAGGGGAAGGGACAGGTGGATTGGTCGATTCTCGGCGCATTCCTTGTCGGAGAGGGTGTATTATCGGCGCGGATCCTCTTCTAACACCATCACCCCGGCTACTGATCGACCCAGTCTCCCGTGTCGGGATTGGTGTATGACATGATCGCCTAGGTCCACCTTGAGGGACGGCCAGACTTCCTGGAGCCAGCTTGACCGCGTCAAAGGGTAGGATGAGCGGCGGTAATCGAACCGAGACGTTCCGCTTGGTCGCCTCGTACACCTTTCCCTCCTCACTCTCGTAGTCTGTCGCGAAGCTTCCACTGATGGACCCCGTCTGGGCGATATGCTGTTGACGATCTAGATCGAGGGTCGAGAAGCTCAGTCGAGGGTCGATGTCGAGTGAAGGTAGATGGATCGGGAGAGAAACCCGCTTGGGCTTGATCGATCCGGTCTCGTCCCCATATTCTACCTCGTCGGCGTAATCATACCCTCCAAACTCACCGGTGACATCGCTGTCGCCCGGCGAGCCATCGGTGCCATGCTGGCCGACCAGATCTTCCAAGATCGTCTCGTTGCCCAAGCCATCATCTTCTTCGCTGAAGGATCCCTGATCGGCCTTTGTCTCCTGGTCAACCGGTCTTTGCTCTTCCTCTTCCTCTTCCTCTTCCTCTTCCCCCGGTACCTCCACAATGACCTCATGCGCTCTGACTCCATCGTCCAAGGCTTCTTGATCCGGCATAATCTCCGCTCGAAGAACTGGCATCGGCGTCTGATGTTCCGCCTCCGCCGCGAAAGTTGGGTTATCGCCCATAATCTTGTACGACTCCTCCACAGGTGTCTGCGCAGGGAAGTAATCACCATGGACCGATTCTCTATTGGGACTGAGAAGGTCGATCTCCTCCACCTCAGCAGCGGCAGCTCGATCCATCGCGCGATTGATGGCTGCTAGGGACTTCTGTCGCCCCTGTGCGCGGCTTATAGCTAGGAGCGCTTTGTCCTGCTCGTCGCCTTCGAAAGAAGACGCATCTGACTGGGATTTTGTCGAGAGGTAGGACATCATTCGGGCGCCTTTCGGTCGGACTGGAGGCTTCATCTGATCGTCTGCCCCGGGTTGTACGGCAATTGCTTCGCTCGACCGATTGATCCTCTCCATGGTGTACTGACTTCCCATCGAGAGGGGACGAGCATGTGCTTGCGCGGCCTCGCCTTGTCCGTCCGCCTCAGCTCTGGCGCGTCCTGCTTGCAGCAGAGCATCGAGATGCAGTGTCGTCGAGCTCGCCTTGGCAGGATTGCCGGAGCTCGTTAAACTCTCGTCGCTTGGCATTCGATTCGCTTGTGGACGCTCATAAACCCCTGGATTGGTGATGTTCTGTTGCATTGGCGGATATGACATGCGCATCCCAAAACCAGGCATTGGCGGGGGGTCGATGGACAGGAAATTGATCAGATCAACGGGGACGTCCACGTATATTGAGCTGTTCACTGTCACTCGCAGGGTGTAAAGCACCTCGATCAACCGAGTCCGTCTGATCGAGATCATTCCCGACTGAACCCGGTCAGTGTGTCCATTCATTGCGTCCGGCCAGGATGAGCTTACGGGAATCTGGAGCGACAAATCCCACTGTCCTCTCTCTCCAGCTTCCACTCCCGTCCACCACCCCTTCCCAGTGACTCGACCCACACCGTGCTCGGTAAAGTCCGCCTCGAGCACCTCCTCGCTAACCTTTCGCCTCTGCGTATTCGTCTGGCACGCATCGGCATCGGGTGTGGCAGGTTCAGGCGCATTGAGACTTTTCATCGAGGTTCGATTCCGTACCAGGTGGGTGCGGAAGTCTGTGGTGTCAAGAAGCGGTTGAGGGTTGAAGGTCTGAACCGTCTGCAGGAGGGCGAGGTTGAGCGTCTTGATCTGCGGTAAGAATCAGTACCGGCGCGGTGTACAAGGTATGCTGCCCAACCTTTCTGGACGAGTCATTCCATATCCCGACCTCGCACCACATCCTCTGTCCGCTGACCCACATCCTCCTCCCAAGCGCGATTCTCAACTGGACCTTGCCCTTTTCTCCACCCAAACTCCAGCTCCATCCCTTCTCCACATACCCCTCGACCGTCTCCCTGCCCGGCGCCAGGACGACCTCCGGATTGAGGTACGGCAGCACCACGATCGACCGATAAAAATGGGCTATCGACCTCTTGCCAGTTCCAGGTACGTGGATCTTGATAGACCCCACGACGACATAGCGCACGCTCGGCCCTTTCCCACCGGAAGAGGTGTAGCTGCCTTTCGCGCCGCCTCTGAGGGGTAGTCGCACACGGAAAGGGATGTTGTGGACGCCTTCGGTGGCGAGACGGTATCCTTCTGAGTCGGGATCGGAGGCGAATAGGGAGGATCGGAGACCGGAGAGATGGGGCTGGTTGGTGAAGAGCGGGAGAGGGTGAGGGTGATGGTAGAATATGTGGCGGGCTGTAGGAGAGAGCTCTGCCCGAAATCAGTCTTGCCATTCGTCCTCTTAGGAGGGATACGCACCTTCGAAGCCTACAACTCGGACCTTCCCGCCCCCGACTCGCAGACCCTCACCTCGCTTTCCTCCCGTCACTCTCACCTCCATCCTGCCCCTGATCTCTCCACCCTCCACGACACACTCCCGTTCCAAGACCACACCCACCTCAACCCTGGCTCTCCTCTTCTTGCTCGCTTCCAGCCTAACCTTCTCCGTCTCGAGCCCTCCTGCCACTTGCCAGCCCTCCAAATCAGGCGGTGGCAGCAATTTGCTCGGGGCAGATCGCATCCATCTCTGCCCGCCAAGCATCACCCCCAGCTCGGCTGAGGCGCGCTGGCTCGACGAAGCTGGGTGGAAGAGTGTTCCCTGACGAACGAGCATGACGCCATCCGACAAGCTCCTCCCCCGATGTCCGAGGGCACCGGGTCTTTGAGGCGGTGACATCGTCGATTCCGACCAAAGTCGAGCTCCCAAGTCCTCCTGACTGTATCCTTTCCGACTCATCTGTTCCGCCTGATGAGTGGCCGGGGTGGGTATAAGTCCTGTTCCGCCGCCAACGATCATTTCGCCCTCCCGCCATACCCCATCGCCAGACGGGGAGAAGGCCAACATCATGCCGCCCGCTTCGGCGGATAAGAGAACGGCGTTCCTGCTGTGGATGCCCGTGGCCGGGTCCGAGATGCGGTTCGGTGCGCTGTGCTGTGACCTGCGAGCGTATCGGCTGCTCTCGTCGTCGGCTTCGGGTAGAGGTTGTAGGTTGAGCGGCTGGGAGAAGGATCGTGACATCCCACGAGGCTGCGGAGCTGCTTGGTAATGATGGGACTGTTCGCCTGCGGGGTCTGACTGAGTTCTAGTATTCATAGGGGGATGAGTCGGAGGCATCGGGAACGACCCGGGAGCGAAAGCGTGCGAATCGGAGCTTGGTGACGGCCCGAGAGAGGCAGCCTGGGATTGCGAGGGCGTCGCGGCGGAGGTGGAGATGGTGGTACTCCTCGACCGTGATTGCACCTGTCGAGGACTCGACGATGATGAGGCCTCGGCCGTCTCGGGATTGGGATCCTCCTCACCGGAAAGCGGGATGTAGCGCCCTCCGCTGACAGTATCGTTCTTTGGGAATCTCCCCAGCAGCTCAGAGCTCTTTGATTTCTTCGGTGTCCGACTCGTGCTGGTCGCGTTCGACGCCACCGATCCTCTCCTGGATGGGTGAGGGAATTATTAGCCGTAGCTCTAAGCGTTCAGTAGTGAGAGAGTAAAGTGAGTCAGCAATCCAAGGCAAAAGATCTGCATCCGAGTTTGCAGCATGGGTGAGATGGGCGAGATGGGGTCGGATCGTCCGAGATGGCTTGAAAGTTTCTAATGGATGGGGTTTTGGCGCCGGGAAAAGGCACGAATCCACGTGAAAAATCGATTTATGATGTCACGTGATGATACCCGTGCCTGGAATGGATTTTTGATGAAACGAAATGTTCGGAATACCGAAGCAGCACATTCTGACATCGGCGAGCGGACTATAGGTCGACGGACATGGGGCAGAAGCGACCGCGGGAGCCTGAGAGAGGAATTTGGCATGCTGATGTCGTCGCCAAGCCTTCCGTGGGGTCCCGGACCTTCACCTCCGGGAAGTCCGTTAAGGGTGCTCTCGCTTCCGGGAACAGGCAATGTAGGAATCCTCACAGTTGCGAATTATCGGACTCATGACCAATTATCAGCTTTGGTCGCCTTGAACCAGCAGATACTCACGCTCTATTCGGAAATGCCACTTCCGATCAATCACCCTACAGTCGTCATTCTGGAGCACTACCTCGATGTCTCTCCAACTTGCGACGAGGTATTCAGTGCGTGGAAAGAGGCTGCTCAGGTACGTTAGGAGTTCCATACGAACTCCTAACGGGAGAAAAAGCTGATATTCAGGCAGATCCGGGAAGAAAGACAAGCCGAGGCCGCCGTCGCCCTCCTCGCGCATATCATACAGGTCCTAACACCGCTGCCGTTCTTTCGGACATCCTTGATTGGGCTCGTGAAGAAGCTCATCTCCCCGACTGAGCCCTATTCTGATCTTGTGAGTAGTTCAATCAACTTTTCAGATTCCCCTTTCAGATTCCTCCTGTGCTCTCTTGTAACCCGAGTATACGGAGGTGAGCTAATGACTCGCGTCCCAGCTCAACCGCTTCATCACCTCTGGCAAACGAGAACAAATTCTCTTCGGTCTCCAGCTCGCAGCCGCAGCGGTGCACGTAGACCTTCCAAAACCGTCAACCTCATCAAGCGGACGTCTAGCATTGGGCCTATGGGCCGTATTGGTGGAAGGTGGGAGTGTCAGGGGACTCGGAAAGGTCTTGGCGATGCGGCGGAGGAATAAGGATGGATCTGCCGAATACCCCGACAAAGATCCTCTAGACAAACCCGGTGAGATCACAACGTTCTTCGTTCGATTAAAGCTGAGAGAATCAAAGACATCCGACATCTATGCCTACAGCTTATCCTCCCCATCGTCTCCACATCCGCCTTCCAAGCCCACGCCAAGCAACTCCTTCCAGACGTCTACGCCAATCTCCATTCCGATCCACCCATTACCGTTCATCGAGTCCTGAGCGCGCTCTGGTCCGCTATAACAGCTCCATCATCCGGTATAGGCCGTCGCACAGCCCTTTCGCTGCTCAATGAGACTTCGATAGAGAATCTCCTTGGACTGCTCAGTCGGGATGACCTGGAACCAACAACGGGAAGGACGGTTTCCGACATGGTCATGGCCTTCCTAGAGGGTGTTACCGCCACACCTGGACAAGGCGTCTGCTTTCCGGATGAAGGGTGGTATCCTCGGCGGGAGAAAGATAATGCTTTAGGCATGGACGACGAAGCTGGAGAGGAAGCGGAGAAGAGGGGCATGGGCGATGGGCGAGGCAACAGGTTCAAGAACGGACTGCATAATCGGATACTCTCAAATGTCGTTCGTCGAATGGGGTTGAAGGCGATCGATGATAAAGGGCGGATTGCGGAGTGGATGCTTAAGGTATTGCAAGCCTGTCCTGAGATCGTTGCAGGGTAGGCCATTCGTCATCTTTCTCATCGGCGGCCGAGACTGACGCTTGACCAGGTACTGGCCCCACTCTGGTCTGTCACTGAATCCGCGACTCAACGCTCAGTGGATGGCTACGATGGCTCATCTTGGGCGGATCATATCCCTTCCTCCTCCGGCCAAAGCGACTTTCCAGCATACCCTCCCCGGCGCTACTGACAGCGATCCTTCGCCATTTCGCTCAAACCCGCCTTCCGTATCGACGATCGTCGAATCCGTCCTTCCTTCGCCCCTGACGAACCTGCACCTCACAAAGGGTCTTCAGCACTCAGACGGGCTGGTCCAGCATGTGACGGCCCTCACTCTCGCTCGAGCACTGGAGAAACTCGAGCTTGTACAAAAGCTCTTCCGAGATATCGAGGCCGAGCTCGAAGCGGAACCCGGTAGCTCAGCCGAGAGTCCATGGGCAAGACGAAGCCGTGAGCTGGAAATGGAATGCCGCAAACGTGTACCCGATGTCCTCGTTGTCATCGCTTTCGCTCAAAAGTCCGCAACTCTGGCTCGGGTCAACCCGGACTCTGCGGACGAACCTGATCAAGCGCTCCTAGCAAAGTCAACGATGCTCACCGAATCCGCTTTACGACTATTCGAGCTCTATTACCGAGCTTTGCCAAGCATCCCCAGCGAAGTGAAGTTCGATATCGGCAAGCTCCTCGTTTCAGCATCATCCGCAAAAGCTGAGCGGCGGGAATGGCGGGAAGCTCGAGCGGGAAGCGTGATCAGCGACACTGGTAGTGTCCGGTCGGTCGGGACCGTCGGCACTGCCGGGATGGGAGGAGGGTTTGGGCATGCTCGAGGGGATGTGATCGGTTTCGAGGCTTTGAGCCAGGCACATGTGCTCAGCTTACTTAGCCAAGTGAGGGAATGGAACTGGTCCGGCAAAGCAGGTATGTCGCTCTACATGGAAGATTCCAGTCAAGCCTGACGAGGGAATAGCCGGCTCGCAATACACCTATCTCTACCACATTCTTCTACTTCACCTGACCACCCCTCATCCCATCACCCAGACAATGACTACCGCACTCCTTCACCGCCTTCTCCTCTCCTCAATCCTTTTCGACCACGATCAAGGCGAGCTCGACATCTGGCTTTCCGCCCTCCCTCGACTCTCACAAGACGCCGATCTAGCTTCCCGCGCCACTCTTCTCACACAACAGATCTACCTCCTCTCCTTCCTTGACGATTGTTTCCGCCGAGCCATCAAGACGCCTTACCGATACATCGACGACAGCATGCCCTTGGTCCCCGACTATTTCTCACCCTCAAAGCCGCACGAGATGGTCTGCCCTGTAATCATGACGGTGCTTGAGCAGCTCAACGCGAAGATACTGGGGGAACTGATCAGTACTGACGCGGCGGGAGTGGTGATGTGCTGGTTGAGACGTGCGATGTTGGGGTTGAGCGGGAAGATGAGGGATGGAAAATTCTTGGAGGCGGTGGTGGGACGGTTGAGGGGGACGCTGGATGCGGCGAAGGAGAAGGGACAATCCCGGACTGGGCTACGAGCGGTCCTGAAGGGAATCAGAGATGAATTACATACGGTCTTTGGGAGCGTGGAGGGTATGGAGGTCGATGGCGAAGGTCCGCAAATTCCCCCCGTTTTCAGGCGGATCTAAGGTGTTTGTAGATAATAAGGCGGCGCCCGAGTTGGTGGACGAGAGGCGAGTAGTCGTATTCAAAATTGATGCAACGCTCATATGTTTTAGGGAGTGGATCAGGTCGTCCTTCGAGCGGATCATTCTAGGGCTACTCATCACCAGTACCCCCGATCAGCAGTTTGGGGAGATACAGGAGCTCATCGATAAAGCCCCTGATTCTGCGGCGAACCGAATGGGTTGCTTCTGTGTCCATCTGCTCTCATCCGCTTCCAATACGGATAGAATTCGAACGCTCTTGCGTATTATCGAACGATCCCTGATACACGTCAAGGACAAAGTCCTCGCAGCGAGACTTCGAGACTCCGTTTTCGATGGGGACACCTTGCGGGCGATGTTAACTACCGTCAAGGGGGATGATTTCCGGAACGGTAGGATTGCTTCTTGCTACGTAAAGGCGGTGCGCTGAAAGCCCTCAAGTGCTCGGACGCATTGTCGCAATTCTGCGTGGCGGCGATACAGGCGATCGGTCTTTGGCGGAAGGATACGTCCGCCAGATCATCGACAAGAGTATTTCGAGTAAGAAGGCCAAAAGGGGTGACGTGGTGCAGGTGGGCTTCGAGATGATGTCTGAGTGATACACAGCTAAATGCAAGCAGTTTCTCGCCATTCTTAAACCATGGACTGGCTTTCTCGACTTGTCCCAAGCGGCGCAGACCTTTTGCTTTCTCAGCAAAAGCGCTCGTCTCCTGTCGATTTCTCTGCCAGATCAGGTTGCAAGCACGATATCGGCCATCATCATCGCTACTCAAGACCCAGCCGTTGCGCTCGAACAACTCCACCGCTTCCTTCCCCTCGGGGTCATCTCACCATTCACCGTTCTGCTCCGGGATCGACTTCATGAACGAGACCATGCGAACCATGGATCGAAGATTCAGGAGATATTAATTCCCTCTGATACCTTGCAGAATCTCGTCGGGATAGGTTCCGATGAGGCTTTCGACCTGTTAGAGGCGCTCGTCTCCGCTTTACACCGGACTGCGAAGTCACTCGGTAATCTGCTCAACCAGGGAGCTATCCAGCTGCAAGACTCCCGCCTCTTGCCATGTATCGGGCTTTTATTGGATCTCAATGGTGCCCTTAGTCTCGAGGAGATAGCCCCGAAAGCTGCGTCAGTCGCATTTGGAGCTTTGCTCGATGCCTCCTTAACGATACGGATTCAATGTCATGCCCGCCGGATCCTTCGACAGATTTCTCTCATCAATTCCGCGACGGTTGTGCAGGCGATCTCCACTCTAGCGCTCAATGGATACGGTCTGCCCGTTGCGAAATTTGGCGAGTCTGTAGCCCAGGCCGAGATCTCGAAGATCTCGCCAGCTTTGCTACACCTCATAAACACTGGGCTACGTTGGGCTGTGCGTGCGCTTTCGAGCGACGCCACGCCGTCTGACGACCAGCTAAAACTAATCCGGCATCTCTGTGAGCAAATACCGCGAAGCATCAGACTTCCGCTGACTAACCAGCAGTTATTACCATCCGAGCGTCGCCTACGCTCGAAGTGGATCTTAACCTTGCAGAGGCTGTCATCACCGCTGTCATCCAAGAGAGGCTTTCCGTCGCTGAAGCAACTGAAGTCGCCGCTTTGCTTTCCTCGCGATGCACCTTCGGAGTAGGTTATCCGCACTTGACTCCGCCCCTCGCTGATGATGTATAGGCAAGTTTCGTCCGACAAAAACTCCAACTCCTCTTCTCGAATGCGACGATCGGATCATCACCAAATCGATCATCGATAATCAACCTCATTCAAGCTCTTTTCCGAGCCTCGCCATGGGCTTCCTGCCAACCCACCTTCCTGTCGCGGCTCCTTCCGCTCTACCGCGGTACCATGTCCATCCCAGACAAGCAGATACTCTCGTTATTCCAGCTGTTTGAATCGCATCGGACGCTCTCGACCGCATCGCTCCTGAAATCTTGGTCGGCAAGCGGCGTCATCGGAGTCCAAAGAGCTCTGGATGCGATGATGTCGCTTGCCGCCGGAAAGGTGTTCGCAACCTGCATCGCCTTTTCTATGCGCCGGGCGCTCCTCTCGGATGGTCCCACCGATGGAGCAGGTGAAGGGTTCTACGATCCGGCTTTCATCCTGCCTCTATTTGTAGCGGTACTGGATGAGCACCTTACTGGCTTGGACTGGGTGCAGGTACTCCGCTCGAATCTCCTCGGTCTAGCAATATGCAGTTTGGCTTCCCGAGATGCGGCTATGCGAGCTCTCGGTAGAAGGGTGCTCGCTAAGACAACAGGATTAATCTCGGTGAGTCCACCAGCTCCGACTATGATCATCGAACTGACGGATCGCGAAGACGACACCTTTCCAAGAACGGGATCAGCTCGTCTATATCCTCCGACTACTGCAACATGCAATTACAACGCCCTCGATCCGGCTTCCAACCCTCACGACCCTCTTCCTCGCCCACACCCTCCGCGCTCTGGCGTCGCCTTCTCACTATCTGTACCCCTTAGCGAGCAGGTTTCTGTTCCAGCGGCCGACTTTGGATCTGTTTGATGTTCCGATGTTGTACTCGATGCTCTATGCGAGTGGAGACGGGTTCAAGAAGGAGAGAGGCTGGATCATTCGGCTTCTCCGGGATGGGGTGAGGAGTGATGCGGTCAGTCACATGACTCTTTGAGCGGCGACTTCGAGGCACTGATACGAAGTCGCAGGACTGGAGAATATTACGCAGACGTCGTACTTTTGACCTCCTTGCAACCTCGTACCAAAGCTCCCTCGACACTCCGTTTCGGCGGCTCATCCTCCAAGTACCCTCACACTTGTAGCTATCGCCCAGCTGATCCCTTTTTTTCTCAGGCATTGGAATCGATGTCTCACATTCCCTCAGCCTCTCTCTCCCTCACTCACCGAAGCAATATCCTCAACTGGCTCAATATGCAATGGGCCCTCACCACTGCCTTCCCGAATCGCGCGGCCGAAGAGGAAAAAGCGGCTTATGAGAGGATGGTCGAGAATCTAGTCATCAATCTCGTCGTTGCCGAGCTTTGTCGCGATGTGAAGGAGGATGATGGAAGGGAGAGAGTGTGGGTCACTGTCGCGGAGAGGTTCGTGGGAACAGCTTG